>Ga0116143_10002618_pt1 | contig 19289 bp, 20 predicted proteins | sample AD_UKC034_MetaG_FD_89745 | JGI IMG/M metagenome (GOLD analysis project Ga0116143, IMG submission 89745) | Active sludge microbial communities of municipal wastewater-treating anaerobic digesters from USA - AD_UKC034_MetaG | ecosystem: Engineered > Bioreactor > Anaerobic > Digestate | place: USA...
AACCGCGCGGCATCATCTGAAGCCCGGCGGTATTTTTATCTTTGACATCTGGTATGGGCCCGCAGTTTTAACCCAGCGTCCCGAAGTCCGCATCAAACGAATGTCTGATGAAAAAATCGAAGTAACCCGTCTGGCCGAGCCAGTTCTCCATCCCAACGATAATCTAGTGCATGTAAATTACCACGTCTTTGTTCGTGATCGCGAAACCAATGCCGTCAAGGAACTTAAAGAAACCCATAACATGCGCTATTTTTTTCAACCGGAGATTAAACTGTGGACTGATTTATCGGGGTTTGCCATTAAAAATACTGAAGAATGGCAAACGGCAAAACCAATCGACACAAGCGCATGGAGCGTTTGTTTTTGCCTACAGGCCAGATAGCTCAACACAAGAAAACAGCCGGATAAATTCATGAGTGAAATTGTTATTGAAGCGGGGCGAGCAGAAAAAAATTACTGGCGAGATATGTGGCGCTACCGGGAACTATTCCTGATCCTGGCCTGGCGCGATCTTTCCGTTCGTTATAAACAGACCATCATCGGGATTCTCTGGGCAATTCTCCGGCCGTTTCTGACAATGATTGTATTCACCATCATCTTCAGTAAGGTTGCCAAGCTTCCCAGTGATGGCAGTGCTCCATACGCCCTGATGGTTTTTGCCGCTATGCTCCCGTGGTCTCTTTTTGCAAATTCGTTGACCGAATCGTCAAACAGTCTGATCGACAACACAAATCTGATCAGCAAAGTTTATTTCCCCAGATTAATCATGCCTGCAGCAACCGTGATCACCGCATTGGTTGATTTTCTGATCAGTTTCATTATTTTATTAGGTATGATGCTCTACTTCAGGTTTGCGCCCGGTTTGCAGATATTGTTCCTGCCTATCTTTCTCACCATGGCCCTGATGGCCAGCCTTGGCCCTGGATTGTGGATTACCGCGCTCAATGTGAAATTCCGCGATTTTCGTTATGTTATCCCCTTTATTGTGCAATTCGGTCTTTATGTTTCTCCAGTAGGTTTCAGCAGCCGGGTGATTCCGGAACAATGGAGAATGATTTACAACCTCAATCCCATGGTGGGCGTGATTGACGGATTCCGCTGGTGCATTTTGGGAGGAGAAAGCCCCTTATATCTTCCCGGATTTATGCTCAGTCTCGTTATCATTGTATTTTTTCTCTGGCTGGGCATTTCCCGCTTCCGCCGGATGGAAAAAACCTTTGCGGATATTATATGAGCAATATCGTTATCAAAGCTGAAAACCTTGGTAAAAAATATACTATTGGCCACCAGTCTCAAAAAGCCGGCTATACTGCGCTACGCGATTTGCTTGCCAAAAACGCCAGAACGGTCTGGAATAAGACTAAAGACCTGGCAAGTGGCAAACCTATCATTCAGGGCGACACAACCGAAGAAGTCTGGGCGCTTAAAGATGTAAATTTTGAAATTCGCGACGGCGAAGCCATAGGCATCATTGGACGCAACGGCGCGGGGAAAAGCACCCTCCTGAAAATACTCAGCCGGATTACGGAACCTTCAGCAGGACGGGTAACCATCAAAGGACGGGTTGCCAGTCTGCTAGAAGTCGGCACCGGCTTTCATCCCGAACTTTCCGGACGGGAAAACATCTTTCTGAATGGAACCATTCTGGGAATGACCAGGAAAGAGATAAAACGTAAATTCGACGAGATCGTAGCCTTCGCCGAGGTGGAGAAGTACCTGGACACACCAGTCAAACGATACTCCAGCGGTATGTATGTACGTCTGGCATTTGCTGTTGCTGCACACCTAGAACCCGAAATTCTTGTTGTGGACGAGGTTCTGGCGGTCGGAGATGCGGCGTTTCAGAAGAAGTGCATGGGCAAAATGGGAGATGTGGCCAAAGAAGGACGAACCGTCATATTTGTCAGTCATAATATGTCGGCTATCATGGGATTATGCCAATCAGCCGTATTGCTTGATACAGGTAAAGTGTCTGTCGCTGGACCGATCAAAAAAGTTGTCAATCAATACATGACAGTTGTAAATGGAGAAGCATATGTAAATCTTGAGGATTTGCAACATGGTGGAGCAGGTGAATATGCGCGTTTACAAAAATTGTCGATATACAATGATCAGGGAAAGTCTACTTGCACATTCCCAATGGGTGGCACAGCTGTAATGCAGTTAGCATTAAGATGTTTCAAACCCATTAAGGATTTTGAAATTGGCATAAAAATAAGCAGTTGGGCTGGAATAGCCGTTCATTATATTGTTTCAACTTGGGAAGGTATGCGGTTGGATTTGGATATTGGTGATTATTTGGTTGAAGTAGCAATTCCTGAAATAAAGCTTTTTCCAGGTAAATACCTCTTAGGGGCATGGGTACTTAGGGAAGGCAATCCTGCAGATGATCACGTTCAGGAGATAACAAACATTGAAATTGTGGGTAATGATATCAACGGTCATGGGGCCGACTTCGAACGTTATGCTTATAGCGGTTGTGAAGTTTATACACCGAGCCGCTGGAGTATGAAAAATGATAAAATATGAAAGGAGAATATAGATGAGAACTCGTTACGCAATAATCCTCGGAGCAGGAGAAGGGTCAAGGTTAAAACCATTGACTGAAAATATACCAAAATGTATGGTTGAAGTCTGTGGACGTAGTATTCTCAGAAACGCTCTTTCATTATTCGCTGAAAAAGGGGTTGAGACCACGCGAATAGTCGTAGGTCACTTGGCTTCTGTATTACGTGAACATTTTGGATCATCATTCAAAGCTATGAAGATTGAATATATTGAAAATGTTGAATACAGTTCTACAAATAGTATGTATAGCTTATATCTTGGCTTACAAGGCATTCAGGAATCAACCTGGCTTCTCGAAGGGGATGTGTTCTTTGAACCATCAATACTCGAAAAACCCGTTAAACATGATATTTCGTGGTTTGTAGATACTTTCCGGAAGGATCTCGACGGCGCTTATCTCAAATATGATGACCAAGGGCGGGCAGTATCTTTAGACATCATCCGAGATCTTAAGTTACTAAAAAATCAGTCTGGCAAATCTATCGGCTTGTTACATCTTGATTCAAACGGTGTTGAATATTTCAAAAGGTGGTTGGAACAGGGCGTAGCTGATGGACGAAAAAATCTTTATTATGATTTAATCGTAGGTCCACATTTTAGCGAAGCATATATTGAAATAATAGATGTGGGTGGCCTGAAATGGTTTGAAATTGATAATTTAAGTGATTTGGAAAATGCACAGGTACTTTTTTCTTAACTGCAACGACAAATGAACTACCCCGCAGCAAGCTTCGGGGAATATAACCCGAAGAGATTTAATGACGAAATAAATATTTAAGTGATCTAATACACATGTCTCAAGCCAAAGAAAAGCGACCTGATTCCAGTCGTTCTGTAAATAATGACTACGATAAAGCAAAGCAATACTGGACACACCAATCACCAATGCAGCCTGAATTAATGGGTGTTTCGGATATTGGCGGCTGTGGGATAACTGAAGTGCTATACCGTCATTTCGAAGAAGTAAGGCATTTACGACGTCTGATAGTATTTAATCATCATAAGACAATCCTGGAATTAGGTTCGGGAAATGGACGATGGGCAATAGCACTGGCACCATTAGTCAAACAATATATAGCCGTCGATTTCAGTCAACAGATGCTGGACATTGCCCTCAGTCGTGCGAAACATTTTAAATTGCACAATATTTCTTTTCACTGCTCCGACGTGCAGGATTTTACGCCACAAATTCCTCTAGATATTGTTTATCTGAGTGGTGTTTCTCAATACCTTCAAGATATCGACATGAAAACATTATTGATGCGTTTAAAAAAATTTCTATGTCCTGATGCCGTTATTATCGACCGCAGCACAATTCATCTTCGTCAGCGCTTATTCTCAGAGCGGCCTGATTACTTCTGTATATACAGGACAGCTGAAGAATTGACACAACTTTATTATGAGGCCGGCTTCACACTTCGCTATCAGCGGCCGAGCTATCATTTTCTAAATACGCCCGGAATAATTCGCAGTTTTTTTTGTACCCGTCATGTCACCAGCATGATTAAGCTCACTTCACCCCTATCATTCCACTTTTTAAGGGCATTGGCCTGGACATGCGCGCATACATGGGGACCAACCGGTGAAGTTCTGGACTTTTCTCACGATTTTTTTATATTCAATAGGAGCACAGCATGACTGCCCAACCAATAAAACCAAACTCATACTCAAAAACAGTGGGCATTCTCGGCGGAATGGGCCCCTATGCTACTTTATCATTTTTTCAGACTTTACTGACGCTCACACCGGCGGCAAAAGATTGGGACCACTTGCGAATCATTATTGATAATAACCCGCACATTCCCAGTCGGACGCGCCATTTGCTTTACGCTGAAGCATCGCCAGTGTCGGGAATGTTGGAAAGCTGTCTTAAGTTGGAAAAATATCCGGTAGATATAATTGTGTTGCCGTGTAACAGCGCAGCTGTGTTTATTCCGGAGATTCAACCGCAATTGAATATACCTCTTTTGAACATCTGTGAAATTACCTCTAATTCTCTGGCAAAGAATTATCCTGCGGCACGCCGAGTAGCTGTCTTGGGCGGGTATGTCACCTACCAACGTCAAAGCTATAAGCAGTACTTAGATCAACATGGCATTGAATTACTGGATCACGGAATTGCGGTTCAGAGGCAATCTGAGCAACTCATTGAAGCCATCAAAATAAACCCCTCTCTGATCGAACATACGCGCGAAATGGAATCTTTAGCAACTAACTTATATAAAAACTTGCAAGTAGATGCCGTAGTAATGGCCTGCACAGAGTTCGGCTGCCTTTCCAATCTACATGCGCCCATCCCAATGATTGACTCCAGCCTCGAACTGGCCCGGCATACCATTGCATTGGCACGTAGTTGAAAGATGATAAACATGTCGTTTTCGATCAAATTATGCTTACGGCCTTTTCACGAATCTGTCGTTTTACTGTTAAAGGGCAAAAGGCGAGCAATCGGCATTGATCTTATGTCAATTGGTGAATTTCAGTTCTGTAAAAGTGTACTTGATTCGCTAATCGCTCGTTTTCCTCTTGATCTGTTTTATATATTTCACCATGAGAACAGCGAAGCCATATTTCAAACTCTTTACCCGCAATACAAGAAACGCCTGAGACACTTGCCCTTTCGTATGCTCACGCATAGAGCGTTTCGCCATCTTGATTTATACATCACAAATGAACAATTCGTAACCGGACCGCCGGGTGTCTACACACTGACACTTTTTCACGGCCAGCCTTCCAAGGGCGTCACATTTGATCTGCACGGCCTCTATCCGACAATGGCCAACGATGCATTCTTTCTCTACGGTCCTTTGCAAAGACAAGCATTGGATGAACATTTAGAAATGAATCAATTATCGATACCGGAGCACCTTTCGTTATTTGAGATAGGCTATACCAAATCCGATGACCTGTTGAATGGTTGTTTCGACCGGCAAAATATATTAAATAATTTAGGTTTGGATTGCACACGTAAAACCATTTTGTATGCACCTGCTTTTAATGAAGGTGCTTCCTTACGTGAGTGTGGTTTAAAAATACTACAATCCCTTTGTCAACTTTCGCAATATAATATTATTGCCAAGCTCCCTGTTGACTGTTTACAGCCAACAAGCAACATCATAGCAACTGGAGGTGTAAATTGGTTTGAAGCCATAAGCAACATTGAGAACAACCATAACAATTTCAAGCTATTTCGGGAACATGCCGCAGATAAAGCACTGGCCTGTTCAGATGTTTTGATCACCTGTGTTTCCAGTATAAGTTTTGAGTTTCTCGCATTGGGCAAACCTGTAATTTTTATTGATACTCCTCGTTTTTATGAAACCAGTCTTAAAGCCTTTTTCCCTAACGTTGATATTTCTGGTTTTTCAAAAAGAACGACTGTCAACGGTGGAAAAGAATTCGGCATTACAGTCACATCACCAACCCAACTAGCCCAAGCAATTATTGAAGTTTTAAAGCATCCGGATCAATACCCGCCTAATAAAGACGCTTTACGCAATTATCTTCTTTATAACCCCGGACACGCAACTGATGCCGCCGTGGGAAAAATTGCGGAATTGCTGGCCGCACAAGTCAAAAGCCAACGTCCCGCCAGTAAAGTCAAGAAACTTCTGGATCAAATTAAGGGAGGCAATAAACTCATCCGGTTCATTGGGCAAAATGTCCGCCTTCTGTTGCATCACTATGGTTATGATATAAATCGTGTTGGTTCAGGTTTCCTGGATGCAGAAAAAACAGTAACCGCTGCTAAAAAACAAGGAAAATCCGTTTGTGAATACTTGGAAAGTTTAGAAAATAATCCAATGAAATTTGGACGACGTGATCGCATAATCAAAGAACTTGAAGCTGTCGGTGTATTTAGGCATACCCATCATGTATGCGAAATCGGTACAGGAACTGGCCGTTATCTTGAAAAGGTTATTGAGCAGGCTCGGCCCGCCAATTATGAAGTATATGAAACCGATATTGGTTGGAGAAAGTTCTTGATTGAAGAATACAATGGACATGATGATTGCAAATTGTTGTGTTACCCTGCTGACGGGTATACTTTGATCTATACCGCAGATAAAACATGTGACCTAGTTCATGCTCACGCTGTTTTTATATATTTGCCATTGCTCCAATCTCTGGGATACCTTGAAGAATGCGTCCGCGTATGCCGTCCTGGTGGATTTATTGTTTTCGATTATTTTCCATCAGATTCATTTAATCTTGCTGTTGCTGAAGCCTGGCTCAAAGAGTCACACCATTTTCCGGTTGTCATTCCAGAAACTCTCCTTGACGAATTTGCCCAGAAGCATCAACTGCAGACCATCCACAAGTTTCTAATGATTTATGGCGCAGGGCAGGTGACATACATTGTGTGGCAAAAAAAGTCAGAAAATAATTAAAAATATTAACATATTACGCTTTTTCCGGATGTCCGTGACTAAAAAAAATAAAGCATTTCAAGGTGTCACCTTCATTGTGTGCCGTTACCCACTCGGCATTTCCTTGATGATCGTAAACAGCATAAAAATGTTTGCACAAAAAGGAATATCCGTTGATGTCTATATCAGCAAGAATTCTTTTGATGAATGCCCCATTTCTTTTAATGATCCTCATATACATATCCATATTTTTGAAGACAAAGGATTCGGTTTTTTTCATAAAGCATACAGGTTCCTCATGAAGAATACGTCAAACCTGCTTTATCCGTTACTGCAACGCACAAGCATCGGTACCAGTTTGATGCTCACGTATCCTGAAGTATATCGGTTTTCAAAATGGCTTAATTCTTTTACCAAATTCGATCATTACGACTACATATGTGCTGTTGATTTCTACAGTTTGATCAGCCTTTATGATCTAGCCCGCAGGCACAAAATCGTTTATTACAACATGGAGCTTCTCGACGGAAACCCGGTGAACACGGTTTTTGGAAACACATTAATGCTTAAAGCGCTTGAGTATCGTTTAATGCCATATATTCACACTGCAGTTTTGCCAAGCCCCACCCGATCTGAATTCTTCCAGAATATCAACAACTTTCCACCAAAGAAGATAAAAATACTTCCCGTTGCCGCAATGGGCAATCCCGTCATGAAAAAAGGCGGATATTTCCGTAAAAAATTTTCCATCCCCGATGATCACGTCATCATCCTTTATTCAGGAAACTTCGTCTCCTGGTTTCAATGCGTTGAAATTATTGATGCTATGAATTCATGCCGCGGCGGTTGCTCTTTAATAATGCACACATGGAGCCAATCTTCATTATCAACCGGCTATTTTCAAAATATGGTGAAACATGCTCACGGGTTGCCCGTCTTTTTTTCCACAGACTACATAAGTCCGGACAACCTGACCGACGCATTATCCTCAGCCGACATTGGCCTAGCTTTCTATAACGCCATTGATGAAAACTGCTCGGAAATCCTTTATTCTTCCAACAAGATCGGAGAATACCTGAAAGCCGGCCTGGCTGTTATCACATCAGACTTCCGATCTCTTAGCAATTTCGTTCATAGACATCGTATTGGTTTGGCCGTTCCCGTCTCAAATCTTTCCACCGCCATTGAAAAAATATCAGATCAGTTGGATCAATACAAAGCCAATGCCCTTGAATGTTATAGCAATTATTATCGTTTCGAATTGCATTTTGAGGGCTTTTACAAATTCTTATATCCCCTGTCATCCGTTGAAAAACCAGACAAACCATAACATCATGCGAAACACACCCCTCCCGTCATGTATACTCTGCGGTTGCAAGGGTGAAAGGGTATACATGGACTTAACGGATTGCTTATTTAATGCGCCCGGCTCATGGGACATCAGCCGTTGCCCAAACAGAGAATGCGGTCTGATGTGGCTCAACCCCATGCCACGGAAGGATGATATACACAGAGCCTATCGTACATACTACACGCATGAGCAACCACTGAACAATCAAACCCAAATCCGGATAAATCTCAACAGTTACCGAAAATATATTCTTAAATTATTTCTTCATCTTACACCGATTTACCGGGAACGTGAAAACTTTAACCGCATGTATCTGGAAAAGATTAAGCCTGGCAGATTGCTTGGCGTAGGATGTGGCAGTGGTGCAAGACTGGCTTATCTTGCCTCTATGGGATGGTCAGTTGAAGGACAGGAAGTTGATCCGTTAAGTGCTGAAGCAGCAAAAAAACATGGAATAATCGTTCATCTTGGAGAACTTGACAGTCTAAATTTACCAGCCAAATCATATAACGCAGTTGTGATGAACCATGTCATTGAGCATGTTCACGAACCATTGAAACTATTAAAGGAATGCCATCGTCTTCTTGCGCCGGGCGGAACAATTATTTCAATTACGCCTAATATCAACAGTTGTGGACACAGAGTTTTTAAAGCACACTGGCGCGGCCTGGAACCACCACGACATCTTTTTCTATATAACCAGAAAAGTCTGCAACAACTTGCTCAAATGGCTGGTTTCCAAAATTCACAAACATGGACAACGTCAGCCAATGCTCATCACTTTTTTCTGGAAAGTTGCAAAGTATTATTCGGTGGCCAAATCAGCAACCTGCCGGCAAGAATATTTTTGAACATTCTCTCCAAGATATATCTGATAACAGCTAGGATGCTTTACACCTTTTATAAAGATTCAGGGGATGAATGCGTTCTAAAGCTCAGGAAAAACGGATAAGAAATATATATTTTCTGAATTATTACGTATGGATAACTATGAACATACCCCCCTGACAGCAATGGCTGTCTGTGCAATCATTCTTGATTATTTTGGCGCAGACAAGACCATTGCTTGTTTGACTTCACTTCTTGATCAGGGTATTGATTTTGTCTTTGTAGTGGATAACTCGGGAAACCAACAGGCTGCCGCGAAACTTCAAGAAGCTATGGAAGAATTCACTTCGGTGAAAAGACCTTTTGGCATTCATCTTCTGGTCAATCCGACAAATATGGGCTTTGGCGCCGGCATGAATATGGCGTTAAAATGGCTGGAAGATAATCAGCCATATCAATATTATCTGCTAATCAATAATGATGCCCAAGCATCGCCTGGCATGCTTCCGGAACTTCTCCGGCACATGAAGCAAAATAGCAGGCTGGCTATATGTGCGCCTGTAATTGATACCGGAAAACAAATACTCAAAGGCTTCTGGTATCAAAGATTTAGTGGTCTCATGTTTTTACATCCCACGATCGGATCATTTTCATATCTTTCCGGATGCTGCCTGCTCATTGACCATCGAATTATCAACAATGGTCTTTTTGATGAAGATTTTTTCATGTACGGTGAAGATGTTGAGCTTTCATGGCGCATGCAACGATCAGATTGGCATATCGCATGTATCCATCAGGCAGTGGTTCGACATCTAGGCGTTGGATCGAGCCATCAGGGCGAGTTTTTTTACGAGTATCATGTCGTTCGTGGCCATATGCTGCTTGCGAAAAAATTAGCACAGCGCGCATGGCATATTCCATTTTTTTATCTTGGAAGACTGATAGCAATTTCCACACGGTTGGTTCTTCGCTCGTTTCGTTTCCGCTCCTTCGTACCCATAAAAGCCAGCCTGTCAGCCATTTACGATGCAAGAAAAGTGAAAGATCAATCATGGCACACAAACCAGCAACAATCTTAAGCCCAATAGGCAACGGAAACGGCGCGCATGTTGTCCATAAACTTCTGGAAAACCGCATCCCCGGATACCATGTCATCTCTTATAATCCATATAGAACCTTATTCCCGCCTTCTTTGCTGTTTTTGGGGAAATTTAAAAAGGCCGAATTAATTCACACTACACCAGACTATGCTTTTTTTCATGCGAGAAAAAACATTCCATTAATTCTCACATTTCATGGATATGCTTTGGATCGTTTTTTACATGACTTCAGCAGTATATTACAAAATATTCATTGCCAGACCGATTTAAGGCTGTTCACTAAATTAGCCTTACGAAAAGCTGATATGATCACGGCCGTCAGTCACTTCACCGCAAATCTGGTAAAGCAAGAAATGAAGTTGACTGACAACATAACCGTAATCCACAATGGCATTGATCATACCGTATTTACGCCTGGAAGAACAAGGAAATACGCAGAAACAATCAATGTACTTTTTTGTGGCAAGATATCGCAAAGAAAAGGTGCGCACTGGCTTGTACCCATTGCAGAAAAGCTGGATAAAAATATAAACATTCTTTATACTTCTGGTATTCAACCTACAGGTATGTCTTTAAAACACCCGCACCTGAAATGTGTTGGCTCCATCCCATACCAACAGATGCCCGCCTTATATCAAAATGCAGATATTTTATTGTTTCCCACCGTGCGGGAAGGATTCGGTCTAGTAGTTGCAGAAGCTATGGCTTGCGGCTTACCGGTCGTTGCAACCAATTGTTCTTCCTTGCCTGAATTGATTGACGGCGGAAAAGGCGGTTTTTTGTGTCCTCTTGGAAACGTTAATTCCTTTGCCGAAAAAATTAATTTTCTTGCCGATAATCCTGAATTGCGCCGGGAAATGGGGGAATACAACCGGGCAAAAGTTGAAAAAATGTTCACTCTGGAGCGGATGGTCGCCCAATATCAGGAGCTTTTTGAAGAAGTTCTATCAAAAAATTAAAAATTTACAAACATTTATCATCCAGTTTTGTAGGTACTGTCAAGTTTATATTGAGCAAACCTGAAACAAGATTAAAAAGAGAAAACCTCATCAATACAATACGATCATCGTTGGCAATTGAAGGCAAATCTCTGGCCATTGAGCATGTCTCTGCTCTACTGGATTACCAAAAAGTAATTGGCCTCAAAAAAGATATTTTGGAAGTTCAAAATGCCATTCATTATAGTCACTTGCTGATTTTAATCATCATTATTCTCTTAATGACTTCCTGAAAGCTCATCGTATCTTGATGAGCAACCTGGTCGAATCAGCCGGTAAGTTCATAAGAGAACACGTTGGCGTATTTTAAGGCCGCGAAATTCAGCATGTGACACACGATTACAGCAGAATTGCCGGTTTAATAAATGAGCTTTGTCAGGCTGGTCTTTCCAACCTGCCTGGCGCCGCCGATGAAAACCATTTTTTCGTTCAAATCTCTTAATATGTCGTCAACCAGACACCTTTTTTTCATGTGTGAGTATTAAATGATTTTTAACCATTGCCAAATATCTTGGCAATATTTTTAGACGACGGGCAAATTTAATTGAGCTTTAGCAGCAACTTACGGTGCGCTGAAAAGGAGTGAAGAACAGGTGATAGGCAACATGAAGACATTGTCAGCGACTTATCCGCTTCAGCCTTTTCTTTAAACATCCTAATTCTATAAGTTATCTATTCCTTTAAGCTTTTATGCAATCCCGATAAACTCCCGCATATTTCTGTGCAATTATCTCCCAGTCAAATCGCGCCCCTACCCTTTCACACCCATTCCGCGCCAGTCTAAAGCGTAAATCCGGATTATCAAGCATTCTGATAATCGCGTCGGCCAGAGCTTGCGCATTTTTTGATTCTACAAGCAAACCTGTTTCTTCATGCAGGACAGTCTCACGAACAGCCGGCACATCGCCGGCAATAATAGGGCATGCACACCCCATTGCTTCCACAACAACCAAACCAAAGCCTTCCTGAACGCCGCTTTCTGTAATTAGAAATGGAAATATAGCGATAGCCGCCCGCCGATAAAGTTCTGGCAACATAGATTGCTGAACCATCCCCAGAAAACTAATTTTTTCAGCTATGTTAAGCTTAAAAGCATTGGCGCGAAGTTCCTCTTCCAGTGGTCCTGCGCCTGCGATAGACAAATGTATTTCAGGATTTTTCTTCAGCGCTAAAGGCATGGATTCCAACAGTTTCTGAACACCTTTCACATCCACAAGCCTGCCCACAAAAAGTAGCTCTGCATTACCACGGTTATTGTTGAAATCTGGAGTAAAAAGACTCTTCAAGTCCACTCCCATTGATATAACTTGAACTTTGTCCGCTTCAATGCCCATATCCTCAACAGCTTTTTTCATAGATTGACTGACCACCGTCAATGCCTTGCTTTTATTGACAATCCAGCGTTTCAAGGTTTGCAAAATTGAACCCTGCAAAGCAAACAAATCCCCGCCGTGAGATGTGCAAATCAAAGGAATGTTTTTTCCGGAAAGCATAATGCCTAAAACGGCAATAAATCCCTGCGGAATCAGCCAGTGGGCGTGAATCAGGTCAAAACGTTCTTTGCGCAGCAAACGGACAACAGCCCACAACTGCCCCAGCAAAAAAAACGGAATCAATAAATAATACAGTGGGTTAGATTTTAGCTTATTCAAAATCCCCCCGCCGGACATGGCCAGATTTTCAAAACGATTCAAAAAATAAGGAAACCGGATAACTTTCAGGCCACCCATGTTTTCCTGTTTTTGGCTGCCGGGCGTTCTGGGAGATAAAACAGTCACGTCAAATTCTTTTGCCAGACGACGGGAAAGCTCAAAAACAAAAGCCGGCTCCACATCGTTTGCCCAGCGTGGGAAAGTTGAAGTTAAAACAAGAACATATGGACGGTGGAGAGATTTATCTTTCATAGGCATTCAATTTATAATTGAACCATCCAGAAAGGAGTTCAACATGGCCTGAAGTTAGCAATTTAACGGCGATAATTCCCTCTTGCTTGCCTTGCCTCAAGCCATTTTTTTAATGATGCCTGGCTTTCGCCAGATTGTTTTCCTGCCAATAGACCTTCTATGCTGATGTCCTCGTCAATATCTTCCCAATGAATCCCGTTCCCTCTGCCAATCAGCCGCCATTTGTTTCTTTCCTCCGGATTCGCACATAGCAGACGGGGATACCAAGCAGTAGGAACTGAAATTGTTCTACCATCATTAAGATTAACACTCAATGTATCATCGGTTACGAATACACTTTCCGCAACTGGCATTCTAATTTCAATCGCCAAAGTATTCATGCCATCCCTCCAATATTTTATCCTTATTCTCTTCAATGATTTTGAATATTTCCTATATATCCGGCCTGTTAAAACCGCCACTATTGACTAATCTTATTGGTTCAAGCCAAAATTTAGCTATTTTATCATCTCGTTCGACATGTACATGAGCAGGCTCGCCATGATCACCGGCATAAAAGAAAACGCGATAAGGTCCAGCTCGAAATATCGTGGGCATCCGTTTATTTCCTTTTGGAAAAAGGTAATACATTACTGTTCAATCTGCAAGTACCTGTTAGGAGCATAAACCCTTTCATAGCTTTTCGCAACGCACCAGAAATTGCTTTTATATAACCATTGATACTTCCTGGATTCCGGCCCAGGGACGACGCCGGAATGACGGGGCGGGTAGTGACTTACAGGAATGCTCAATTTATCATGCGGCCTGCAATCAATCACCGTGTTACTTAAGAGATATTCGACCATTGCAGGATGACAATATTTACGGAGGAGAATCATTAGAAATATCCAGTGAAAAGTGGCGGGTTCAGTTAGGTTGAGTGAAGCGGAAACCCAACAGACCACCTTATCGCTCGAACCAACCATCAAAAACTCGTCTCTTTTGACCAGTCCTCAATTTTTAATCCATCAATTCGGGAAAACTCACCAACATTGTTAGTTATCAGAATCAGTTCTTTACTCAAAGCCTGCGCTGCAAGCAGCATATCAATAGGTCCAATCATCTCACCCTTTCTTTTGAGTTTTGCCTTCAATTTCCCGTAAGACACAGCGTCTTCATCATCAAAAGGCAGCACAAAAAACAGGGAGATAAATTTTAACAAGGCAATCCGGTTCTTTTCCACATATTGGCTGTTTTCCACGCCAAACTCCAACTCGGCAATGGTCAGAGAAGAAAGATGCATATTTGTATTAATTTTTTCTTTAATCGTATTAATAACTTGTGGATTCTTTCGATTAATCGCGAAAATGCAGATGTTGGTGTCCAGAAGATACACTACAACCCCTCTCTTTCCTGATTTTTCCCCTGCTCTCTCCCATCTTTCATGAAATCATCGGAAAAGCCGTCCAGACCTTCCAAAAAAACTTCCCACGCCTGATCATGCGGAACCAAAAGAACAGCCTTGCCATGCTTTTTTATATAAACATCTTCCCCATTAAATTGAAATTCTTTGGGCAACCTCACTGCCTGTGACCGTCCATTTTGAAAAAGTTTTGCTTTTTGCATAACATAACCTCCTCTAAAAATGTATATCATGGTATATATTTTGTCAAATTCATTCTGTCTGAAAGAAAATAGCCACCCTTGTTCCGCCACGGAGTGACGCTTTGTGTGAACAACTAACTGAAATCATCCCGTATCTATTTTACCGACATGGGAATACGAAATATTCTTCTGGGAATTACAGAAATGTCTCTCATGGAAAAGCTGAATCTCCTGGGAAATTCGCTGGAAAACCTTGTCGCCACAAGGCTGCAGTCCGAATTATTGCTCACCCGCATTTCCGCCAGTCTCCACTATTGGCAGACAAAAGCAAAGGAGGATGTTGACCTGGTTTTGGCTACGCCGCAGACACTTCTGCCCATAGAGATAAAAAGTGAACGCGTTTACCAGAAACGCCACATCAGAAACCTTGTAAAATTTCTTACCAAAGAAAAGGAAGCAAAAGGATTGTTGATCGGCCGTTTTGACGCCGTTCAGGTAATAAAACAGGATCATCTGGAAATATTTTTCGCGCCCCTTTGGATGGTGTAGCAATGACAACACCTTTGTTGGGTTTCGCTTTTCTTGAACCCAACCTACTGCTGATTAAACCATTAATTTTCCTGTCTTTTTTATCGAATCATCATTCGCCCCTGCGACGGGATGGCGATTTTTTCCGCAATCCCTCCACCCGACCATTCCGATAATCCCTGAATCGGGTCCTTCCCGCAATTCTCCGAAGGGAAAAGAGCGTCCCTGGGAGAGACCATGGGAACGCCGGTCCCTAGACCGGCCCTTTCTAAACCACGATCGTGAAATTGGCATTATGAGACGCGGATTTAAAATCAACACTACATCATCAATAATAACAAGACCTTACACAATTACCCATCTAATACTGGGTCTTGACTGGCACATGCTGATTGAACAAGTAATTGAACAACCTATAGCCCTTTTTCATGCTTGACGTTCAAAAAAACTTCCTATAGCTTCTTATCTCAAAAAGCGAATAAAAGCATTTCCGTTGCATGAAAAGTGTGCTTATATCTCCACTTCTTGTAATAATATATTCACCGATTAGAAAGCAAAAACATTGAGACAGCGGAAATGACAATGGACTTGATCTTCTCTCTTAAGATGAAGAGATATAAAAAAAGTGGAAAGTTAAATCACGAGACCGTTTATTTGCGACAATAGAATGCCCAAAAAATCAATCCAACCATTTTTTCTTTACACCTGCTGATTTTTCGTCAAAATGGTAAAGGGCATACTCAAGAATTTTAAAATAAGAATTCAAAGGAAGTATAATGAAAGAAAAGTTGTTAAATAATCAAAAAAACAATCCCGAAAACATTCACGCAAGCTCTCCTCAATTTTCCTGCAGCCCTGACATTACTTTCTGCCATCGTAGCCATCTATTGCCGCTACTGCTTTTATTTATTTTACTATTAGTTAGTTATTCAAATAGTTTCCAAGGCGTCTGGATTTTTGATGATAATCATAATATTATCGAAAATCACTTTATTCATTTGAAATCATTAGATTGGGAAAGTATTCGGGGCACCTTTTTCGGAACTGCAGGAAATTTCAGCAGACCCCTGTCCTATCTTAGCTTCGGCCTGAACTATTATTTTGGCCAATTGAATGTATTTGGCTATCATCTGGTTAATTTTGTTATTCACTGCATTTCTGCCTTATTTTTATATCTTTTCATATTTCAAATCCTGCATTCGCCTATTCTGAAAGGACAATATTCAAATCGTGCAGGTTCTATCGCCCTTTTGTCTGCAACACTTTGGGCCATCAGCCCAATACAGGTAACCGCTGTCACAGTCATTGTTCAACGAATGGCCGCGATGGCGGGTATGTTTTTTATAATGGCCATGTTTTTTTACGTCAAGGCAAGAACAGTAAACGGTAAAGGTAAAAGCATTATCTTTTTCACATTTTGTATACTGTCCGGCCTTTTAGCAATAGCATCGAAGGAAAATGCGGTCATGCTGCCTTTTGTTTTGTATTTATTGGATATTTTTCTTATTCAAGGCTTATCGAATGTAAGTATAAAGCGTCATTTTCTTATAATCTGCATTCCTGCCAGCATAATTTTGATATTTGCCTTTGTTTTATCGAATCCATTAAACTTGCTGTCATCAGCAGCTTATGAGTCGCGTGAATTTACGCTAATGGAACGTCTTCTTACACAACCAAGAGTTCTGTTGTTTTACCTTTCCTTGATGATCTACCCGGTGGCAGATCGTTTCACACTTATTTACGATTTACCAATATCCACCACCCTTTTTTCACCATTGTCAACGCTGCCCGCAATAATGTTCTGGGCAACCTGGATAGGCATAGGTATTTATTTGTCGCGTAAGCGCCCGCTGATAGCTTTTTGCCTTCTTTTCTTTATCATTAATCATATTATAGAAAGCTCATTTATTGCATTAGAAATGCTCTTTGAACACCGCAACTACATACCATCTATGATGCTTTTTTTTCTGGCCAGTTTGGGAATTATGGCTTTCATACAAGATTTCAGCAAGAAATTACTGCCTGCTGCCTTGGCAATAATTCTTCTCTGTTTCCTGATAGCAGCACAAGGGCATACCGTATTTCAGCGCAATTCATATTTTGAAAATGCATTATTCCTGTGGTCTGATAATACAGAAAAAACTCCTTCGGTAAGCCGTGTGCATACAAATCTCGGCTTGGAATATCAAAATATTGGCTTGTATCAAGAAGCGAGCAACTCATACCAAACAGCCATTAAGGTGAACCGCTACCCGAGACGAGACGCCAAAGCTGTACCTTTGACCAACTTGGCAAATCATTATTTGAATACAGGCAAACCAAAAGATGCCAAAAATCTATACAGTCAGGCTATAGACATAGACCCCTCATATTTGCCTGCCAAACAAGGAATGGCTGCAGCTCTATTGGTTACTGGTGCCATTGAAAAAGCAAAATTATTGATTGAGCAAACCATAGCATCAGGCCGAGCCAATTTGATATTCTTTGAGCTCTATAGTTTCGTTCTTTGCAAGAAAGGAGACTATGCCAACGCAGTTAAACAAGCGCGTCATGCTCTTCTTAACACAAAAGATATTCCTTTGCTTGCTAACAAAGTCCTTGGTGAAGCATACACTCGCCTTCATCAATACGAACATGCCCAAAAATATTGGTTATTATATGCCAAGGACCACCCCAATGAATTGGAGCCATTATTTGCTCTCGCATACTTGTCATTTATTCGTAACGATGAAGAAACCGCGCGCAGAGTGGCACAAAAAATATTGTTTTTAAAAGGAAATAAATCGTGGAATGAATTATCTCAATACGAAAACCAAGATAAAATGGCAAATAGCATAAATCTGATAGTTTTTTCAGAAAATCCAGAAAAGGTTCTTTTTATAGTAAAACAAATAATAAAAAAAGAAATTGAAGAAGATTAAAAATATTCAGTAGTGATTATAGTTTCTGTCATTCCTCCTTTTACACCGGCATATCAAATAATTTAATTAATCCATACGTGTAATTCTACCAGTTACTGCTTGGCCATCTTGAGTAAATGAAATGAATATGTGAGTATTAAATTTCCGACAATCGATGACTGGAATTGGGTTAAACCCCGACAATACAACGGCATTACAAAGTGTTGCGGCATCTAATGCTATCCAAGCGAGGGTCTCAACACCATTGTTTGCTAGAAGTTGATTGGAATACGCTAGTGATACTTGCGATTGAGCTGCGGCAACAGCACTTCTTAACGCGCTTTCCCGCGCATTGACCTGCAAATCCATGTATTTTGGTATTGCAAATGCAGCAAGAATTCCCAAAATTACCATAACGGCAATAATTTCGACCAATGTAAAACCTTTTTTGTTATGCAATTGTTTCTTTAACATAATCAGGTTGCTCCCTTTTATGACGTTGTAACTGCACGGGAATTAAATCGTTGATGAGATATAATTGAAATTCTTAGTTTTGCATAAGGAAGTATTAGCTCATCAACACACAATAATTCACAAATATGGAGACCTCATCTTTAAATATTAAAACAATGTGAAATATCAGATGAAATAAAAAAATCATTCGCATTAATAATGCTTTATCATTTTTTAATGCGAATGATTAAATAAATTACACCGCGAACTATCAACATGGTAATTCGTAGTTGTTTATATAACTAATTTTGTCTTGTAAACCTACCTGTTGCTGATTCAGTATCCTGTGTAATCGTCACTAGAATACGCACATTGTCTTTATCACAAGTCTTCGTTGGTACTGGGCTAAATCCATCTAATTGAATTTTGTCGCATATGTCTGTTGTTGCATTAATGGCGTTCCATGCATTTGTTTCAACTCCATTATTTACCAATAGTTGTTGTGAAAAAGCCATGCCAGCTCGAGATATACCCGCTGCAACCGCACCTTGTAATGCTTTTTTCCTGGCCTCATTCTGCAAATCCATATACTTCGGTACAGCCACCGCCGCCAGGATGCCCAAGATAACCAGAACCGCAATGATTTCAATTAACGTAAAACCTTTCTGACTTTTCAACTTTGTTTTTACCATTTTCTTCCCTCCT
>Ga0116143_10002625_pt1 | contig 19270 bp, 13 predicted proteins | sample AD_UKC034_MetaG_FD_89745 | JGI IMG/M metagenome (GOLD analysis project Ga0116143, IMG submission 89745) | Active sludge microbial communities of municipal wastewater-treating anaerobic digesters from USA - AD_UKC034_MetaG | ecosystem: Engineered > Bioreactor > Anaerobic > Digestate | place: USA...
AGGAGCTTTTTTGTTATGAAGAAATGAAACAAGCCCATCATTTTGTTTATATCATAAAAAACCCTGATGGTATTTATTATAAAGGATATTCTACAAATGTGGTTCGTAGGCTAGCAGAGCATATCTCATCAGAAGGAAAATATACTTCATTAAAAGGCCCTTGGAAATTGGTTTATCAAAAAGAACTTGATAATAAAAGAGATGCATTAATAGAAGAAAGGCGGTTGAAAAGATTGAATCATAAATCGATTGAAAAACTAATTAATAAAAATTAAACAGCCTGTCATCTCGTCTGAATGACGAGACGGGTTCGAGTCCCGTCCAGACCGCTTATGGCTCCTCCGAAACAGAGGAGCTTTTTTTTGCTTAATTTACCGCTTCACAAACTTGGCTTTGATGCTTTGCGATTTGCTTTGCGCTTCTATGATGTAGATGCCATTGCTCAGTGAATTCACATTCAGTGTTGTTTGTGTTGTGGGAGTTTTGCTTTGTTGTTTTGTTATCAGCAATCTGCCCAAGGCATCGTAAACATTCAGCTCATGCAATGCAATATTACTTTCTACATGCAATACATCGTTTGCCGGATTGGGATACAACTTTATCTGCTGTTTGTTTTGCTCTACGTTGATTAAATCAACAAATGTTGTTACAGTAGTTATTGCGGTATTGGTTAGCACAGGTGCATTAAAATCAAAATATATAGCTGCAGAGTTTTTAATGCTGTCGTTTACTGCTAAATTATAATTTGGTCTTATTCTGTAACGCACAAAACCATGACTGCCAGGTTCGTTGATATTGCTATCGGGCAAAAGTATATTGTCAAAAGTATAAGTAAACAATCGAGAGTGGTTTTGGTAGCTCATACTCATAGGGTGTGACGAAGCCAGATACTCAAAACTCGAAACATCCAACAATTCTGAAATGTTGTTTTGTATGCTTACGGTAAAGGCAGTATCGTTTCCGGTATTTTGAAAACGGATTATGTATTCCAAATAAGGCGGATTGGGAAACTGTGTATTGAACAATATTTCCTGATCAACCAATATGTCGTTCGGATCAAATGATCCTATAGTAAATACTTCCCACAAGGCATTATTATTACCCGGATAAGCATCGCCTGCTTTAGGCTCTATCGTAGCCCATGAATTGATGAGCGAACCGATGGGTACTCCTAAGTTTACATTTACTGTTACCAAAACACTTCCACTTTGAAATGGCGACAAGCTCCCTATATTCCAAACAATGCTATCGCTAGCTACATTACTTGGAACTGTATTTGAAGAGACATAGGTTAGATTGGTATCGAGATAAAATGTTATGTTAATATTATTAATAGTGGTAGTTCCTACATTACTATAATTAATCATATAAGAGGCATTGAAACCTGAACGGAATGGCCCCATAGGGCTAATGCTCAAACATAAGTCGTTATAAATTCCCGTGGGTTGAAAGGCAAAATCATTTAAGGAGTCTGTTTGATATATTCCCGTAAAGACAGCAGAATGGTTTGTAGGAGAGGCGGTATAATAATTAACGAGCGAAGGAGAAACTGAAAACATTCCACTATCTAAAACGGAAAGATTATAATTTCCATTAGCATCGCTAAAAGTAAATCTACCTGTGCTTTGTTCTGTTAGTTTTCTATTTATTAAAAACGGATCGCTTAGATCTTGTACATTATTGCTATTGAGATCCGCATACAATTTGCCGATTATTTGATTAACATCAGTAGTTAACTTTACTACCCAGTAATCCCTATCGCCATGATTACCCGTAACATCGCCATCATTGGATTGATTATATCCCGCCACCACATAGCCTCCGTCAGTAGTCTGTTGTATGGAATACGCATAATCATAATCTTGTCCTGTTCCACCCAGGCATTTTTGCCATTGTATATTTCCAACACTGTCTAATTTTACTACCCAGTAATCAACACCTCCATGATTGCCCGACACATCGCCATTGTTGGAATAAGTATTTCCCGCTACCACATAGCCACCGTCAGTGGTCTGTTCGATGGAAGAAACCCCATCACCATTTGTTCCCCCCAGGCATTTTTGCCATTGTATATTTCCCAGGCTGTCTAATTTTACTACCAAGTAATCATAATTTCCATGATTGCCCGACACATCGCCATCATTAGAACGAGTATGTCCTGCCACCACATAGCCCCCATCTGTAGTCTGTTGTATGGAATACGCATAATCTTGTCCTGTTCCCCCCAGGCATTTTTGCCATTGAAAGGTTCCACCGCTGTCTAATTTTACTATCCAGCAATCATAATTTCCATGATAACCCGATACATCGCCATCATTAGACTCGGTCCATCCCGCCACCACATAGCCTCCATCAGTGGTTTGATGGATGGAATTAGCTGCATCTTCATCTGTTCCCCCCAGGCATTTTTGCCATTGTATATTACCAATGCTGTCTAACTTTACTACCCAGTAATCATGTCCTCCATGATTGCCCGATACATCGCCATCATTAGAATTGGTTCTACCCGCCACCACAAAGCCTCCATCTGTAGTCTGTTGTATGGAATATGCAAAATCGAAACTAGTTCCTCCAAAGCTTTTTTGCCATTGTATATTGCCTATATTGTCTAATTTAACTATCCAGTAATCAAAATCTCCATGATTACTCGTTACATCGCCATTAAAAGACTCTGTCCCTCCTGCCACCACATAGCCCCCGTCAGTGGTCTGTTGGATGGAATGCGCCCAATCAGAAAAGGATCCACCCAAGCATTTTTGCCATTGAAGATTGCCTATGCTGTCTAATTTTACTACCCAGTAATCATATCCTCCATGATTGCCCGATACATCGCCATTATTTGAAGTGGTTACACCTGCTAGCACATAGCCCCCGTCAGTGGTCTGTTTGATGGAATTAGCTTCATCGACACCTGTTCCTCCAAGGCATTTTTGCCATTCAATGACCACCTGTGCTTTTAATGTATGAATGTGAAAAAAACAAATCGTTGTTAAGAGTAATGCTTTTTTCATAAGGGTTACTTCTTTTGAAAATTGAGTAATTAAAGGTAGTTAATGTATTTGGAGAAATGCAAAAGGTTGGAAACAAAAAAAGCCGTCTTATTTAAAGACGGCTTTACATTTTATATCGATTATAATCAATTCATCACCGGCAAAAACGAAAAGTCCTTCCCGTACTCAAGCATTTGATCAACAAAATTATCCGGGTATTCAATTTTCACATCCACTATCTTTTCTTCTTGCATCACCGGAACTAATCGCGCTTGAATAAAACCACTATAAGGTGCAATGTTTAATTTTTCAAACCGATCCAGCACCTCCTTGTGCAATTCCTGATCAACATTCACCGCATAGGTTTCTATCAAATTCATTCCTGCACTATAATCACCCTCCGATTTTATCCGCTGTATTTCTCTCAACAAATCACCAAACAAGGTGCGCAACTTATCATAATCGTTAATCACAAAATACGTTTTGCCTTCACGCTTCACCTTCTCAATCACCTTTTCACCGGCACCTTTTTCCAGTACCCAAGCCGACACCAGTTGTCGGTTCCTCATGTGTGCTTGCTGTATCTTATCGCCCAATTTTATTCGATTCAACTGCAACATCAATCCATTCATTATATACGAGTCGTACTCCGCCTTACCCACATCCAACGTACTCATCACCCCAATATCAATCAACTTCTGATCCATAATATAATACAGCGCCACCAAATCTGCACGCGCTTCTTCCAAAGCACTTGCATAATTTTTTAAAGTCACATCCGTATTTCCAACTCCGTCATTTATTCGACCTGATGCATGACCAATTACTTCATGCATATCCGTATGTAAATTAGCCGCCAGTGTTCCATGCTTTTTCAAACGTTCTATCACCTCTGCGCTAGCTGCAAACTCTCCCGTAACAGGGCTCTTAGCCTTCACTGCATTATAGGCATCAACTATATTTCCTAACGATACCGACTTCGACCCAACCTTTTCACGTATCCATTCCTGATTGGGTAAATTAATACCAATCGGAGTCGTAGGTGCGGCATCGCCCACTTCGTTGATCACCGTTATTACCTTGGCTGAAATTCCCGTCACATTTTTTTTCTTATGCGCCTCCATCAACGGAGAGTTATCTTCAAACCACTGCGCCTGTTCCGATATTTTTTGTATGCGCTTACTCGCTTCCATATCTTTCAAGCTCAGCACCGCCTCATACGCTCCGCGTTTCCCTATCGCATCCTGATACACCTCTATAAATCCATTCGCAAAATCAATTCTCGATTCCGTATCATTCACCCAGGCCACACAATAATCATCATACGTTTTCAAATCGCCTGTTTTATAATATTCTGCCAATAGTGACAATGCCTTTTTCTGATTATCGTTTTCCGCCACTGTCACCGCTTTTTCAAGCCAAAACACCACCTGTGTCAAAGCCTTGTCGTACATGCCACCCACTTTCCAAACCTTCTCCACCAGTGCATTATTCTCTTTCAGCAATTTCGAATTTAAACCCCACGAAGGTTGCTCTGTTAGCGAAGCATCCTTTTTATTTTCGTAAAATGCCTCCACTTCTTTTTGCGTTACACCTTCATAAAAATTATTGGCAGACGATTTTACATTATCAATCCCCGAACGCAAATCAACTATAGATGCATCCACAGTCGGATCAAACATTATTCCCTGTAACATATTCAGCAAATCATCTTTGCTCATATTATCCGTTAGCGGCAAAAGCTTTTCATCACTTCCGTTTACCAATGCTGTAAAATATTCGTAGCTAAACCCGGGTTCAAACTTTATCGATGAATAATGATGATGAATACCATTCGAGAAAAACACACGCTTGGCATACACCAAAAACGACTGATAATCATCACTCTTTTTATCTCCGCCATACGATGATAATATACATTCCAACACCTTACGCACTCTTAAGTTATGCTTATACTTCTGATCGTAAAAAATATCGCGCCCACTCATTCCGGCCATATATAAATAATAGGCCAGCTCTTTTTGCTGAACCGACAAACTCTCAAATCCAGGAACCTGATAGCGCAGCACCTGCAAGTCGGCAAAGCGATCGGCCTCAACCACAAATTCAGTTTCACTTACTTCACTTTTCTTTTCTTCCTTATTCGAACACGAAAAGAAAAAAGCACTCATGGAAAACACACTCAAGAAAAATAATATTCGTTTCATAGTTTTTATTTGATTTGCAAGGTTAATATAATTATTTTCCATTAATAGTCTTCTTAGTATTTTAATATGTTTTATAAGATTATATATAAATGATTATAAAGAATAACCTGGAAATAGAGGGCAGTGCCGGTAAGCCCATCCGTTTTGATGTCAACATGCCCAATGACAATCACAATATGCCATTGGTCATTTTTTCTCATGGCTTTAAAGGATTTAAAGATTGGGGACATTATCATATAGTGGCTCAACATTTTGCACAAAGCAAATGCATTTTTGTAAAGCACAATTTCTCCCACAACGGCATCAGTTCCCACTCGCTCGATCAGTTTGACGAATTGGATGCATTCAGCGAAAACTCTTTGAGCTTCGAGTTGAATGATTTGGATCTATTGCTTACACATCTTTTGCAACACAGTGAATGGAAAAATCGCATCGATCAGAATAAAATCTGTTTGTTGGGGCACAGCAAAGGAGGAGCCATCAGTATCCTAAAAGCTGCTCACGATCATCGCATAAAAAAAATAATCACATGGGCCTCACTCTTCGACTTTAATCGACACATCAGCAAAGAAATGTTAAAAGCATGGAAAGAAACTGGAGTCATCTATTTTGAAAATACCCGAACCAAACAGATGATGCCCATACGCTACCAAGTGTACGAAGATTATCTGCGTCATCACAAGATATATCATGTTCCATCTATGGCATCCAACATTACAATACCACACCTCATCATTCATGGAACAAACGATTTGTCAATCCCGGTCGCACAAGCACAAGAACTAAATGCACACAGCAAATTTTCTAAAATGCTAATAATAGAAGGTGCCGATCATTCATTCAATATAGCTCATCCTTTTACCAATGGTAAAATATCTGATGAATCAATAAAAGCGATTGAAGCGAGCATTCGCTTTGTTCATTCCTAACGTTTGTAAACCGATTCTCCTGCAACAAAAGTTTGCAATACTTTAATATTCCACAACTCATTCTCGTCAGCGTTCATCAGGTCTTTGTCAAGAATTACAAAATCTGCCATTTTGTTTTTTTCTAAACTGCCTTTTTCTGTTTCTTCAAACGCAGCATAGGCAGCCCATATCGTCATTGCTTTCAAAGCCTGTTCCCTTGTAATGGCATTTTCTATTTGAAATCCTTTTTCGGGATATCCCTTTTTATCCTTTCTAACCACTGCGGCATAAAATCCATAAAGTGGATTAATGTCTTCCACCGGAAAGTCGCTACCTGCAGCAATCATACCTGCTGCATTTATTAATGCGCCATACGCATAAGCATATGGTATCCGTTCGCTGCCAATCCGATCTTCGGCCCAATACATGTCAGAAGTAGCATGCGTGGGCTGAACAGAAGGAATAAATTTGTAGCGGCTGAATAGTTCAAAATCATTTTTATCCAACACTTGTGCGTGTTCTATTCTCCATCTCGATTCAGGCAAATTTTTATTTGCAGCTGAAGCAATATTCATAATCAGTCGTGCTGCCGAATCACCAATGCAATGTGCATTGAATTGAAATTTATTTTCAGTACAAAAGGATGCTAATTCTTCAAATTCAGAAATATTGTGCAATAAAAAGCCGCTATGATTTTTTTGATCGGAGTATTCGTGCTTCAAACAAGCGCCTCTGCTTCCCAATGCACCATCGGCATACACTTTAAAAGAAGAAACATTCAATCGATCTGTTTTTATTTTTCCATTCTCCTTGTAATAGGTAAGGTTGCTATCGTTATATGCAATCATAGCATAGATGCGCATCTTCAAGGTTCCATCTTGATGCATTTCATTCAAAAGGGCAATAACATCTCTTTCCAATCCGGCATCACTAACTGATGTCAGACCAACGGCAAAGCAATCTTTTTGAGCACTCAATAATCCTTCTATTTGTTGCTCTTTACCCGGAGTAGGTATTTTAAGTTTTACCAAATCAACCGCGTTGTCAATTAAAACTCCGCTTGGTTTACCATTCTTAAGAATGATTTCTCCACCATACACTTTAGTCTGCTCATTGATGCCGGCAAGGTCCAGTGCTTTTTGGTTTACAATTGCAGCATGTCCATCAATTCTAAAAAGAAATACCGGAATATCAGGGAATAATTGATTCAGCGATTCATTGTCGGGATAATTTTTTTCATCCCAGTCATTTTGATCCCAACCTCTTCCGAAAACCCAACCCATATAGGTATCCTCTTTTCTTTTTTTGAGCGTGTCAAGAATGGCTTGATACGAACTTGTTCCTCCCAACCAAATCTTTTTCTTATCAATACCATATCCATAAAAATGACAATGCGCATCATAAAATCCTGGATAAACAGTTTTGCCTTCTAAATCGATGCTGTTCTTTGACTGTAATTTTTTAATTATGTCGTTGTTTCCGGTTTTATAAATCAAGCCATCTTTAATGGCCATAGCTTCAACAATAGTCATTGCTGAATCAACCGTATAGATTTTTCCATTGTATAAAATTAGATCTACTTGTTCAGGAGGAGAGCAAGAAAAAAAACAGGTGAGTATGCTGAAAAGAATTAAAACTGGTTTCATATTATTTTCTTATGGTATAAAATGAGTTTGCTTGTGCCAGGCAGGTTAGCGTAACATCATTGAGGCAAACGTGTGGAGGAAGCTGAGCTATATACTGAATGAGCTGAGCAATATCTTGGGCTTGCAAAGCTTTAAGTCCTTCATATACTTGTTTCGCTTTTTGTTGATCGCCTTTAAATCGCACCATCGAAAATTCAGTTTCACTCAATCCGGGATTAATGGAGCTTACTTTAATTCCTAAGTGCAACAGATCAATTCTCATAGCTTTGCTCAATGCATCTACAGCATGTTTGCTTGCACAATAAACATTTCCTTTTTGATATACTTCTTTTCCTGCGGTGCTACCAATATTAATGATTTGTGGCGCATCACTTTTCTTTAACAAAGGCAAACACGCTTTAGTCAAGTATAAGATACCTTTTACATTGGTATCAATCATATTGTCCCAATCATCTATTGATGCCTCTTCAAACAAATCGAATCCGGCTGCAAGCCCTGCATTGTTGACCAACAAATCAATGGAATCAACTTTTGAACCCAATAATTGTATGGCATTAAAACAATCTTCTCGAGAGCGAACATCAAAGCATAGAGGAATGATCTTGAAACTCTTATCAGGTGAGATAGAATTTGCTAACGCATTCAATCGCTCTATTCTTCTTCCTGTAATAATTACAGTATAATCTTGTTGCGCAAATAAACGTGCAGTGGCTTCGCCAAATCCTGAAGTGGCTCCGCTTATTAATATGGTTTTATTCATGAGCTATTTCAGATTTTTTTCCAAACAATCGTATCACTCCATACAGTAAAGCGATACCGGTAGTATAGGTAATATACCATGGCAATCCATAGTCGGCCATTTTGGTGCAAACCAACATGCTGATTACTGCAACGATAACAGCATATGGCAATTGTGTTTTAACGTGATCGATATGAGGACAACTGCTTGCCATAGAGCTTAAAATCGTAGTGTCGGATATAGGGCTGCAATGGTCGCCAAAAACGGCTCCAGCCAAAACAACCGAAACAACGTTGTAAAAAATTCGATGTGTTTCTTCAGGATCTAAACCCGCTTGATTGCAAATGTTCCAGGTGAGAGGTAAAGCCAAAGGGTAAAGTATGGTCATAGTGCCCCAGCTGGTTCCGGTAGAAAATGCCGTGAGTGCAGAAATGACAAATGTAATCTCGGCAATATAATAGGGATTGATTTTGTCGGACAGTAGTAAACTTAAAAATTCAGCCGTGTGCATATCGCTGGTAAGTTTTCCCAAAGCCCATGCTAATATTAAGATGCTGATTGCTGGCATCATTGTTTTAAAACCATCTATTACGGTTTCAAAAGCATACGTCACTTTCATAATTCTTTGCACCAGTGAAAGTAAAATGGCAGTAAACAAACCTAACCCGGATCCCCAAAGCAATGCTTTATACGAATCGGAGTTGCCTATGGTAGCACTTATTTTTGAAGTGAAGGATAATGATTCATCGTTCCAAACGGAAGCATCATAGCCGGTATAGATCAAAGCACCAATAACCGTAACAATCAACGCTAAAACGGGCAACAATGCATTATACCATTTTGGTGAAATGCCTTCTTTTGGATTAAGCGCCAATAATGCATTATCAATTTCGCCAGCACCACTTTCATTATTTGTTGAAAGTACTTCGCCTTTTCTTGCTCTCTTTTCTGCTTTAAGCATGGGTCCAAAATCACGACCACTTAACACAAGCATCAAAATAAATAGGAGAGTGAGAATGGGGTAGAAAGAAAATTGAAGTGAATTGATAAAAACAGAGTAAGGAGTTTCATTTAAATCAATAGTGTTCGGGTCGCTGTTAACCAATTCGATGGCTTGACCTATGAAACCAAGCTCAGCACCAATCCATGTGGTTACAAAAGCGATTGCCGCCACCGGAGCAGCCGTACTATCTACAATGTACGCTAATTTTTCTCGTGATATCTTTAAACGATCGGTTACAGGTCTCATGGTATTTCCCACCACCAACGTATTAGCATAATCATCAAAGAAAATAATAACACCAAGAAACCATGTAATCAACTGACCATACAATGGATTTTTGGCATAAGGGGTCAACTTGTTCACTATGCCCTGCATGCCACCATTTCTGCTAATGACGGCAACCATAGCACCGATCATCAATGAAAAGACAATGACATAAATATGCGATTCATCATTGATGGATTGAATGATATAGGTGTCGAGTAATGTAAAGAAAGCAGTGAGGATATTATTGCCAATGGCGTATTCCAACAAACAAACACCGGATAGAATACCGATCAAAAGTGAAGAAATAACTTCTTTGAAAAGCAACGCCATTAAAATGGCTAATAGTGGGGGCAAAATGCTGGTCCATGCAGGAATACGAACGGGTTTTTCTTTATAAGTGAAGTTTAAATTTCCATTTTCATACATACTGACATTTTGAACTGATACTTCAGAGGATACAGTGCTTAATGTATCCGAAATAGATGCTACTGCACTAATAGTATAAGTGCAGATAAATAGAGCACAGATGAGCAATATAAATTTAGGTCTCATGCAAAGATTTATTTTTTGATTTGAATCTATTCAACAATTTTTGTCGGTCGTATAACATAATCAAAAGAACAAATAAGAATGGAAGTGCAGGTACTTTATATCTGACAAAAGCACCCATAACTGGAGTAACCAAACCGGTGAGTGTAAATAAGATAATCACAAAAAATAAACTGAAATACAGCAAAGGTTTATTCAATTCATTATTCCGTTTAAAGTTTGTTGCACAAATGCAAATGCACACCAAGATTAAAACATTTTCGAGAGCTGCAGGTAAAATCATTAAGCTGTTCGATTCCCATAAAAAAGGACGTGCCAGAATGGTGAAAAAAGCTTCAGGACTATTCTTGATGATGGACCACACGCTTCCGTCTAGTAATGGAATATTAATGGCCGAACCGCTAGGCATAATGCTAATTAGATTTAGAAAATTAAATTGCTTTCTATAAATCATATGAGCAAAATCAAAGTCCGGAAGTATTCTGTATATATTGAATAAAACAGCAAAGTATGCTAGATAAGTTAGAAGATAAATCAGAAAGCATTGCTTAAGCAATTTTGGTTTATATCGAAATACAAAAAACAAAACAAAGCCCGGTAAAGTGATTACCAAGATGTATAATTTAAGGATACTCAACCAGGCTATGGTGAGTAACACGGCTACTAAGTTTCTTTTTCGAAAAGTTCCAGAAAGTATCTGATGAATATTGTAAAAAAGAATACCGAAACAAAAAATCATTAATCCATCTTTCAAAACACCTGAAGTCCAAAACAACACAGAGGGTAATAAAAAAACCGCAGCGAGAAATTCTTCATTCTTGTTTTTCACCAAACGGCTAAGTGTTTTAAACAAACCGGTAAGACCTACCAAGGCAATGAAACACATAAATACAGTATGGATATGATAATTGCCAAATGAAAAGAACCTAAACAGCGCATTCAGTCGAATGAGGTTTCTATTGTCGTTGTAAACACTATCACTGTTGTTCCACGAAGTCATAGCTTCATAATAGTGTTGCAAGTCTAATGAAGAGGATCCTATACCGCTCAACATTCTTAAAAAATCATAAGGATTTGAAAAGAGCGAATTGAATAATATTGCACTATCATCGAAGTACTTGAATATATCCGCTGTAGAGCGATCGGTATAATAGTGGGTATATATAAGTGCTAGTATAGTTCCTGAAATTACTTTTAAGGCAAATACCCACTTAATAGGTTTGGATCCCCACTGTTCTAATTGAAAGAACTTCATTTGATGAATGAGAATCAAACCGAGAAAAAAATATGCAAGCAACAGAATGTATGACATCATTGAAAGAACGAAGGTATAAATTCAACGTAATCTATATGCAAACTCAAAATTATTTTGATGAATTAGCAAGCTGCCATTTTAGTTTTTTATAGCTAATTTTGACTAAAGAAAATTTTGTATAATAAAATCAATCATACTTTAGGATGAATCCAAAACACAACTGGAGTTTTTTTAAAAAAAGAATTGCGATCAATTGTACAGTGAAAGAGGCTTACGATATGTGGACCCAATCAGGCAATTTGTTGAAATGGTTTTTAAGAGTTGCTGAGTTCAGAGATAAGGAGGGAAAACTAAAGAGCGGTAATGAATCGGCAGTCAAAGGAGATCAGTATGTGTTTATGTGGCATGGATGGCCGGATGAAGTTTGTGAAAAGAATGAGATTTTAAAAGCAAATGGAATGGATTTTTTTAGTTTTCAATTTGGAAAAGCCGGAAAAGTGGATGTAACGCTATCGTTGGTGATGGGATTGACGGTGGTAGAGATTCATCAATATGAAATACCAACAGATGAAGAATCAAAATTTAATTTTCATGTAGGATGCAGTGAAGGCTGGACATTTTATTTGGCCAATCTAAAATCGCTTCTAGAAGGAGGTTTGGATTTGCGAAATAAAGACATGAAAATATCTGGTGTAGTGAACTCTTAAATATTTATTAACGTTAGTTAATATCTCCGAAATTGAATTGTGACCATAGCGGAGTTTTTTACCTTTGTGCCATACCATATAAACAGAATAGACAAACAGTATATGAGCCAAAATACCGACACTCAGGTTTCACCAATAGAAACAGCATCCAAACTGGGTTTACTCGAAGAGGAGTACCATAAGATTGTAGAGATATTAGGTAGAGAACCCAATTTTACCGAATTGAGTATTTATAGTGTAATGTGGAGTGAACATTGCAGTTATAAGAATTCTATCAAGTGGTTAAAAACCTTGCCCAAAGATGGTCCTCATATGTTGGCAAAAGCAGGTGAAGAAAATGCAGGACTTGTTGCTATCAGTGATGACCTTGCTTGTGCATTTAAAATAGAATCTCATAATCATCCATCCGCTATTGAACCTTATCAAGGAGCGGCAACAGGTGTTGGTGGAATTAACAGAGATATTTTTACAATGGGTGCAAGACCAATAGCACAATTGAATAGCCTGCGCTTTGGTAACTTGAACAATGATCGAATGAAATACCTGTTGAAAGGAGTAGTAAAAGGAATTGGAGATTATGGAAATGCATTCGGTATTCCAACCGTTGGAGGAGAGGTATATTTTGATGAATGTTACAATGTCAACATATTGGTAAATGCCATGTCGGCTGGTATAGTGGAAAAAGGGAAAACTATTTCCGCAATATCGTATGGAGTGGGCAACCCTGTGTTTATAGTAGGGGCTGCTACAGGAAAAGATGGTATTCATGGTGCCACATTCGCAAGTGGAGATTTACATGATGATTCTCATGATGATTTACCATCGGTTCAAGTAGGAGATCCATTTACAGAGAAGTTATTATTAGAAGCAACACTTGAATTAATCGACACAGGTGCTGTAGTTGGTATGCAAGACATGGGTGCAGCGGGTATCATTTGCAGTACTTCTGAAATGAGTGCCAAAGGAAAGCATGGCATGAAAATATTTCTGGATAAAGTTCCAACAAGACAATCCGATATGAAAGGATGGGAGATTCTTTTGTCCGAATCGCAAGAACGTATGTTGGTTGTCGGAAAAAAAGGAATGGAAGATCAGATAAGAACAATTTTTGATAAATGGGATTTGAACTGCACTCTCATTGGTGAGGTAATTGAAGGAGATGTATTGAAATTCCATCACAATAACGAGCTGATCGCAGAAGTTCCTGCTGAGTCTTTAGTATTAGGAGGCGGTGCACCTATTTACGAAAGAACCTACAAAGAGCCATCTTATTTTACCCAAATAAAGGAGTTTAACATCGACCAAATAAAACAGCCTTCTGATTTGGCCAACACAGCACGACAGTTAGTAGCACTCCCAAACATTGCATCGAAGAAATATATATATACACAATACGACAGCATGGTGGGTACAAAAAACATGAGTACTAATGCGCCTTCTGATGCTGCCATTGTCAATCTTAAGAATACCAACAAAGCAATTGCATTAACCGTTGATTGCAATTCACGTTATGTGTATGCAGATCCTTATGTTGGTTGTGCTATTGCAGTTTCTGAAGCAGCACGAAATATTATCTGTAGTGGAGGAGAGCCCTCCGCAATAACCAATTGTCTCAACTTTGGCAATCCCTACAATCCCGAAGTTTATTATCAATTCGTATATGCCATTAAGGGAATGAGCGATGCTTGTACCAAATATAAAACACCGGTCACTGGTGGTAACGTTTCGTTCTATAACCAAAGTAATATCGGTGGAAAAGAAATACCTGTATTCCCAACACCTACAATAGGAATGCTGGGAATAATTGAAGATAAATCCAACATTATGACCCTATCCTTTAAGAACAAAGGAGACAGTTTGTTTTTAATTGGTGCATCTCAAAATGATATATCATCCTCTCAGTATTTGGTTCACGTCCATAATGTTCAACAAAGCCCGGCTCCATATTTTAATTTAGATGAAGAGTTTGAAACCCTTCAGTTCATTAAAAAAATAATCAGTAAGAAATTAGTCAGCTCTGCTCACGATATAAGCGAAGGAGGATTATTTGTGGCTTGCTTAGAATCTGCGATGGAAAGTCATTTAGGTTTTAGTATTTCATGTGATGATGAAATTAGAAAAGATGCCTTTCTTTTTGGCGAAGCACAAGGGCGAGTGTTGGTTTCCGTTAGTCCTGAAAACATGGATGAGTTTATCGAAATGATTGTAGATAGTGGAATAGAATTTACCAACTTAGGCAATGTTACGGAGGGTAAAATTGAAGTTGACGATGAGCAGTTTGGTGATATAACTGAATTCAAGTCATTATACGATACCAGCATCGACAAAATTTTGGAGTCTCATTAATCATAATCTTGGATGATCAGGTATATCTATTCGGCACTCTACAGCTTGCTGAAAAATACACATCATATAAATCCACTCATACCCAAAAAAGCATTTGGTAATAAAATTGAATATGGGTTTATATCATCAGATCATCTTCAAAATTCAAAACTGGACGATCAGTTAGATCAAGACTTGATTAAAGCAGGAATTGAAGTGAAGCCTTATGCAATAGATACTATCGCTTTTGAAAATTTTCTATCTCAAAATTTATATCCAAAAGACTATTATGCAGAAAGATCAGATCAAAGATCTAATTTCAAAGAAAAGGCATTAGAGCATTATGTCACATTACAACTTATTCAGCCCAAAGCCAATCATGTCCACATAGATATTGCAGCAGCAACATCACCATTTAGTGATTTGCTAAAGTATGTAATAAAGGATACCACAGTTTATAAACAGGATCTTATTTATAAACCTGGAGTAAATGGAAATCGAATAGGTGGATATGCACATGAGATACCCTTTGATGACAACTCTGTTGATTCAGTAACACTCCATTGCTCTCTCGAGCATTTTGAAAATAGTTCCGACATTGAACTGTTTCGTACGTTAAATAGAATATTAAAACCAGGAGGCTTGTGCATAATCGCTCCATTTTACATTGCCTCCAAATATTGTATCCATCTCGATCCGGTATTTAATTTAATTAAACAACATCATCCTGTACTTGATACAAATGCTGAAATTCGATATTGCTTTTGGAAACAATATCATTCGCGACACTATGATGTTGCTGCTATTCGAAAAAGAATATTGCAGGGAAATGAAAATTTAAGTTTGCAGGTGCTGAGGATTACAAATTTTAAAGATGCTTTTGAACAAAGTTATCTCCGTTATATTGGAATACTATCCAAGCAAATATGAGTAAATACATTCGAAATTTTATTTCATGGTTGTTTGGAATGCTCATTGTTTTTCTAATATCTAGTATTGGAATTACTGTTTTATATCGTTTTGTTAATCCGCCTGTTTCGCCATTAATGATTATTCGCATGATTGAACAGAAGTCTGATGGCAAGGAAATGAAATTGGTGCATGATTGGCGCTCCATTGATCAAATTAGCTCTTCTATGATTTTAGCTGTAATAACTGCTGAAGATCAAAACTTTGAAGATCATTATGGTTTCGACTTGAAAGCTATTGAAAAAGCCATGCAGCATAACAAAAGGGGTAAACGTATAAAAGGTGCAAGTACTATCTCACAACAAACTGCAAAAAATGTCTTTTTATGGCCATCTCGAAGTTGGATTCGGAAAGGGCTTGAGGTGTATTTCACTTTTTTGATAGAAATCTTTTGGAGCAAAGAAAGAATAATGGAAGTGTATTTAAACATAATAGAAATGGGACCGGGTATATATGGCATTGAAGCAGCCTCAAATTATTATTTCAAAAAGCCTGCAATCAAACTAAGCAATCAACAAGCAGCAACAATAGCAGCGATTTTGCCTAACCCAATAAGATGGAGCGCATCCAAACCATCTCCTTACATAATAAAAAAGAGAAATTGGATCGTACGGCATATGCGATACATTGATCGCCCAAATTTATAAGCCTGCAGTAAATCCTACTCGAATAACCGGATTGGCATAAGGTGAATAACGATGTTCTATTATATCTAACAAAACCATTAAATATAATCCTCCACTTCTTCCAAGCGATTGTTGAATACCTCCTCCTATAAAAAGAGCGTCTACATTTCTTCTTTTTAATTGGTTAAAATCAAAAACTTCAAGATTAAGTAACTCATATTCGGAATGAGCAAAAATAGATTCAGTGATAGAAAAACGACTAAATACACGACCGCCATATATATTAGTAGAGTAGTCAAGATCTTTTACATCGTAATACATATAAGTCAAACCTAAGCCCGATGAAAATCGCTCTGTGAACCGATATCCTACCAAAGGAGATAACTCAATAAGAGTATAGTTGCCAAACTGTAAACCTAAATTACCGCCAAAATAGATTCGATCCTTTATAGGAATTTTAGATTTTTCAGAATTTTTTTCTTGTGCCGGCACTGTGCTAGCAATACAGATCAATGTAAAAGCAATACAAATTCTTCTAAACATAATAGTAATTTAGCCACAAAGTTAATCAATTCAATAAGCGATATGGTGGTAATGGTAACTGGTGCCGGAAAAGGTATAGGATTTGAAACAGTAATTTCCTTTCTAGAATCTGATTCAAATATAAAAGTTATAGCTCTTTCAAGAAATGTATCTCAATTAATGGATATTCAACACGATAATCTAATAGTTGTGAAAAGTGATTTAATGAAAATTACTGAATCGGAAATAGAGCAAATATTTATAGATAATAATTTAAGCCAACTAGATATATTAATAAATAATGCAGCTCAATTAATAAACAAATCCTTTGACGACTTATCAGTGGATGAATTTAGATACATGTTTGAAATCAATTTTTTTTCACAGATTAAATTAATCAAAGTATGTATGCCATTTCTTTTATCAGCTCAAAGTGCCCATGTGCTTAACATCTCAAGCATGGGGGCAATGCAGGGGAGTCAAAAATTTCCGGGTCTCTCCGCATACAGTTCTAGTAAAGCAGCACTAACAACTTTAACAGAATGTTTGGCCGAAGAATTCAAGGACAAAAGTATACGATTCAATTGTCTTGCATTAGGATCTGTTAATACTGAAATGCTAAATCAAGCTTTCCCAAACTATAAAGCGAGCACTTCTCCTCGTCAGATGGCCGACTTTATAGAACAGTTTTCATCCCAACTGCCAAATATCATCAATGGTAAAATTATACCAGTATCGGTCAGTACCCCATGAAATAAGGCCTTCAGGATACATCATGATCGATGAAAAAAATAATTGAAAAAAAAGATAAAAAAGATTTGGAAACTCAATTGTTCGCACTACATTTGCAACCCCAAATTAACGATGCGGGTTTTTTAGTTGAAAAGGCAGAAAAAAAGTTTTAGAAACTAAAAAAAGTGTTTGCACAGAGAAATAAATGTATTTACCTTTGCAACCCATTTTAGAAATTCAATTTTAGTTGAAATATACTTGAATTACGTTCTTTGAAGATTTGTTAGGAAACAGCAAGCCCAAGTACATAACTCGTTATGAACTTGAGTAATTTGAATCTTGAGACACAATACAATTGCTGAACTATATTTATATAGAATCAGCGCTTCCATCAGGAAGTCAAACTAATTTACAATGGAGAGTTTGATCCTGGCTCAGGATTAACGCTAGCGGCAGGCCTAATACATGCAAGTCGAACGGTAACATGAGTAGCAATACTTGATGACGAGTGGCGCACGGGTGCGTAACACGTATGCAATCTACCTCTAACTGGGAAATAGCCCAGAGAAATCTGGATTAATATCCCATAATATTATAGAAAGGCATCTTTTTATAATTAAAGCTCAGGCGGTTAGAGATGAGCATGCGCAACATTAGCTAGTTGGTGAGGTAACGGCTCACCAAGGCTACGATGTTTAGGGGGTCTGAGAGGATGATCCCCCACACTGGTACTGAGACACGGACCAGACTCCTACGGGAGGCAGCAGTAAGGAATATTGGACAATGGTGGCAACACTGATCCAGCCATGCCGCGTGAAGGATTGAAGGCGTTATGCGTTGTAAACTTCTTTTTTGTGGGAAAAAACCTCTGAATGCGTTCAGGGCTGATGGTACCATAAGAATAAGGGTCGGCTAACTTCGTGCCAGCAGCCGCGGTAATACGAAGGACCCAAGCGTTATCCGGATTTATTGGGTTTAAAGGGTGCGTAGGTGGATTTGTAAGTCAGTGGTGAAAGCCTGCAGCTTAACTGTAGAATTGCCATTGATACTGCATATCTTGAGTATAGTTGAGGTGGGCGGAATATGACATGTAGCGGTGAAATGCTTAGATATGTCATAGAACACCGATTGCGAAGGCAGCTCGCTAAACTATCACTGACGCTGAGGCACGAAAGCGTGGGGATCAAACAGGATTAGATACCCTGGTAGTCCACGCCCTAAACGATGATAACTCGATGTGTGCGATACACAGTACGCGTCTTAGCGAAAGCATTAAGTTATCCACCTGGGAAGTACGACCGCAAGGTTGAAACTCAAAGGAATTGACGGGGGCCCGCACAAGCGGAGGAGCATGTGGTTTAATTCGATGATACGCGAGGAACCTTACCTGGGCTTGAAAGTTAGTGAATGTTGATGAAAATCGACAGGCCGCAAGGACACGAAACTAGGTGCTGCATGGCTGTCGTCAGCTCGTGCCGTGAGGTGTTGGGTTAAGTCCCGCAACGAGCGCAACCCCTATCGTTAGTTGCCATTGGGTAATGCCAGGAACTCTAACGAGACTGCCTACGCAAGTAGAGAGGAAGGTGGGGATGACGTCAAGTCATCACGGCCCTTACGTCCAGGGCTACACACGTGCTACAATGGCCAATACAGAGGGCAGCTACTTGGTGACAAGATGCTAATCCTTAAAGTTGGTCTCAGTTCGGATCGGAGTCTGCAACCCGACTCCGTGAAGCTGGATTCGCTAGTAATCGCGCATCAGCCATGGCGCGGTGAATACGTTCCCGGGCCTTGTACACACCGCCCGTCAAGCCATGGAAGTTGG
>Ga0116143_10002628_pt1 | contig 19234 bp, 13 predicted proteins | sample AD_UKC034_MetaG_FD_89745 | JGI IMG/M metagenome (GOLD analysis project Ga0116143, IMG submission 89745) | Active sludge microbial communities of municipal wastewater-treating anaerobic digesters from USA - AD_UKC034_MetaG | ecosystem: Engineered > Bioreactor > Anaerobic > Digestate | place: USA...
CCCGCGCACCAGCATGGGCGGCAAATGGCCCGCATTCATATACTCCACATTGCCCGATACCGGTTCAAGCAGGGCGATGAAACAGGTGGTGAAGAGCATGGCGGTGGTAACATCGAACATCAGCCGGTTAAGCTTCTGTGTCATCTCCTCGAGCGGGATGCCACTCTCGAGATAGGCATGCAGGGCGGCGTGCAGGCTGTTCACCAGCAGGGCTGAATAGATCCCTTTGCCGGCGACGTCGGCGATGACCAACGCGTAGCGGCCGTCTGGAAGGGAGATGATCTCGTAATAGTCACCGCCGACCTCCTTGGAGGGGATGTTCAAACCGCCGCACTGGTAGCCGGGGATGACTGGAAGAGAGACAGGCAGGATGGTTTTCTGAATAGTGGAAGCCAGCTCCACATCCCGGGTCAGACGCTGTTTTTCCAGCATCTCGCCGACATAGAACCGGTTTTCGAGGGCGGTGCGCACCTGCTGGCTGATGAGGTGCAGAAGCATCTTGTCGACAGTCTCGAAACGGGCATGGGCGTGATGATTCTCTTTGCCGACCGCCATGAAGGTGTACTGATGGCCGAGGCATTCAAAGCCCGATTGAATGATATCCACATTATCCGATTGCGGCTCGGGCGTCCCGGCCGGAAAAGCGATCTGTTCGGTGGTCCCGTCCGGCTTTTCGATAAAGACCAGACCGCGCGTGGCATCGGTCAGGGCTGTAGCCCGGCGCAGCGCCAGATCGATCAACGATTCCGATTGATCGATGCGGATGATGTCGATGCCGGTGTCGATCAGTTCGTGCAGCTGCAGGATCTTTTGCTGCAGACGGGCGGCCATCTCCCGCATCTGCTTCTCCGTGCTCTTCTTGTCGGTCACATCACGCGCCGCCGCGAAGAGGAGGTCACTGTCGGCTTCGGGGAAAACATTCCAGACCAGATGGCGATAGCCGCCCCGGGCACTGAGAAAACGGTTCTCGAAGGCGAATGCCGGCTGGCCTTGCCGCATGCGCTCGATCTCCTGGACGGTCTTTTTGTGATCGTCCGGATGGATCAAATCCCAAAAAGGACGGGAGAGAAGCTCCTCCCGCGACCAGCCCAGGGTATGGCTGAAAGCGGGATTGACTTCAATAAAATTCCCCTTCCCGTCGGCAATGCAGAACAGGTCAAGGGAAAATTCGAAGAATTTTTTAAGATGTTGATCCATGAGATCCGCTGGCACACCGTCACGGCTTTCATCTCAGAATGTAAAAGCCGCCAGGATAGCCCTTTTTATGGTGAAAGCAGGTCGAGCGCTTCCCGCACGCTCTCTGCCTTGAAAGCGTGACTGAAGAGGCCCATGATGCCGAGACTTCTCAGCAGGCTCGGATTGGCTCTCACAAGGGCCAGTCCCCCCTGCCGGGCTTTAAGAGTCTCCAGGAGCTGGAGCAGATAGGAGATGCCGACACTGTTGGCCGCCTGCACCCCCTCGACCACCAGAATGATTTTACGTATGGAGGCAAATTGAGGCTGTGCAGCGGCCTCTGCGATCTGTGCTCCCGCGGTCTTGTTGAGATAGCCGCCGGCTGAGATGATGAGAATTTGAGAGCAGAGCTGCGTTTTCACAGAAAAAGATGCCAAAGCTGTCACCATCTTTCTGACGGTGGAGTTGAGGTTCCGCTAGTCCAGAACATTTTCATAAAACCTCAGTGCAGATGCCACCCGCCTTATCCTTGCCGGCGAAGTGCTTCACTGTGCGTTTTCCGATCGCGTTCTCCGATCCAACCTCGAGGCGCTGGGGAAGGAATTATTACGGGATTCAATATAGAAATACAACCCGCCCAAGGTCATGAATATTTCTTCCGGTTTGCGAAATTCATTTTACTACGAAAAACACGGCAACCTCGATTCCCGCCGGGCGCGCGTGCTGAAGCACGGTCCGGATGCAGGCAATGGAAGCTCGTTTTTATGACCGTACCATACGCTGCCCGGCAGGGATTGAATATCGCTTGCAAAAACGGCAAATTTAGTCTATATTATCCGGAAAAACAGCATGGGGAGCGCACAACGCCACAAAGCAGCAGCTGCGGGCAGCCCCATGCGCAGTGGAGCTGGCAGGAGTTAAAACGTAAAGCATGAAAGTTCTTGTCATCGGTGCCGGTCTGGTGGGCACCTATATTTGCGAGTACCTCAGTTCGGAAGATCACGACGTCACGGTCATCGAAAAGGATGCGGCGGTGGTCCGCAAAGCCCAGGATGCCCTCGATGCGCTGGTCATCCACGGGGACGGCGCCTCCCCTTCTCTCCTTGAAGAGGCGGGACTGCGCAACTGTGAAATGGTGGTGGCGGTCAGCCCGAACGATGAAGTGAATATTCTCGCCTGTCTGGCCGCTGCCAAGGCGGGGGTCAAGATCAAGATCGCCCGGCTGCGCAATCCCGAATTCAGCCGTGAAGATGCCCTGCTCGGCAAGAAGGAACTGGGCATCGATTTCATCATCCATCCCGAACGCGAAACCGCACGCGAGCTGGTCTGGCTGACCAAACGCTCGGCGGCAACCGATGTCATCGAATTTGAAGATGGCAAGGTGCAGCTGATCGGCGTGCGCCTCGATCTCTCCTCCCCGGTCCTCAATAAATCCCTGCAGGAGATCGACCGGGAGAATCCTGATCTTCTCTTCCGGGCTGTGGCCATCTTCCGCGCCAACCGGACCATCATCCCCGGGGGTGAGGATCGCGTCATCCGCGGCGATCAGCTTTTCTTCATCACCAAAACCGAGCTGGTGGCACGCCTGCTGGAGATCCTGGGCAAAAGCGACGACAGAATCGAGAAGGTGATGATCCTGGGCGGAGGCAGGGTCGGAAGGATGGTGGCGTCCGAGCTGGAAAAAGACAAGGATTGCCAGGTCAAACTGGTCGAATCCAACCGTGAAAAGAGCCAGCGCATCGCCGAAGAGCTGCAGCGCACCCTGATCATCGTCGGCGACGGCACCGACCTCGACCTGCTGGCGGTCGAGGGCATCATGGAGATGGACAGCTATATCGCGGTCACCAGCGATGAAGAGACCAATATCCTCTCCTGTCTGATGGCCAAGCACCTGGGCGTGCGCCGCTGCCTCGCGCTGGTCAACAGGCCGGACTATCTGCCGATCATGGCCTCCATCGGCGTCGATGCCGCGGTTGACACCCAGACCCTGACCGCCAATGCCATCCTGCGCTACATTCGCCGCGGCAACGTCACCTCGTTGGCCAGCCTGCCGGGCATTGAAGCCGAGGTTTTACAGATCGAGATCACTGAGCGCTCCCGCGCAGCCGGCCACAAGCTAAAGTCTCTCAAACTTGAACACGACGGCATGATCGGCATTATCAGCCGCAACGGTCAGGTGATCGTGCCGGTTGGCGACACCGAACTCAAGCCCGGCGACTCGATCATCGTCTTTACTACTCCCCAATCGGTGTCACGTGTTGAAAAGATCTTCGCCAACCGATAGAACCGGATCCTCGCTATGAACCTCCGCGCTGTCATCCATGTCATCGCCGACCTCCTCATCGTCGAAGGGCTGACCATGCTGGTCCCCGCCGGCTTTTCACTTTTTTACGGCGACGGCGACATCCAGGCGATTCTCACAGCGGCGATGATAACCCTTGCCACGGGCGGAATTCTCGCCCGGATCACACGCAATCCGGAGGAGCTCAAGCTGCGCGAGGGATTCGCCGTAGTGGTCTTTGGGTGGTGCGCCCTCACCATCTTCGGCGCCCTGCCTTTTGTCCTCGGCGGCGCGATTCCCTCGTTTACCGACGCTTTTTTTGAAACCATGTCCGGTTTCACCACGACCGGGGCGACGATTCTGACCAATATCGAGGCCATGCCGCACGGCCTGCTCTTCTGGCGCAGCCTGACCCACTGGCTCGGCGGCATGGGCATTGTAGTCCTCTCCCTGGCCATCCTCCCCCTGCTCGGCGTCGGCGGCATGCAGCTCTTCAAGGCGGAGGTCCCCGGACCGACCAAGGACCGGCTCAGCCCGCGCATCGCCGAGACGGCAAAAATCCTCTGGGGCGTCTATGTGCTTCTGTCCGCGGTCGAGACCGCTCTGTTGATGTTCGGCGGCATGTCGCTCTTCGACGCGCTCTGCCACACCTTTGGCACCATGGCCACCGGCGGCTTTTCGACCAAAAACACCAGCGTGGCGCACTATGACAGCGTCTATATCGAGATGGTCATACTGCTCTTCATGTTCCTCGCCGGCACCAACTTCAGCCTCCACTACCGCTTCCTGCGCGGCAAAAAAGAGGTCTACCGTCTCGACCGCGAATTCCGTTTCTATCTTCTCTTCACCCTTGCCACCATTCTGGTGGTAACCGCCATTCTACTATTGAGCAAACCTGCCAGCATCGGTGGCGCACTGCGCTCCGCCGCCTTCCAGGTCATCGCGATCATGACCACCACCGGCTTCATCACCGATGATTTTGAATTATGGGTGCCCTCGGGCCAGTTCATCATGATCCTGCTGATGTTCATCGGCGGCTGCGCCGGTTCGACCGGCGGTTCGGTCAAAGTTGTGCGCATCATGCTGGTGCTCAAGCACAGTCTCGGCGAGATCACCAAACTGCTCCACCCGAACGCCTACATCCCGGTGCGATTGGGCGGGCGAGTGGTCGCCCCGGAAATAGTCACCAACATCCTCGCTTTTTTTATCATCTATGTGATCACCTTTGCAGCCGGCACCATTCTCATGGCCCTGCTCGGCGTGGATCTGGTCACCGCCTTTTCCAGTGTCGCCGCCACCCTGGGCAACATCGGCCCGGGCCTGGGGCTGGTCGGACCAGTCGACCACTACGGCCATCTGCCCGTGATGGGCAAATGGCTGCTCTCCTTCCTGATGCTCCTCGGCCGGCTCGAGCTCTATACCGTCATGATCCTGCTGGTCCCCGATTTCTGGAAAAAATAATCAGCCGGACAGGCAGAAAAAAAGGGCGATTCGAACGAATCGCCCTTTTTTTTGCTTTTTCTGCACCACTGGAGTGCCGCCGGAAAACCGCAGCATCTCAACTCAGGTGCAGATGAAAAACTACATCAGCGAATAAGCCACCGTCAGTCCCGCCACCACGATCGAGACCATGCTCATCAGCTTGATGAGGATGTTAAGGCTGGGGCCGGAGGTATCCTTGAAGGGATCGCCGACAGTATCGCCGATGACCGCGGCGTGATGGGCTTCGGAGCCCTTGCCGCCCATGTGGCCTTCTTCGATATACTTTTTGGCATTGTCCCAGGCGCCGCCGGCGTTGGCCATAAAGACGGCGAGGACGAAACCGGTGCTGGTGCCGCCGATGAGCAGACCCATGACGCCGGCCACACCCAGAACCAGACCGGTGACGACGGGGATGAAAATGGCGAGCAGCGAGGGGAGCATCATGGCGCGCTGGGCGCCCTTGGTGGAGATGGCGACACAGCGGGCATAATCCGGTTCGGCCTTGCCCTCCATGATGCCGGCGATCTCGCGGAACTGGCGGCGCACTTCATCGACCATCTTGGCCGCGGCGCGACCGACGGCGGTCATGGTCAGACCGGAGAACATAAAAGCAGTCATGGCACCGAGGAAGATGCCGACCAGCACGACCGGGTTCATCAGGGTGACGTTGAAATAGTACATGAAATCTGTAAAGGTCGCCCTGGCGGTCTCGATAGCCCGGCCATCGATGAACTGCAAAGTGTTCTGGCCGAGACGGATCATGCCGATCTTGAGCTCTTCCACGTAGGAGGCGAGCAGAGCCAGGGCGGTGAGGGCCGCCGAACCGATGGCAAAGCCCTTGCCGGTGGCGGCGGTGGTATTGCCGAGGGAGTCGAGGGCGTCGGTGCGTTTGCGCACCTCCTTGTCGAGCCCGCTCATCTCGGCGTTGCCGCCGGCGTTGTCGGCGATCGGGCCATAGGCGTCGGTCGCCAGGGTGATGCCGAGCGTGGAGAGCATGCCGACCGCGGCGATGCCGATGCCGTAGAGGCCCATGTTGACATTGGCGAAATTGAAATCAGCGGCGCTCAGATAGGCCAGGACGGTACCGACGACGACGGCGAGGACCGGCACGGTGGTGGACATCATGCCCGTACCGATGCCGGCGATAATCACCGTCGCCGGACCGGTGGCGGCGGAATCAGCAATGCGCTGGGTGGGTTTGAAGCCGGCCGAGGTGAAATACTCGGTCGCCTTGCCGATAATGATGCCGGCGAGCAGGCCGCAGACAATCGCCCACCAGACGCCGGTCCCCAACTCTAGTACGCGAATGATGAAGAAAGAAGCGATCACGATAAGGACAGAGCTGAAATTGACCCCGCGCCCCAGGGCGCTGAGCAGCTGCTTCTGGGAGGCGCCTTCTTTGGTGCGCACAACGAAAATACCCACGATCGAGAGCAGCGTGCCGACAGCAGCGATCACCATCGGGGCGACCACAGGCTTGAACTGCAGGCCGGGATTGCCGAGGAAAGCGGCCGCGCCGAGGGCAGCGGTGGCGAGGATCGAACCGGCGTACGATTCATAGAGGTCGGCACCCATGCCGGCGACGTCGCCGACATTGTCGCCGACGTTGTCGGCGATGGTGGCCGGATTGCGCGGATCATCCTCGGGGATGTTGGCTTCCACCTTGCCGACCAGGTCGGCGCCGACATCGGCAGCTTTGGTGTAGATACCGCCGCCGACGCGGGCAAAAAGCGCCTGCGTCGAGGCGCCCATGCCGAAGGTCAGCATGGTGGTGGTGATCAGCACCAGATTGTGGCCGTCACCGCCCTCAATCGGGTAGAAATAGCGCAGGATGACAAACCAGAGCGAAATATCGAGCAGGGCCAAGCCGACGACCACCAGGCCCATCACCGCGCCGCTGCGGAAGGCGATGCGCAGGCCGCCGTCGAGCGATTTGCGCGCAGCTTCAGCGGTGCGCGCCGAGGCATAGGTTGCGGTCTTCATGCCGAAAAAACCGGCCAGACCGGAGAAGAAGCCGCCGGTCAGGAATGCGATCGGCACCCAGCCGTTCTGCACCTTCAGCACGAAGGCCATAAAGGAGAGCAGAATGACCAGGCCGATAAAGACAAAGGTAACCACCTTGTACTGCTGCTTCAGATAAGCCATGGCGCCGGTGCGGACATAGGAGGCGATTTGCGCCATGCGCTCGCTGCCTTCGCTGGCCTTTTTCATCTGCCGGTAAAAAAACCAGGCGAAGATGAGGGCCGCCGCCGAACCGATCGGCGCCAGCCAGAAGAGTTGTTCAGCCATTGTAAAGCTCCAAAAGTTAGTGATTTGCCGGACACTCCAGGTCCGTTCCTGCGTGTTAATTAATTATAGTTCCAGATCCTCAGTGCTGCGCACCGACTGCCACCAGTCGTAATGATCACGGAGCAGTTCTTCGTGCGCCGGGAAGGGGTAATGGCAGATTTCCTGCTGGTCCCCGATAAAAAAACCGTTCTTGATTGTGGCGAAACTGATATCGCTGCGCAGATAGCGCGAGACAGTCTTGGTCGGCTTTTCCGGCTGCTGCGCCAGGCCGATGAGACAATCACGGAGATGCTCGATATGGGCGTAGGGGAGTTCGTCGGCCGGGGCCAGCAGGGGATCGATCGCCAGTCCGCCCAGTTCCATCTCCATAAAAAAGAGCCTGGGCACCGAGACCTCAAATTCCCGATTGGTCACAAAACGGCAAAACTCGAGCGGATTGAAGAGGGTGGCGATGCGCGGCATCACCGGACAAAGCTCCTGATAAAGGTGCAGCTGCCGCTGCTCTTCCGGAAGGTAGTACATCTTGGGCAGCTCGAGCACCTTGCCCTCATCGGAGACCAGGTAGAGGTTTTTCAGGGCGGAGACCGGAAGATGTTCGAGGACGCGATAGATGGAAAGATAGACCGAACGCTTGGGCTGGCCGTCGATGTGCGGCTGGCAGCGTTGCGCTACATCATCAAGATTAAAATAGTCGCTGGTGAAATCCCTGTCGATTTCCAGAAAGAGCGCCTGGCCTCGTGACCGCTTCGCGGTGCCGGTGGAAAAATAGATCCCGAACTCCTCCGGGGGGAGCATGGAGGCGATCAGGGATTCCGGGAATATGGAGAGATAGAGATAGGCGGCCAACGCCCTTTCCTTTCAGCGGAAATAATGCAAATATAGCCGTAAATTTACAATAATTATTGCTCATTGTCAACATTTGATTGGGCGGACGTAATGGCGGACAGCAGACCATGGAGGAGGGTGTGTTCCGGCAGGCCGGCTCCGGGCGGAAAGCGCGCAAACGGATCGAGTGTGCAGGGCGGATAGTGGGCGGATAAAATAAGCAGGCAGATCGAGTGTGATGGCGGATAGCGCCGATGGGCAGGGCTCTCTCCGCCGGGCGCTCACCGGCGCCCGGCGGGACAGCTTGATAGACGTAGAGTGCGGATCACTCCCAGCCGCGCATCTTTTCCATGAACTGGGCGCGCAGATAGAGATCCGGAGAGCCGCTGTTGGCCATATTGAGGGAGCCGATGATGGATTCGAGATCGTTCAGACCCTGCTCCTTCATCCAGGTTTCGATATCGGCGAGCAGGTTCGGGATCAGGCCCAGCCCCTTCCTGTAAAAAGCTGACGCGATCTCCACCGCCCTCGCCCCGGCGAGCAGCATTTTAATGATCTCTTTGCCGCTGTGGATGCCGGTGGTGGCCGCCAGGTTGACATGGGTCTGGCCGGAGAGCATGGCCACCCAGCGCAGCACTTCGTGATGCTCTTCAGGCCGGCTGAAATCGAAAGTCGAATCCAGGCGCCGGGTGTGAATATCCATGTCAAACTGGGTGAAGCGGTTGAAGAGGACCAATCCGTCGAGTCCCTTTTCGCCCAGCCGCGCGGCCAGGTGGGGGATCGACGAAAAGTGCCGGCCGATTTTCATCGCCACCGGGATCTTGACCTGCGCCTTGACCGCTTCGAGAATATCCAGGTAGAGCTGTTCGGCGTCACCTGCCGTGGTGCGGGGGTCGACGACGGTCACGTAGACATTGAGTTCGATGGCATCCGCACCCGCGGACTCGAATTGTCTTGCATAGCTTGGCCACCATTTTGCGGAGACACAGTTGATGCTGGCGATGACCGGAATGTCGACCATTTTCCTGGCCTTCTCCAGCATGGCACAGTACTCCTGTGGGCCGTACTGCTTGCCCAGTTCCGCGCGCATATAGTCATAGGCTTCCGAGTGCCCGACGGCTCCGGCGGCCAGGTTCCACTCTTCACCGGCGAGGGATTCCTCGAAAAGGCTCTTCATCACCACAGCTGCAGCGCCGGCTTCTTCGCAGGCGCGGATCTTTTCCGCCGACTTGGTCAGCCCGCTGCTGGCGACAATGATTGGATTCTTGAGCTGAAGATTCATAAAGCGGGTTTGCAGGTTCATCTCGTTCCACTCCTTCTTGTCGCTTGCTCGTACGCGCCGGTGCGGGCCCAGGCAGGGATCACCAGCGATAGTGGCGAATATGCTCGCCGCGTTTCTGGATTTCGATCATCGAGGAGATGCCGATCTCGATATGTTTTGCGGTAAAGTTTGAAAAAACCTTGCGCGAGGATTCCTTGGTCTTGATGCCGTCCTTCTGCAGAGGGAGGTCCGAGACCAGCAGCAGGGCGCCGATGGGCACCTTGCTGACAAAACCGACGCTGAAGAGCGCGGCGCACTCCATATCGATGCCGATCGCCCTCTCCTCATAGAGGATCGCCTTGAAGGTGTCGTCGAATTCCCAAAAGCGATAGTCGGTGGTGTGAACCACCCCGGTGCGGTAATCCAGATTGTTCTCGACGATGATCTGGCTGACGAATTTCTGGATCTTGAAGGTTGGCAGGGAGGGCACCTGCGGCGGGATGAAGTGGCCGCTGACCCCCTCGTCGCGAATGGCGGCCATGGGCAGGATAAAGTCGCCCACCTTGAGCGAGCGATGGAGCCCGCCGCACATGCCGAGAAAAAGCACGGCCTGGGTTTCGATGGCGCTGAGCATCTCGATTACCATGGCCGCGGTCGGTGCGCCGATCTTGAAATCGATCATGCTGATGTTTTCACGGGGACTATGCACCGCTGAAAAGGCGGAGCCGGAGGTTATCTTCGCGCCGGCGCGCTCCTGAAAGACATCGAGGTACTTGTGAAAATTGGTAAGAATGATATTCTGCTGAAAATCGGCGGCCTCGGACCCGGTATAGCGCTCGAGCATGTCCCGGGCGATCCTGCGTTTTTCCGGATTATTATAGATCAGATTGTTCTGAAAGGGGTAGGGGAAGTGGATCGAGAGTGGTTTTTTCGGCATTTCCGCTCCTTTTGCATAAAGATACAAATAGTTATGGATATAAAGCAAGAGTTACTTGCCGGATTGCCGGGCGGGCGGCCGCTCTTTCTCGCCCTGTGTGCGGCGGAGCGTTCCGCCGTCCCTGAACCTGCTTTTTTTGCTTGGTTTTTGCGACCGGGTTTCTATATTATCAGAAAACCCGGCTGCACCGTCTCCTATAAAATGACAGAAAATCGGCCTATGCAGAACACCCAGATCCGCCACCGGCTCCTCCTCCTCTTCTTCTTCCTTTTCGGGACCTTCACCGGCGTCCGCGCCCAGCTCAGCGCCCCGCTCCTGGAGTGGCGGGACGATACCGGCGACACCACGACCAAAGCCACTGTCCATTTGCTCGCCCGGACCGCCTGGCCCGCGCGGGTGACGATCAACGGCGACTCGTGCCACCTCTATCGTACCGGGATCTTTTTCAGGACCGTAGCCCTGCAGCCCGGTCCCAATCTCATCCAGGCGACGGTGAAACCCGTCGTCGGTGAAGAGGCGCGTTTTTCGCGCACGATTTTCCGCCGCGAAACCGGCCCGCGCGCAGCCCTGCCGCTCTGGATCGACTCGACATCGGTCCTGCCCGCCGAATCCCGGGTGCTGCAAAGCCGCGACCGGCTGCGGGTCAGCTTCATCGGCGCCAAAGGGCACGCCGGCTGGGTCGATTTCAAGCCGGGCAAGCTGCGCCTCTATCTGCGCCGCACCGACCTGGCCGACTGCTCGCGCTATGAGGGGGAGATGCCCCTCTCCCGTCTGCAGCAGGACAAGGAGTACTCCCTGCAGCTCTGTCTGAAGAACAGCGTCAAAGGGGCGAAAAAGAGCACTCTGCGGCGGGATGCCGGGGTGACCATTGTGGTGCAAAACCCGGAGCGTTTCCCCCTGCTCCAGCTCCTCCGCGACGGGGCTCTGCTCAACCAGAGCCTGGGGTATGTTCGCCTCGGCCCGCCGGTGATCAGCGAGCTGCCGGCCGGCACCATTCTGCAGAGCAGCGGCCGCATCGGCAGCTCCTGGCGAATCCGCCTCGATGAAGAGAGCGAAGGTTATGTCGCCGCCGATGAAGTCGAGGCCCTGGCTGAACCGGCGCTCCGCCCCGCCTATTACATAACCACCCTGAGCGCCGCGCCGGCGGCCGGCGCCGATCTCGTCACGATTCCGCGCCTCCAGCCCGTCCCCTTCTCCCTCCACCCAGATCCGGCCGGCCGCGTGCTGCGCCTCCGTCTCTACGGGGTCGAGAGTTCGAGCACCTGGATCACCCACCGCGAAGGGCTGCGCGTGATGGACCGCCTCAGCTGGGAGCAGATCGCCCCCCAGACCTATCAGGTCAACATCCATCTCCAGGAGAGCCGGATCTGGGGCTATACGCTCACCGCCGGGCCCACCATGCTGGAGCTGCGCCTCAAGCACCCGCCGGCGGGAAAAATAAAGGTGGCCATCGAGGCCGGGCACGGCGGTTCCAATCTCGGCGCCGTCGGCCTCTCCGGACTTTTAGAGAAGCAGATCAACCTCGATGTCGCCCAGCGCCTCGAAAAGCTCTGCCTCGAGGCGGGTCTGCAGGTGCTGCAGGTGCGCGAGACGGATACCGATATGAGTCTGGGAGCGAAAAAAGAGAGGGTTGAGGCTTCGGACGCCGACCTGCTGGTCAGTATCCATGCCAATGCGGGGGGTACGGCCAACGGCTATCTCGGCGCCAACGGTGTCAGCACCTACTACCACAATCCCTTCTGGGGGGATTTGGCCCGCGTGGTCTACAAAAAACTGCTCGAACTGCCCCTGCAGGAGTTCGGCTGCGTCGGCTCTTTCAACTACAGGGTCACCCGTATGAGTTCGCGGCCGGCGATCCTGGTCGAGATGGCCTTCCTCTCCCATGCCGGGGACGAAGAAAAGCTCTTCCTGCCCGAATTCCGTCAGCAGCTGGCGGAGAAAATTCTGGCGGGGATCAACTCCTACCTCGAATCCCTGCGCTGATCGCCAGGAGCGGGGTGCGCCGTCAGTTAAGCAGGACCATGCGGCGCACCGCAGTGCGCAGGCCATCGCTCATTTTCAGCAGATAGAGTCCATCGGACACCCTGCTGCCTTTGGCATCGCGTCCATCCCACTGCAGCATCCTCTCCCCCATCCCGCTCATCCCCCGCTTCAGCAGGGCGACCTCTCTGCCGGTCAGGTCGAAAACCGAGATCGTGATCCAGGAATCCTGCGGTAAAAGATAGCTGAAGCGGGTCATCCCGTGGAAGGGATTGGGAAAGTTCTGGTTCAGTTCGAAGAGGGCGGGTGCCTTAACTATGGCCGTCACGACAGCGGAGTAGGTGGCGGTGCCGTCCCGGTCGACCTGCCTGAGGCGGTAGTAATAGGTCGCACCGTGTTCGACTGCGGGGTCCAGATAACTGTAGAGATGCGGCGTCCGGGATGTGCCCTCGCCCGGCCGAAAGGCGATCTCGGCATACTGCTTGCCATCCCGGCTCCGTTCGATCCCGAATCTATGGTTGCCCGACTCCGAAGCCGTCTCCCAACTGAGCAGCACCCCCTCGCCGGTGGTCAGCGCGGTAAAATGGCTCAGCTCGACCGGAGTGGTCTGCGACCAACCGGCGATCTTGGCCAGCATCCACCAGACCGCGCGCCCCTTGTTCTCGCAGTTCTCAAAGGTCGTGTGGTTGTCCTCAACGGGGTAATACTGGGAATGCTGGATCGGGATCTGCTCCCCGGCGCAGACGCAATAGCCGGGGGAGATATAGGTTTCCATCTCGCCATTGTACCAGGCATCCATATCGGCAAAATCGAAAAGAATCTTGTTGTTGCGCAGGCAATAGTCGCGGACGGCTTCATTGAAACGATGGCGGTTGCAGCCGGCGCAGCCATCCTCCTGGGCGTGGCCGGTCGCATAGACGAACTTGACGTTCGGAAGCTCTACCTCCAGGGATTCCATCTGCGCAAAATAGATATTGACGTCGTACCAGTTGGCCTCGCTGCACCAGAAGAACATCGCCACATTGATGGAGGGTTCCGCTTTCAGGTATTCCCTGACTGTGCCGAAATACTCAAACGGATCGAGGTTCTGGTACTGCATGCAGACCGTGTTCTCCAGAACCGGCAGGGTCCAGTCGACATAAAAGGCGTACAGCGGGTTCTGCTCGGCGATCCGCTCCATGCCGGTGAGAAGCTGGCGGCCATGTGAAGCCGATGCGAAAAAGATGCGCGTATTCTGCTTGATCACCTCGACGTAGGAGGCGGGTATGCCTTCGAGGGTGGTGCAGGTGTGGTCGACGATCAGGGCGTGGGCCGGCTGGGAAAAGGCCAGCATGCCGGTGAGCAGGGCGCGCGTCAGCAGGCGGCCCCACACACGGCTCTGAAAATGGATGGACAATTGCATTATGTACCTCCTGTCTTAATTAGCCGGCTGCCCGCTCATCATGGCGCGCCACATCTGCCAGTAGAAGAGCATCGTCCGGGCCTGGAGATCTTCCGAACGCGGCAGCTGGCCGGTTTTGATTCTTCTGATCCCCTCACCATTCAGATCGGTATGGTCCGGATCCACCGCATTGATGATCTTTTCGACCAGGGGATTGCGCTGATGCAATCCGGGCTGCCCGCCCAGCTTGCGCGCAGCAGCCTCGGCGAGGGGATACCTTTTGATCTTTTCAATCAGCCCCATCTTTTCAATCGCATTGTAGATCCTGTGCACCGGATTCATACGGCCCCTGGTGCTGATGAGAACGCCACCGGTGCACCACGGCACCTCCATGGCGGCCGGGAACTGGTCCCGAAAAATCTTGAAGTAGAGATCAAGGTTATATTTGAGATGATAGGGGATACGGGTGACTGCGTTCATGAAATCCCTGCTCAGCCCCGGTGTGAACGGCAGTACATAGTTGGCATAGATCTTGAGAGGATTTGCTGCCGCCCGATTGCGGACACGGGTCACCATGATGAAATAGCGGACTCCGTACTCATCATCCGGGTATTTTTTTCGCTCCCGCGCGAGCACATCCTGGATACCGTCGTACATCTCATCGGCCAGCGCGGGGGCGAAGACGGTACGAATGCTCCGCCAGGTCGGCCCTTCGCGGGAGGGTACTAGCAGCCGGAAATAGTTGTCAAATCCTCCCGCAGTCTGGATAGAGGGGTAAAGGCTGTTGCCCGGGCCAACTCCCTCCCAGATCGCCTGCAGTCCGGGGCCGCCGGCATCACGGCTATCATCCAGGCGCTGCTTGAAACAGAGCGAGAGCTGGGCAATGAAGAGGTTGAGACTCGGCGTCGTCATCTCGTTCAGGCTGAGGAACTCGAGATACTCCTGCGAGGAGAAGAAGCCCTTGGACGGAGTGATGATCTCCGGTACAAGGCCGTATCTCTGTGCGACAGCGCGGGCGTAGCGGCCGTCCGCATTCCGGTCTTCATCAGGATGATCGTGGATCATCACACGCGGCGTGATGCCCGCGCGGAGAAGTGTGCAGAGGAGCAGGCGCGAATCAAATCCCCCGCTCAGCAGCAGCGTGGCCGCCTGATTGTGCTCCTGTGCGGCGCGCATGTGACCCTCGAGCTGGTCGACCAGCTCGCCGGTGTCGATCTCCTGCAGCCGCAGCTCCGGTGCCGGTGCTTCCCACTGCCAGTAGCTGCGCTGCTGCAGCCGCCCTGCGCGGGGATCGTACACCGAGATGGTGCCGGGGCTGGCGATCTCGACCTTTTGTATCGAGGTGCGGTTGTCAATAAAGTAGCCGAGGCTGAGGAAAGAGCCCCATCCGAGCGGATCGAGGGCGTTATCGATCCCGCCTGCCGCCATCACTCCCTTGATATCGGTGGCCATGAGCAGCACCCCCTCGCTGATATGCTGATAGAGGGGCTGGCAGCCCAGGAAATCGGTGACGATGGTCAGCTTGCGGCCAGCATGGTCCCAGTGGAGGGCGGCAAAAGCACCATCAAGCTGCGACAGGGCATCTCCGGCCGCATCGTGATCCAGGTTGCAAATCTGCTGCAGTCTGGCCGCGAGTGCACCCGAGAGCAGCAGCGGCACCCCGCTGACGACAAGAAGATTGCCCCCCTGAGAGGTGAGCAGATGGGGCACGGTTGAATAGCGGTCGGAAGTCGTAACACAACCGATGGCGCCGCCGGGCAACTCCATGATCCTGTAGGTATGGCCGGGATGGAGAGACTGCGCCCGGCACATCCTTTCCACGACCTCATGATGGTCAGTGCGGTGGTTGTCAAAACAGAGGGCCAGTTTCATGGCTCAGGTATCCTTGTCGATAGGGCCAGCCGGCAGGGAGTGAACTCGCACTCGGTTGACGCGGCGGTAGATCGCCCGGTAAAAATTGATGCCGACAGTTTTTTTAATGGCGTTCTTGGCACATTCCGCGCATTGCATTCTGAAAACCAGCCCCCGCTCCCGCTCCACCAGCCTGGTGAAGGTCTCAAGCGAATAGCTTGCCTTGATGGGCACCCGGCCGAACACAGCCGGATTTCTCACCTTGCCGGGGCTCATCATGGATGAGGTCAGCACCACAGAGTAGCCGGCCCTGCGCGCAATCGCAAAGAGGCTCTTATTGTAGCTGCCGAAAGGCAAACTGATGGCATGGACCGGCTGACCGATTTCATCCTCAATGACCCTTTTTGACTCTGCAAGTTCAAATAAAACAGCCTCCTCATCCAGACTCTCCAGAGCCGGATGGCTCCAGGTATGGGACTGGATCGAATAGCCCTGCGCCGCCATCTCCCGCAGCTGGTCCCAGCTCATCCAGTATTCGGAGCTGCCGATGTAGCGGGCGGCGACGAAAAAGACCGCTTTGAAGCCGTTTTCAACCAGGACGGGAAAGGCGTTGGTATAGTTGCCGATGTAGCCGTCATCGAAGGTAATCAGGCAACGCCTCTCTCCGGACTTTTTGCCTTCAGTCAGCGACGTCAAATCAGCCGACCTGTACCCCTTTTCGCGCAAGAGAGCGATCTGTCCGGCGAACTGGCCGGTATCGAGAGAGTATTCAGGATCGATATCGCGGATTTTTTTCAATCCCTCCGGCTGGTTGCTTATCTCGTGGTACATCAGTAGCGTGGTGGGCATGTTCTGTCCGTCTCTATTCCGTGAGGTCCGAGATGAAATAGCGCAGTTTCCCCGACTTTTCCGGCTCTATTCGGGGCACGAATTCGAAGGTAACTTTTATGCCATCCCCCAGAGTACGGGCGAGGCTCTCCTTGTAATGATCAGCCAGGGCATCGCTGAGACCCTCCTCCCTGACGATCCTGACGATCAGCTCGTCCCGGCGGCGCTGGATGCCCTGAAACTGCCTCACCCCCTCCTTGAAGGTGTAGGAAAGCACAGCCGAGAAGACCTGCCGGCCGGAGGGTGTGGTGATGAAATTGCCCTCGCGTCCCGACAACGCTTTGAGAACAGGAAAAGCGCAGCCGCAGCTGCACTCTTCCTCCGAAATCGCGCCCAGATCACCGAGCTGGTAACGGATCAACGGATTATAGAGGTTGTTCAGCTCGGTGATGACCAGGTTACCCTGGCCGGCAAAAGGCTCGGACTCGAGGCACTCCACATAGAGATGATCGCTGTTGATGTGGAGCATGCCCTGCGCGCACTCGAAGGCGATGATGCCTGTTTCCGTGGTGCCGTATTCATTCACGACCGGGCAGTGGAAGGCCTCGGCGATCGCCCTTCTCTGAAAATCGTGCAGGAGTTCGCCGCTGGTGATGATCGCAGCGAGTCCGGAGCAGCCCGTGTCGACTCTGTTGTCGCTGACCCAGGAGGCAAACCTGAAAAGGAGCGACGGATAGCCGTAGAAATAGCGAGGCCTGAAGTTGCGCAGGGCCGCCGCGAAACGGTGGAAAGCGGCCTCGTCCACCGCGAAAGCCGAGAGCCGGATCCGGTTCGCGAGCAGATCCTTTAGCTCCTCCCGGTAGTGCAGCCGTGCCCCGGCCGGCATCCCCCAGAATCTGGCCTGGCGGTCCCCGATGTCGATACCGTACCAGCCATAATTCCGGAACATGACCGCCCTGATGAAAGCGCTCTTGTGGCGGTCGATGGCAAGGACGAGAGGCGCGCCCAGGGTGCCGCTGGTGCTCTCCATGCTCACCGGAAGGGAAGGGCGGGCGGGCTGGAGGCTCTCCCCTATTTCCTGCAGGGTCTGCTTGCGAAGCAGAGGGATTCGCCCGAGATCGTCCGGCCACCGGCACATTTCAACATCGATGCCGTTCCGTGCAAAGAGATCACGGTAATAGCCGATACTGGCGTTGGCGTGCTGCAGGACGCGGGCCAGCTTTTCCTGCTGCAGCCGCCCGATCTCCTCCCGCGTAACGAAGGGGAGCGCGCGAATTTCCTGCAGGCGTTTGAGTACTGCTTCGCGCCGGACGATGCCGATAGAGCGGTAGACGATCTGTTTGGCGAACCAGGGATTCATCCTGACCGCCTCACGATGCAGTGCCGCCCTGCTGGCGGCGGGTGAGTCCTTCCGCGCTCGTCTCTTTCCCCGGAGCGGCGAAGAGGGCGGGATCGTCCAGACGCGTCAAATCGGCAAAGGCGGCCCGCTCCCGGATGACGCGGGCGCTGCCGCCGGCGGCAACCACGATCGCCGGACGAGGAAATGAGAAATCGGTGGAGAAGGAGGTAAAATAGGCCCCCGCATCCATGATCGCCAGCAGATCACCGATCTCGAGCCGCGGCAGCATCTTGCTCTTGACGTAGAGGTCCATGGGAGTGCAGATCGGTCCTGCGATGCCGTAATTCCGCACGCGGGGCTGTTCCAACCTGTTGGCTGCGAATATTTCATGATATTCCCAGGCGAGGGGACGAGTCAGGTTTATCCCCGCATCGACGAGGGCTACCTCGTCCTTTCCGGCTGATTTGATGTCGCCGACGCGGGTGAGGAGGAGCTCCGCGTCGCTGGTCAGGGCCCGGCCCGGCTCAACCAGCAGAACCGGCAGCTCGAGCCCATGGCGGGCGCAGTGCTCCTTCAGCGCCCGTGCCAGAGCGGCGGCAAAACCAGCGATAGTCGGAGTCTGCTCCGGCTGCGGCGGCCGCAGGGGCTGACCGAAATCATGGTGAAGACGGGTTTCCAGACCGCTGATACTTCTGACGGTCGGCACGCCAAATCCCCCGCCAAGATCCAGGTAATGGATGGTGATCCCCAACCGCTCCTTCACTTCGCGCATCAGCACAGCAATCTCGGCGATGGCATTCTCATAGATAGCCGTGCTCTTCAATCCCGAGCCCAGGTGCACATGCACCCCTTCGAGGGCGCAGCTATCCAGATGAACCAGCTCGGTCATTGCGCGGAAGGCATCGCCGTTCTGAATGCTGAAACCGAACTGGCGGCTCCAGCCTCCGCGGGTGGTCACCCTGATGCCGACCCGCGGCCGCTGCCCCATCCTGCCGGCCAGAGCGGAGAGGGTTGCGATCTCGGCGAAAGAGTTGATGTTGACCAGTTTGATATTGCGTTCGACCGCGGTGCGCAGCCCCTCCGCCGATTTATTGGGGCCGTTGTATATAATTCTCTCCGCATCGACCCCGAGCTCGCCGGCGAGCCATAACTCATAGGGCGAAATGACCTCGGCACCCGCCCCCTGGTCGTGCAGGAGCCGCAGGATGCCGGGGACGGGGTTGGTTTTGTAGGAATAATAGATTTCATACTCGATCCCCTGTGCGGCGAGGTTGCGGTCAAAGTTGCGGTAATTGCCGGCAAGCCGGGCTTCATCCACGACGAAGAGAGGCGTTCCAAATTCCTCCGCAAGCGCAGTGCATTCGCATCCGCCGATCACGAGTCCGCCGCTCTGACCGACCGCAGCCCCCCACAGGCTGTGAGGAAGGGCGGCTTGCCGATCCACGCGGAAAAGCGCAATGAATAACCTGATAAAAGGGTAGACTATTTTTTTCAGCAGCTGCATGAACCCGCTCACTTTCGCCGTATTTCCGTTGTGGAAACCGTTGTCATTCCAGCAGCAGCAGCTTGCGTGTAAGCCGCCGTTTTCCGCTGGAGAGGGAGTAGAA
>Ga0116143_10002629_pt1 | contig 19234 bp, 15 predicted proteins | sample AD_UKC034_MetaG_FD_89745 | JGI IMG/M metagenome (GOLD analysis project Ga0116143, IMG submission 89745) | Active sludge microbial communities of municipal wastewater-treating anaerobic digesters from USA - AD_UKC034_MetaG | ecosystem: Engineered > Bioreactor > Anaerobic > Digestate | place: USA...
CGCCTTGGACACCAGCCTGGAGCCCATGATCTTGTGGGCGGCGCGGCGCATGATCTCCGGGGTGTGCTTGCGCACCACCTCGTCGATGCGCTCCCAGGCGTCGGCGTAGCGCTTCTTCAGGTTGGGGTCGGCCGCCACCCGGGCGCGCAGGGCCTGCTCCTCGGCCTTCTTCTGCGCCATGAGGGCCGGGTCCTTGAGCCCCCGGTACTCTCCCGTCAGCGCCTTCTGCCCGTTCTCGTAGCCGAAGATCAGGGTCTGCGCCCGGCGGGCCTGCTCCGGGCCGCGCTTCGAGTACGCCCGCAGCACCTCCAGCCCGCGCTCCAGGTAGGCCAGGGTGAACGGGTAGGCCACCTCCCGCTTCATCTCGATCTGCGAGAAGGTGTACAGCCGGTCGGTGGAGCCCGGGTGGCCGGAGATGAACACCAGCTCGCCGCTCGCCGCACCGCGCGGGTTCACCTTGAGGAAGTGCGGGGTCGAGAGCGGGGCGCCGCCCTCGTACACCCGGAAGACCGCCACGTCGAGGTCGTGCCGGGGGTAGGTGAAGTTGTCAGGGTCACCGCCGAAGAAGGCGGCCAGCTTCTCGGGGGCCCACACCAGGCGCACGTCGGTGTACTTCTTGAAGCGGTACAGCCAGTACTCGCCCCCGTGGTACAGGTCCACCACCTCGGAGCGCAGGCCGGTCGCCGCCTGGCTCTCCGTCTCCAGCCGCGCGCGCTCGGCCTTGCGCGCCTTGAGCGACGCCTCCTCCGACATGCCCGGCCGCACGACCGCCAGCACCTTGGCGGTCACGTCCTCCATGGACTGGAGCACGTTGAGCTCCAGGTCGACGGCCTTGATCTCCTCCCCCAGCTCGCGGGCCAGGAAGCCGTCGTGCACGTAGTCCTTCTCGGCCGAGGACATCTTCTGCAGCTGCCCGACGGCCACGTGGTGGTTGGTGAGCACCAGCCCGTGCGGGCTGACGAAGGCGCCCGAGCCGCCGTCGTTGAAGCGCACCGAGCTCAGGCGCACGTGCTCCAGCCAGGCGGCGTCGGGCGCGAAGCCGTAGCGCTCCTGCAGCAGCGCCCGGGGCGGGTTGTCGAAGGTCCACATGCCCTCCTCGGCGGCGGCCAGGCCGCACACCCCGACGAGCGCGAACAACCCGGTCAGGACGGGCGCGAGCCCCTTGCCTGCAGACGACCGCATGTCCTCTCCTCCTGTGCGCGCGCCCCCTGTCCGGGGGGCGGAAGCCTCACTCCTAGCCGATCCCAGGTCACCGGCGTGTCACGGTCGCCGCCCGGGGAGCGAGAGCAGGGCCGCGCGCAGCACGGCGGGCGAGACCGGTTTCGACAGCACCCCGTCCATGCCCGAGGCCCGGCAGCGCTCGCGGTCCGCGCTCATCGCGCTGGCGGTGACCGCGAGGATCGGGGTGCGCCCGGCGTCCGGGCGGCCGGCCTCGGCCGCGCGGATCTCGCGGGCGGCCTGGTGGCCGTCGAGCACCGGCATCTCGCAGTCCATCAGGATGCAGTCGAAGGCCCCGGCCGCCGCGCGCGCGACCGCCTCGCGCCCGTCCGCGGCCAGCTCCACCCGGCAGCCCAGCCGCCCGAGCATGCCCTGCATGACCAGGCGGCAGACCGGCTCGTCCTCGGCCACCAGCACCGCGAGCCCCAGGGCCTCCCCGGCGTCCGGCTCCGGCCGCGCGGGGCCCAGGGCCGGCGCGCAGACCTCGAAGGGCACCTCCACCCCGAAGGTGGAGCCCTGCCCGGGCCGGCTGTCCAGGGTGAGCCGGCCGCCCATGGCGCCGATCAGCTCGCGGCAGATGGCCAGCCCCAGGCCGGCCCCGCCCCGCTGGCCCGCGTCCGGGCCGGCCTGCACGAACTCCTCGAAGATGCGCTCGCGATCCTCGACCCGCACCCCGGCGCCGGTGTCCTCGACCTCCAGGCGCACCCAGGACGCGTCGCCCGGCGTCTCGAGCGGCCGGCCCGCGAGCCGCACCCGCCCGCGGGCGGTGAACTTGGTCGCGTTGGCCAGCAGGTTCGCGAGCACCTGCTTCAGGCGCAGGCCGTCGGCGCGCACGCAGCGCGGCAGCGCCGGGTCCAGGTCGAGCTCGAGGGCGAGCCCCTTCTCCGCGGCCCGCGCGCGCACCAGCTCCAGGGCCTCCCGGCAGAGCGCGGCGAGCTCCACGCTCCCGAGCTCGAGCGACAGGTGGCCGGCCTCGATGCGCGCCAGGTCGAGCAGCTGGTCCACCAGCCCGCGCAGGTCCTCGCCCGCCTGGCGCTGGGCGGCCACCAGCTCCCGGGCCTCGGCCCCCTCCACCAGCCCCTCGAGCAGGTGGGTGGCGCCCACCACGCCGGCGAGCGGGGTGCGCAGCTCGTGGCTCACCCGGGCCAGGAAGTCGCTCTTCGCCCGGCTGGCCTTCTCGGCCCGCGCCTCGGCGCGGCGGCGCTCCCCGATCTCGGCCTCGTAGCGGCGCTGGGCCCGGGCGCGGGAGAGCTCGAACACGAAGGCCACCGAGGCCACGAACAGCAGCGCGGGCAGGATGCGCAGCTTGTAGTCGAGGGAGTAGCCGGCCTGCTGCAGCCAGGGCACGGGCAGCAGCAGGACGGCCGCCGCGGCCAGCAGGAAGACGGCGGTCATCAGCCCGCCCAGGCGCACCCCCAGGGCGAAGAGCAGCAGCGGCGGGTTGATCATCACCCACATGGCCCCGCTCTTGTCGGTGCCGCCGGTGACCAGCAGGTAGAGCGTGAAGGCGGCCACGCAAGCGAGCGCGGGCGCGTTCAGCAGGTCCAGGTGGCGCACGCGGCGGTGGAGCAGCACGGCGGCCAGGCTGACCAGGCCCACGGCCGAGATGACCAGGCCGCGCTCGAGCTGGCCGCGGTAGAAGGCCACCGCGCCCGCCACCAGGCAGGTGACGAGCCCCGCCCCGGCGAACACCCTGGAGATGGCCCGCTTGCGGCGGAGCTCGTGGTCGGCATCCAGGGGGCCGGGGGCCCGCGCGCCGTCTTCACCCATGGAGTGCACACGGTAGCGCCGGAGGCCGGCGGAGCGCAAGGCCCCCGCTGGACCTGGCCTGGAGATCGGGTATATTGCTCCCGGACCCTCCCCGGAGGTGAAGACCCATGAGGCGCGTCGCCCTGCTGCTCGCAGCCGCCCTGCTCGCGCAGGGCTGCCTGGACGGAGAGCCCCCGCCCTTCCAGCCCCTGCCGCTGACCCGGCTGCACACCGATCGCACCTACCTCCGGGACGGCCACGGGCGGTACGTCGCGTTCCACGGGGTGAACGTCTCGGGCTCCACCAAGCTGCCCTTCGCCGTCGACGCCGGCGGAGTCCCCACGTATGTGGGGAAACCCTTCCCGCTCGCGGAGGCCGACTGGCAATTCGCGCTGCTCAGGGAGCTCGGCTTCGACTCCATCCGCCTGCTGGTCATCTGGGAGGGGATCGAGCCGGGCGGCAGGGGGCTGTACGACCAGGCCTACCTCGCCTACCTGCGGGCCATCGTCCAGAAGGCCGGCGAGTACGGCCTGCACGTGCTCGTGGACATGCACCAGGACATGTTCAGCCGCCACCTGCGGGTCCAATACAACCGCACCCCGAGCTACGGGGAGCCCGGCTCGCTGGAGAACACGCTGCTCGCGCTGGTGCCGGACGAGGAGACCGGCCAGTACAACGACGCGGTCCAGGGCGACGGCGCCCCGCGCTGGGCGGTCCAGGCCTGCCTGCAGGAGAAGGACATGCGCTCCCCGCGCTGGGGCACCCCGCGCATCCTGTCGGGGCTCGACGAGGCGGAGCTCCGGAACCTCTGGGCGCTCTACCGGCGCCTGACCGGCCAGGCGGACGGGGGGCCGGAGGAGCCCATCCCCGAGTGGCTGGTGTACTTCCTGCTCGGGCTGCCCGGGCCGTTCTCCGTCGCCGAGACCACCGACATGCTGCCCTTCACCCACTGGGGCACGGCCCACGCGCTGAGCCTGGACGTGGCCCGCGCCTACGGCTGCCTGTTCGCCGGCAACGTGCTCTACCCCCGCCTCGAGGTGGACGGCGTGCCCGTCCAGGACTACCTGCAGTCGGCCTACGCCGGGGCCTGGGCCCAGGTGGCCGCCCAGATGAAGGATCTGCCCAACGTCATCGGCTACGACCTGATGAACGAGCCCAGCGGCAACTTCCTGGTGCTGACCGCGGTGGCCGCGGTGATCCAGAGCGGCCTGCCCGACAGCGCCCGCGCCCTGCTGGTCGACCTGCTCGGGGCCGAGACCGGCGAGCAGCTCTACCAGGCGCTCCTGGCGCTCAAGCTCCTGCCCCCGGACACCCTCCCCGAGACGCTGCGCGCCTGGGGCCTGGAGGGCCTGGACGTCCTCGCCGCGCTCGGGCTGAACACGGGCTTCAGCGAAAACCACCTGCGGCCGTTCTACGAGCGGGTGGCCGCGGCCATCCTGGCCGAGGATCCGGACGCCATCATCTGGATCGAGGCCGCGCTCTCGGCGGAGAGCTTCCTGGGCGGCGGCCCGGGCGGCGGGCTGGGCGGCCAGTGGGAGCAGCCCATGACCGCCCCGGCGGGGGTGCGCCAGCTCGTCTTCGCCCCGCACTGGTACCCGGACATCTACCCGTTCATCGGCTTCAACCAGCGCCCGCGCGAGTTCTCCGCCGAGGAGATCCGCCACCGCAGCTACGACGAGGCGCTCCTGGGCGCCCAGGCGCTGGCGCAGTACAGCCTGGGCAACGTGCCGGTCGTGTTCGGCGAGTTCGGCACCTACTTCAACCTGAACGGCATCGACGCCGCGCGCGCCTCGGACTACCTGGTCTCGGCCCACGTCCTGGACAACTACCACGAGGCCTTCGAGCGCCTGGGCCTCAGCCACATGCTGTGGTGCTACTCGCCGGAGAACGACTTCGAGCTCGGGGACGGCTGGAACCACGAGGACTTCTCGGTGGTGGACCCGCGCCTGAACGAGCGCGGCCAGGCGGCCTGGGCCCGGCCGCACGCGCGCCTCCTGGCCGGGAAGCCGCACGCCAGCCGCTACTGGTCGCCGCTGCACTACTTCGACCCGGACAAGGGCGAGGTCGATCGGGTGGGCGAGTTCGAGGTGCGCTACGGCAGCCGCGAGACCTGGGCGCCGACCGAGATCGTGGTGCCGCGGCTGGCCTACCCGGACGGCTTCTACGTGTGGGTCTCCGACGGCACCTGCCACTTCGACGCCGACGCGGGCGTGCTCTACCACCTGCCGGCCAGGGACGCGCCGGGCGTGGAGCACTGGGTGCGGCTGCTGCCCCCCCTGGCGGGCAACGAGAACCTGGGCTGGCAGTACTTCGTGCGCGACGGCCGGGTCGTGTCGCGCTAGCGGGCCGGGAGGAACGCCATGCGCAAAGTGACCACGCTGCTCGCCCTCGCGCTCGCCGGCCTGCCCGCCGCGGCGCCCGCCCAGACCCGGACCGAGCCCCCGCCGAGCGAGGTGGGCCACGATCTCGGGCCGGTGTACCTGCGGGCGGAGCTGCAGAACCTGTTCCTGTGGCGCAACGACGCCGACTTCGATCGCTCCGCGCCGCTGTACGACCAGGACGGCCAGAGCGTGGGCGCCTTCGCCACCGTGCTCCGGCCGATCTTCACCTGGAACATCACCGAGCACGTGCGCCTCTACTACGAGAGCGAGATCGGCCTGAACTTCTGGTCCAAGAACAACCCCGACCAGCAGGACGCGACCGCCGCCGACGTGTTCACCATGAAGCAGCGCGAGCTGTGGATGAGCGGCGAGTTCCTGGACGAGAGCCTCGGCCTCAAGCTCGGCTACGGCCGCTTCCGCGACCCGACCGGCCTGCTGCTCAACCACTGGATCGGCGCGGCCCAGGCCTGGATCGGCGAGGAGGACACCCGGCTCGGCCTGTACGTGGGCCAGCTCCCGGAGCTCAGCCACGAGGGCATCGACGTGCGGGACAACAACTTCGCCCGCGACATCTTCGTCTACGGGGCGCGCTTCGACACGGAGCTCGCCCGCGGCTGGCGCCTGGCGAGCGCGCTGCACGCGCTGTACGACGGCCATCAGCCCGGCCGCGAGCGGTGGCTGCTCGCGCCCATCGTGCACCTGGAGGCGGGCGAGGACGAGCTGCTGGTCAGCCTGGACGCCATGCTCCAGGTGGGCCAGGCCGAGGGCCGCACGCTGGACGGCTCCATCCAGGACATCCTGGCCTGGTCGGGCCAGCTCCACCTCAGCTGGCAGCTCACCGAGCGGCTGAAGGCGTGGCCCGCCAGGCTGGAGCTGAACGCCCTGTTCCTCAGCCCCGACGACGCCCACGCGGGCAACGGCTGGCAGCACGCCGCGCTGCACTCGGCCAAGAACCGCTCGGCCACCCTCATGCTGACCGAGGACGAGATCCGCGACTGGTACGACAACGCGGACGAGCGCATGAGCAGCGCCGAGGGCGGCTTCTACCAGGCGCGCGCCGGGCTGTTCGTCGGCGACATCGACGCCATGTGGCCGCTGGCCGAGCGCTACTGGCAGCTGCACCTCGTCCTGGGCGCGGCCACGACGCTCAAGCCCGAGAACGCGCTCGACCGCAGCTTCGTGGGCTTCGAGGCGAACCTCGTCAGCGTCTTCGAGGTCGAGCCCTACCTCGTCTTCCACGTGGCCTTCGGCCTGCTGGTGCCCGGCGGGGCGGCCGGCGTGCTCTTGAACCGCATCGATCCGGACGCCACCGACCTGATGTGGATGGCCGAGATCTCCGCCACCGCGCGCTACTGATCCGCCCCGGGAGGTGAAGCCCATGCAGGCCGTGATCGCGCTCGAGCTGGTCGACTGGCTGATCATCGGGCTGTACTTCGCGCTGATCATCGGCATCGGCCTGTACCTCCGGCGCTACACCCGGACCGGCGAGGACTTCTTCCTGGCCGGCCGGCGCAACTCGTCCTGGGTGGCGGGGCTGGCGTTCCTGTCGGCCAACCTGGGGGCGCTCGAGATCCTCGGCTGGACCGGCGGGACCATGAAGTACGGCATGTTCGTGTCGCACTTCTACTGGATCGGCGCCATCCCGGCCATGCTGTTCCTGGGCCTGTTCATGATGCCCTTCTACTACTCCTCGAAGATCCACTCGGTGCCGGGCTACCTGAAGCTGCGCTTCGACGAGCGCACGCGGATCCTCAACGCCGTCTCCTTCGGGGTGATGACGCTGCTGATGTCGGGCATCAACCTGTACCTGATGGCCCTGGTGCTCAGGACCATCCTGGGCTGGGACTGGCACCTGAGCATGTGGGCCAGCGCCGCCGCGGTCGGGGCCTACATCACCCTCGGCGGGCTGATGTCGGCCATCTTCACCGAGATCGTGCAGTTCTTCCTGATCTGGTTCGGGCTGTTCCTGGTGGCCATCCTGGGCGTGGTCGAGCTGGGCGGCCTGGACCAGGTCTTCGGCGGGCTGCCCGACGCCATGAGCCGGCTGTGGTCGACCAGCGGCGACGCGGCCCACAACGCCATGGGGGTGACCTGGGCCGGGATCGTCATGGGCCTGGGTTTCGTGCTGAGCTTCGGCTACTGGACCACCGACTTCCTGGTGGTGCAGCGCGCCTTCTCCTCGAAGGATCTGCGCTCGGCGCGCCTGACGCCGATCACCGCCTCGTTCTTCAAGATGGCGCTGCCCTTCATCATCGTGGTGGCCGGGCTGGTGGCCTACAAGCTGAGCCAGTCGGTGCAGGGCTTCCAGCTCCTGCCGCACCCGGAGACGGGCGAGCCGTGGAACGACACCGCGCTGCCGCTGCTCATCGCCCGCTACTACCCGGCCGGGCTGGTGGGCCTGGGCATCACCGCGCTCCTGGCCGGCTTCATGGCGGGCCAGGCGGGCAACATCTCGGCCTTCAACACGGTGTGGACCTACGACATCTACCGCGTGCTCATCAAGAAGGACGCCAGCGACGCGCACCTGGTGCGGGTGGGCCGGGTGACCACGGTGGTGGGCATCCTGCTGTCGGTGGGCACGGCCTACCTGGCCATGCAGTTCAACACCATCATGGACTACATCCAGGCCATCTTCTCCTGGGTGAACGCGCCGCTGTTCGCCACCATGCTGCTGGGCATGTTCTGGCGGCGCACCACCGCGGCCGGGGCCTTCTGGGGGCTCATCGCCGGCATGGGGGTGAGCTTCACCATCTTCCTGGGCTTCAAGCTCGACTTCCTGCCGGGCTGGCTGGTCTGGGCGCTGACCTTCTCGGACGCGCCCTCGGCCATGACCTGCAACCTGTGGCAGGCCACCTGGGCCTGGGTGGTGTGCTTCGCGCTGACGGTCCTGCTCAGCCTGCTGACGAAGCCCAGGCCCGCCAGCGAGCTGGTCGGGCTGGTCAAGGGCCTGACGGCCGAGAGCGCGGATGCGCCGGTCGCGGTGTGGCGCCGGCCGGGCCTGTGGGCCGCGCTCGCGCTGGCCGCGCTCATCGCGCTCAACATCGCCTTCTGGTGAGGAGGACGGACGCCATGGGCGAGCCGACCCGGACCCCCGAGCCCCTGCCCATCTGGTTCTTCGTCGGCGTGATCCTCGCGCTCTACGGGCTGATCGTGCTGGTCGCCGGGCTCGTCGGCGACGAGCGCGTGACCGTGCTCCAGGAGCTCCGCCCCGCCCTGTGGTGGGGCGGGATCATGCTGCTCGCCGGCGCCGTGTTCACCGCCGTGGGGCTCGTCGCCCACCGGCGCGCGCGCTAGGGAGGACGCCCGTGCGCACCGTCAAGACCAGCCCGCCCTCCTTCCCCCGGGTCGAGCCCAACGCGCCCTTCCCGCTCCCGGCCGGCCAGACCTGGCAGGTGCTGTGCGGCGACGCGGGCCACTGGCGGGCCGGGGTGTACAGCCCGGCCGCGGCGGGGCGCGAGGACTGCCCCGAGCTCGAGCGGCACGACTGCCCGGAGCTCTTCCTGCTGCTCTCGGGCCGGCTGAGCCTGCTGGTCGGCCGCGACCGGCAGGTGGTCGAGCTGCCCCTCGAGGTGGGCCGGCCCGTGCTCGTCACCGCGCCCCACGCCGGCTTCTGCCCCGACGGGCCGCACACCGGCGTGGCGCTGGTGATCGAGCGCGACGCCTTCGAGACCGAGTACGGCACCTGGGACGAGCAGACCGCCTCCCAGACCGCGGTCCTGCCGGCCCGGCGGTGAACCCGCACGGAGCGGGACCGCTCAGAACACCTTGGTCAGGCTGGCGGACGGGCCGTGGTCGAACTCGCGCTCGAGGTCCAGGCCGAAGGCGTAGTACAGGTCGAGCTGCAGCGCGTCCAGGATGAGCGCGTGGAAGCCGAGCCCGAAGCTGTCCGCGAGCCCCAGGCGCTCGTCGCCGCTCGCCCGGTCGATGGCGCCGTAGAGCGCGAGGTCGTTGAACACGCTGAGCTTGAACAGGTCGCGCACCAGCGACAGGCGAAACTCGAGCGTCAGGCCGCCCGCCTCGCGCACGAAGTCCCGGCCGCCGAACACGCCGCGCACGTACCGCCCGCCGACCGGCTCCTCCTCGTCGAAGGGCACCGCGCCGCGCCAGAACAGGAAGGCCGCGCGGCCCCGGACCACCAGGTCGTGCCAGCCGAAGCCCTGCACGAGCTGGTAGCGCAGGCCCACCCGCCCGAAGTCCTCCCGGTCCTGGACCCAGTGGTAGCGCGCGTCGAGCTCCAGGCCGTGGCGCCGATCCCGGCGCGGCTCGCGCGGGTCGAACAGCAGCTCCGCCCGCCCGCGCAGGAGGGGCTGCATGCGCGCGCCGTCCTCGAGCGGCGGTGGCGCCTCCCCGGCCCGCTCGAGCCCGAAGACGAACTTCTCCTCGAACCCGCCGCCCAGCGACAGCAGGAGCCCGGGCACGAGCTCGAAGCCCAGGTTGAGCGTGGCGTCCACGCGCGCGGCGTAGAAGATCTCGACCTGCAGGTCCGCCCGCTGGCGGCTGACGAGGTCGCCCTCGAGCCACAGGAAGGGGCGGAAGCCGTCGCCCGCCAGCGGCGGGGTGAACCAGCGCCCCTCCAGCGCGGCGTGGGTGAGCGCCAGGTAGGGGTCTCCCGTCCCGAGCTCCTCGCGCAGCTCGCCGCCCAGCGCCCCGCCGACCCGCCAGCGATCGCGGCTGAACAAGAGCCCCTGGTCGCGGTAGGCGAGCTCCAGCTCCAGGCCGTCGGGGAAGTCGTAGGACAGGTCCGCGTCCAGGCCCGCGCCCCAGTCGCTCGGCCCGAGCAGGATGTGGAGCTCGTAGCGGCCGGCCGCCGGGATGAGCGCGTGGCCCTGCAGATCGCCCAGCTCCTCGATCTGCGGTCCCCGGTGCACGACGGCCCGGGTGCGCACCAGGCGGTAGGTGACCGGCGGCAGGCCGTAGCGCGCGGCCAGCTCGAGGAGCTGGCGCTCCAGCGCGGGCCGGTTGAACACGTGGTGGGGCAGCGCGAGGTCGAGCTTGAGCTGCAGCGTCCGCAGCGTGCCCGCGCCCAGGAAGACCACCTTGTCGAGCTTGCCCTCGTCCAGCTCGACGCGCAGCGCGCCCTCCCGCGCCTCGACCTCCACCCGGGCGAGCACGTAGCCCGCGCGGCGCAGGAAGCCGAGCAGCCTGCGCTCCACCTGGCGGGCGGTCGCGGCGTCGACCGCGGCGTCCTCCGGAAGCTCCAGCGCCGCCCGGTAGACCTCCTCGCACAGCACCTGGTTGCCGTGGAACACCAGCCGGGGCGGCTCCGCCCGGGCCGGCCCGGCGGCCAGGAGGACGAGCAGGAGCGCGAGGCGGGGTCGGCTCATACCGGACGGCTCCGGGCCGCCGCGACCAGGTGACAGCCAGGATCCTCGGCCAGGTAATCCCCGGTCTGGCCGTAGGCCTTGCCGCGGCAGCCGCCGCAGATGAAGCGGTTCTCGCACGCCCCGCAGGCGCCCTTGAGCTTCGTGCGGTCGGCCAGGTCGCGGAAGACGGGGCTGTCCTTCCAGATCGCGGCGAGCGGCGTGGTCCTCAGGTTCCCGCCCGAGACCGGCACGAACGGGCAGGGCCACACCTCCCCGTCCGGCTTCACGTACACCAGCCCCCATCCGGCCGCGCAGCCGTGGAAGAGGGTGCCCGGGGTGGTCGGCTTCGGGCCCGGCCGGTCGAGCCCCAGCAGGTGGGGGAAGTACTGCGGCGCGGCCACCGGCTCGACGATGGTGATGGCGTCGCGCTGCAGCGCCTTGACCGTCTCGATGAGCTCCAGGTTCTCCGCCGGCGTGAGCGCCGAGGCGGCGATGGCGGAGCCCCGCCCCATGGGCACGAGCTGGTAGCACAGCATGATGTCGGCGCGGATCGCGTGGCAGAAGCGGATCACCTCGGGCAGCGTGCCCAGGTTCTCCCTCATGGCGGTGAAGTTGACCTGCACCACCAGCCCCGCGGCGCGCGCGGCCTCGATGCCCTCGAGCGCCCGCTCGAAGGCGGTCGGGCTCTGGCGGATGTGGTTGTGGACGGCCGGGTCGGTCGAGTCGAAGCCCACCGCGATGCCGTACACCCCGCGGCGCCTGAGCTCCCGCGCCCGGGCCCGATCGATGAGCGTGCCGTTGGTGGCGATGACGCTGATGAGCCCGAGCCTGCGGGCGTGATCGACCAGCGCGTCCAGATCCGGCCGGCACAGCGGCTCGCCCCCGGAGAAGGCCAGCATGCGGAACTTCTTGGTGGCGCGGAGCTCCCCGAGGAAGCGCCGCCCCTCGTCGGTGGTCAGCTCGTCCGGGCCGGCCCGCCCCGAGGTGGCGTGGCAGTGGCGGCAGCGCAGGTTGCAGGCCTCGGTCACCTCCCACACCGCGTGGTAGCCGTAGCCGATGCAGCCCATGCCCACCGCGCCGGCCGAGACCGGGATGGTGTGCGGCCCGTTGGTCAGCAGCCAGCGGCCGAAGTGCCGCCAGCCGGTCGCGCGCCGCAGCAGGAGCGCCGACCGGAGCTGGCGCCACAGCGCGCCCACGGCGAGGTAGGGCGCGAGGGTCACCGGGCCAGCACCCCCACCCCGAGCGAGGCCGCCAGGTTGGCCACGATGGTCAGCGCGCACAGCCGCTCCAGGGCGGCCCGATCGCGCCAGCGCCCACGCGGGCCCACCTGGACGGCGAGCCCGAGGAGCAGGCCGGCCACCGGGACCACCAGGCCGAGCCGCCCCCAGCGCCCGGGCTCGCCCAGGGCCCACAGCCCGACCAGCGCCGCCGCGGCGCCGAGCTGCAGGCCGGCGTAGATCCAGGCCCCGGCCGGGCGGCCCACGCGCTGCAAGAGGTTGCGCTTACCGCCGCCCCGGTCCGCCGCGAAGTCCGGGAACTCGTTGAGCAGGATGATCGCGGTGACGGTGAGCCCCGGGGCGAGCGACAGCCACACCGACCGGGGCAGCAGCCCGCCCGAGGCGCTGCCGTACCCGCTGACCAGGGTGAGCCAGCCGTAGCACACGCCGATGAACAGCTCGCCCACGCCGCGCGACACCAGGCGCGCGGGCGGACTCGAGTAGAGCGCCGCCGCCAGCCCGCCCAGGGCGCCCAGCCCGAGCAGCCACCAGGCCCCGTGCTCGAGGATCACCACCAGCCCCAGGCCGAGCGCGCTCGTGAAGCAGGCGAGCACCGCGCCCGCCACCGCGCGCGGGGACAGCTGCCCCCGCGCCACCACCAGGGAGCCGCCGGCGAACCGCGAGCGGCCGTGGACCAGGGTGAGCAGGTCCTCCCGCCAGTCGAAGAGCTCCCCGGAAAGGTAGCAGCCCAGGGTGATGAGCAGCACGGCGAAGAAGCCGCCCGCCGCGGCCAGCGGCGAGGCGAGCGCCCCGTCGGCGGCCGCCAGGTACACCCCCACCCCGTAGGGCGCGAGCGCCACCGTGGTGAACGGCAGGCGCATGGCCGCGAGCCAGCGCCGGACGGGCGCGCGGGGCAGGTTCACCGCCAACTCCATCGCGGGCCTCGCCCTAGCTGAAGCCGAGCGCGCTGTCGCGCGCCTCGAACTCCTCGCGATCGACGGTCCAGCTCCGCCCGCAGCGCGGGCACTGGACCTCCACGCGGGGATCGCCGCGGAACAGCTCCTCGGGCTTGTCCGCGAACATGCCGCGCACGACCGCCAGGATGCGCTGCGCGTCGCAGCCGCACTCGAAGCGGTAGCTGCGCGTCTCGACCGGCTCGTGGGCCTCCTCCAGGTAGGCCGGCATGGCCTCGCGCGCGAGGCCGGCGAGCCACCCGCGCGCCACGCGCGGCAGGCCCTGCACCAGCAGGAAGCGACCGTCCTCGAGCTCGAACAGGCGCGAGGGGAGCTGCTCCGAGCGCTCGTAGAACTGCTCGAAGATGGCCAGCGCGTCCCAGCCCTCGACCTTGATCACGCTGCGGTAGGGCTTGCGCTTGGGCCGCTGGGACTCGAAGTACAGGCGGCTCTCCTCGGCGGTCTTCACGTCGCGGCTGGTGGCCCGCCCGGTCAGGCGCCGCTCGCTGTTGTCGCCGGCCACGAACACGTTCAGCGGCGGGGCCTTGAGGTTGAGCGTCCAGGCCGCGAACTCGTCCGGGGCCTTCACCGCCAGGTGCAGCGCCGTGGCCGCCAGCGCCTGGCGGACCAGGGTGAGCGTCAGGTCGTCGGGCAGCCGGCCCTCCCAGCGCTGGACGTGCGCCCGGTAGGCCTGGAACAGGTCGTCCACCCGGCCCACGGCCAGCACCGCGTCGCGCGGCCGGTCGATCAGGCAGCTGAAGCGCTCGCTCGGCGCGCTGGCCTCGCTCACGGGCACCTCCGGGTCGGCCCACCTTGGCACGGCCCGGGGACGATTTGCAACCCGCCCTGAGCGTCTGGCAGGCTACGCGCATGGCCAAGCCCCCCGACGCCCTGGCCGCGACGGCGGAGGTCTCCCGCCTCGTGGAGCGCCCCGACGCCCGGCGGGTGACCCGGGTCACCGCGGCCGGGGCCTGCGGGGACGCGCTGGCCGTCTTCCTGGCGGGCTGCAACCTGGCCTGCGCCCACTGCTGGGCCGGACCCGAGCGCGAGGAGCCCACCCGGGCGGGCTTCCTCTCCCACGTGGCGCTGGCCCGCAGGCTGCGCCTGTTCCGCGCGGAGAACCGCCTGGGCGCCAGCCCCGACGCCCTGCGGCTCTCGGGCGGCGAGCCGCTGCTCTCGGAGCGTTCCCTGGCGCTCGTCGCGGACCTGCTCGCGCGCCTGCCGGGCCGGCTGTTCGTGGAGACCAACGGCGTGGCGCTGGGCGCGCACCCGGGCTGGGCCCGGGCGCTCGCGGCCCACGGCCCGCGGGTCGAGGTGGTGCTGTCCTTCAAGGCCGCCACCGCGCCGGCCTTCGCCCGCGTGACCGGCCGCGCGGGCGCGGGGGTGGAGCTGCCCTTCCGCGCGGCCGCGGCGCTGGCCGAGGCCGGCGTGCCCCTGGCGCTCGAGGCCCTGAGCCTCGAGCCGCGCCTGTTCCCGCCCGGCGAGCGCGAGGCGCTCCACGCGCGCCTGGCGGGCCTCGACCCCGCCTTCCCCGGGCGGCTTTGCGAGGAGCGCCTGACCCCCTATCCGCAGACCGTGCGCCGGCTGGCCGGCTGGCCGGGCTAGAAGCTGCCGGCGATCCCCAGGGTGGCCCCGGAGGCGCCCCGGCCGGTGAGGTCCTGCAGCGGCGCGACCACGGGCTGGAAGGCGAAGCCCTCGGCCTCCTCCTCGAGCCGCGGCCGCAGGCCGACCTTGCTGGCCTCGTCGTACCAGGACTGGGCCTGGCCCATGGAGACCAGGTTGTCGACGGCGAACAGGATCATGCTCGCCCCGCCGGTGGCCGCGGTGGTGTAGATGAGCGCGTGCGGGCTGGCGACGTCGGCGATGCCCAGGCCGATCATGGCCGCGCCCTCGATCATGGTCACGCCGAACAGGATCCAGGCCGGGATGCGCGCCCCCAGCGCGCCCCAGACGGGCGTGCCGCTGCGCGCCGAGCTCTGGCCGGTGGAGCACACCGGGCCGAAGATGGCGAGCGTCCCCAGGGCGCCCGCGCCCAGGCCGATGCCCAGCCACTTGTCTTTGGAGTGGAGCCCCGCGCTCACCCCGAGCCCCACCACGGCCCCGCCGAACACGAAGGCCATGACCGAGGAGGCGATGGGCCAGCCCATGGCCGGGCGCTCGGAGGACGGGGGCATGGAGGGGACGGGCCCGCCGGCCGGACCGGGGCCGACCGGACCGGGCGCCGCGGGTCGCACGGGCTCGGCCGGTGCAGGGGCCGGCGCAGGGGCCACGGCCGGCGCAGGGGCCACGGCCGGCGCAGGGGCCACGGCCGGCGCAGGGGCCACGGCCGGCGCAGGCGCCACGGCCGGCGCCGCGGGCTCGGCCGGCGCGGGCTGCGGGCTTGCCTCCACGCACTTTCCCTCCCGGCACACCCCCCGGTTCCCCGGGCAGTCCAGGTCGCGGGTGCACTCGGGCCCGGTCGTGGCCCCCGCCGCGATCCCCTGCCACGCCAAGAGCACCCCGAGCCCCACCACCGGCATCCGCATGCTCGCCTCCCTGTGATCCGTTGCGTTCTATCGAATGGCACCACGCTACCAGAGGCGCCGCGCCGTTTTCAATCCCGGCTGCAGGCCAGCCCCCAGAGCGGGGTCCCGGGGTCGTGGAGCAGCGGCTCGAAGCGGGCCCGCAGGCCGGCCGCGGCCAGCGTGCGCGCCAGGAGCTCGCGGCCGGGCCAGGCCGCCGGCCCCTCGAGCCAGCCGCCGCCCCCGAGCGCCACCCGGCCGCGGCGCACCCGCACGCCGTCCGGCCGCGGCCCGAGCAGCGCGTCGAGGAGCAGCACCCCGCCCGGCGCGAGCGCCGTGGCCAGCCCGCGGAGCGCGGCCTCCGCGTCCTCGCCGGGCAGGAACAACCCGGCGCTCACCAGGCCCAGGGCCACCACGCCCTCGAAGCTCGCCCGGCCGAACACCTCGCCCGCCGCGGCCAGGCCGGCCGTCTCCACCCGGAGTCCCGGCCGCCGGGCGCGGAGGGCCTGCGCCATGACCGGCTCGCGGTCGAGCGCGCACACCCGGGCGCCCAGCGCCTCGAGCTCGTCCAGGCCCCGGCCGAGGCCCGCGCCGGCCAGCAGCACCCGGGGGAGGCGCAGGTGGCGCGTGACGAAGGCGCGCTCGGCCGCGCTCCAGGGCGCCCGCCAGGGGTGGGCCGGGCCGTCGGCCCGGGCCGCGGCGACGACCAGCGCGCGGTAGCGCGCGAGCTCAGCGCTCACCCCACACGTCCTCCTCGGCCTTCACCTCGAGGGAGCGGAAGGCGGGCTCGGCGGCCCGCTCCGCGAGCCAGGCCTCGAGCCCGCGCGCGCGGATGGCCTCCAGGTTGGCCAGGTTCCAGCCGCCGTACTTGCGGGTCAGCCGCCGCAGGAACTCGGCCGGCCCGAAGGGGAAGCCCGCGCCCACGGCCGCGCCCAGGGCCTCGCGCGCGCGCCGCTTGGCCTCGAGCCGCGCCTGCGCAGCGCCCGGGCGCGCGGCCTCACCCGCCGCGCAGGCCCGGAGCCGCGCGCACGGGGCGCAGGTCGCGAGCCCCTGGCCGCGGGCGCAGGCGCGCACCGGGCAGCCCGGCACCCCGCCCCCCCGGCCGCACCCCGGACAGGCCGGGGTGCGCGCCAGGCGATCGAGCACCTCGAGCGCGGCGTCCACGCGCGGGGCCTCGGCCGGCTCGAGCCGCCGGGCGAGGGACAGGAAGCCCTGGCGCCGCAGGCGCGCGAGCAGGCCCGCGGCCTCGTCCGCGAGCTCCCCGCGAAACGCGAGGCAGGCCCCGCAGTAGGCCCCGCAGCAGCCGGCCAGGGCTGGATCGCGCAGATCGCGCGGCGCGGGTGAGGCGTCCACCCGCCCATTCCACCCCGAAGCCGGCCCGCGCACAACCCCTGCTCGCGGGCGGGATGCGTTGACCGCGGGATCCGCGGTTGCTAGCCTGGCCCCCCGAGAGGAGCCCCGCGTGAAGCTCCGCCCCCTCGCGCTGTGCGGCGACGGACCGCTGCTCGCCTGCGCGCCCCTGCCCGGGGCGCCGCCACGGCTGGTGGTGGGCGTGAACCACTGCCTGCGCGTGCTCGCCCTCGAGGGCGGCCGGGCGCTCGGGGCCTCCCCGGCCCTGCCCGCGGGGGAAGCGGCCATCAGCGCGCTGGCCACCTCCCCCGCGGCCGGCGCCGAGGCCTGGGTGGCCGTGGGCCACCGGGACGGCCGGCTCGCGCTGTGGAGCCTGGCGGACGCGGAGAAGCCGCTCGCGGTGGCCGAGGCCGAGGCGGGCGGAGAGGTCTTCGACCTGGCCTGGCGCCCGCCGCGCCCCGGGCGCGGCCCCGAGCTGGCCGCGGCGCTCGCCTCCGGGGAGGTGCTCCTGTGGAGCCCGGAGCGGGACGGCCAGGTGCGCCTGCCCGCGGGCCCGGAGGCCTGCCTGAGCGTGGACTGGTTCCCGGATGGCGAGCACCTGGCGGCGGGCGGAGAGGACGGGGTGCTGCGCATCTTCCGCCTGCCCGCGGGGGCCCAGGCCGAGGGCGGCCTGCTCAGGCACCACGCCGCGATCCGCCGGGTGCGGGTCTCGCGCTGCGGGCGCTACGTGGCCTACCTGAGCGAGGACGAGCGGGGCGGGCTCTTCGACCTTGCGAACCGCACCCCGACCTCCTTCGGCCGGCAAGCAGAGCGGGTGCGCGCGCTGGCCTGGCACCCCGCGCGGCCGGCGCTGCTCCTGGGCACCGAGCAGGGCCGCGCGGCGCGCTACGACGTGCCCGCGGACGCGCTCGAGGACCTGCCCCTCCAGCACCTCCACCCGCTGGAGGCGGTGTGCTTCGACGCCGCGGGCGGCGCCTGGACCGCCGGCCGGGACGGGAAGGTGCACCACCTGCCGCTCGACCCCGAGCGCCTCCGGCCCACCGGCCCGGCCCGCTGCCTCGCGCCCCGGGCGGTGGGCTACGCGCTGAGCGTGGCCTGGGTGGCCGGCGGCCTGGTGGCCGCGGGCTACTCGTCGGGGGCCCTGCTGCTCTGGGACCCGAGCCGGCCGGAGGCCGCGCCCGCGCCCCTGCCGGCCGCGCACGGGGGCCCGGTCTACGGCCTGGCGGCCCGGCCCGACGGGCGGGCGCTGGCCTCGGGCGCGGTGGATCGCGCGCTCAAGGTGCACGACGTCCCCGAGCGGCTCCTGGTGCACGACCTGCGGGAGGTCCACCGGAAGCCCATCTACGGCGTGGCCTGGTCGCCGGACGGGCGGCTCGTGGCCACCGGCAGCGGCGACACCTACCTGGCGATCTACGACGTCGAGGAGGCCAAGCGGAAGGCCCAGGAGCGCTTCGGCCAGGAGGAGTACTACCACTTCGCGGTGCAGAACCGGGTGCTCAACTGCGTGGCCTGGTCCCCCGACGGGCGGCGGCTCGCGGTGGGCCTGTCCAACCACAGCGTGGTGATCCTGCAGGTCAGCCCCGCGGGCGCGGTCACCAAGGGGCCGACGCTCGCGCTCCACGAGGACGCGGTCAGCGAGGTGGCCTGGACCCCGGACGGCGCGGGCCTGCTCAGCGCCGGCTACGATCGCCGCCTGGTGCTCTGGGACGCGTCCACCTGGCGGCCCCGGGCGGCGCGGCTGACGGAGCACGCCGAGCCCATCCAGGCCCTGGCGGCGCACCCCGGCCGGCCGCTGGCCGCCACCGGGGGGTGGGACGAGAGCATCCGCCTGTGGCGCCTGCCCGACCTGGAGCCGCTCGGTCAGGCGCGCGCCCCGCACTTCTCGGCGGTCGAGGGCCTGGCCTTCGAGCCGGGCGGCGGGCGCCTGGCCTCGGCCGGCAGCGACGGGCTGGTGGTGCTCTGGGCCCTGGAGGAGGGATAGCCCGATGGCGGAGGAGAAGCGCTCGTTCCTCGACTGGCTGGTGTTCAAGGGCCCGGCGGACACCGAGGGGGAGCTCCGCACCCACCTCTCGGAGCTCGACGGTCGCACGCTCTCGGACAAGCTCCGGCGGCTGTACACCTGGATCCTGAACAACGCGGTGCTCACCCCGGTGTACGACGTGGCCTACGGCGAGCGGAGCGGCCAGACGCTGGTGTTCCCCAACGCAGATGCGCTCTCGCTGCCGGACGGCGAGGCCTACTCGTCCTACATCCTGCTGCCGCTGCTCGGCCTGGCCGCCCGCAGGAAGTGCCTGCTGGTGGGCGGCCCGGGCCGCGGCAAGACGGCCATCGCCAGCCTGCTCGCCCAGGCGGCCGGCATCGAGCGCGGGGAGCTGCGCCGCGCGGTGCAGCACGGCCACCCGCAGCTGACGGTGGCCGATCTGCTGGGCACGCCCCTGCCCGCGGATCTCCTGCGCGCCGAGGAGCTCTCCCAGATCAAGGTGGCCTGGCAGCGCTGGCTCGGCCTGCCGGTCAAGATCATCGACGAGTACAACCGCATCCCCACCAAGACCCAGTCGGCCC
>Ga0116143_10002630_pt1 | contig 19231 bp, 18 predicted proteins | sample AD_UKC034_MetaG_FD_89745 | JGI IMG/M metagenome (GOLD analysis project Ga0116143, IMG submission 89745) | Active sludge microbial communities of municipal wastewater-treating anaerobic digesters from USA - AD_UKC034_MetaG | ecosystem: Engineered > Bioreactor > Anaerobic > Digestate | place: USA...
CAATTATTTGACTCCGTGCAGTCTATTGAGCGTAGCGACAAGCACTCAGAAAAGCCCGAGCACTTTCGGGAGATCATCGATACGCTGTACAAGCATGGCAATAAGGTAGAACTATTCGCACGAAAAAAAGTAGAGGGCTGGGAGGGCTTCGGGAATGAATTATAAAGATAATTTTAAAAATAAACTAAAACAAAGTTACGAATTTGTGAACTATTGGATTGGCGTTATCAATAGAAAGATGTGTTGGAAGCTAACACCAGTTGATAGCTCAAAACTCCAACAAACCCAATTGTGTGATACCCAAGAAGGTTTTGAATTCAAATGGGATAAAAAATTTGAAGATACAGGCAACTTTTGGATAGAAATTGAGGAAAAGCATCATCCAAATCAAGAGAAGTATATCCCATCTGGAATTCTTAGAGACGACAATACGGTATTTTACTGTATCGGAAACTTCAATATTCTTTACTTCGTCCCCAAAAGAACTCTTTTAACTGCTTACAATAGTGGGAAATGGACTATTCGTGAGAATAATCAAAAGACATCAAAAGGTTTTTTGGTTAGCAGAATCAATATACAAATGTGGTCTGTTTTTGATTTAACAACAAATGCTAACAATGAACATGAACTACAAATTTCCTTATAGGTCAGTATGAATTATAACCTCCCTTACTCCATAGAATCTGAACAACACGCTTTAGCTTGCATGCTTAACAGCGATGCGGATCAGGGAGTTTCTATTCTTACAGTTGATCATTTTTATCTGGACGTTCATAGAAATATCTTTTTTGCAATTAAACATTTGTTGGATAAAGAGTTAGAAATATCTGTCGTTAATATCTATGAGTATTTGAAGGGATTGGGATCTCAAAATGTCACAACTCTTTCTTACGTCATGCAGGTAGCGAATATGTATAGCTCCATAGTGACGCTTTCTGACTGTGTCAAGATTTTAAATGAAAAACTCGTAGCTCGATCACTTATTCAAACAGCGAATGAACACATAGATATGGCTTTGAATGGGGATATGGTTGAAGTCTTTGATAAGATCCGTACGGACTATGAAAGATTGGAGAAGTGTGCTTTAGGGTCTTGTGGAGAGGAATTTACATATTTGTTGAATCAAGCTTTGTCGGATATTGAACAGCGGCAAAGGCGTCGCTCAAGTGGGGTTCTTTGCTTGGGGGTTCCTACAGGTTTTGAGAAGTTTGATGAGAAGTTAGGGGGACTATCTCCGTCCAATCTAAGTATTGTAGCGGGTCGACCTGGAATGGGAAAGACGGCATTGATACTGAATATGATTGAGAGTATGGCCATCAAGAATCAAACACCTGTAGGATTTTTTTCCTTGGAGATGTCGAATGAAGAAATTATGCATCGTTTAGTGAGTAGTTATGTCGAAATTCCTGTCACTAAAATTCGTTCTGGAGATTTAACAGATGTGTGTCTTGAGAATTTAAAAATGAAATTGAAAGAGACACAAGAATCCCCTCTTATCATTGAAGATTCTCCCCAAAACATTGCCACCCTTTGCTCTAAAGCCATTCAGATGAAAAACAAATACGCTATCAAAGCCCTATTTATCGACTATTTGCAGCTTATTGAGGGAATGCGTAAATCAGACTCTAGGTATATGGAAGTTACAGAAATTTCACGTCGTTTGAAGTGTCTTGCTAAACAATTAAAGATACCCATCGTGTGTTTATCCCAGCTTTCTAGATCTGTAGAGCAACGATCCGATAAAACACCTCAACTTTCTGATTTAAGAGATTCTGGGGCGATTGAACAAGATGCTGATAGTGTGGTCTTTTTATATCGGGCAGGATACTACGATCCCTATGATCCCACATCAAAAATTATCATTGCGAAGAACCGTCACGGTGCCTGTGGGGAAATTCGCGTTATATTCAATGAAAAACTATGTCAATTCAAGGAGAAAATATGAACTATTCATCAAACAATGAAAAGAAGCAAGACGTTGAAACCAGCTTGAAATATATAGCTGGCTCGCTAAAGTTTGGGCTTAAAGAAGATCTAGCGGGATGTTTTGAGCCGATGATCAATGCTATGCATCGCATTGCTAATGCATTAGAGGAGAAGGATCTTGGACACAACTAATAATATATCATCTAATCTAAGGGAACGTTGGGACTACTATGATCCTATTGAATCTTCTATTGAATTGAATGAGCTATTTGATGCCCTATCTAAGGCTCAAGGTGAAATGGAAGAGGCAAAGACAGATAGCAAAAATCCCTTTTTTAAAAGCAACTATGCAGATCTTGCATCGATTATTAGAGCTTCCAGAAAAGTTCTTGCTAAGCATGGATTATCTGTGATTCAACCCGTTAGAACATTTCAAGATAAAAGATATCTATTCACGCGTCTAGGACATTCATCAGGGCAATGGATAGAGGGTGGAATACCTCTTTGCCCTCCAAAAGAAGACATTCAAAGCTTAGGATCTTACATTACCTACTTAAGGCGGTATTGTTATGCTGCAATGGTAGGGGTTGTCTCCTCTGGTGAAGATGATGATGGGGAAAAAGCAATGGATAGAAAAACGATCGATAAGATGGTACATTGTGAAAGACAAAAAGTTTAGACCCTCGAATGCTGAGCGTTTTTTGAATTGTAATCTTTCTTTATGGCTTCCTGAGGACTCTAAAACGAAAGAGCAGGAAGCCTATTTAAGTGAGCGCTCCAAAGATCACGAAAGACTTGCTTTTGGGGAGTTTCTTGCGCATGAAGTAACTTGCAAGGCATATTATGATTATATTTGGGAAATCTGCCAAGAGGTGTTTATTGAGGAACTATTAAGTTACTATATGGGAGGAGATCTTTTTGAGGGGACGCCTGATTTATTTGGGTATGATAAAAAAACCAAAACACTTTATGTCGTTGATTATAAGACGGGTTTCCATACAGTATCTGCTGCTGGTAATTCTCAGCTCTTAAGTTATGCTGCATTGATTTTTTTGATTTATAAGCATTGGAATATTGATTATTTCAAGTTATCCATTCTCAATACTCAGAAAGACTTAGCCTCTCATTTTTATCCAGAAAAACAAACTATTCTAAACCATATTGCTCGCTTAACTCAAAGCTTGAAGTTTCGAAGAGAGGGTACGGCCTATGCCGTGACTGGAGATTGGTGTCGATTTTGTCCATCCAAGCATTATTGTCCTCTTCAGCGTGATCTGAAGGAAATAAAAGAGCTCATGGATGTGCACGTGGATGAACTGATTTATGCTAAGGAAATGCGATCAGAGGAGATAAAAAAAAGAACTAGCGAACTAAGGAGAAATGAGAGCCCATCTAATGTGTTTGCATATAAGCTTTTGGGTCCTCAGAAGAAGTTAAAAGTGATTAAAAATTCATAGAGCAAGTATCATAAATTTAATAGCTTAACCTTCTATAAACCGTCCTCTTAGATATCCCCAATACCTCAGCAATTTGACCAGGTTCGCATCCATTTTTATACATTTGCTTGACACTTTGTACTGAGCTATGTGTTGCAACAATTTTTCTTCTACCACCTACCCTTCCTTTAGCTCTAGCAGATTTTAGTCCAGCATGTGTTCTTTCTTTAATAAGTTCTCTCTCAAATTGTGCTAAAGCACCAAACATATGAAAAATAAGATTTCCTCCAGGACTTGTGGTATCTAGAGATTCTGTGATCGATTTGAAGTTTACTCCCCTCTTTTTGAGATCTTCCACAATTTGTATCAAATCTGGAAGAGATCTTCCTAAACGATCTAACTTCCAAACGACTAGTGTATCACCAGGCTGAAGGGCTTTGAGACATGGCTGAAGGCCTGGGCGGTCTTTTTTGGATCCTGAAATCTTATCTTTATAGATATTACTTTCCACGACACCTTGTTGCTTAAGGGCGTCGATCTGAAGGGTAAAATCTTGATCCTGTGTGCTGACTCTTGCGTATCCGATGAGTCTATTCATTGTTTTCCTCCTCAAAATAGAGATGTTGAAGGGTATGAATGATTGATTTAGCATGTTCTCTTTCAATATCTTCTTTTGTTAGATCATTTCCAAAAACATGGCATCCTACTGCTGATCTTCCGACAGCTGATGTTTTCCCATCTGTTACGTTTGCTTTTACTGAAAAGCTAATCGAACCACTGCACATCCCATCCCTCAAATTCTGAGTAAATGAAAAAAAAGTGGTGCTATTATACTCAACAAGCACATCTACTTCAAGAGCTTGAGCTTGCTGGGCTATTTCTTCTCTGGTTTTACAATCTTGTACTTTTGCTTGTAGTTTTTTCACTTTGTTGTAAAATGGGGTTTGCATTTTTACTCCTGTAACATGGGTTTAAATGTGGCCCCTAGGGAAGGTAAGAGAGACCTGGGGGCTTTTTTATTGGGTGCTTTCATACTCATAGGTATATCAAAATTTTCATTTTTATGAAAAATAAAACTTAAAATTTATGAAAATTTAATTTAAGTTTCTGAATTTTATATACTTAAATTTTCATATTTTTTAAACTGTTCATATGGATTTAGAAGAATACATACGTTCAAATGGGATAAAGAAGCAGTATTTTGCTAAGCAATTGGGAGTTACACCTCAAGCTCTTAGTAGAATTATGAGTGGCAGAGGTGCTCCCAGACAAAAAACCGCCCAAAAGATAGTTGAGCTGACCAATGGTGAGGTGACCTTTGAAGATTTGTTTAAGAAGAAGGAGAATAAGTAATGGTTTTAGGGATTTTATTGAGTATATTGGGATTGGTTGTTTCCCTAATGGCGCTAATGATTGGAATGTTTATTCATTTTCACGGTAGATTTAAAGATATTGATGAAAAATTTGATCAATTGCGAAAAGAAATAGATGCAAAAATAGCTGATGTACGTAGTGAAATGCGTGAAGGATTTAAGACTTTGCAGCAGTACATCCTTCTTGAACGCATTGAGAGGATAGATCACAAGTTATCTGATAATGCTAAGGAAGAAAAGAAGAAGTGATCTGTATAGGAAAAGAAGATGTTGGTAAAATTCGTCCCACAAAACAATTCGCTCACCTTAGAGCATGTGCATAATAAATGTACAAAGTAGTCAATTCATGTTTTTCACTTCGTCCTTGATTTTTTGTTTTCCTAAAATTAAAATAATATATAAAATATTTGCACCTTACTAGGATAGTGTAAATGTCATATGTATGCACTTGTGGATCAGATTCTAAATTTATTTTTAACGAGTTGCCCTATGCACTAGTCGTTGATGTTTCCATAATACTTGGAAAATCAGTAGGAATACTTTCTGATAAAAAATTTCCAATGAGTTATCTAGGAAAATTTTTTTTTACAGAATGTGTATTGAGTGCTTTTATATGTTATTCTTTTTTTCTTCATTATGCGAATACCGAAATCTTTAAACAAAATTTTCTAGACTCAATAGATAATTTAAAAAGTAACGATTCATCGATTTTAGGAAAAGTTAGCTCTGCTTTTTTTTTAGCAAGAAAGAAAGTAGAGCTGTATCTATTTAGGGATAGAATTTTAAATCAAATAGATGACTATTCTATAGATAATTTTTGCATTTTAATGAGGCATGATATGAGAAATTTTGTTATTAAAATGGCAGAATTTTGAATACATTTTTTGGATTATAGTGTACTCAAGTTAGCTATATACATAAATAAAACTAAATATATGGAAATGTTTGTTTTAATTTTTTTAACATCTCTTTTTTCTGTAAGAGCAGAACCACAAGATAAACCTAATCCATCATTTTTTTATCCAATACAAGATCGCTCTTCGAAGCCCACAAACGAATCTCCAGCAAGATATTGCTATTGGTGTGGCGAAGCCAATGAAGCGGGGCGGACGACCTGTAAGAGATGCGGCCGATCTCTTTAGGCATCTTTTTTAATCTTCATATTCGGTCTGTCGAATCTAGGTTTGGGATTAGGTTCTAATTCTTTTTTATTTTGTGAGGTTTTTTCTAAATTTTCATCTTCATTTTTAATTTTCTTTACCTCTTCTTTCTGTCTGATCGTTGGTTGAGGTTTAAGATGTTTAGATTTGATATGTATATGGCACCCTGTTAATAATAGTCCAATAACTGCTAACATACCAGTGATTTTGTGTTTCATTTTTCCTCCATTAAAAACATAAAATTAATACAACAACGATAAAAACGATCCCGATTTCAACCAAAATTTCTACTTCCATAAAATCCCCCTTTAAATGCCGTTAAATTCTAACTCATAGTTCATTCATAGAAACATACAAGTTGATTTAAGATAGTGGATTGTGGCTTGAATATCGCGGTCGATTTTTATCAACTTATTATTTTACTTTGTTTTTGTAGCCAAGACAGGATCAATATAATCCTGTCTTGGCTAGTTATAGGTTATTCTTTAATTCCTGAACCTGTAATATCAACTTGTTTGAATTCATCAGTTCTTGTGGGATCAGGCAATCCTACAAATTGCACTCCGTGCTTTCCTCCAGTCATTTGCCATTTTATATTAGAGGCTTTTAGAACAAGAGGATCACCGACATATAAATCACAAGTTAATGAAGCGATGCCCTTTTCATCAACTGTATAGTTACAGATCCATTTAGAAGATGTAGACCCTTCGCCATTAGAAACAATTGTCCCATTTGCGACTATCTTTCCCTCTCCATTAGATTTAAAAACCCCTCCTTCTGCTATTGACTGAGAAAGTTCTTCTCCGAATTTCCCTGAATATAGATAAGAATATTTACCTTTTATTTTAGATTTATTACATGATTCTGACATAACAATCTCCTTTTTTAATTTAAAATTTTATAAATTTTTTCTAGAATATCTTCCCATCCATAGGCAACATAAGCTTCATGACCTAGGTTTTTTACTGAATTAAGAAAATTTTTCTGGTTTTCAGATAGTTTTCCCTTTTTTTTCTTGATCTCTAAAAAAACCACCTTTCCTGGTTTGATAATGCAAAAGTCTGCAACTCCAGGTAAGATACCCAAAGGTTTAAGATCATAGAAAAAATGACCCCTGCGCACTCCCACATCATTCTTAACATGGAAGAATAAAAAATCATGAGATTCTTGGTGATTGCGCAAAAGCTTAACCAAGCTCTTGTGAAGCTCTCTTTCATTGGGCTCTTTTAGCCCTTTTTCTTTTTTTTCTTCTTTTTTTTAGTGCATGAACACATAAATCCCCCTTTATTTTTTTGTGTTTTTCTTGACTTCCTTTGTTACTTCTTTGGTTGGATTTTCTTTTTTCTTCACAGTTTCTTCTTTGAGAAAACCTTTGTTTTGGAGTATTTCCATGAAGGCTTGATTTAATGCTGCAATAGCATTGTCGACATAAAATTTAGTCGCTGCGTCTGTGTCTACCTCTGGCTCTCCTACTTCTTGCACTTTTCGGAAAGCAAAGCTGACTTTACTATCGTTTGCTATAATGATGTTAGAATTAATAGTAGCAGGAGACCCAGTTATTCTAGGGTTTCCATTGTTATCTATAAATCCCCATACAGCTGCTGCAAAATTAACACCAGATAGACCCTGAGTGCCCTGTTTGGCGACAACTTGAGGGGTATAAACGTTAGACTCAGCGCTTGATATTTGATCAGGTAGAGACCACATTTGACTTACTTTCAGATAAGTTGAAGATTCTATATAGTAGTCTTGACCATTTGTTTGTATCCAAATAGCAACACCATTTCCTGAACCATCCATGGCAACTCGAGTAGAAGCACCTGAAAAAGTTGTTTGTGCTAGGATTTTGGGTGCAACATCCCATAAATCTGAGTTTGGATCATAATGATAAGCTTCAATATAATACAGACCACTGACACCTGTGACTTGATCTGAATCAACTATAATAGCCGTTCCGATATTGCTCATAGCGACTTTTACTGGAATTAAATTACTATTTATTAGATCTATATCATATTCAATTGGTTTCCAAGTTTTAGTCGATCCGCTGTATTTGTTAGCTCTTAAGATATGTTGATTAGTTCCAATATCATCAATCCAAACAGCCATCGCATCCCCATTTGAAGTCACGCTTAAATCTGGTAATGTTGCATGATCTGGATTTCCAGAAATTATTACAGGATTAGACCAAGTATTCGTTACTGGATCATAAGCAGAGCTTTCAATATAAGTCGATCCTCCAGTTCCGAATGGACTGTGAGTCCATATGGCTATTGCATTTCCATTATTGTCTATACCTACTCTTGAATCAAACGATTCATTTCCAAATGTAAGATTTGTTGGGAATCCTTGCCATGTTTTTGTTGCACCATTGAAACGCGCTGCCTGAATGAGAGTTGTGTTATTGTTTTGATAAGCATTCCAAACAGCCATACCATCTCCATTATCATTAATAGCAACATGAGGCTCAAAATCTGCTGTAGCTGAAGGAACTGATAAATTAATGTTGCTTGTCCAAGATAAAGTTGTGGGATCATAAGAAGCTGCCTGAATAACTCTACCGAGGCCTGTATTATGGACCCAAACAGCAATAGCGATCCCTGATGCGCTTAACTTGATGTCAGGGGATGTGCTTGAAGCGGGAAGGGTATCAAGAACTGTTATCCCACTCCATGTTTGACTCGCTGAGCTATAGCGGCGGACTCTAAGATCATTTTGGTTTGTGTTCTTAAAAAGCATAACAGCATTTCCTGCTCTATCCACATCAATTCTAGGATCCGTTCCAGTTCCAGCTTGCTGTTGAGATGGCTCCCATCTAAAAGTTGCTGAATCACTTGTTTGAATTCCCCAGGTTGGTACTCCTGTAGAAAAATCATAGAAGGTATCGACATAGCTATTTCCTTCAGAGACTCTTTGAACAAAAGAATCATCAACATTTGAAGCTGTAGTTATCTCATTATTCTGAAATCCAAATGGATTTCCTGTCCCCGTCACGCTTTTGTTGGGATCAAAGGTTACCTTTCTCCATAAACCTTTAGAATTTTCCGTGAGCATCGTTGAGGCATCTCCCTCAAACTCATTGAGATCACTGATATTGATCTCTTCTATATCGCTTGTTATCATAATTTCCCCTTTTCTTTTTATTTTGTTCTTGTATTTTTATGATTGGCTTTTGAAGATGGATTATCTTCCGGCTATATAGCTCATCCAAAAGCTCAGGTTTTAAATAGTGTTTCAGTTGTTTTTGACCGACTCCCTTTCTAAGAAGAGCATGCCTTGCAGCCATTCCCCCTTTTGCTAGCCCCTCGACTAATCCCAGCCCTGCGGTCAGGGTTGGATTTACGAAAATAGATCCTCCATATCCCAACCATTTTCCGATTTTCATCGCTTTGTCGATTGCTTGTCTAGAGCCAATATCCGTGGTTGTGCTTCTCTGCATGCTAGATAGGGTTTGATTCACTTGAGAAAGAGAGTGCATTCCTTCAATGATTTTCTTAATTTCAGGATCATCGGTAAGTTTGATGTAGTCAGGCAGTTTTTTCCATGTCTCGAGCATCGCTCTTGCTGGATTTTTCTCATTCTTGAGGTTTTCTTCAAGAAATGCCCCGATGACACGTTTTTTATCTTCTGTTGGGAGCTGCTTGAATACTAAGTTGTTCTCATTTGATTGCTCCCCAAACACCTTCGATATTTTAGGGCGTCCTTCTTTTGATTCTGCAAATGAAGCAGCTGTCATTGCGCTTTTTACATCTTTTTGGTTTAGTGGAGCGATCTTTGTTTTGTATGCCTTGTTTGCTTTGGCTAGTGAAGACGTGGTGTCGACACCTTCAATGATGCGCTCAATATTTTCCGAAAGATTGGTCAGCCCTTCAACTTCCGCACTTCCTGACTTTTCAAGCATGTTTTTAACTTTGCTGCGGTACTTTAAAAAATCCCCTGCTGTTGGTAAGTGATTGGCATTTTGAATATAGAAGGCGCGGTAAGCTTTAGGATCATCGGGAGCGATCATCAGAAGTTTTTCGACATCTTTGATATGAGCGCCATTGGGTTTCATCTTGGGAAGTCCTTTGATCTCCCCTTGTGATCGCTTAATCGCTTGAATCCACTCTTTTAGCAGGGGTTTTTCAAGGAGTCCTTCTGACCCAATCCCAGATTCTTTGACAACATCATATAAGCTAGCAGTCGCTTCCCCTGCTTCTTTTCGGACATCCTTAAGGTTTCCATAAAGTTCCATGAGCTCTTCTTCCCCTTTAGGAAGTTCCCCCATCTGCTTTTTAGCGTTTTCCTTGATGTTTCTTTCGATCTTTCCCATTCTGTTTTTATTAAAAACGGAGTTATCTTTTTTGATCTTATTGATCAGAGTTTCATCCCCTACGAGCTCTGGAATGGTGACACCTTTTCCCATAACCTCTGTGCGTTGTAAAATTTCTTGTGGTTCGGTAAAGGTTGCTCCTTTTTTGATCTTTTCAAACTTTCCCTTCTTAGCTTGTGATAGTCCTTTCCCAACCCCTTGTAAAATTGCAGAGGCCCCAGCTCCAATAGCTGCTCCCGTCAGCGGATCTTCATCATCTTTTTCAGCTTGAATCGCTCCATATAAAGATCCTGATCCTAAATGTTTTAAAAAGCTCGGCACTTTGGAAATAAGTTTAGGTAGTTTTAAAGCTTTTCCTATAAGACCTAAAGGATTGATGATGTCCCCTGCAAGGCGTCCTGCTTGAGCATTAAGAGCATCTCGATCTGCAATTCCCACCTTTTCTTCATATGCTTGTTTTCCTTCTCTGATCTTTTGTTTCAGATCTTTCGCTCCTAAAAGTCCCGAAAGGCCTTCTCCTGCTTCCAACCAAGCAGAAGGAATACTTTTCAAAAAATCCGTTCCTCTTCCCCCTGTCATCCAGCTAAGCAATTGGTCTCCCTTTTCCTTTTCGATTTCTGAAAGGTTTGAGGATTCTTCTTCAGTTGATGGAAGATCGTATATCAATTCCCATAAACGCTTCTGTTCGCGCGCACTATCAGACAACTCAGATTCGGGTGTTTTTTTGTGTTTTTCTTTTGACTTGTCATTGGATGTGATTCTAGAGGCTAAAGTATCCTCTTCATTTTTCATCAAGCGGTTTTGTTCATTAATGGCATAGTTTTGATTTTTACTGTGATTCTCTGAAAATCTCTCAATTGCTTCAGACGAGATCTCCGCCATTCTTTTTTGTATTTCACCCTGTTCTTTTTTTAATGCGCTTTCAGCTCCAGGAACATGTTTCCAAAAGCCTAATTGCTTATCAATTTCTTTATCTCTTTTTTTTAAAGTGTTGTATTCATACTGCTCATTGGATCTTAAATCTTTTTCTTCACGCCTTGCCTCTTTTTCAGCTTTTTCTAGCTGCTTCATCAGTTTGAGCGCTTCTTCCTCCTTTAATGAAAGGTACTTCCCAATGTTAGAGCCACTTTCTTCAATAGCTTGTTCTATTCCTAAAAGAACATCAAATAAACTTGGACTATACGCCACCTTCTCCCCCTAGCATCGCAAATATTTTCGGTATGTTTTGACCCCAATGCCCTTCAGATCTTCCCTTATGTGCTGGAAATAAAAAGTGAGCCTTTAACATGCTGCTGTAATCATCAGGGGTATGCTCACTTTCTTTAACCATATGATGAGCTAGAAGTAGTTCTAAGATAGACTCTTGGTCCTGAATGCGGTCAACAAGAGCAGTGATCAAAGGATCATAGAGTTCCTTTTCTAAATGAGGCTGCGACTCCTGAGGACCATGCTTCATGATAAAATGTTTTAAAACCTCTTGAGCAAGCTGATGGTTTTCGCTCGACATTTGATGAGAGTTATCCATGATATATTCAGGATTTTGCAGCATTAAGGCTAGTTCTGCCAGTTCGGAAACCTCCCGATCTACAGCCTTTTTTTCCTCAGCTAGCAATCGATAATCATAGTTTCTACCGTAACGCCCACGGTTTTGATGGTGGCCATCTAATACATATCCCACATGGAGCGCTAAAGGTCTTGCAGGACTGATATTCCCTAAAGACTTAAGATCTTCAATCGCTAGATCATTCAATTCCCGTTGATCGGGGTAGAGTTTTTCATGGGTGTTCATCGCTTCTTTAACCTTACGACGCATATGCCCCCCCTTGAGACTTATCATTCCCTGCTGTTGCGCTTCCACCCATCCAATTTGGAAGTTTACTTGAATCTACAAAGCCTGCGATTTCAGGAGACCATAGCGCTGCTGCAAGTTGAGGTTGTCCAAAATAGAGTGCTGCTGCGGTTCCAACGATTTTTCCTCCTAACACAACTTTCTCCAAAAAGGCATTACGGTCATTAGCAACCTTTTGTAATTCCCAAGCCTCTTGTTCCCGCCCAGCTCTTTTCATGAATTCAATGATCTGTTGCCTATTTTGCCACAATCCTTCTTGTAGCATAGCATATTGCTGCTTTTGCTCTCCTGAAAGCTTATCAATGTCTTGGGATAGCATGGCATATTGATAAATTTCATTAGCCAGTCCCTGATACTGTTGAAGCTCTTGGGACCTTTGCTGTTCTAACAGATTATAAAGACTGGTATTTTCTTGCATTTCTGCATTGATGTTTCTAATTTCTCCTTGAGCGATGTCTTTGGTAAAGACATTATCTCGATAAGCTTCATCGGATTGTCTTTGCAAATCTTTTCCAATGATATCTGCCTCTGTTTTGATCGGCTCAAACGCCGCTCCCCGTTGCGCTCTAGAAAGAGAGTCTAAACTATCTATGATTTCTCGATTGCCCTGATTACCCCCTCGGAAAAGATCTTGCAGCTCTCTCATTGCCCGAATATTTTCTAACTTGATTGCATTTTTGCGCGCTTCAGCATTTCCCATGATGGATGAACTTCCTCTAGCATGCCCCGCAGCAGCAAGTTCATGTTCTCGTTGATTGTAAGGTCCTGTAGAGGTGTATTGATAATTTGGCAAAAAATCTTGATCCCAAACGCTTTTTACGTTCCCATAACTAGGATCTGTCCATTGCATATGGATATCACCCTCTTGGGGGGCCATGCTGGTAAATAGATTAGCAAATTGGGTGCTTTGCGCTTTTCCTTTACTTAACTCTTGTTCCCGTTGGAGCATACGTAGCTGGTCTGGGGGTATGGTTTCTTGCTGATCTGGAGTGAGTGTGTTCCATAGGGTTTGATAGGCAGGGATACCTACATTTTCAGATGTCATTAGACCCAAATAATCGGCAAGGGATTGTTCTTTTTCTCGATTTAAATTGTATAGATTGTCAACAACATCTCTACGGGCTTCTTGCCCGTGTTTAATGGTGTCTTCTAAATGCTCAATATTCTTATCTCCCCCAGCCATGGAATAGAGGTAGTTGAAAATTTTATCGTTCCAATTGATCCCTTGCAAAGCTTCTGGTCTGGATTCAGGATGGCTATCCCATTCTAAAACAATGTCTCTTGCTTTTCTTCCCGTTCTTCTTGCAGTCGCATTTAGGGTTTGTAGATAATTATACTGTCTTTCAAGATCGCTCCTTTGCTCTTCGGTAAGATCCTTTTGTGTTGCAAGAGCTTCTTCGATCTCCTTTTGAGCTTCTTCTAGTTTTTTATCGACTTTTTCTGTTGAAGGAGAGGTGGATGCTTTGATCTTTAGATGTTGATTATAGTAGGATTGTGCATCTGATAGGTATTTATGGTTTGGAGGAGCATTAGGAAGAAGACTTCCATTAGCATCTCGAATAACCCATCTTTTGCCATCTGTCGTCTGTTCAACATAAGCTGTATATCCGTTTCCTAAAACTACACTATTGCCTTCTTTGTAATTTTCTGCTTTACCAACTTTACTCATTTATCCCCCTCTTTCTTATCTTTTTTCATCATCTGTGCTAAAAGTGCTGCTCCTAACATTAAGCTTCCTCCAACAGCTGCTGCTTTCCCATAGGGGAATTGCGCTTGTCGGGCTGCATTAACTTCTTCTTGATAGTTCCAATAGTCCTGCATATTCATAGGGCCTCTGTAAGGACTAGATGGCGGGGGGCCCGGCAATTCAATTTGTGGTGGATTTTTAGCGCGCTCAGCAATGAGTCGATCCGACCGTGCTATTTCCTCGTCTGCCCAAGACCAGGGGTTTCTGGAAGCGTCTTCAGTTGCCGATACAGTTCCCGCTGTGCTGCCATCAGAGGTAACGGTGACATAGTTTCTTTCAACAGGTTGAGATGCTGCTTGCTCTTGAACTTGTGGATTGACTGTTTGCTCTTGTGGTTGGGGTATAGTCGTTGATTCTTCGGAACTAACTTGAGGCCTTGAGCTTTGGCCATAAGGCATAAAAATGGGCATAAAATTGGATCCACTTTGCTCCTCTTGGTTCCCTCTTTGTGGAGATCCTTGTATTGCACCTATAGGTCCTTCTGCCCCCCCAATAGGCTGATTTTGTGTTCCAGAGGGTTGTTGACTATTTTGTTGGCCTTGGATCATAGGACTTCCTCCAGTGGAAGATATATAAGATGATGACGGAACTTGCGGAACACTTTGAATATAAGGATTTGGCCCCGATGTTTGTGGAAGTTGTTGATTACTCACTGCTTGTTGTTGTGGCAATTGTTGTGAAGCTGTTGTTCCAGAAGCGGGTGCTTGTTGAACAGGATGCATTAGCATCAGCGGTTGTCCTCGTTGACGTGCTAAGCTTCTGTAAGATTCCTGTTGAAGAGCCTGAACATCTATAGAGCGAGGGATCTGCTGAAGAGCTCTTAAACGTGTTTGATCTCTTTGAGCCATGACACCCAGAAATAGAAGAATGCTTTGATCTGTGTTTTGTTTAAAGGCATTTTCAAGAGCATTTAAAGTCATAGGACTTAAAGAAAATCCCCTGGTAGAAGGAGTAGTGAAGAAGATTTCTAAACCTTCGTTAGTGAGATAAATAAGATTTGATTTGTTTGCATCTCTGAGCGTTATAGCATTTTCTGTTGACTGCATTTCTTGATTTAAGGATTCCATCCCCCACCTCCAAGCAAAAACAGGAAGTTCACTTTCAGGATTTTTCGCTTTTTCATAAAGAATAGGGAAGGCTACTTGAGGGATGTTTTCTAAATCTGAAAGAAGAGAACCCACAGCAGCTTCTATTTGCTGAATACTTTCAAGACTTGGAGCTAGAAATTCTCCTCCTTTCAGGTAAGTTGCTACGCGAGATTCGAGCTCTCTCATCGCATTTAAAAAGTTTTCACCTCCCTCCATTCCTGAGATTGCCATGAATTGAGCCGTTTTCATAAGGTTGGAAGAAATATCTCGATAAAGAGGAGAAAGAAACAAGGATTGTCCTCTCTCATTCGTTGAGCTCATCCAATAGTCTACCGCATTTGTAGGTGTTGTAAAATACATCTGATCCATTTCTCTAGCAGCGCTCATAACAAATCGGAGCATGTGATAGTTGGAGCGGAGGGTCTCTTGAGCATTTCTTACATGGGATGGTTTAAGCTCTAGTAGTTTTTGGGTTCTTAGTAAAACAGGTCTGATGGCTCCTAAAAATTGTTCTTCTAAAGCTAGGGATTTTTGAGCTGTCTCCATGAAGGCTTCCAAATTTCGTGCAAAGCTAGGCAGTCCTTGATTGATTTGTGTGGGTGCTATTTGCGAGCGAAAAGGATTTTCCAAGTAAAAATATTGCGTTCCCATGAACTGATAAACGGAAGAATTCATGGAAAAGTTCAGCATCAATTCTCCTTTTTTCGCTTGCTCTGTTAAGTAAGATTTAAAAGGGGATTCGATCCCTAAAGTAAGAACGCATTCCTCCTCTGTATGACCATCAGCAATAAATTTAGCTTTTTCTAGACTCAAAAGATTTTGATAAGCAGTAAAATACTCTTTAAGTGCAGGAATGAATAACGGATGACCTGCATTACGGAGAAGATCATTCGGAGCTGCCAAAAACCCCGGTTCGTTCATCTTAAAAAACAGATTAAGAATCATCACACTGAAGTTAGTATTTTCTTGAGCATAAGGAACTAGAGACTCCAAACGATTTCTAAATTCTAATAGAGAGATCCGCGAATTTTTGAGGATGGAAAACTCCTCTTGTAAGAACAAACCATTTAAAAAAAGGCTGTTGATTTCTAGAGTTCTTCCAGGGAGATTTTGCGTTTGTGCTAGGTTAATTTCTGTTTGAAAGGCGACTTGAAAAAGATTCAGAATATAGTCATTGATTCCTGCTGCACTATTATATCCTAAAAGATCTTTCCCTCCTTCTACTAGAAGGTTATACATATTTCTTAAAAAAGGTTTCGTTTTGGTTTTCCAAAAATAACCCATCGCAAGTCCCCCTAAAGTAGAAAAGATGGGGCTCCTTGTATACAGCAGTAATCCTAAGCTTGCAATAGTTGAAGTGAATGCAAATTCTTCAATCCCTGGGAAAGGATTAAAGTTTTGATGAATAAAATCCTTGAGACTGTTTAAAAACCCTGCTTCTAGAAATCCCGCTTGAGCTTCTTGCCCCTTAAAAAACTCTTTTAGATCTGTAAATTGCCTCGATTGACTTGTCAGAAAAGCGCTCATTTCCCCATAAACCCTTTGCACGCCTGGGAAAAGTTCTTTAAGCGCTTCTAACTTTCTCTCAGAAAGGTAGACACGTCCTTCATTTAGATTGTTGGTATCTGCAAGATAGGATGTCAGAAATAAAGGAAGAAACTGTTGATAGAGGTTTTCAGATTTCTCATAATTCATGGAAAAACTGTCAGATTTCTTTTTATAATGACGAAAAAACCCCACACCTTCAAAGACATTCATGCGCTCTTCTTCAGGGATCATAGACTTGGAAAACTTCGTAACCGTCAGTTTTTCCAAGTTCCTCATTTGTGTATGGTATTCTTGACGAACCTGTTCATAAAGAGCAACGATGACAGCTAAATGGATTTCTTGTGGCTTATTAAGTTTTCTGAATAGGTTGGAGCTTCCTGAAAAACGTCTTTTTAAATTATCCCATTCAGAAGAGGAGAAAATTCCTATGTTTTCTTGCTCTCGGCTGGCAAAAGCTCTTAAAGCCTCTATAAGTTGATCATAGGAAAAAAGCATCCCTTTGTAATGATCTTGTAAGTACTTTTTTAGATAAGATCCAGAAGGAAATATGCGATTGATGGCCTCACTAGCGCGGACTGTTCCCCCTTCTTTTATTTCTTGAGTTTTTAAGGGAGAAAAGTATGGTTTGACTTGTTTTTCTTTTTCGGAAAAATAATCCCCCTCACCTTTTGGAGCTATCTCTAAAATTTTCTGACGTATTTCCTCTAGAATCCCTTTTTTTTGCTGCAGCTGGGGAAATTGATTAATATCAATAGGATTAGCTGCAAGATTGATTTGATCTAGTATATCAGGATGAACCCTGTTATAAGCAGTTTGGACGTTTTGGGTGAATGATTTTGTTACTTCAGGAGGATAGTCAAAATTTTTAAGCTGCTTGAGAATGACTTCTGACTCAAAAGCTCTTGTATCAATAGCGTCTGTATTCTGAGCGTTTTGAATAGCATCAATCAATTGTCTAAATCCGATAGATCTTTTAAGCCCTGTAGCTGTTGTTGCCATTTGTCCCTCAGCAAAAAGGAGACTGGCATTCATATAGGTCTGGAGTTGAATAATTTTTTCTAAAGGAAGAGAGGTTTCTAGATGAAAGCAGTTTTGAGCAAAAGATTGATCTTCAATGAGAATAGTTTTCAAAACCTGTTCAAACTTTTGGAATTTCTCAAGGCTTTGCGGGCTTTCTGAAATTTCTCTTGAGACAGCTAGGATTTGTTTGCTTTCCGCAGGAGTGAGCGCCCGCGTTTTTCCTTGTTGATAATCTCTAAATCTTTCAAAGATCTTTTTGGAAGTATTATTGAGAAATTCTTCAATCGTTCCCTCGAGCTCTTGAGTTGCAGACTGTTGTTGCTTGGTTTTTTTGAAAAAACTCAAAATTTTTCGAGCTGCAACTTTTTCTGTAAGATCTTTTTTTCTTAGATCGGAGAAAGAAACATCGGGAAACAGCTCTTGATTAAAAATGAAATAACTAAAGACGGTGTGCACTTCCAACAAGCGATGAATCATCGATTGATCTTTGGCATGCGCTTTAAGATAATCATTCGTTAATGAGGTGTAGACCTCTTCAAGTTGTTGTTTGAGGGGATTGAGAGCATTCCCCTTTTCTTTGAGCTGTTCTTTATATTTCGCATAGAGAAGCGTTTGTTTCCGATAGTTGTTGGAAAGATCACTTAGTACTTTTCCTGTCCGCGTACTCAATAGTTCTGAGGGAAGCTCCTGTCCTTCCAAAAGTTTAAGAAGATCGGCTTCCATTTGAGTGGCATTGAATTCTCCAGAAATTCCCCTGATCAATTCTATAAGATGATTTTTAGCGTTTTGTTTTGAAATAATCGCATGAGATAAAAGCTTTTCTAGTTGTTCAATCTCTTTTAAAACTTCTTCAATTCCTCTACCTATGCTAAGGGCTCTAAGTTTTTTAGTACGTAGCTTATTTTCACTGTCTTGTAGTTCAATATAAGGATTTTCTTCCAACCCTCCGAGCATAAAATCAGGACCTAATTCCTTAGATCTTAAAGATGCCTTTGCCAAATAACTAAAACACTTTTCAATAATAGCATTTTTTTTGCTAAGCAGAAAACGGACTCTTTCCTCTTTAGACATCGACTCAACCTGAAGTGGATCGATTCCAAAGATTTCCTGATCCCAAAGAAAAGAACTGGAGCTTAAGAGATTTGAAAGACTTAAAGAAAGATCTGACTTCTTTTCCCCAATATAACGATCGTTAAAATCGTAAAAGCAAGCGAAAAGATCATCATTTTGAAACTTTCTATTTTTTGCTGCTGCTTCAAGAGGAAAAAAGCGTTGAGAGAAAAGCCAACTTGCTTGAGCACTTGTATAAGGATCGATTTTAAAGAAACTGGGATGATAACTGGCTCTACCTATTCTTTTTTCTTGTTCAGTTAGAAAAACATTCAGTAAAGAGCAAATTCCCAAAAAGGATAAACTATCGGTATCTTCGATACTCAAAGGGGTTTTAGATCTACTTTTTGCATAAAATTCAATCAATGGAGCATTGAAAATTTCCGGATGCATCCAATAAGCCCAATTTGCAAGAGCTTGATAGATAAACTTTCTATAATAAAGATTCCTTGTTATTGACGCTTTTTTGGCACCATATAAGAAATAAATGTCATCTAGATATGTTTTTAATACTTGAAAATCAATAGTTTCTTCGCGGATTGCATTTAAAATACGTCCAAAACGATCATCAATAAACCGGACAACGCTATAATCATTTCCTATATTTCCCTCACCATAACCCTCTATCATATCAGGAGTTGGAGGCATTATATTTTCATGAC
>Ga0116143_10002640_pt1 | contig 19196 bp, 19 predicted proteins | sample AD_UKC034_MetaG_FD_89745 | JGI IMG/M metagenome (GOLD analysis project Ga0116143, IMG submission 89745) | Active sludge microbial communities of municipal wastewater-treating anaerobic digesters from USA - AD_UKC034_MetaG | ecosystem: Engineered > Bioreactor > Anaerobic > Digestate | place: USA...
GGATTCTGGGGCGGCCAACAGGGTGTAGATGAAAACATCTGGCCCCGGAGGATGGAAATAGATTATGTAAGGGTATGGCAGAAGTAGTGGGCCCAGGCCGACCGCGAGCCATGCCTCGCCCATCCGAAGCACATCAAAAAAATTCTAAACCCTTTGGAAAAATGAAAGGACTGTACTTTATCTGGATTTCAATGGCCTGGTCCGGTTTGACCTGGGGGCAGCAATTTGCAAGACAGGTATTTATTCTATCGGATGAATTTTCGAAAGAGGCCTGTGAGGTGATTGCCGCCTGCGACTGCTGTGCTTCAGACCTTATTTTTCTGAATAAAAAAAAATTTGCCCTGGTCGACCGGTGCCTCCATCACGACACCTACCTCCGGGGTAAATATGCCCTAAAAGGAAAAAGCATGACCCTGGACTTCAGTCCGGAAGCAGTGAGCCTGCGGTATGATGAAAACACCCAACTTATAAACAAGGAAAAAAAACAGATGAGCATGTCTCCCCTGATATTGCAGATCGGTCGTTGCGGACAGGATGAGGTGACCCTCGGACATCCCACCATCAGGGAATATAAATACGGTTCCCGGCGCAAAGGAATAAATGAAAAAGAGATCCTCCGGCAAATAAAAAAGTCCAAGCCCTGGAAATGACCCCCGCCGACAGGTGGTCAACGGGTTTAATACCTTTGTAAGACCTTGTCCATATTCCTCTACGATAAAAAAAAACAGACTGCCAATTCCAAAATTCAACCTCGTGAACATTCATGAAAAATCTTAAAGAAAAAATCCGTTCCGGCGAGGCCCTGCACGGATGCTGGATCAATCTTGGGTCCACCGTATCCGCGGAAATCATCGGAAGAGCCGGTTTCGAGTGGGTCCTGATCGATCTGGAACACGGTTCGGGCAATGACCTGGCGATGTACCAGCAATTGCAGGTCCTCGAAGGCACCCCCGCAACGCCCTTGGTGCGCACCGATGAACTTTCCCGGTCAAAAATCCAACGTATCCTGGATGCGGGGGCTTCAGGGATCATGTTCCCCCAGATCCGCCAGGCAGCCATAGCAGATGAAGTATGCCGCATGATGTATTATCCGCCGAAAGGCACCCGGGGTATGGCAAAAATGGTAAGGGCTACGGGCTTTGGTAAAAATGCAACGGAGTATATTCATACTCTGGAAAACAATCTGATCGGGGTGGTCCAGATTGAAACCCCGGATGCCCTCGAGCAGGTGGACCGCATCGCCTCCCTGGACGCGGTGGACGTCCTGTTTGTGGGCCCTTCAGATCTATCCCTGTCCCTGGGCGTATTTGGGCAATTGGATCACCCGGTGTATCAAAAAGCTATAAGGGATGTGGCCCTTGCCGCTAAGAAACACCATAAAGCCACAGGGGTTTTATTGCTGGACCTTGCTGAATATGAAATGTATTTCCAACTGGGTTACCGTTTTCTGGCTTGTGGAGCCGATGCTACTTTTGTCGCGCGCGGAGCAGAAGCCATGGCTCAAGCCCTGTCGAAAAAAAGATCCGGCGATCAGGTTTAAAACTCATCTCCTTATCCCTATGCGTTTTATCCTCCGGCCAACGACCGTGCCGTCCCTGGAGTGAACCCGTCCGCTACACCAAACGATCTATACCGTTTTTATATCAACGGTAAGCCCCGGACCAGTCCAGGACTACATAGTCAACGCTTGCTTTCACCCCGTGGTTTGTCTGACTATCTGTAAAAACGACCCCAAATTCATTCGTGGGCTGAACATCGACAGCTATCCGTCTTAAATGATGATCGCCGTCCTTGAATTCGAAATTAAATCCGGCCAACAAAGCATTGCCCCTGTTGGTCTTGGGGATCCGGGCTGAATCGGTAAATTCAAACGATTGGCTGTAAACCCCCCTGAGGATTAACCCACGCGGGTGATCCCCTCTTTTCAGGATAAAATACCTTATGATGTAAGCATACCGGTCATCCTGCGGAGAGTCGTCCACAAAATCAACTCTGATCTCGCTGCGAATGGAATGATACCGGACCCCCACTTTGCGAAGGTGGTGGTTCCCGCCCTGCGTTCCCTGAAATTCAAAGCCCCGTAGAACAAAAACTTCATCCGCTGCCAGCCTGGGAATGGAGACGATGCTGTTTTGCCGGTTTGAAGAAGATCCGGAAATGCTCCGTTCACTGGTCCGGGTCAGGTGAGGGGGGGTTATTGGATAGTAGACCGCTTTAAGTTCTACCGGGTCCCGTTGATTGCCCAAAAGACCATTATCCCCGTCACCCAGGCCCAGTAAAAAACTCGACGGTTCTCCCGTTTTCCCTCCCGCTATAAGAGTTTGCACATGATGGTCTCCGTTTAAATAAGCCAGGTCGAATGCAGCAAGTGCCGGTATATCCGTGCCGGTAAGATCCAGAAAAAGGGCATCGGTTCCCCGATAACCCCATACACCGCTTCGAAAGGGTATTGGTTTATAACTCATAAGGGAGATTTACTCTAAATATAGAGGATTACCTACGCATCGGGGTAAAACGCAAACATTTGTCACATGATGTGTTTGTTTTACCCGGGCCTGATGACTGCTAAAACAAAACCGGTTTTGGATTATATTAGCGCACATGGTCGTTATCGTCATGGGTTTACCCGGTTCCGGTAAAAGTTATTTTGCTTCAAAGCTGGCCGGAACGCTTGGAGGGGAATACATCAGTTCGGACGAAGTCCGGATGAAGAGGCTGTCCAGGAGAACCTACAGCGAGGAAGAAAAAGAAATGGTTTACCGGGTCATGGGCCAGATGATGTCCGAAGCCCTGTCCCTTAAAAAACCGGTGGTCCTGGACGCCACCTTTTACAGGGAATCGTTGAGAAATTATTTTGAAGAAAAAGCCGCTGCATTCGGAGAAAAAATAATGTTTATCGAAGTCACCGCCCCGGAGCACCTGATTGAAGAGCGCCTGCAAAAACCCAGGACGATGAGCGAAGCGGACCACCCCGTCTACCTGAAACTGAAAGCGGCCTACGAACCGCTGAAACGGGAACATCTCACCCTGGTCTCCTCCAACCATAATATTTCGGAGATGCTCTCGGAGGCATTGGCTTACCTTCACTCCGTCCAATGAACCGGGAACAAATTGATATCCTTTTAAAGGCCGGGAGGTTTCCTCACCCCAGTCTGATCGAAACCCATATTTCCTACGTTATCCTTGGAAATTCCCTGGCATACAAATTCAAAAAGGAAATCAAATATTCTTTCCTGGATTTTTCAACCTTAAAAAAACGCAAGTTTTATTGCGAGCGGGAAGTTTTATTGAACAACCGGTTTTCAAAAGGGGTGTACCTCGGCGTGGTCGCGGTGCGCCAGGATAAAAAGGGAATAACCGTTGATGGCCCGGAAGGTAAAATCATCGATTACGCCGTTAAAATGAAACGGCTGAAATCCTCGAACCAAATGCACCGGATGCTTGAAAAAAAACAGGTGACCCGGGCTCATATTCAGGCACTGGCTTCCACGATCCGGCGCTTTCACCTTCACACCGATGTGATCCGCGCGCCTTTCCGCCCGCGCACGTTTTCATCCAGGTTTAATGACCTGCTTTCGGTCAGCGGTTTTGTAAAGTCGGTGTTGGGCTCAAGCTGGGACGAACTCATTAAAAATGCGGTCCGCCTCTCCGACCGGTTCCTGAAACTCCATCATGATCTTTTTATAAAACGGATTAAAATGGGGTTCATAAGGGACTGTCATGGCGACCTGCATTCCCGGAATATCTTTTTATACCGCAAGCCCATCCTTTTTGATTGTATTGAATTCAACGACGATTTCCGGAAAATGGATGTGCTGGATGAGATCGCCTTTTTTTGCATGGACCTGGAAGCGGAAGGATTCTACCTGTTGAGCAAGGCCTTCACGGACGATTATTTTCACAAGGACCCCGGCGCTTTCGGCCCCCGGGAACAAATGCTTTTCACCTACTATAAAAGCTACCGAGCCAATGTAAGGGCCAAAGTGAATGCCCTGAGGGCCATGAAGGCAGAAGGCGCTCAGCGTAAAAAATACCTGGATGAAGTAAAAAAATACCTGAAATTGATGGATGGTTACCTGGAAACGCCGATACCAAAATTTCAATAACTTGTATTCTTATGCGCCTGCAATATTTGCTTCGGTGGGGTACCTGCCTCATGCTTACCGCACTGGGGACCGGGGCAAAGCCAGGCGGGCCCGCGAATTCCAAAAAAATTGAAATACGGGGGATTTACGGGAGCCCGGAGCCTTTCTGGAAAAAGGATCTTCACCTGGACCAACTCGGAGTAAATGCGGTATTTATGCACGACGGGGCGATCAATGAAAAGATCATGTCCCGCGCCAGATTAGAGGGGCTTAAGGTTTTTGCCGAGTTTGCCACACTGAATGGCAAAAATTATGTGGATCAGCATCCCGAAGCCTGGGCCATCGACCAACACGGCAAGAAAGTTGAGGCGGCCACCTGGTTTATGGGCGTCTGTCCCACAGAACCCGGCTTCAGGCGATACCGGACCGATGCGCTGAAAAACCTGTTGCGAAAATTTGACCTCGACGGAGTCTGGATGGATTACCTGCACTATCATGCCCAATTTGAAGATCCGGAGCCCATCCTTCCTGAAACCTGTTTTTGTGACCATTGCCTCTCTTTATTTCAGGCGGCTACAGGATTGCCATTGCCGGGGGGAAATACCGCTGAAAAAGCGGATTGGATCCTCCGCCATCAGGAACAAATCTGGCGAAATTGGCGATGCACCATAATTGCCGGCTGGGTGCGGGATTTTAAGAAGATCCTGAAGGAAGAGAAGCCCGGGGCCCTCCTGGGCATCTATCATTGCCCCTGGAATGACGAGGATTTTAACGGAGCCCGGCGCCGGATCCTGGGACTGGATTATGACCTGCTCCGCGAACATGCCGATGTGTTTTCGCCGATGGTCTATCACGGCCGAATGGGTAAAGATCCCGAATGGGTCAAAGAAAACATCAGCTGGTTTACCCACCGGTTGGACATCCAGCCGGACCAGTACCCAAAAGTCTGGCCCATAGTCCAGGCGCACAACGATCCCGGGGTCATCACGCCAGAGGTCTTTGAAAAGGTTTTAAGGTATGGGGCCATAGGCCGGTCCAGCGGGGTGATGATGTTTACCAGTTATTCCGTGGCTGAAGATGAGGAGAAGACGGCAATCATGAAGAAAGTTTATACGGGCTGGTAAGTCCGGCTGTAAAAATAATCATCACCGACCTGGTCGCATTTATAAGGCCATTTTTGTACCGGCTTCCGGCAACCTATTGAAGTCCTTATTACCGCCCTTTTCCCTATTTAAGTAACAAAATCCCGGCTCTTTACACTGTTTATTAAATCAATAACCGATATATGAATTTCAGAATGTCTTTAACCAGATTTTGGTGCGGTCTGCTTATTCCGGCCGCCTTCCTGTTGGTGAGCAGTTGCAAATCAACAACCGTCTTACTGGCAAACTTCAATAATGACCATATCGGATCACCTCCGGCCCCCAACCAAGCCACCGGAACCGTATCTGTCACATCCGGCGGAGGGTCCGTAATCGTGACTTCACCCAATGATACCATAAAATCAAAAAAATGGTGCGGTATAAGTCATCCATTTAATAATTCAGATCCTACTGAATTAACCGGAAACTTTACCCAGTTTGGGAAAGGTAAATACGGTCTTTTAGCCAGCCTGTATATACCGGTTACAGAGGTAGTCACGGTTCAGTTCGAAGCTTCCAAGCAAAGTCCTTTGCCATTTGGCCCATTTCTCCATCTCGATTTTATGCCTGAGGGTGACGTGCGTATTGACGATGGCACCCACCGTTTTGGACAGTTTCCGAGGAATCAGAATTTCGTATTATCAGTAAATCTGAATATAACCGATGTGGCCGCCACGGCGGAGATTACTCTCCTAGGAGCCAATGCTTCCGGGAATACCACGGTGCAAATTTCCCAAAACGTCCTTCCTCTGGCCCGTCATTTTGGCGCTGTCAAATTCTGGGTCGGATTTCAACACCGGGCTACTTTTTTTGTGGATGATATCATTGTGACCAGGAAAAATCAATAATTTTAATCCGTTAATTATTTTAATTCCTTAATTACTTCTTCACCGCCCACTTCAAACACACCGGTTTATTCACCGACAAACGTTTGCCGGCATCGGTGAGCAGGCCCGTCTCCCGGTTGATCTTGAAAACCACGACATCGTTGGTGTTTTGATTGGCGGCCAGCAGGTAATTGCCGGTCGGATCGATGGTAAAATTGCGCGGGGTCTTGCCCAGTGTGCTTTGATGGCCCACCAGGCTCAGGGAACCGTCCACGGGATTGACTTTAAAAATGCCGATGGTATTGGATTCCATCCGGTTGGAGCAATAAACGAATTTGCCGTCGGGGGATACGTGGATATCGGCTGAGCCGTAAGGCCCGGGGTAATCCGCGGGATGTCCGTTGACCGTACCGATCACTTTCAGTTTTCCCTTTTTGTAATTCATCGCGGTGACCTTTCCCGACAGTTCTTCCATAAGGTAAGCCCATTTGCCGTTGGGATGAAAATCGAGGTGGCGGGGACCCGCGCCGGCTTGCAGCTGCACCGATCCCGGTTTTTTGGAGATGATGTTGCCATCCGGCTGAAGTCTATAGATCATGACCTTGTCGATGCCCAGGTCGGGAACCATGAGGTATTTGTAGTCGGGTGAATACACGGCAGCATGCACATGCGGAGCGTCCTGCCTGCCCTTGACGATGCTGCTGCCGGAATGCTGGATATTGGTGGGATTGCCAATGGAGCCATCGGAGGCCACAGGATAATAGACCAGGTTGCCGGAAGAATAATTGCCGGCGGCCACCCATTTTCCGTTTTTATGAGTGGATACATAACAAGGATGGTTGCCCGCAGAAGATTGTGAATTTATGAGTTCGAGGTTGCCCTGGCGGTCGTCAAACCGGAAGGCGGAAACGCCCCCACCGTTCGGGTTGCCGGTTTCGGTGACTGCATAAAGATATTTCTGGTCCGGAGAAAGGGCCAGGTAGGAGGGGTTTTGGGCTGCGACTTTGTGGAGGTATTGAAACTCGCATTTGGCGCTGTTGTACCGGTAGACCTCGATGCCGTCGGAGGGAGCCGTGGTATAAGTACCTATAATCAGGAAATAATCATCCTGGGCGATTAACGGATTCATGAACCGGGTGATCAACAAAGGCATTAATAAACTGAAGTACTTCATATAAACTGGATTAAATTTCGGAATCAGAATTCCATGCCAAAGTTAAGAACCAGGGGCCACTACCTCTTTATTTCTTTGGTGGAATGCCATCCTGCCTTGGATAAAATTTGTCGGGAAGCTTCCGGCAATTTTGACCCATCTCCTGCGTTATTAAGAAACCGGTCAATATGAACCCCCTGATCGTATGGGTAATTGCATGAAACGATACTTCCTTTATTTCTTCTTTTCTTTTTCCTGGTATGTCCTGCCTGCCCAAATCAGGTTTACCCAGGTCAAAACCTTATCTGGCACCCTCACCGATATCGGCCATGCGGGGGATGGTTCCAACCGGGTGTTCATCACCCATAAAACCGGCACCATCACCATTCTGGACCAGGCATTCAATACCCTGGGTACCTTATTGGATCTATCCGGACAACTGGCCACCGACAGCGAAAAGGGTTTGCTTGGCCTGGCTTTTCATCCGGATTTTGAGAACAACGGCCACTTCTTTGTCAACTATAACCCCGCCAATACCAATCATACGGTCATTGCCCGATTTACGGCAAGCACACCCTCGGCCAATACTACCGTGAGTATCGGCACACTCAAAATCATTCTAACGATCACCGAGGCCGCCAATGCCAATCATAAGGGGGGCGACTTGGCCTTTGGGCTTGACGGATACCTCTATATCGCTACCGGGGACGGCGGAGGCGGGGGTGATCCGCAGGGGTCGGGGCAAAACGGCAATATCCTGCTTGGTAAAATCCTGAGGCTTGATATCGATACCGATCAAGCTTACCTGGTGCCGCCTTCCAATCCTTTCGTATCCGATCCAGGGATCCGCGATGAGATCTGGGCCCTGGGCCTGCGCAACCCCTGGCGGATCAGTTTTGACCGCCAGACCCAGGATTTCTGGATTGCCGATGTGGGACAGGGTGCACGTGAAGAAATCAATTTCGAATCGGGCGGTTTTGCCGGGGGAAGGAATTATGGATGGAATTGCCGGGAAGGATTCCTTTCCTATGCAGGCTGTACCGGTAACTTCACCCAACCGATATTTGATTACGGACACTGCAACCCCTGCAGCAATACAGCCGGTACGGGAAATTCAATTACCGGAGGTTTTGTTTACCGCGGGACAAAACCCGCCAACACCCCCATGAGGGGCTATTATATCTGTGGGGATTACGTCTCGAGGCATGGATGGATGATCAAATACAACCCCGGGTCTCCGGTCGAATCCAAGACCATCAGCCGCCTGACGCCGGGTGGGGTCACCACCTTCGGGGAAATGGAAAACGGAGAAATCCTGGCCGGCCAGAGCAATGGGGTCCTCGGATTGATCGAATCCACGGAAACGGCTCTGCCCTTTAAACTGAGCCGGTTCCAGGCTCATTGGATCCATCCCAGGGTGGAGCTCCGATGGTCCAATCATACGGAAACGGATCTTGCGCACTACACTGTTGAAAAAAGCAAGGAGGGTCTCCGGTTTTTATCCATTGCCCAGGTGATCCCCAAAAAGGAGGAAAGCGCTCCCAACGATTATATCTATTACGATGAACAAATAGAAAGTGGTGAATCCTATTACCGTTTAAAACTGACGGGCACGGATCAGTCGGCGGACTATTCAGACATCGTCCGGGTCCGGGTGCCGGATAACGAAAATTCACTGGCCTTCTACCGGGCTTCGACCCGTGAGATCCTGATCCATCCCGGATCGGTTTCCGAAAATGAGGTCCTTTCCCTCTTTGCTGTTCATGGCAATCTGATAATAGAGGTACCCGGAGGGGTAAAGTCCATTGGCGCGGAAAGCCTGAATGCAGGGGTTTATATATTGGTTGTAAAGACGGAAAATGGAAGAAAGGTACAAAAACTGATGGTGTACTGAACCCGGTCCGGACCTTTGGGAATAGAGCCCTCGTCTATGATCACCCCCGCCGTAAAGATTGAATATTTATTCCTGCCCGAGCGCCGATTCAATCGCTTCAAATTCATATCCTTTTTGCATCAGATAGGAAATGACCTTTTGTTTTTTTTCATAATCCGAAAGGCCGCCGGGCAGGGATTCGTTTTTCAGCTCCGCCAGTTTCAGCAGGGTCTGCCGGTATTCCGATTCATCAATCTCGGTAAGGGCTTTCCGGATGCAGTATTCAGGGATATTGTGCATTTTAAGGGCCTGAATGATCTTGACCCTGCCCCATTGATTGTTGCGGAATTTGCCCCTGGCCAGGGAGCGGGCGTACCGCTCTTCATCGAGCAGGCCTTCGGTGATCATGGCCGAGATCAGTTCCTCCAGGTCGTCTCCCCGGAAACCCAGTTTGAGTCCCTTTGAACGGACCTCCTGGTGGCATCTTTCCTGGTAATTGCAATATTGCCTCAAAAGCTCAAGGCCTTCCCGGTTGGTCAGAACGGGTTTCATCCGGATCGTTCAGGGTTTGATGGACAAATATTGTTTGAGTGCCGTGATCACGTCATGGCCGCCGGTAAGGTAAAGGGTGCGGATGCCCAGGGTTTGGGCGGATTCGATATTTTCATAGGTATCTTCGATGTAAAGCGTCTCTTCAGGCCGGATCCCGGCATCCCGCAGCACATATTCAAAAGAAGCTGTTTCCGGTTTTCTGGCTTTGACCAGGTGGGAATAATAAAGACGGTCAAACCAGGGCTCCAGCGATGGCGCCTGGTAATTTTTCTCCATAAAAGCGTTTACCCAGGAAAGGTGCAGGCCGTTGGTATTGCTCAGGACAAAAAGCCTGTACTGCTGGTCCCGCAGTTGTTTCAAAAAATCCAGGCGTTCGGCGGGGATATCGATGAGCATGGCATTCCAGGCCCGGATCACCTGTTGGGCATAGACCTGAGGCCTGGCGTGGCGAAGGAGGGCGTTGATAAACAGTTCATCCGACAAAAGCCCTTTTTCATAATCCAGCAATACCGGTTTTAATGTTTCCATGACCTGGCCTTCCAGGTCCGGACGCCGCAACAGTTTGACCAATTCCTGCCGGGTCCGGGGGATATCGATATCGATGATCACATTCCCGAGGTCAAAAAGGATGTTTTTTATGGATGACACTTTGCAAAGGTAAATGGGAAATGCGGGAATGTACACCGGTGGGAATACCTGACAAGAGAGGCACCGGGTTTATTTGAGCATGAGTTCTCTCAAGCGGGCAATGGCTGTGCTCCTGGAGGTGGCTTCGAGGGCCAAATAGGCATTGTTGATATGTCTTTTTACGGTATTGGTGCTCACAAACAGGGTCCCGGCGATTTGCCGGTTGGTCTGTCCTTCATAAATCAATTGGAGGACTTCAAATTCACGGGGCGTGATCGGCGTGGACAGATGCCTGTTTAATTTTTCCAATTGAATACCCGGCGCCAGCTGGTTGGCCCGCTGGGCAAAATTAGAGATCGCGATTTCCAGGGTGGCCTGCAGGGTTTTTTCATTAAAAGGTTTGACGATATACCCCCAGGGTTCCACTTTTTTTGCCCTTTCCAGGGTATCCCGGTCGGCATAGGAAGTCAGAAATAAAAAGGGCAGTTGGTAATTTTTATTGATAAACTCTGCAAGCTGGATGCCGTCGGTCTCCCCGTCCAGGTTGATATCCAGGATCACCGCATCCGGAGAAGAGGTCCGGAGCAGTTGACGGGCCTCATCCACATCATAGGCGATGCCGGATACCATGAAGTCGGCATTGTTGAGATAGGTGGCGATGTGTTCGGCGATCAGGGGTTCATCCTCCACGATCAGGATTTTGCATTCGCTGCTCAAGGCATGGGTCATGACCTACCGGATTAGACAAGTTTATATTTGGTGATGTGGAGGGCGACCACGGCTCCCTGTTCGTTATAGGTTTCCACCTTCGCCTTCAGTTTCTTGGCAAAAGCCCGGATCAACTGGAACCCAAAAGAATTTCCGGCATCGGGACTCCATCCGGGCGGAAAACCAACACCGCTGTCCTTAACCCGGAAATACAGGGACCCGTTGCCATCGGGCTTGAGGGTAATGGAGAGATCCCCGTTTTCCAACGGATTGAACGCGTATTTAAGGGAATTGGTGATCAGCTCATTCACAATAAGTCCGATGGGCACCACAGTATCCACATCGAGGAGAAGGGGATGGATATCCGTATCCAGATTGATTTTATTTTTTTCGATGTGATAGGAATCAAAAAGGCTTGAAGCCAGGTGCTGGATATAATCCTTTATATTAATGCTCCGGATATTGCCGTCACGGTAAAGGTTCTGATGGATCAGGGCCATGCTTTGCACCCGGTTTTTACCTTCCCGGATGGCCGTATAGGCCGACTGGTCGCGGATGGAGAGGGATTGAAGGTCCAGCAGGCTGGATATGATCTGCAGGTTGTTCTTGACCCGGTGATGGATTTCTTTCATCAGGACCTCCATTTCGTCAGCCTGTTTTTCGATAATCCTGTTTTTGTTCCTCTGCTGAATGAACATGAAGTATAAAAGGCAGCCGAACAATAAAAAGATCAGGCTGGCGGCGAAAAACAGGAACCTCATTTTTTTTTCATCGGCGATTTTTTGTTCCTGCAGCACCATTTCCCGCTGCAGGGAGGCGCTCAGTCTGGTCTGGTCTTCCAGTTGCTGCGATTGGATCTGGTTTCTGGAAAACAGGGCGTCTGCCAAAAGTTTTTCTTTATTCAGCAAAGAGTCCATCAACCGGTTTTCCGCATTGAGATAACGGATTTCGTCTTTGAATTTAAGGCGTGCGGAATTTTCTTCGATCCGGGTGATGGCCGATTGCACATTGAGGGCACTGCCCACCAAAAGTTGCCGGGTATACAAGCGGTAATGTTCCAGGGCCTCTTTTATTCTTCCTGCCTGCTCATAGGATTCGGCTTTGTTCAGGTTTATATTCTGCTCCAGGAGGGGAGAATTCCTGACCGGCAAGGCTTTTTTATAATGTATCTCCGCCATCGAATCCAAACCCTGGACCAGGTAATAATTTCCCAGGGTGGTTTCAAAGCGGCTGAGCAGGTTAAGGTCAGAGGAGGGGATTTGAGTTTGAATTTTTTCGAGGAGGGCCATTGCTTCCGGGAACTCGGACAAGCGGATCGCACAGTTGGCCTTTTCAATGGCCGAAAAGATCCGGTCTTCGGGAAGTCCCAGCCGGCTCGCCAGATCCATGGCCTGTCCTGCAAAAGCATGGCTCCGGGCGTATTGTTTTTCACTGTAGAAAGTACTGGACAGCCGCTGGGCCACCCTCAGCATACCCAGGGAATCGCCCAGTTTTTTCTTCAGCTCCATGGATTGTATAAAAAAGGAAGGATCCAGATTAATGCTTGCGTTCAGGTTGTAAATTCTGGCCAGGTAATCCCGGATCTCATTTTCCAGGGCGGGACCAGGTTTAGGGTTCGTGCGCAAAGCATCCATAAAATTCTGGCCCGCCACATAATAGTTGCCGCGGTGAAAAAAAGCTTTCGCCAGGTCGGAGATTATTCTTGAATCGATGGAATCCGGCGTCACCTGGTTGAAGAAGGAACGGGCTGCGTTAAGATGGCGCAAGGCAGGGGCAAATTCCTTTTTATCCAGGTATAAAGCTCCGAGGGCATGGTTCAGATCGGCCCGGTGCAGGGGCTCCGCCTGGGCGGGCAGATGATTCAGGGTATTGTTTAAGATGGACAGGACGCTGTCTTTTTCCTGGTCCTGGGCGACATCCAAAGAGATCAACACTTTTTTATGCTCCTTCCAATACGCTGCCGAAATCAAGTCCTTTTGTGCCGGGCTCCGGTTGAAGCACAAGGAGGCAAAAAATAAGAAAAGGATCGATTTCATTTTAACGGCTCAAAAAGGTTGAAGCGGCAATAAAGATGGGGGGATAAAGCGGAATCCCGATCACCCAAACAGGTGAATTTCTATCAACGGAAGACTGGCCGCCGGAAGGTCAAAATGGGACCTCATCGTCTTCATTCATCCTGCTGGGCCGGGTAATCGACGTGCTGAAGGGGGTTTGGCCGGGTATGGGCATTTCCCCTTTAAGCCTGGTAAAATCAAAGGCATCCAGTTCCGTGAATTTGGCAAAACGGTCAATAAACCTGAGCTGGACCGTTTCCAGGGGCCCGTTCCGGTGTTTGGCAATAATGATCTCCACTACGCCTTTGGGCAGGTTGTCCTCCATGCCTTCCATTTCATAATAATCGGGACGGTATATGAAGGTGACGATATCGGCATCCTGCTCGATGGCGCCCGATTCCCGCAAGTCGGAGAGCATGGGCCTTTTGGCGCCGCCCCGGGTTTCCACCGCCCGGCTGAGCTGGGAAATGGCGATGACCGGGATATTCAGTTCTTTTGCCAGCCCTTTAAGCGCCCTGGAAATGGAGGAAATTTCCTGCTCACGCGTCCCCGATTTATTGTCCGAGCGTCCGCTCATGAGCTGGAGATAATCGATGATCACCATCTTAATGTCGTGGTGCATCTTGAGCCGCCTGCATTTGGCGCGCAACTCGAAAATATTGATCCCGGGCGTGTCGTCAATATAAATGGGCACTTCGGCCATGTTTTCAATGACCCGGTGCAATTTTGCCCATTCGTCGTCGGTCAGTTTGCCGTTTCGCATCTTGGTCCCTTCGATCTCGGCTTCCAGGGAGATCAACCTGGTCACCAGTTGCTGGCTGGCCATCTCCAGGGAAAATATGGCGATCGGCATTTTGTGGTCAAAAGAGGCATTTCGTGCCAGGGCAAGGGTAAAACTGGTTTTCCCCATACCTGGCCTGGCGGCTACAATGATGAGATCGGAGTTTTGCCAGCCGGAAGTCACCCGGTCCAGGGCCGTAAAGCCCGAGGGCACCCCGGTAAGGCCTTCTTCGCGTTTGGATATTTCTTCCAGGGATTTTTGTGCCCGGGCGGCCAGGGCCCCCAGGGATTCATAACCGCGGTTGAGGTTGCCCTGGGTGACGTCGTAAAGATTCCTTTCGGTTTCATCCAGAAGATCAAATACATCTATGGTTTCGTCGAATGCTCCGCTGATCGTCCCCGTGGCAATGCGGATCAGTTCGCGCTGAATATGTTTTTGAGCCACGATGCGGGCATGATATTCGATATTGGCGGCCGAGCCCACCTTATTGGACAGGTCTACCAGGTAATGGACACCGCCTGCCGATTCGAGTTCGCCTTCTTTTTTAAGTGCCTCATGCACGGTAAGCAGGTCGATAGGCTGTGTTTTTTCAAACAAAGCCAGCATGGATTTGTAGACGATCTGGTTTTGCGGTTTATAAAAACTCTCCGGTTTCAGGATATTGATGACTACAGGCAGGGCGTCCTTGTCGATCATGATGGCCCCCAAAATGGCTTCTTCCAGCGGCACGGCCTGTGGCTGGATTTTGCCATAGGTCATGATGCTTGAATCGTCCTCCAGTTTACGGGTGGTTTTCCGGGCGGAGGAGGCGTGAATATCAACTATCGGATTTGGGTTTTCCATTCTTCACCGGCAAACATAATCTTAATTAAAATATATAAATCAATTTTAATGTCTTGCCGCTGTTCAAATGTAAGACAGCGCCTTCCAATTGAAAAACAGCGAACCGGTCCTCTTCACCAGGCCAATGTGGATAAGTTGTTGGCAGACTGTGGATAAGTGATCCAAAGGAGCTTGAGGCGGTCAAACCCGTCTGATTTTCAATAAAATAACTATTGAGCAAGGGTAATAAAAAATGTTAATAAAAAATTCTAACCAGTCAAAATCCCTTAGTGAATCTGGCCGGTTTGTGTATCTTAACCATCAAATTAAACAGTATGTACAGGAGAATGATCATTGCCGGGGCAGTTATGGTTTTGATCCAGGCTTGGGTACTGGCCCAGCCCCCGGAAAGGCTGATCAAGGTAAGGGTATCCCCGGACCACAAAGACTGGACCTATAAACCGGGTGAAAAGGTTTTTTACACCATCAGTGTCAGCCGCAATGAAGAGCCGGTGGCTGACTGCACCATTCATTATGAAGTCGGGCCCGAAAAAATGACCCCGGTGAAAAAAGATTCCATGAAACTGGTTAATGGGATGGCCCGCATCGACGGGGGCAGTATGACCGGGCCGGGTTTTTCGAGATGTGTCGTCACCACCTGGATCGATGGAAAAATGTACCGGGGACTGGCCACCGCCGGTTTTAATCCCAATGATTTGCAACCCGCAATTACTTACCCCGGTGATTTTATGGATTTCTGGAACCAGGCCAAGTCGGACCTTGCCAAAATCCCCCTGGATGCAAGAATGACCCTTTTGCCTGAACGATGTACGGAAAAAACCAATGTCTATCATGTGAATCTCCAGAATTACCGGGAGGGAGGCACCGTTCGATTGTATGGCATACTCTGTGTACCAAAAAAAGAAGGCAAATATCCTGCTTTGCTGAGGGTGCCCGGGGCAGGGGTTCGGCCCTATAACGGGGATATTAACATGGCGGAAAGAGGGATCATCACTTTTGAGATCGGCATTCACGGCATTCCCGTCAATATGGATCCTTCGGTATACCAGAATTTAGGTGCCGGCCCCCTTTCCGGATACTGGGTGTACAACCTGGATGACCGGGACCGCTATTATTTCAAACGGGTCTACCTGGGCTGCGTTCGCGCCAATGATTTTATTTTCAGCCTTCCCCAGTTTGATGGCCGCAACCTGGCCGTGACCGGGGGAAGTCAGGGTGGGGCTTTGTCGGTGGTGACCGCAGGGCTTGATCCAAGGGTGAAATATCTCGGTGCTTACTATCCGGCCTTGGCGGATCTGACGGGTTATTTGCAAAACCGGGCCGGAGGCTGGCCGCATATGTTTGACAAAAACAATCCGGGTCATCACACGGAAGCGAAAATCCGCACTGCACAATATTACGATGTGGTCAATTTCGCCCGCCAAATCCGCGTCCCCGGGGTTTATACCTGGGGATACAACGATGAAACCTGTCCGCCCACTTCCATGCACCCGGTATACAATGTTATTTCAGGGCCTAAAGAACTGTGGTTATACCAGGAAACCGGCCATTGGACCTACCCGGAACAAACGGAAAAAGTAAATCAATGGTTGTTTACCCAGTTAACGAAATCCAACCAGTGAGCGAACCGGTTTTGTTTTTGTAAAAATTTTTTTTCACTGAACTTCCGACTGGAAACCGAAAGGCTGGTCCTGCGTCTTGTCAACCAGGATGACTCCCCTTTTATTTATAAATTGTACAATACACCCGACTTTATCCGTTTTATCGGGGACAAGGGTTTGTCGGATCTGACCAAAGCCGGCGAATACATCCGGGATTCCATCCGCAGCAGTTATGACCGACATGGTTTTGGTTTATACCTGATGGAATTGAAGGATCGGGCCATCCCCATCGGCCTTTGCGGTATATTGAAAAGGGATGAAAAAAATGCTCCGGACATCGGGTTTGCCCTTTTACCTGAATTTTACAGGCAGGGATATACTTTGGAAGCCGCTGAAAGCGTATTAAGATATGCCCGGGAGCGATTAAACTTGCAGGTCATCCGCGGCCTGGTCCATCCGGAAAATACCGCTTCCAGGGCCTTATTGAAAAAAATAGGAATACCCGAAGAACAAATTGTACTTTCAGTCTGAAACAAAATGGAATTACCGAAAAATTCAGATTATCTTGTAGTTAGTTTTGACTATCTTGAGCCTTTGACCAGATTAACCGATTAAAACCCGAACCATGAAAAACTTTATGAATAAACCTACCGTACTGGTAGAAACCGGGGGAATAAAAACACCGATCCGGAACTATATGGCCACCAATCTCATCACCTTTACCCCGGATTCCAATGTCATGGATGTGGTCAATGCCTTGCTTGAAAAAAGGATTACCGGCGCGCCGGTTCTGAACGACCGGAAAGAAGTCGTCGGAATGATCGATGACAAAACCTGCCTGAAATTGTTGGTCGCGTCGGAATATTACAACTCCCCCCTCTCCGAACAAACGGTAAGCAACTATATGGATGACGTGCTGACTACCGTAAAGGAAGACATCAGCATCTCTGAAGCCGCCAATATATTTCTCGAAACCAAATACAAACGCCTCATCGTCGTGGATGAAAACGGCAAACTGGCCGGGCAAATCAGCAGGCGAGATATCCTGAGAGCAATCCGGGACATCAATACCATTAACTGGAAAAAATAAAACAGATTAAGGTTAAGGTTGAGGTTAAGGTTGAGGTTGAGGTTGAGGTTGAGGTTAAGGTTAAGGTTAAGGTTAAGGTTAAGATTGAGGTTAAGGACTCCGGGAGAAGTTTGGATGGATATACCGGTTTTATTTTAGGATTCCTTAACGGAAGCTTGTTTCGTTATTGAAAGGACATCCTTCCAAATCCCATATATTTGGAATCAAATTTGATGTTGTACACCTGTCTTTTGTTTGCCAGAATGCGTAGGTACTTCCAATTATTCCTAATCCTGCTCCTTGCCGGAACCGGGTTTTCCCAGGATGCCCGCCTGGCAGAACAATATTTCCAGGACGGCGAATACGAAAAAGCCGCGGTTCTTTTCAATAAATTGCTGGATCAGAACAAAAGCAACAATTACTTTTTTAACCGCCTTACGGAAAGCCTGATCTACCAGGATAAAATGACTGAAGCCGAAGCCATTGCCAAAAAACAATTAAAAAGTTTTCCGGATGATGCCGCCAATTATGTGGTCTACGGCACCCTGCTTGAAAAAAAGGGCGAACCGAAATTGGCGGAAGAACAGTTTCTGAAAGCCATTGAAAAAGTGCCCCACGACCGGGGAAAAATCACTTCCCTGGCCGGCAGTTTTATCAACATGTCAAAATATGACCTGGCCATAGAAGTTTACGAAAAGGGCATGAAAGTGTTCAACGACCAGAACATGTTCCCTTACCTCCTTGCCGATATGTATCGCCGGAAGGGGGATGTCCCAAAAATGATCCAGTATTACCTGATCAGCCTGGATGCCGATCCGCAGCGATCCGTTCCCATTCAGTCTATTTTCCAGCGCAATTTCCAGCCTTCCGACTATACCGAACTGCAAAAACAATTGTATGCAGCCATTCAAAAAAAGCCGGCTGCCGTGCATTACCCTGAATTGCTGCAATGGGCCATGCTGCAGGTGAAAGATTACGCCGGTGCGCTCCGGCAAGCCCGGGCCCTGGACAAGATGCTGGATGAAAACGGGTCGCGGATATTCCAGATAGGCCAGATTGCCAAATCGGCCCAGGAATGGGATCCGGCCATCCGCGCCTTTGAATACATCACCAAAGAAAAAGGCCCCCAGAATTCATTTTATATCGAATCGAAAAAAGAAGGCCTGGCCTGCAAAAGAAATAAAATCAAACTTTCCGCAAGTCCGACCAGCCAGCAGGAGTTGATGGAGGTCGAACAGGATTACGAAACCTTCATCAACGAATTTGGCAAGAACAGGAACAGCGCGGTCCTCATCATCGAATATGCCGAGCTGGAAGCCCTGCACCTCAACAATATCCCCAAGGCCATACGCATCCTGGACGAACTCATCAATATCCCCAACCTCCAAAGGCCGGTCCTGGCCCAGGCCAAGCTCAACCTGGGCGATTATTACCTGATCCAGGGGGAGATCTGGGAATCCACTTTACTGTATTCCCAGGTGGACAAAGCTTTTAAGGAAGACCAGCTGGGTGAAGAGGCCCGCTTCAGGAATGCCCGCCTCTCCTATTTCAACGGGGATTTTACCTGGGCGCAAAAACAATTCGACATCCTTAAGGCGGCCACTTCCAGATACATCAGCAACGACGCCATTGATCTGTCGGTCTTTATTCTGGACAATATGAAAGGCGACAGCGTCGCGGAGGCCCTGCAGTATTTTGCCCAAGCCGAGTTGCTTGCTTTTCAAAACAAATTCGAGGAATCCCTGGATAAGCTCGATTCCATCCTTTATGTCTTTCCGGAACACGATATCCATGACGATGTGCTTTATCAGAAAGCAAAAATCTACCGTCAACTCAAACAATGGGACAAGGCCATTCCCATCTATGAAACCATCATGGAAA
>Ga0116143_10002645_pt1 | contig 19172 bp, 16 predicted proteins | sample AD_UKC034_MetaG_FD_89745 | JGI IMG/M metagenome (GOLD analysis project Ga0116143, IMG submission 89745) | Active sludge microbial communities of municipal wastewater-treating anaerobic digesters from USA - AD_UKC034_MetaG | ecosystem: Engineered > Bioreactor > Anaerobic > Digestate | place: USA...
CCGAAGCGCGAGATGAGCAGGGGAATGTAGCTGCGCGCGAAGCCCGCGGCGACCGTCATGCTGCACCAGATCGTGATGCCCGCAGCGAGCAATGCGCGCCGGCTGTAGCGATCCGCCAGCCAGCCGATCGGTACGCCGATGAAGACATAGAAAAGGCCGAATGCCGGGCCGAGCATCAGTCCCAGCTGGAAGTCGCTAAGGCCGAGGTCGGCCTTGATCGGTGCCAGCAACAGGCTCGGCAGGAAGCGGTCGATGTACGAGAAGATCTGTGCGCTCATCAGCAACAGCACGACATACCAGGCGCGTCGCCGGGTGGCGCTGAGCCCATCGAAACCGGGGTATTGATCACCAGTCACGTGATATTCCAGTTCGAACCGCGATCACAATGCCCACAGCCCGATTGCCGCCGCGGCGATCACCAATAGCCAGATCGCCATCACGACCGGCCTGGCGCGCGCGAGCGCGCGGGCCATGATCGCGGACTCGGCAACATTGTCTCCGCCCGCCACGATTCTTCGCAGCGCCGGGCGATAGGGCCTGAACAGGGCCCGCAACACGAGGCTCAGTGCGATGGCCGTCGCCAGGATCAGCAACTTCGCTGCGAGTGCGACATTCGCCGTGATGCCGACGCCGAGCAGCGACGCCACCGCGGCAGCGGCCGCCGCCACCAGCATGAAGACCCGCCACCAGTAGTCGAACCGGATCGCCGGCTGGACCCGGGCGAGATCGGCACGATTGCGGTAGATGTACAGATTGCTCGCGACCCACAGCAGCGCCGCAATCCAGACGGCCCATACCCAGATCCCGCCTGTCCCGATGGCACCGGAAACGACGCCCATCGAAATCCCCGTGGCGCCCACCAGCGGAACACTGAGCCGGGGAGCCATGTCGACGAACGCCATGATGCTGCCGATCGTCTGGCGCGTCTCGATCGAGTAGCTGCTGTCCGCGGCGAACCTGGCTCCGTAGAACACGCCGAGATCGGCGCCGAGCCAGTAGGCGAACAGCAGAACGTGAAGCAGCAGCAGGACGCCGTAAAGTTGAATCTGCACTCAGCCCACCCGCCGGATATTCGGACACACCACCCGCAGATTGCTGGCCGGCGATGGATCACGATCGGCGTCGCGCTCGTCGCCCGGCACCACTATCGCTCTCCTGCCGAAGCCTGCGGATGAATCACGACGTAGCGCTGGGCCACGACCGGTGTTGCGCCGATCTCGGCGCGGCTCCTGCCCTGGAACTGCGTCGCCCAGGCCGCGAGATGCACCTTCCGCCAGGCCTCCACGTCGCGCAGCGCCTTGCCTTCGACCTGCACGTGCGCGACCGATATGGCGTCGAACGGCACGATATCGACTGCGGTGACCCGCCAGACCAGTGCCGGCGTGCCGTCGAAATGCGTGATCACGCAGTACTCGCCCACCCGCGGCGCCTCGCCGAGCGAGAACGTGCCGGTCTTCTCGCCCGAGAGAATCAGGGGCAGCAGGCGCTCGAACATCGCCTCCGAGCTGCCGAGGGTACGCACAGTCCAGGTGGCGATCGGCTCCTCGGGACGTGCCTCGCGCGCAGCGGCGACGAAGTTCTCGACGCGCGGGTCGGGGGCGCCCGCAAGCGCTGGCGCCCCGCCCGTCATCACGAAAGACACGACGCACGGGAGCGCCCGGAGCCAGGTGCACACACGGCGCCATCCGCTCCCGCACTGCCGCTGCCGCGCCGCGGACATCCTCAGAACTTCCACTTCGCCGTCAGTCCGATCTGCCGCTTGCTCGCAAGCGGGTAGAAGAAGGCCCGCTCGAGCGTCGTTGTGCCCGGTACGTTGTTCTGCGCCGGGTTCGCGTTCGTGTACTGCGGCACGTTCAGATTCAACTGATCGACATAGCGCGTCACTGACGACGGCGTACGATCGTCGAACAGGTTGTTGACGAACAGCGTGACGGCCCAGCGGTCACTGTCGATGCCCGCGCTCAGGTTCGTCAGGATCTGCTCGCCGGTATGCGCGAGATTGAAGATCTGGTCGTACTTGCGGTCCGTGAACGCCACGTCGCCGCGCACGAAGCCGCGATGGTACGCGCCGAGCGCGAAATCGACCTTGCCGTACACACTCGCCTGTTGCTCGGGTACACCGAACAGTTTCTTGCCCTTGAGGGAGGTGTCGCCGAACAACTGGCCGGCCTCGGCGTCCGTCAGCTCGGTGAACTTCGTGTCGGTCAGGCCGTAGTTGAAGCCGACCGTGAAGTTGTCGGTCACCAGTGCCTCGAGCTCGAACTCCGCGCCCTTGATCTCCGAGCCGCCGGCGTTGCGGATATAGGACTGCGTGCCGCCGGTCGGGAACGTGAAGGCCGACGTGATTTGTTGGTCTTTCCAGTCGATATAGTAGACCGCGAGATTCGCCATCAGCCGCCCGTCGAGGAAGCGGTTCTTGGTGCCGATCTCGTAGTTCCAGCTCTCCTCCTCGTCGGCGCAGCACAGCTCCGGCGGGAAGCGCGGGTCGGGGTTGATCACGCCAGGCTTGTTGCCCTGGGCGACGTTGGCATAGACCATGTTCTCCGGCGTGATCTTGAACGTCGTCGTCACGCGCGGCGAGACCGAGTCGAAGGTGTTTTCGCGCAGCGGCGCCGTCGGCCGCGAGATCGGGTTGTAGTTGCCGATCGTATCCTCGGCGTAGCGCAGTTCCGCGGTCGCCTCCCAGCGATCGGTGATGTCGAAGCCGAGCGCACCGAACACCGCGACGTTGTCGACGCGCGCCTCGCCCGAAAACACGGTCGGTGCGGTCAGGAAGTGGCGCTCCTCGAGCCAGCGCCGGCTCTGGTAGTAGTAGGCGCCGAGCATGTAGCGGAAGCGCGCCTCCCGATTCGACTCGAGCCGCAGCTCGGTCGACCATTCGTCGCGGTCGGTGACCTCGTTGCGATTGACGCCGCCCGTGCGAACCGGATCGGTCGGAGTACGCACATAGCCGGGAGCTCCCGGCACGGTGGTGGCGCCACGCGCCACCGCACCCTGGTAGGAAGAGTCATAGCCGTACTCCATCTCGGTGCTGAAGAGGCCCGAGTTCGAGACCAGCGTGAAGCCCGCAGGCAGATCGAAGCTGAGCTGCAGGGACAGCCGCATCGAATCACGGTGCAGGCCCTCGGTGCCATTGAGCCCGGCCCGGTCGAGCGTCGCCGCGTTTGCATCGAGCATCTCACCGCAATAGTACTGGCGAGCGACGTTCAGATAGCAGTTGTTCGCGAAGCGCTCCTGCAGCGTGATCGCCGCCAAGTCATCGCGATCACGCGTAATGCCACCGGAGAGGATCGCCGAGAAGCCCTCCACAGGCCGCCACTCGATCGAGGCGTTGAAATTGGTGGACTCCTCGCCGCCAATCCTGCCGCCGTCGAGCGTGTTGCGGTACATGCCGTCGAACGTGTAGTAGCGCCCGTGCACCATGTAGAAAAGCTTGTCGGCGACGATCGCGCCGCGCGACAGCAGGTTCACCTCGGTGTCGCCGAACTCGGCGAACCGCACGCCCGCGCTGTGTTCGGGCTCGTTACCGCCCTTCTTCGTGATCAGGTTGATCGCGCCGGAGAAGGTCGAACGGCCGAACAGCGCCGCCTGCGGCCCTTTGATCACCTCGACGCGCTCGACGACGTCGAACGGGAACGACATGATCGAATCGGAGTACGGAATGCCGTCCACGAACACCTGGGCGTTGCCCTCGCCGAGGATGTTCGACATACCGCGGATCACGGGCCGGCTGACGCCACCCTGCACGCCGTAGCGGTTGACTTTCTCGAACGAAAAGCCTGGTGTGAAGCGCGTGACGTCGTACATATCGCGCGCGCCGCGCTCGGTGAGTTCCTCGCTCGTGAAGGCCGACACCGCCAGTGGCACGTCCTGCAAGCGCTCCTCCTGCTTGCGGGCAGTGACGACGATTTCCTCGAGTTGAGACCAGGCCGGCGGGCTCGCGAGGGCGAGCGCGACCAGCGCGAGAGGCAGCGTCGCAATGCGGCGCGGGTATGGCAAGGTCATATGTCCCCCTTTCATGTCGACGTGCGTTCTGCCAGCCGATCGCGCAGTTCCTCGATCAGCAGACGTTCATAGAAGTTCCGAGCCTCGGCGGCCGCGGTCTCGAGCAGCTGCGCGAGCTCTTCAGCCGTCACCTGCACGGGGCAGGCATCGAAGCGCCCCCGGAATACGCGCTGAGCATAAATCACTCGCGCGGCCTGGCGCCCTGCGCGGGCGGCCTTGAGCCAGTAGTCCTCGGCGATACAGACATCGGCGGGTGCATCCGGACGCTCGCGCTCGACGAACAGGCCGTAGACGAACTGCGCCTGGCGATAGCCATCGTCCGCGGCACGCTTCATTTCCTCGGTCGCGCGCCTGCTGTCGCCGCTGTACGCGAGCACGCGCGCGAGCTGATAGCGCTGCCGAGCGTTCGCCGGTTCGCTCGCCACGGCGGCAGTGCACGCAGCGATCGCCTTCGGTACGTCGACCTTCGAGCCGGGCACGCCCGGCGAGACAATGTCCGGATCGTCCGGATGCGAGGCAAGCCGGTCGCACTCGGTGACGATCGCAGATGCCGGTGTCGGCGCCCCCTTTGCATACTGGGGCGGCGCGCTCGTTGCGCGCGAGCGCGCCTCGAGCCGGGCCGAGAGCTCCTGCAGGAGCAGCCGATCGTAGTAGTCGCCCGGCTCGGCAGCTGCAGCTGCGAGGAAACCCTTCATTTCGGTCGGTGTCGCCTGGATGCGGCAGGCATCGAACTTGCCGTTGAGCACGTGCCGCACATAGCTGATGCGCGCGGCCTGGCGCCCAGCGCGCGCGGAACGCAGCCAGTAATCCTCAACGATACACGGATTGGCGGGCGTGCCCGGCCGATGCCGATCGATCACGAGGCCATAGACGAACTGCGCCTGCCGGTACCCTTCGTCGGCAGCCCGCTTCATTTCTGCATTGGCGCGCTCGCTCTCCCCTGCATACGCAAGCACGCGCGACAACTGGTAGCGCGCGCGCACATTGTCGGGGTGCAGCAATACTTCCGCTTCGCAGGCTGCGATCGCCTTCGGCAGGTCGATTTTCTCACGCGGCACAGGCGGCGCAATCACGTCCTGGTCCTCGGGATTGGCCGCGAGCCGATCGCACAGTGTCGCCGGATATTCGCGTGCGGCGGCTGCAGTCGCCACGGCCAGCGATGCGGCGGCCACCCACATCCCCCTGATCAGGATACCTCTCGCAGACATTCAGTGTTCTCCGCTGTTTGCGCCAATGAGCCGAATGCGCTCCCCGGCCGTCCCGCGCAACATTGCCGAGCCGACCCTGCCCTCGACCTCGAAGGTGACGACCGCCATGCCAAGCGGCAGCCCTCCGGACGGTACCAGGCGCGGGGTTGCAGTGGCGGGGTACTCGTCGAGCTCGATCAGGGAACCATGCCCCAGCTTCACGAGGCCATGGGCATGCAGCGTTTCAGAAGGAAGCCCGTTCGCGCGGGAAATGACCTGCACGCATGTGCGCACCGGGGGATCGATCTCGTTGGCGAATGGCGCGTAGGTGTCAAACATCCGCGCCACATCGGGCCCACCGGCGACGACGATGAAGACACGGCCGACGGGTGCCCGCGCGCGCGGGAGGTCGAGGCCGCTGCCTTCACCGACTTGCGTGAAATAGAGGCATTCACCGGCGGGCCCCAGCACCTGCATCGCGCGTATCATCGGGAAGCGCGTCAGGCTCGTCGGATCGCCGATGATGCGAAACGCTGAATCAGCGAGTCGCCGCGCGAGCGCGTCCACATCTTCGACGACGATCTCGCTGACGTTCCAGCCGAAGGTCTTGAGGGCCTGCCAACCGGCCGCAAGTGGCTCCGTGACGAAACGCAGCAACACGCTTTCGTCTCCCGCGGGCTCGAGCACGATTTGTGCTCGCCCTGCAAGTGCGGGAGCCTCCCAGTCACGCGCGAGTCCTTCGCTCACCACTCCGCGCGCGGTAACCCGATAGCCCAGCCATCGTGTGTACTCGGACTCGATCACGCCCAGATCGGGCACCGTATGAGTCACCTCGACGATGCGCCCGAGGATCGGCGCCTTTCCCTCATCAGGCAGTGGTGCGCCTTTCCTGCCTGAAGGCGCATTCGTGACTATGGAACGTGTCATGGTCTGTTCCGCATGCACCGTCAGTGGTCCCCGGGGGCGACTGCGGCAGGGTCGACCGAATGCGCAGGACAGGCAAACGATATATATTCGCCTGAACTGTGACATTTTTTCACAATGCCGCGGCGCGATCCCCACACGCAATGCAGACCCTGCGCGCTTTCGCGGGTAGGGCACCACTGATGAGCCGGCCGCGCACTTGACCCGCTCTCTGCTCTACGGCGAGATTGTAAATGGGAAACTGGTTCCGCCGGGCACCGGAGGAGCGATGAACCGGAGCTTGATGCCGGCTCGAGAAGATCTCGTGGTCAACGGAGGTGGAAGATGAGTGTCAGAGTCAAGTCACCCCTGCTGCCGGGCGTGTTGTTTCTGACACTTTCACCCGCGGCGCCTGCGATCGATCTTGCGGCAGGCAAAGCCAGCTATGCGCTTTGTGAGGTCTGCCATGGGGTCAATGGCGAAGGCAATGTGGCGATGAAAGCTCCGATGCTGGCGGGCCAGGAGACCTGGTACCTGAAGGCTCAGCTCGAGAGTTTCCGAAAGGGGCTGCGTGGCGCCGCCGCCGGCGACACCTACGGAATGCAGATGCGTCCCATCGCGCAGATCATTGGCGCCACGCCCACCGAGGCCAATCTGATTGCCTATGTTGTCAGCCTGCCGTTGCAGGCGCCCAGGTCGACAATTGTGGGTGACATCTCGGCCGGAAAGACAGCGTACGAAGCATGTTCACTCTGTCATGGCCGGAACGCCGAGGGTAACCAAAAGCTCTCCGCCCCGCGGCTGGCAGGTCAAGACGACTGGTATCTGGCTCGGCAGCTCGAAAATTACAGAAGCGGGCGCCGTGGCTACGATCGCGAAGATATCCTCGGCATCCAGATGCGCGCGATGGCGGCAACACTGACGAGCGACAAGGCCATCAATGACGTGGTTGCATATATCGCCACCATCAAGTGATTGATGCAAGAAGGCAGGGTGCCTTCACTATGAGCCGAACCGAGCAGCGGGATGGTATCGACCTGTTTTCATTGCCCTGCACCATATTCGATTGGCTGTTTGACTAGATCAAAGGTACTTCACGTCCGGAATATTGAACATCGCCTTCCAGTCCTTCGCTATCAGGAGATCCATCAGGATGGACGGCTTTCCTTCCCTTTTTCTCTCCATCTCGTTGTGCAAGGTGATCAGGGCACCGTCTACTGCCTCACCAAAAAGTGAGCGTAGATAGTCGATGGGAATTCTCGGGTCATCCGAAATATCGCCGCTGGCGTCAAAGGCGTGCGGGAGAATGGGTGGCACATAAAAAACATTGGGCTCTGTTCCGTACTCGGGATGCAGCGGGACAGCAACCTTCCATTGATAGACAAGTTGATGGATCGGACCATCCTCATCTTCGAGAAAGCCCACGAACCGCAGTCTTCCCGGACACTGCTTGGCGCAAGCGGGGGCTTCTCCCTTTTCCAGTCGGGGGAAGCAGAAAATGCACTTCTGGGATTTCTTCGTGACGAAATTGAAGTATATCTTCTTGTATGGGCACGCCACGTTACATGCCCGGATTCCCTGACACTTATCCTGATCTATCAGCACGACCCCATCCTGTTCGCGCTTGTAGATTGCCCTCACCGGGCACGCCGTCAGGCACGCCGGCTTGGTGCAGTGATTGCAGAGTCGCGGCAGGTAGAAGTGATAGTTGTTCGGGTACTCACCAGAACTGGAATCCTCATCCCAATTCCATCCGGCCGTCATTTTCTCTTGCTGCTGAAGCCGGTCCGCGGTGCCGTCAAAATAAACAGCCTCGCTATTGACCGAGCACTCTGTCCCATACTTTTCCTGGGGCACCAGCTGTCCGGCTTTCAACCCACCCTTCTCCCAGCCGCCACCGCTTTTCTCCCAGTCCCGCGGATATCCTGGCCCGGGCTTGGTCTCGACATTGTTCCAAAGCATGTACTCCTGACCAGGCTCGTCGGTCCACAAGGACTTGCATGCCGCCGAACAAGTCTGGCACCCGATACATTTGTTCAGGTCTATTACCATGGCTACTTGTCTGGTCATGATCGTCGTTCCCATTAACTTGAGACAGTACTGGACTGCCACGCAAAATCTCTTGCGAGATATGAACTTGCCGAGCGCGCGATGCTGGCGTACAGAGGGCTTGATCGTGCCTTGTCAATCTGATCTGCGAATACCGGCAACCATTCAAGCAAATGGCGCGAAATGAAATCATACTGCGCGAGCTGCAATGACAATCGGTCCTCGCCTGTCATGCTTTCTCGGTGACAAAGCAGATAGCAGAACTCCAGAATCACTGACATGTGGTCAGGTGCCCATGCATACCTGGAATGCAGCGGGTAATCGAAGTACTCATAGAAGCGAACCAGGTCTTCCAGAATTCCTGCCACGTCCCGATACTGCTGCTGTTCCCGAATAGCGATCGGCGCGCCCCTATCTCCGACTTCAAAGAGCCCGCTGTATTCCTGTCTTCTCAACGAGATCCCTGCGTCGAGAAACGCACCGCATAGCGCGCCCAAATCGATGCCGTAAGGGCGCAACTCACGAATGCAGGCATCCTGGCGGAGCAGATTGTCAACGTCGAATTCATGCGGGGACGCGAGCAGGATCGAATATAGCCTGTACGCTCTGGCCCTGACGGTGGCCGTGAGGGGTGAATCGCGATCCTGAACGCTGCGTTCCATTTTTGGACACAATTCGGCGACTGGAGCTCCCGTCATCATCCCTGGGTTTTCCTGAAGACTTCGTCTGAAGCCTTTTCGAAATCGCAGGTAAAGTCCTTGTACACCTGATTCGGAGAGAACTTCGCGGGTTGGTAACCGACTTGCCCATAGCCGCCAGCCATGCTCGTAGGTTTGATCAGACCGGCGGTAGAGATCACAGCCGAGAAATTCTGGCGATTCCGGAACATCATCGGATCCCACCCGTGGTACATGAAGAGCATCGATGGCTGCACGCTGGCACTCACGTGTGCCATCACATAGAACTCCGAGAAATCGTTGAAGACCCTGATCGTGTCGCCGTCCTTTACCCCTCGCTTCTCAGCATCATCCGGGTTGACAAAGATATCCGGCTCACCGCGCTGCATGCTCAGCAAGAATGAGTCATCCCGCCACATGCTGTGAATCCCGTGACGCGCATGGCCCATCATCATGCGCAATGGGTAACCAGCGTTGCGCAGGGGCTCCTTGTGGGCAGGCAATGCCTCGTCGAACCTCATGAACCATTCGTGGTCGACATAGAATGACTGCCGACCCGACAGAGTCTGATAGGGGACTTTCCTGCGCACGCTCTGGAAGATGTCGGAGTGGTAGGTCGTGTCTTCTGCGTCCCAGGTTGGCCGATCGGAACCGTCGACACGGACAAGGCCCTTCTTTGCAAGCTCGTCGAACTGCATTTTGGGAATACCTGGGGTCGTATCGATGATGAACTGACAGACATCCTTGGAGCTCTTGATTTTCCCGTTCATCGTGAACAACTCGAGGCAGCGTGCGTAGTCCCGTTGCACCGGCCTCCCGTCAATCACGTCATCGATCTTCCCGAGGCCGCGTTCAACGGCTCTGCGGCTTATTGCTGCCGCCAGGCGCCTGTTCGCCTCCCAGTCATCCACGGCCTCCCCCAATGGGGCAACTGCGGCATCGAGCACCTGCACGTAGGGTGTCTTAGACTGAAGCATCATGTCGACGCGCTCGTAATGATGCGCAATCGGCAGGACATAGTCTGCATAGTGGGACGTGACACCGGCATCCGGCACCAGGGCAACGATGACTTCGAGCTTGCCGAACGCCTCCTCTCGCCAGCGGTCGGCCGACGCCCGCCAATTGGCGCCATTGTTGCCGGCGAAGAATCCCATTTTCCAGCCCTTGCTGCTGTAGCTGGGATACCACCCATTCCGGATGCTCTCCTGATAGTACTGGTCAAATTCCTGTGCGAGATCCTCTCCGTAAGTCGCCCTGTTCAGCTCCTTCATGTTTCCGTGGTCGTAGTCCCACGTAGTGCCGGAAATGCTACGCAATGCCGCGCCAAGACCGTCAAATGCGAACGCCATTGTCTTCGTCTTCGCGGAATTGCCGATCTGCAAGCCGCCACCTTCCACGCCTATATTGCCGGTCAGGGACAGCAGCAACACCATTGATCGCTGGAGAATGTCCCCGTGCAACCACTTGCAGGCAGCGTAGCCGGAGAAAATCATTGCCGGCTCCGCGGCCGCAAAGGTGCGCGCGACTCTGCGGATTACGTTGGGATTGACGCCGATAAGCCCTGACATCAGTTCCGGGGAATGTTCGGCGGCTCGCACTTTCAAGAGTTCGAAGACAGTCGTGACTTCAATCTCCCCGTCGGGTCCTCGCACCCGCCACCTCCCCTCCAACGCGGGTTGCAGGTTGCCCAACTCCAGCGTCGCAGCTTGACCGTCGCTTGCGCCGGATCCGGGTGCCTTTGCCAAAGAATTGGCGGCTTGATCCCATACATAGAAGCCGCCCCCAGCAGCACTCTCACCCTGCCTAAGCGAGAAGTCTTCGGACCGCAAGAGCCGTTTGTTGTCCAATCTGACCAATAGCGGCAGGTCGGTTTGCTCCCGAACGTAATCGATCTTGTACAACCGCTCTGCCAGAATCACGTTGACCATTGCCATCGCAAGTGCGGTATCGGTGCCCGGCTTCGGGTTCACCCAAAGGCTTGCGTGCATTGCGGTTGGCGTAAATTCGGGCGAGATCGCAATGACTTCGGTGCCGTTGTATCTCGCCTCCCAGAAATAGTGGGCATCGGGAATTCGGGTAACTGCCGGATTGCTCATCCAGACCAGGATGCATCGAGATTTATAGACCGCGGCCATCGTATCGCCCGTATGCACCTGCCCAAGCGTGATCTGCAACCCGGTCGGCAGGTCACCCACTCCTGACAGATACTCCGGAACCGTGATTCCGGTGATATTGGCGAAGCGAACCAGGCTGCAAAAAGACGCTCGTTTGAGCGCCATCTGGGTGCCGCTGCCATAGGAGATGCACTCCGGTCCGTGATTGACCGCCAGGTCAAGGAACTTGTCAGCAATCTCCGTAGTTGCCTGTTCCCAGCTGATTCTTTCCCACTTTCCGTTGCCACGCTCGCCAACGGACTTCATCGGATACAGGATTCGTTGCGGGCCATACATGTATTTGCTGTGCCGCAGGCCCTTTTGGCAGCCGCGTGGTCCGTAGTCGGGCACATCGCTGTACCCGCCGTAGACACCCTGCTGCTCTTCCCGCCATACGATCCCATTCTTCACATAGACATCGAATGCACAGTTGCCCATGCAGTTGGTGCCATGAGTGCCGTGTGCTATGCGATCCCACGTCCACTTCTTTCTATATACGTCTTCGAATCTGCGGTACACCTTGCTCCCTGCGGTCTCCGCGGCAATGGAGGCAACCGACGCATAGTTCAGTGTCAGGAGAGTGCCGGTCGTGAACAGCTTCTTGAGAAATGCGCGACGACTTCCGGCGACCGGTACTGGCAGAGATTCGACGGACTCACGAGGACTCTTCATGATGGATTGACTCCAGCGAATCCGTACGCTCCGGATCGCCACATGACTGCAAGTCGCCCAGGGCTAAGCGGAGAGGAATCTCACAACAGTGTCCGCCCAAGCGTCCGGCTGCTGGTCAAATATGTCGACACCACCGCCCTCAAACTCCGCGTACTCGAAGTCCGGTCGCAACCGTCGTGCCCGCTGCGCCAACGCGTAGATCACGTCAGTCGTGTTGGCCAGAATCATGGCGCGGTGTTTGAGCCGCTGCAGCGCTGCAGCATGATCATAGCGGTAAGCCGCATTGTGCCCGTACCAGAATGGGCCAAAACCCTGGAATCGTTCGACCACTACACGTGTCGTGAGTTTCGGGTCCGCGCCTGGCCCAAATGAATCGAACCGCCGCCGAAAGACGTCCGACAGATGACTGCCATCCGCTTTGTATTCGAAATTGATTTCCGTGAGCTCAAGCTTCTTCAAGTACCCCACGCGCTCCACTTCGGTGATCGGAAACGGGCCGTGGAGCACCACGTTGCGGACGCGATCCGGAATCTGCAAGGCAATCTCGGTTGCGAGCAAGGCACCGGTATGGTGCCCGAGCACGTCGGCTCGTTCGATGCCGAGCGCATCAAGCAGGGGCGGTGCGATGCGCGCCCAGTCCTCGATCGTCGGCACGAAGGGTGTTACGTCTGACATGCCGAATCCTGGCAGATCAACGCCGATCGCACGGATGCCGCGTGCGGCCAGCGGGACATATACCGAGTCAAACTGGCGCGCCGATTGCGGTGCCTGATGAAACATCAACAGCGGCTGCCCAGCCGCGCCAGTGTCATAGTAATGGACCAGTCCGAAGGGACCGTTGGCGTAACCGCGGTTCCGTGTTCGCACTGGCATGTTGGCATTGACAGACTGCGCTGCGATGCTGCCGCCCAGAGCGCCGGCGGCCAGCGCTGTACCGAGCATGGCGCGGCGCGTCAACTTCGTATGCTTCGACTTCATTTGGCGATTCTCAAGGGCTACCGAAGATCAAGCTGCAACAAGGTCATATACAAGGAAATGGTGGCCGGTTCAAACGCGTATCGACACGCGTGGCATCGCATCTCGCCATCCCCCCGTCGGGCTCTCAGCGCTCAACCCGCCTCGCAGCATTCAGTTAAACCGCACGAGGCTCACCCCGCATACAAATTCGGCACCGGCCCATCGTCACGGCGCAAGACCTGCCGCTTCTCATTGACCACGATGCCGGCAGTGCTCGTCATCAAAAGACTTTGATGCGGGACGGCACGGAACGGAGACTTCTGCAGCCTGGCTGGCAGATGCTTGCGCCCGACGATGTCATTGCCGGTTACCACCGACCAACAGAGCGCGACGGCATCGACAAAGCGACGCATGTTCGCAAGCTCTGCCGGTTTCATGCCTTTCCTGCCCGAACGCGCATTCCTGACCATGGAATGTGTCATGGCCTGTTCCGCGTGCACCGTCACTGGTCGCTTTGGCGACTGCGACAGGGTCGGTCGAATACGCGGCACAGGCAAACGACATGTGTTCACCTGAACTGTGAAGCCTTTTCACACTGGCACAGTGAGAACCCGGTCGCGATGCAGTCCCTGCGCGCTTTCGAGGCCGCTGCCCGCAGATGCGCGGACGACAGCCCGGTTACGGCATATCCGAAATGCGAGCCTAGGTCGGGTGCCGTCGGACCATGTACGTATCAAGACCGACGGCAAGGCTCGTGAAACCGCTGCTGGCAAGCCTGCCCTTGGCATCCCCGGCGGCGGCCGTCCAAGCGCTGCCCTTGCGCCGGCCATGCTGACCCGGTCGACTACGAAACTTGCGCCTGGCGTGTATCGTCCTGCGTACTGCAGTGCTCGCAGCACCTCTATGGCCAGCGACGCCTATGTCCGGGTCCCCGACCCTACCGACCCGGCCACGCAAAGGCTGTGCGGGACGCGGTCGCGCCAGCGGCCGATCAGCCTGTGCGCTTCGCAGCGTATTCCCACCAGCATTGGGATCACGTGCTGGGCGGCGAGGTCTTCAGGGGGAAGGCGCCCGGTTCATCAGCCATGAGAGCTGCCTACCCCATTGGGGGCGCTATCCGCATGCTGTTCCGGTGTTGCCTGATCGGACTGTTGTCGGCATGACTACCTTGAAGTTTGCTGGCAGACAACTCGAGCTTGTGATTTCGGCCCTAATCACGGCGACTGCACTCTCACGGTTTCCCCGCAGCTGCCTCGAGCCGCTGAACGGATCTATCACGCGCTGACCATGGGCCGGCAACGAGACTGACCCGACCGCGAGGCGTACTTGCGCGTCGGTGCCTTCTCGATGGCCGGGGCTGACGGATGCATTGATCGGTTGCGTATTTCGTTTGACACCGATCGCGTGGCGAGTCTACTTGCGGGGTCCGAGGATTCTCAGGATTCTGATGCTGTCAACGGATGGCGGAGGCGGGACCGTTCGCAGAAATGCGACGATATCGGCGATTTCGCCATCGGAGAGCACTTCTTTCGGATAGGCCGGCATCCGGCCCGGGGCGGTGCGAATAAAACTGGCGATCGCTTCAGGCGACGGGGTATTGGGCGTCAGTGCGCTCCCGGCCCCGCTGCCTTGTCCGTTGGTGCCGTGGCACAGATGGCATCCGACTCGCATGAAGGTTTGCTGACCGCGCCTTGGGGACGGCGACACTTCCTGGGCCATTGCGACCAGACCGCCGAACAGGCCGAGAATCAGGAGGGCGCACGCCATGACTTTCGCATTCATCGTGAGTAAGCATCAGCGCATTTGGGTAACGACATCAACCAGCGCGGGAAAACCCGACTTGACCACCCTCACGGCTTCCGCGAGTGCGGGTGCCAGGTCATCGGGACTTTCTATAGGTCCGGCCGACCACACGCCCATGCCTTCGGCCAACTTGGCGTAATCGATGTCTGGATTCCGGATGGCAGTGCCGATCCCGGATCTGTCGACGCCACGCCGGCGCCTGTTGGCGGTGCCCTGCAGCAACATGGTTTCCTGCGCATAGGCCCGGTTGTTGTGCATGACTGTGAGTAGCGGCACACGGTGGTGCGCGGCGGTCCACAACGCACCATTCGCATACATGAAATCGCCGTCGCATTGGATACTGACGGAGAAGCGGCCGAGCGCCTTGTTGGCGAGCGCCGCGCCCACGGCCGCAGGTAGGCCGTAGCCGACTCCGCCGGCGCCGGCGATGCCCAGATAACGGTAGTGTTCATCGAAAGCCCAAAGTCGGTGCGGCCATTGGCTTACGAACATCTCCGAAGCTCCGACGGAAACCAGCGCCCAATCTTCGTCTTTGATCTGCTCGTACAGTTCCATGCACATGCGCGCGGTACTGACGGGGCTTGCGGTCCAGCCATTGGCGGCCAGCTGGCGGGATGCTTCAAAAGAAGCAGCATGCATTTTTCGGAAATGGTCTGCCTTTTGTGCAAGCACACGTTTGCGGCGATCGCCCAGAACGGCTTTCACTGCCTCGATGAGTGCCGGCAGCGTCGTTTCGCCGTCACCCGCAACTGAAATGTCGACGGGCGCATAACGCTGAAAGTCCTGATTATTGGACTTCATGTAGAGATCGTTTAGGCTGATTGTAATCAGTTTGGTTCCCGCCCTTATGCGCGGCGAAAAAGTCATATCGGCTCGATTGACCTGATTTATCTCTCCCCAGAAGTCAGTGACCTCCAGACCCAGGATCACGTCGGCCTCCGCGATCAAGTGCCCGCCCTGACGCGTCTGGTAAAGATAATGAGTAGTCGGCATGTTCTGGCGGCCGCCCAGGTCTATGACGGGTGCGTTTAGCGTTTCAGCCAACTCCACCAGCAGACGCATGCCGTTTGGGGTACGGGCGAGGCGATCCGCGATGATGACGGGGTTGTCGGCTTGCACCAGCAGGCGCGCTGCTTCCCGCACGGCGCCGCTGTCGCCCTGCGGAGGTATTGACGGTGAATAGCGTGGAACAACCAGACTATTAGGGTCCTCAACCACCATCTCCTGCAGGGGACTGTTAACCACGAGGGCGACGGGCTCCATCGGCGGAGTGGTGGCAATCTTCCAGCCACGCATCATGGATTCCCCGAACGCGCGCAGCGACATGGGCTGGTCATCCCATTTGGTGAAATCGCGCACCATGGCTGCCGGATCCTGAGCCGACTGACGCCAGTCGCGCGCATGTGCACGATCTGCTGCATCAATGATATTGCCGAAGATTGCGATCAGCGGCACCCGATCGCACCAGGCGTTGTACAGGTTCATCGCGGCATGCTGCATGCCAATGGTGCCGTGGCACATGATTGCAGCCGGCTTCAATGCGGCCTTGTAGTACCCGTTGGCCATGGCGGCAGCTGACTCTTCGTGCATGCACGTAATCAGCTCAGGCCTGCTATTGCCGCCGTAGACGGTAATTGACTCATGCAGACCCAGAATGCTGGAACCCGGATTGCAGAACACAAACTCGAGATCGAGCGACTTCATCACATCAACCATGAAATCGGACCCATAGACTGATGCGGCCGTGGAGCTCGGACCCGCGGCGAGCTGACCTGACTGATCTTTTCGCGTGGAGGACTCCGTCGCCAGCGGCATGGCGCTCCGTTGAGGAGCACCAGGGCGCGGAGCGGGATTCGTTGCGCCCGCCTGGACCGGCCCGCCTTCGCGTACCGCTTTGGCTATGGGAGAGAGAGTAGCCGCCGCTCCGGCCAGAGCAGCAGTCCGAAGGAACTTGCGGCGGGCAAACTTTGGATCTGAGTCGGACTGATTCATGGCGCGTTTCCAGTCAAACACCGATCGCACCGAACATAACAGCACACGATCAGTTGATACAGGTCACTGGCCCGGAATCACCATGGCACGACTGTACCGTCATGGTTGATCATCGTCGCTGCGTTGCTGGCGTCGAGCTTCTATATGAATTCAACCAAAGCGTCCGCGGCTTTCCCAGCAGTGAGTTTGGGGCCATCGTAGTTGGTTCCGACAAACCCGGTATCTACAACGCCCGGATTGAAAAGGCCGACAAGAATTTCCCGATACCGCAAGTCGGCGGCAAGAGTGCGGCTGATGATATTCACGCTCGCTTTGCTCGCCCGGTAACAATAGTATCCTTGTTTTACGTTACTGGTCAGACCCATGGAGGCGAGACCGCTGGTGATCGTAACTATCTTCTTCTGCCTGCTGGCGGCCACGTTGTCGACGAAAGCCTGGCTCACCTTCAGCGGCCCGAAGGCATTTACGGCCATGACCTCCACGAACGTGCTGTAATCCAGTTTCTCGAGGCTCTGCGACGTGATGTCGCCAAAAATGCCGGCATTGTTTATCAGGACATCGATGCTCGCATCAGCATGCTTTGCGGCCTGAGCTTCTATCTCATCGATGTCGGTCACGTCCAGTTCTTCGACGATTACATCGGGATAGCGTTCCGCCAATCTGGCCAGCGCCTCCGCCTTGCCGGGAGATCGGCAGGTTGCAAGAACCAACCAGTTCCTTGCCGCATACTGCTTCACCAGTTCGTAACCGATGCCGCGGTCTGATCCCGTAATCAGAACCGTGCCAGGTGAATCGGGCCAGGCCGTACTTTGCGCTCGGGCGGCCGAGGCAATACTCATCGACAGCACGAGAATGGCAATCAAACGGTACAAGAACTTGTCCATGACAACCCTGTTGCGCTGACACGAGAAAAACGCTGAGACTTCCGCATTGCCCACGGATCATCAGCGGCCCCCATTGCGACGAGGTCAGCGTCGGCCGGGCACACCGCACAGGCAAACGAAACGTATTCACCTGATCTGCCAAATATTGTCACAATAAGCCCATGCGGCACCTCCCCTCGATGCAAACACTGCGCGCCTTCGAGGCCGCAGCACGCCTCGAGAGCTATTCTGCGGCGGCGCAGGAACTCGACCTCACGCACGGCGCGATCAGCCATCGCATCCGCGAGCTTGAGACGCAGCTCGGCATCACGCTCTTTCGTCGCTCCGGGCGCAGCATGATCCCGACCCGGGAAGCCGTTACGCTGTTTGCGCAGGTGCGTGAATCGCTCGGAATGCTGCAGCGCGTATTCCCGGACACCACGCACACCACCCCGGGCCGCCTCGTCATCAGCGTGCATCCGTCGTTCGGCACCAGCTGGCTCGTGCCACGGATCGGCTCGTTCCTGCGAAGAAGGCCGGATCTTTCGATCGAGGTGCGCTCCGTGGCTGATCTCGGCGGATTCCTGAGTCAGGGTGTGGACATCGCAATCCGCTACGGCGCCGGTACCTGGGGCAACGCCACCGGAGAGCGTATCGCCGGTGAAGTGCTGTTCCCAGTGTGCTCGCCCGCCTACAGGGATGCGCACCGGATCCGCAAACCCGGCGACCTGCGACGCTGCCAACTGTTGCGTCACGCATGGCAGCCCTGGCAGCCATGGTTGCGCGCCGCACGGATGTCGATGAAAGAGCCGACCGGCAATCTGACGCTGTCGGACACCGCGATGCTGCTCGAGGCCACCGCGGCCGGCGAAGGCGTGGCCCTCTCGCGCAGCCTGTTCGCCGCCGACTATCTCGCCAGCGGCCGCCTGGTGCGACTGTTCGACGTCGAAGTCGACGACGCATTCGCCTATTACCTCACCTGGCATATTGGCGCGCTGCTGTCGCGCTCCGGAGAGGCATTCCGCGACTGGTTGCGCGACGAAATGCACGAAACTGCCAAGCAGCGCGACGCACGCGCGTGGTGAACGGCCTGCGAGCGGGCGGCGCGCGGCGATACGCGCTGATGGGCCTGTGGTTTGGCGCCGGCATCCTCGTGTTCATGTTGGCTACATAAAACGAGGCCCGCTTGCGCGGGCCTCGTTGCGTCTCAACAGACGTTCGGTCGGGTAGCTGTTACCAGCGCCCGCCGCCGCCGCCGCCCCCGCCGGAGCGGAAGCCGCCGCCACCGCCGCCCGGACGCGGGCCACGGCCACCGCCGCCACCGCCGGTACGCGGCTTGTCCTGCGCCTCGTTGACGCGCAGCGGACGGCCGTTCATCGAATACCCATTCAACGCAGCAATCGCACGCTGTGCATCAGCCTGCGCCATCTCGACAAAGCCGAAGCCGCGCGGGCGGCCCGTTTCGCGATCGGTCGGCAGCGACACGGATTCAACCGTGCCGTGCTTGGAAAACAGCTCGCGCACTTCGTCTTCACCCGCCGTGAACGGCAGGTTCCCTACATAGATCTTAGCCATCGAAACAACTCTCTCAAAAGGATTGATAACTCAAACACGGCAGGAACTTGCGATCCCTGACCCCTGATCGCAGTCGAAACGGGCTTGCAGACGGGACGCTCTCTGGCGCCGTAGGTGCAGGTCGAACAGGCGACGATCGGGGCGCAGCATACCACAGGCCCGAAAAACCCCAAATTTCGGGGGCTTAGCCCCCTCCCCCCCCGTCGAGCGAGGCTAGGAGTCTGGGCGGCAGAGTCTTTGCGGCACTTGATGAGCGCTGGTTTTCCCTGAGTGAGGGAATGGCGTAGCGTCATCAGTGCCGCTGCGGGCGCCGATCGACTGATGTGCGTCCTTGAA
>Ga0116143_10002651_pt1 | contig 19144 bp, 12 predicted proteins | sample AD_UKC034_MetaG_FD_89745 | JGI IMG/M metagenome (GOLD analysis project Ga0116143, IMG submission 89745) | Active sludge microbial communities of municipal wastewater-treating anaerobic digesters from USA - AD_UKC034_MetaG | ecosystem: Engineered > Bioreactor > Anaerobic > Digestate | place: USA...
AACCCCTCTGAGCAATGATGATAGAAATGAGTAAAGGAAAAAGGATTTTCAAACAACGAGCAGACTTATCGAACACACCTTAACTCTGCATATTTTTTGTCTTGACAATGGGGAGGGGTTCAAATACTGCCATACACAGATAGTACATAGCGAATTTTGTCTCATCTCTTAAGGCCCACCCGTTAGGTGCTTTCCCATCTGCATGAAAGAAAGCGGTGGCGATATTGATTGCATAAGTCATATGATTTCCTTTTGGTGACAGTGCTGGCATACTGTGATATTTAGGGATAAACTTCAGCCATGCATTGGATTTAAGTGAAGGCACGAACCTATGGAAGGCCAACAGCCATCCGAGACTTTTACACTAACGCTATTGAAGTTTTGTTTTTCTCAAGCTTAAAGCAAAAACGGCCAGAATCCAGAATAACATGGTGTGGTATGATGAAGCACCATAAATTATGCTTTCGCCACAATTTGCGACAATCAGAAAAACAAGTGCGTAAAACTCGGCCGGAAACTCTCTATTGGTATCTTTGTGAACAAAACTACAAAATGACAATAATATGATGAATGCATAGAATATTGTGCCTACGAGACCACTGTCAAAAATAGATTGTACATAGCCATTGTGTAATGTCGTTTTTGATGTTTCTCTTTTGTTGCTTTTATCTGAATTGAAAACATATGGGTTTGATTGCTTTTCAATGATTGCCTCAGAGCCGAGGGTGAGCCCATAGCCAAGGAATGGCCTGTGGGTAAATCTTTGCCAGGACTGCTGCCATAAATTTACCCGGCCTGTTAAACCGGTAAGCGATTCAGACCTTACTGTGTGCCGGATGTGTTTAGAATTAAAGTCAATGTTTCCAATAATACCCCACCCGATAATGCCAGTGATAAGCATAATGCATATGAGTACTAATTTGTTGCGCAAGCTATAGTAAAACCATATGGTAACTGTGCTTGCTATTATGGATGCAATCCAAAAAGTGCGCGATTGTGTCATCAAAAGACATACTAGTGCAGGTATAATTAGGATAATTTTACGCCACCACGTTGTAATGCCGAACCAAGCTAATCCAATGAGCAAGCCGGCACAAGCGCCCATCATTCCTGATTTTGAAAACAGCCCCCGGAAGCGAGTTTGGTAGCCGGCCATGTTTCCTACTAATAAGTGTTCATATGCGATATTTGGCCAAATAAATATTGCCATGATACTTACTAGTAATACAATAAAATATGCGAAAATAGTTAAATGTATCAAAGTACGATTCCTGGTTGTTCCCAATGAGATGTTACTTTCATAATATGCGATAGAAAATAACATGACTGAAGTTATTGATGCTATCTGAAGAAATACGAACAAGATGTCGCTTGCAAACAGGCATGATAATAACAGGCTGAACAGGTATCCGAATATTGGCCAGTAACGAAAAATAATCTGTGGATTTGTGTGTGCGATCAAGTAGATGCAACCAATGAGTAAACAGTTAAGTTGAGCAATTCCTCTTAAAATGTAAGGGTCACCAAGTTGACTTACATCTTTAAAAACAAGAGATATTATCAGGATGACCAGTGCTGCACGTAACATATCTAATAATTACTTATGTTATTAATTTTAATGATTCTTGATGAGATTCTTTTTTCGCGGAGAGTATTCGTAAAGAAAACATAACTGAGATTTACTATGATCCAGCAGATCTGCGTGAATACGATGCCAAGGCCGGCGCCAATGATGCCCCACTTCAGGATCATTGGGTACCCCAGACCAATTGTTACTATTGCGGATACCAGCTTTCCCCAAAAACCGGCTTCGGGAAATTCGGCCGTCCTAAACGCGGCGCTTAGCACGGTATTAATGCTTACCAATATGATTGCTATGCTTAATATGGGAACCAGATAATAGAATTTTCCATAGATTGGCTTGAATAAAATTGATAACAGCGGTTTAGCAAAGATTGATATTACCGCGCAAAATATTAATGATACACTGAATAAAATGATTCCTACGTTCATTAACCAGCGGCGCCATTCGTTATAACCAGTTTCAATAAGATATTTTCTGGCTACAGGAATTGCATAATTCATGAGACCGATTTGCACGACATTAAAACTGTTTAATAAGGTTTGTGCTGCCGCAAAAGCTCCGGCGGAGAAAATATCCACTCCTAGGGCAATAAAATAGATGTATATCTGCGTGGACACCGTGTATAAAATAGTTTCGAGCAACAGCCACTTTCCAAATTTCCAGTTAATGCGCCAGATATTTGCAATGTTGTGCAAGTTTATTTGATAATGCACGCCTCCCAGGGGACTGATGAGAAATCCGGCAAGGTAAGTGATGCCAATGATTAGTAAAACATGTATTAAAGAGACATTTTTCATCCATAGTAACATCAGTATCAATGTAATGCGGCAAACATGAGTAATTATGTCGGCTGTAAAAAGTTTTTTCCACTTAAAACGGGTCATATTTGCAGATCTCATAAAATCCTGCAAATCCGCCGACATCAAGTAGAAAAAGAACGCAGCGGCCAGACCTAAACTAAACAAAGGTTTGGTGAGTAAAAATATACCACCTGCCAGCAATATAAAAAAAACAAATATTATTTGAAGTGATAATTGACTGGAAAAATATGATGATGCATCCTTTTCTGTAATGCCTGCCCCAAGGACTTTTAAAGGCATTTTTACCAGAGAGGCGGAAATGCCGCTCACAATCATAAAAGCGGTACTGAACATCATGTATAACCCGAAATCATCAGGGGTAAGTGCTTTTGCCAGAAGAACAACGGTTAAAAAATTACCCAGTGAAGAAATCCCCTGACTGGCTAGGGATGTGACGGTCATATGGTTAATAATTTTATAAGACTCTTGCATAGTTTAAACCGTTTTTCAGGTTATCGGATACAGCTCCGCCCTCTAAATTACATAGACGGTATCGCACACAAAAAAGGTAACCAGTAATAAATAGCTTTTAGTCGGTTAATCACAATGATCAGGCATTTACAGCATCTTCCTTGAATAATCAATCTGTTCGTCTTGTTTAAGAGTTTGATACCGTTCATAAATCATCTTGACACTCTCATGTTTAATCATTAGACTTACAGTGAATGAATGTTTTTTAGTGTTAAAGGCATTGAAATGAAAAGAAGTTTAACCTTCATTATGATTTTTGCGTTCTTCGCGATGTTTTTATCATCGGCAAACGCTGACTGGTCGGTGAGATTGGGCGAGGATGGAACCAATGTGCTGGGCTTTCATTCCAATTTTACGAAAGTTGATTTTTTTATTACGTCAAAAAATAGCAGCACTTGGACATCTCAGGGGTTAACAAACATCTCGGCGCCGGGTTGGACGGCTTCGGTAGTCAATCCCACCTATGCTACAACCAGCGGACCTCCGGCTACGGACACGGTGTACTGGAATCTCAATTTTACCGGCAATATTCCCACAACCGTTTTTAAGCTTGATTACCTTGTTTATACCGGTCACATGATTACAGCCGCCTACAGCTTGCAATTTAAAGATGGTCAGTTGAAGTTCTGGATGCCCATTATTCCCGACTTGAGAAAATACAATAGAAATCCAGCACCCGTGCCTTTGCCGGGAACCCTGCTCCTTTTCGCTTCCGGTTTGTTGGGTTTTTGGGTGATCAAAAGAAAGTTCTTCTTGGGAGCTGTGAGACAAAGTCGTCCAGCAGAATGCATTCCCTTTGCCCGATAAAGTGAAAACCCTTTAAGATATCTTTACCAAATATCAGAATTACATTGACTCATTAAATCATTCTTCATATATTTTATCCAGTGGAGCGATCCCGATTTTTGCTTGAAATGGGACGGTCTTCTGTGCGATTTGCCGCGTGTTTCGTGAAAATGAACAAGGGAAAGCGGGACAAGATGTCTGATAATCCAAACGAGTATCAAAAATCGGCCGAACAGTTCGGACCAGGGGGGGAATTGCGTTGTTATAGCGATGAGAAGTATCGAGATATTCTCGAAAATATTGAAGACAGTTATTACGAAGTGGATCTGGACGGCAATTTCACTTTTTTCAACAATGCTTTGTGCAAACTCGGCGGGTGCACCCGGGAGGAGCTTCTGGGTGTAAACCACCGAAAGTTTATTGATGAGAAAACCGCTGACGATGTTTTTGCAATGTTTCACAAGGTTTTTCAGACCGGTGAACCGGCCAAGGCCTTCGACTGGCAAATGGTCAGAAAAGACGGGTCGAGACGGTATGTTGAGGCCTCCGCAACGCTTTTAAAAGATGTCTCGGGCCAACCGGTGGGATTTCGAGGTATTATTCGCGATATCACCGAGCGTAAAGAGATTGAGCGCAAATTATACAAAAAAGAGCAGCAATTCCGTGCGTTAGCTGAACAATCCACAGATATTATTCTTCTTTTGAATCGAGATTTGTTGATTATTTATAAAAATCAGGCTTTTGAAAAAATATTGGGATACAAAACGGATGAGCTTTTTGGCACTCATCTGTTTGACTATATTGACCCCGATGACGTAGTTGTCCTGACAGAAATATTCCATGAAGGATTTCGGAATCCCCGTTATTTTGTCAGCAGCGTTGAAATACGCATCCGGTGCAAGGACGGAAGCTGGCGGATTTTCGAGGCGATAGGATCGAACCTGGTTCGTGACAATGTTGTGGAAGCCGCCATTATTAATCTCCGGGACATTACCAAACGCAAGCAAACCGAAGACCTGCTGAAACAAAGCGAATCGCGATACCGTCTTTTGGCCGACCACATGAAAGATCAGGTGTGGCTGATGGATTTGAACTTGCAGTGGATCTACATCAGCCCCTCTGTGGAAAAATTATGGGGTTACACTCTTGAGGAACTCAAGCAGAGTTCGCTGGAAAAGCTGCTCACGCCTGCCTCCTATCCTGCGGTGACCGATTTTCGATCACGACAATTACCCATGACACTGAAATCTCCTCCGGATTATTTTTTGAAACGTACCCTGGAAGTGGAGACCATCTGTAAGGGCGGGTGTCTAGTCTGGTCTGAAATTACCTTCAGCCTGATTCTGGATAAGGATGGCCGCCCCCTTTCCATTCTTGGAGAAGGCAGAGATATTACCGAACGTAAACTTGCGGAACAGGCGTTAAAAAAAAGCGAGGAGCGCTACCGTAGTGTTTTTGAAAATGCCGGGCTTCCGATGGTCATCATGGAGGATTCCCTGTTGATCTTCATGGTCAATGACCGGTTTGTGGATATGTCCGGATACAAAAAAGAGGAGATTGAGGGCCGGATGAATTTTGCCGACTTTCTGGCCGCGGAAGACCGTGATGCACTTATGGCCTGTTTTTCCCGCCACGAGGAAAACAAACCGGTTGAGTATGAGTGCCGGATCGCCCATCGCAACGGAGAACAATTTGATGTTCTGATGCGGCTCGGACACATTCCCGGAGCAGGCCAGTTCATTGCTTCCTTTACAGACATTACGTCCCGAAAACAGGCTGAACTCGCCATGCTGGAAAACCAGCAACATTTACAGAAAGAGAATATCCGCCTTCGTTCTTCCATCCGGGAACGCTATCGGTTTTGTGATATTATCGGCAAGAGCCAAAGTATGCAGGAGGTTTACGAATTTATTCTTCAAGCGGCGGCTACCCAGGCTCATGTTATTATTTACGGTGAATCGGGAACGGGTAAAGAGTTGGTGGCCAAGGCGATCCATGCCACGGGAGAAAGAAGCAAAAATGACTTTGTCACGGTTCACTGCGGCGCCATCCCGGAAACGCTGATGGAAAGTGAATTTTTTGGCTATAAAAAAGGTGCGTTCACAGGGGCCAATACGGATAAGCCAGGCTATCTTGACGAGGCGGATGGCGGAACTCTGTTTCTGGATGAGGTTGGTGAAATTGGGCTGAATATGCAGGTAAAGCTTTTGCGGGCTATTGCCGGCGGCGGCTATACGCCTGTTGGAAGCAGCGCCAGAAAAAATGCCGATGTGCGTATTATTGCGGCAACGAATCGGAATCTCAGGGATCTGGTGAAACAGGGAATCATGCGGGAAGATTTTTTTTACCGCATTCATATTCTTCCCATTTACCTTCCCCCATTGCGGGAAAGGAAAGAGGATATGCAGCTCCTCATTGATCATTTTCTTCACCTTTACGATAAGAACTCTCCCCCTTTGCCTGGACACGTAACCGAAGCCTTGTTGAACTATGGCTGGCCGGGAAATGTTCGTGAGCTTCAAAACGTGCTGCATCGTTACCTGACGCTGAAAAGGCTGGATTTTGTTGGCGGGCCGGCTGTTCGTTCTGTGCATCTCGAAGAAGGGTTGCCGGAAAGCGGGGAATCTCTCAAAGCAGAATCAGCCCCACAGGTTGTCATTGCGGGAGAAAAGCAGTTTCTCCGCAAGCCAGTTGAGATCAGGCTTGCGGATTCGACTCTGAACCTGAAGGCTTTGGAAAGAGAGCATATTATCAATGCCTTGTCGGAACATCATTGGCACCGGGGCCGAACCGCATCGGCCCTGGGCATTAACCGAAAGACTCTTTTTATGAAAATGCAAAAATTTGGCATTAATGAGTCATGAGAAGTTGTTTATCTATGCCTCAAGATGGGGTATATATTCCCATTATCATAAAATATTAATTTTACGTTATAATTTATTTTGTGATTTTTTAATGAGGCGCTTTGCCCCAATTGAGATATTATTGTTTCAGCTCGCCGAATAAAAACTAGTTCTATATATTCAATACTTAAAACATATATCGGTCATTTTATCAACAATGGCATGTGAAATGCTCATGTAGAGAGCATTCCGATATAAATCTTATTTTGGAATGAGCCGTAGAAAGTCAAATGAAATAGTTCTCCAGGAGGTTGTTATGAAAAAAATGATGCTCGTAATGGTTGCTCTTCTTCTTGCATTACCGATGTTTTCCGCACAGGCCGGAACAAAGGCGGCAACAAAATACCCGATTGTTCTTTCGCATGGCATGGGTGCAAACGCCGAGGTAATGGGAATTACCGACTATTGGGGAAAAATTCCAAAGACCTTAAGAGAGAACGGAGCGCAGGTTTTCATTACCAGCGGCAATCCCATGCAATCCAAAGAATACAAAGCTTTGGAATGGAAAGCAAAAGTTAAAGAAATCCTGGCCATCACCGGCGCAAAAAAGATTAATCTCATCGGTCATTCCGACGGTGGGCTTTATACCCGATATGCAATTACCAATCTCGGCATGGCTCCTTATGTCGCCAGTTATACCAGCATGAGCAGCCCTCACAGAGGGAGTCCGGTTGCCGACGCGATCATGAACTTTGGTGCAACCACGGGATTGACCAATGCCATCGCGGGTCTTCTTGATTTCGTGTATGGATTTTTATTTGGTGTTCCCGGAACGGACAGTGAAATCAATGGAATTCAGGAAACAACCTGGTGGATGAAAACCGTTTTTAATCCGAATGTTCCCGACATGGCCGGAGTTTATTATCAGAGCTACGGTTCAGACTGCAAAACCATCATCGGAGGGCAAATTATGACTCCGCTGTGGCTGGCGGTGAAGCCGGTTGAAGGTGCCAATGATGGCTTGGTTTCTGTTTCCTCAGCTAAATGGGGTAATTACCGGGGAACTTTGACTGGCTGGTTTGGAGTCAATCATTTGTCGGAAGTAGGTCTTTTAAGCCTGCCGACACCCGGATACGACGCTCCGACCCATTTTACCAATATTGCCGCAGACCTGAAGAACAGAGGGTTTTAATTCTCATTTCCACAAGATTATTTTTAGACAAGCCGTATCACCTCAATGAATTCCAGAGGAATACGGCTTGTTTTTTTATGTTGGAAAAGATAGAATTACACATATGAAAAAGAAGATTGTTCTGGCAGTAGTGACGATTGTTGTTACTTGTCTGGTTGTCTATGTTTTCTATCCGCGTTTGTCCGGATACTTTTCGGATGATGCCGACGCGGAACATATTATCAGCATGAAGCAAAATATTCCCATATCGGATGTCAAAATGTTTATCAAAGGATTTCCGGCTCAATCGGCTGAGGAAGACCCCCGGGAATATTTTTCCAGAGAAATCGTCAATGCCTATACAGTGCGTTTTTTCAAATTTCTGGAAACCCAAATCGAATTTACCAGTATGGATGATCATCTCAAGGCGGTGAAAGCCTATCTCTATTCCAAATTTCCGCCCCTTCAGGCGCAGGAGATGTTCGCGCTTTACCGGAAATTTCTTGATTATGAAATTCAAATTCACGAAAAAGCAAAAGCCTGGGGCCAACCGAAAACAGCGGAAGAATTATTACGCTATCTTCAATCCGTGCAGGATTATCGAAGAGATATTTTCGGTAAAGAGATTGCGGATGCCATGTGGGGTGCGGAAGTCAAGGCCCATGAATATACTATTCGAAAAAACGGTATCAAGAACGATCCCAATCTTTATGGAGCCGAGAAAGAAAGAAGAATCAGCCATTTGAAAGAGGAAATGTGGGGTGCGGACGCTGTCCGTCTGGAAGATGCCCCGCAAACCGATTCTGAAAGGTATGAAGTATATCAAGAAAAGCAGGAAATTTACCAAAAAGATCTTCAGCAATTGACGGAATATGAGAAATTGAGGAAAATCAAGGAGTTCAGGGAGAAATATTTCACCGCTGAACAGATGGCCAAACTTGAACAGGTTGACCGGGAAATGGAACACGAAAGATTAAGGGAATCCGATTATTATGCCAAGGAGAAGGCCATTTTGAACGATTTTTCGCTCAGTGATGAAAAAAAAGCACTGGCCATACAGGAATTGCAAAACAGCCTTTTTGGAGAGGATGCAGACGCGCTCCGAAGGAGAATCAATATACAAAAGCAAGCTTCCCCATAGAAGGATTTTTACATTTCTTTGATCTGGTTACGTTTCTTTGATTTAAGGTGATTGAATAGAAAAGAAATCAAAAAATGATCTTGTCTGACCCAGCTCGGATTTCGAGGTTGAAAATGAAAAAGGAAAGCAAAATTCAAAAGTTTCCCTCTTCTCATTTCCATGAAATGTTGAGGAACTTTCAAGGTTTGCCAGACATTATTCTCCATTTTCCAGGAGGGTGCCGATGGATTTTTTTGGCATCGATCATTATGCTGGTTCTGACGGCTTATACTCCGACTTCCTTTGCCGCGGAACTCAAAAATGAAAATGCTCGCCAGGAGGGAAACTGCCTGGTTCTTACCTATGACTTGGATGGCAGGGAAAACGATGTTCAGGTTCATCTGACGTTTACGGTTGAAGGACGAATCTATCAGGCTTCGGAACTTCATGTCGAAGGGGATGTCGGCAAGGTGAAAACAGGTGCAAAAAAAAGAATTAGCTGGAATATTTTGAAGGATTTTCCACGAGGCTTGCATGGTTCGGTGGAATGGGAGCTAACCACAACGCAGGACGCATTAAAAGACCCGATTACCGGCATGCAGATGCTCTTCATCAAAGGCGGGTGCTTTCAGATGGGAGACACGTTTGGAGACGGCGAAAGTGATGAAAAGCCGGTTCACGAAGTATGTGTGAGTGATTTTTACATGGGGCAATACGAAGTGACGCAAGGTCAGTGGAAAGCGGTTATGGGAAATAACCCTGCTCGTTTTCCAAACTGCGGCGGAAACTGTCCTGTTGAAAATGTGTCCTGGACCGACGTTCAGGAATTTATCCGCAGGTTCAATGCCCGAAACGGAAAAAGTTACCGTCTGCCCACCGAGGCCGAGTGGGAATATGCAGCCAGAAGCGGGGGGAAAGGCGAGAAGTGGGCGGGAACCAGCAGCGAATTGTCCTTGGGAAACTATGCATGGTATAACAAAAATTCAGGCCGAAAAACTCATCCGGTTGGTCAGAAACAGCCCAATGGATTGGGCCTGTATGATATGAGCGGCAATGTCTGGGAGTGGTGTGCAGACCGATACGGTGAAAAGTATTATTCACAAAGTCCTAAAAATAATCCTGAAGGGGCATCCTTCGGTTCGGACCGTGTTCCTCGTGGAGGCAGTTGGTATTACCACGCACCTTCGGCTCGTACATCATATCGCGGCAGGCGCAGCCCAACCCAAAAGGGCAGCAACCTTGGTTTCCGGTTGGTCCTGACCCAGTAATTGCTTCATATGAACAGTTATCGATCTGCCCTTGCCAAAAACTTGCTTATTTTATGTTTAATTTTACAATTCCTCGGTCACGACCCGGTTCAACCCACCGTCCATCAAGAGAACTTCCGTCAAGAACAAGTGCATATTCACAGTTCAAATGTGCACCGCCTCTTTTGATATGGGACACTTCCTTAAAAACGAGAGTATTGCCGGTTACTCTTCCTTCAATACGATGAACAGAATTCAGAGACGGCCAGGAGATTTCGCCGGAAAAATTTCCGGTTACAGAATCGACCGTTCCAATCGTAACAAGCGTCGGAAAGTTTTTGCTTTTCTGGTCCTGCACAAAACCCTCAAGGAGGGTTCCTGAAGATATAACGGTTTGGGCCTGTGCCAAGGAAACAGCTAAAAACAGACTAATAAAAACCAGTGATGCATACTTCAAAAATCGATTCATAATTTACCTCCATTTTTTGATTGAAATGATCTTTACGTTTTCATTATTCGCTTATGATGGCTCCAGCCATGAGATCGCCGATCAATTTGCTGAAACGGGAAGGATTGTCCAGTTTGCCACCTTCGGAGATGACCGCCATGTCAAAAAGCAAATCGGTGTAATCTTTTAATATATTGGATTCTTTATCTTTTTCGTAAATAGACCTGATTTTGGCAAGAAGGGGATGTTCCATGTTGAGCTCCAGCACCCGTTTGGTTTGGGGTGACTGCACGCCGCCTGCTTTGAGGATTTTTTCCATGTAAGCGCTCATGTCGTATTGATCGCCGGAAAGGCAGGCTACCGAATCTTTCAAATGGGTGGAAGGTTTTACATCTTTCACTTTTTCAGAAAGGCTGGTTTTGATGAACTCAAAGAGGGCATTGAATGCTTCTTTTTTGCCGTCATCCATTTTTTCCAGATCGAGATCGCCTTTTTCCGCGCTCTTAAAGGTTTTCTTTTCAAACTCATGGAGATCGCGAATGACCCACTCGTCAATTGGGTCTGTCATCAGCAGTACTTCAATGTCCTTTTCCTTAAGCTGTTCTAGGTGAGGGCTGTTGGCCAGCGCGGTCAGGTTTTCTCCGGTGATGTAGTAAATTTCCTTTTGATCCGGTTTCATCCGGTTGACATAGTCGGAAAGCGACGTGTATTTACCGTCCGACTGCGTTGATTTATAGCGCAATAGGGACGCGATTTTGTCTTTATTGTCATAGTCTTGGGAAATGCCGGCTTTGAAAATATGCCCGAACTCAGTGAAGAAAGTGGTAAATTTTTCCTGTTCCATTCCTGAAAGGAGATCCAAAATTTTCTTGACCAGATTCTTCCGAATGCTCCGGACCAGGGCGTCTTGCTGGAGGATTTCACGGCTGACGTTCAGGTTCAGATCCGGGGCATCCACCACGCCTTTGACAAAGGCCAGATACTGGGGCATCAGTTCCTTGCAGTTTTCCATAATGAAGACGCGACGGGAGTAAAGTTGAATACCGTGTTTTTGCTCGTGACTGAATAAATCGAAGGGGGCCTTTGAAGGAATGTAAAGCAAAGCGTTGAATTCCGTTTTCCCTTCCAGTTTCACATGCAAATGGGTAAGGGGCGGATTCCAATCGTGGCTGATGTGGCTGTAAAACTCATTGTGCTCTTCTTCCGTGACTTCCTTTTTATCTTTTGTCCAAATGGCTTTCATGGAATTGAGCGTTTCTTCCCGAATGATTTTTTCTGTTTTGTCTTTTTCGGGTTTTCCGTCCTTGTCCAAAATCGGTTCCGTCTTTTCCACATCCATGACGATGGGATAGGAGACAAAGTCGGAATGCTTCTTGACGATGCCCCGGAGAACCCATTCGTCAGTGAAGTCCTGTTCGTCATTTTCTGTTTTTTTCAGATTCAGGAGAATGGATGTACCCCGTGTTTTCTTTTCTGCCGGTTCAATCGTATAGGTTCCGTCTCCGGCGGATTCCCATTTTGTTGCCAGATCGCTTCCTGCCGCCCGTGTAATCAAAGTGACCTTTTCAGCAACAATAAAGGCGCTGTAAAAGCCGACGCCGAACTGGCCGATCAATTCAGGCGTTATCGTTCCTGGTTTGCTGGATGCTCCGACGGCTTCCAGAAAGTTTGCCGTTCCGCTTTTGGCAATGGTTCCGATATTTTCAATAATTTCATCATGGGTCATGCCAATGCCGTTGTCCGATATTTCCAGTGTTTGATTCTTTTTATCAGCGGTGATTTTGATTTTCAGATCCGTGTCGCTGCCTAGAATTTCCGGTTCTGTCTGGGCTCTGAAGCGGAGCTTGTCAATGGCATCCGATGCGTTGGAAATCAGCTCTCGCAGAAAGATTTCCCGATGCGAATACAAAGAGTGAATAATGATATTCATCAGCTGCTGGACTTCGGTTTGAAATTGATGGGTTTCCCTGACTCCTTCCATATGACCTCCAAATCTATGTGATTTAATTTATTGAGATTACAATTATATGCACATTGCGGTGCTATATTGGCCATGAATTGCGGATTGTCAAGCCCTTCATGGGGTTCATCATATAAAGACTTCCAAATGATCTTGATGAGAAAGTTTATTTATCTTTTGGGAAAATTTCTGACGGTCACGGACGTGAAGTTTGTACTTGCATTGAAGATGATTCGTTGTAATATCGGAAATCATTGAAATGATATACATGTGACTACATTAGTCAAGAAGTTGTGGATGTTTTTTATCAACACGAAGTCAATCTCAGGATCGAGTGAACAATGACCGTTGGCGGGGCAAGTGAATCAGGCATAATCATATGATGAATGAACAAGAAGAAAAAAGGGCCAGGCTTGGTAAGCGCAAAGAATCCATCAAGATGAAAGGCGCGGATTTATGGGATGTTTTGTCGGATGCCGTCAATAATTTCAGCAATAACGGAGATGCAAACCAGGCGGCGGCCATCGCTCTGTATGCCATTCTTTCCGTTATTCCGCTCTTCATCTTGACGATGCTTGCCGCTGGATCTTTCTTCAGCTCCAATCCGACGATTCAAAAGGACATTGTCGCAGGCGTTCAGAACTTTCATCCCTATTTTTCGGAGGAGATTCTCCGGCAGTTGGGAAAAATTGAGGGGAAAGGTCAAATTCTGGGGTGGATCGGCGTGGTTGGTCTTGTTTGGCTTTCCGCGGCGATTTTCAATGCCGTTGAATCCGCCCTGAATATCATTTTCCGTTCGCAGCAGAAACGAAATTATTTTATTTCTAAACTGATGGCTTTGTCCATGATTCCAATGGCTTGGGTGATCGGCGGCTTAAGCGTGATCCTCAGTTATGTAACGGCGCTTCTTGCAAAACAACCGTTGAAGCTTCCCGGAGAGATCGAAATTTCTTTGACCATGCCGGCGCATATCATCCTTCGGTATATTATTCCTTTTCTGATCGTAGTCTCTTTAATCACGGCAGTTTACCGGATTGTTCCGACTGCCAAAATCCGTTTTCGGGTGATTCTGGCGGGCAGTTTCGTTTTTGCGCTGCTGGTGGAAATTGCCAAGCAGTTTTTTACCTGGTACGTGGCCAATTACACACGCTACAATGTGATTTTCGGGTCAATGGAAACGATTGTGATTTTAGTGATTTGGGTTTTTTATGTGGCCCTGATCTTTTTGTTTTGCGCGGAAGTGCTGTCTTCCTACGAGCGTCGAGATGGCCTTCTTCTGGAACGCGCTTTACTGAAACCGCATATTTCCCTGTTGAAGGTTGACGAACGCCTTTTTCGAAAATTCGGTAGAGCCTGCGAAGCGGATGAAATAATCTTTAACGAAGGCGATGCCGGCCGGGAGATGTTTTATGTTCTGTCCGGGCGGGTCTGCCTGGAGCGGGTAAACGGGCAGGTGAGGAAAACGCTGGCCGAGATGGGGCCGGGACAGTATTTTGGCGAGATGGCCGCCCTGATTGATGTCCAGCGCACCGCAACAGCGCGCGCCCTGGAAGACAGCCATCTGGCCGTAATTCGTGACACCACTTTTCAAAATCTGATTCAGGAAAGTCGCGATGTGGCGCTGGCGATGCTGCGGGAGTTTGCCCTGCGCCTGAAGCATTCCAACACCGCGCTGGAGGAGTGGAGCAACCTCTGGACGCGGCTGACGGTCATGATGTATTTTTTGGATCAACCCGAAACGGATGCCGCGAAGCACGTTTGGGATCTGTCAAAACTGACAGGGCAAGAGCCTTCTGAAATCGAGTCTCTGATTCAGGGCCTTGCCGTGTCGGGGATTCTCTCGGTGAAAAATGGCCGGATAGCGGGAATTGACCGTGGCAAAATGTGGAGCATGATTTCTTCCGGCGCCATGAAGGAGGATTCCTGATTCAGCATTCGGCTCGCGGTAGTAAGGGGACGCTGTTAATTTATTAACATTCGATTAAATATAATTGTTTTCTTTATGTATTTCATGAATTCAGGCGTTCAATTGCGCGAACTGTCTCTGTCTAATCTAAACCCGTTAGATTCGGCAATTTGCCGGCCGCGGACAACCGATTTGCTGATGGCCGGAATGGATAAACCGAGATTGCGGGCCAAACTGGCCATCGTCTCTCCAAGCTCTCGTACCGCCCAAAAGCAAAACAGGCTTCGGGCGTTGACAATGTGTTGTTGTTTCCCCGCCGCACGGACATCTTTTGGTTTGACCCCCATCAATTCCGAAACGCGCAAGGCAACCTGCTCTAAATTCATGCCGCCTAAACGAAGCGCATGACTTTTCTTGATGGACTCTTGCGTCTTTGATAAAATCTGACTGACAAAATTACCGTCACCCAGTATCCTTTCATCGCTTCGATGGTAAATCCCTTCCTCTCTTTTCTGCTTTAACCCTTCCCAGCCGCCTGCGCTTCGTATTAAGCCCCCGCCTGCCAGGTCATGGCGTCTGCCCTGTACAATTCCCTTCTCCACGAACAGTCGATAGGACTGACGCGCCCAATCCCGGTTCTTTCCAAAAAGCCCCAAAATTCCTTCTGTTTCCTGCCAGGGATGATGCGCGCTTCCCATCAGGGCGATGTGGCCGGAATACGGATAGCTGTCCAAATCATCCAATCCCTGAACCAAACCGGCCCGCAGCGGATTGAGATGAATGTAGCGAACCAGTTCCAGAAGATAGACATCCTCCTGGCACAAAATGGATTTAAATCGGTTTTGGAAAAGGTGCCCATGCCGACGCCGGCTACGGTTAAACCAGGTGGCGTATCCGGTCAACAGCCGCCTCATCACGGTCGAAATCGAAATATTTCCCGTGCGGCAGAGCATATGAAAATGATTGGGCATCAATGACCAGGCAAAACAGGTTGTTCCGGTATCCAGAAGAATCTCTCCCATCCGATGAAGAAAATGATCCCGATCGGCATCAGAATCGAATATCTTCCTGCGCTCAATGCCGCGCCCCATGATATGATGGACGGCATCCGCTGCATCTATGCGTGCTCCTCTTGGCATGTCGCTTCGATAGCCCGGACTTAATGCGTTGTCAAGAAGAAAGTTAATAAGTTAACAGCGTCCCTTTTGTTACACTTTCCGGCGAACCAATCGTTTTCGCACGACTTTTTTTGCGGCGGGCGCTGTTGTGGTTGCTACAGGGGTAGCGGTAGCGCGGGTCAACGGCTGACGATGCTGACAGGTGGCCCGCGGGCATTTCAGAAATACCTGGCCGGAGCTGTCCGTGAACTCCACCATGAATGAATTTTTGCAGCGCGGGCAGGGAATCTGATGGGGACGTCCCCAGCTGATAAAGTTGCAGGTGCTGGACGTGCAGGAATAAAAAGGTTTTCCCGCTGCCGTTGTTTCTTCTTTCAGCACACCGGTTTTGCAAATTGGACAAACCAGCGCCAGTTCCTTTTCGAAAGCTGCGATTTTTGCCGCGATTTCATCATCATTCACCACAACCGGCTCTTTTTTCTCCGGTTCCGGTTCTGAGATGGCAGCAGCGGGAGGCGGGACCGGTTTGGGTTCCGGTTCTTTTTCGGGTTCCGGCATGAACGGGGGCAGGTTAGGAATATGTCCTTGACTTAATTCATCTATTCTTGATGGTGATGATTCCGGAGGTGAAAATTCCGCAATGGTTTCCGCCGGCGCCTTTTCAATTTTGGCCGTAACCCCCGCTGGGGTCAAAACATAATCCCGGATGATTTTTGAACCGGATGATTTTTTGTCGTCCGACTTTTTCAGCACGGCGGAAGAAGGTTTGGGAGCTTGCGCAATGGTGGGGATTTTCGGTCTTGGCAAAGGCACGCCCTGATTGTGGAGCGTCTGATCGAAACGGGACAGGGCGGTTTTGGCGTCAATGCGGCCGCTTTCCACTTCTTGTATGGTCTGCCCCAGATAGGCCAGCATATTAATGCCCTTCATTTTTGGATAAATCCGGTTCAGCAGGCGGGCTGTTTCGCGGGTGGCCTGGTAGGAGTAAAAATGGCCGTCCGGTTGCAGATGAAGAAATTTTTGCGCCACCATATCGGAAATGGCTTTATAAAGAGCTTCGTTTGTTTCAATCCCCGCTTCTTTTGCGTCCGCCATGAAAGTATCCACGGAATAGCGTTCACTGACGTCACCGTAAATGTCTTCAATGTCGAGTTCCCTGCCTCCGAAAAGAACAAAGCAGACAATATTTTCCAGCGTGAAGGGCATGCCGCCGACGGATAGTTTGGTATTTGCCAACCGCTCGTGATGGCTTGCAAAAATTTGCTCGAATCTGAGCTTCAGAGCTGCATCCATGGTTATTTTCTCCTGTTTTCTGATTTCTCCATATGCTGTTTTTCGGGGGGCTTGGGTAAAAGCACCGCGAAATATTTTCCTGTTTTTTTAATCTTTTTTTGATTATTCTGCAAGACAGTTTGCGCCGCCTGATGTTTTTTCCAGACAGAATTCATGCCGGGTTGGGATTTTGGCGCCGGGAGAGTGGCCGTGGCTATTATCATTAAGCTCCAAGATATTGACGAAGCGATTGAAAACCTTCGCTACAAAGCAGAAACCACACTGAAATCAAAGCTTTTGCGGGCCTTGCGGCATTATTATCAAGATGAGGATTCCGCGGAATCCCTTGAGTCCATCGATACGGAAGAACTGGTGAAGACCGTCTGGGAAACCGGTGACGACGCTGCGCTTCTGAAAACCAAGAGAAAAAATTTCAGCAGCCTGAAATCCAGTGTCAACAGTGATTTGAAAAAACTCTATGCCGAGGGAAAAAATCCTCTGGGTATCGTCATCGGCCACACCAATGTCTTCAGCATTTCCGATGAAGCAAAAGATAAAGCCCTTTCCGGCATCATGGATGTCTTCAAGGACAAGGGCATTGATACACAAAGCAAGATCAGCGAGATTCTCTCGGCTTTGAGCGATATTCTCTCTTCCTCCGCTATTGATACGGAAGTGGAAAACACAAAGGAGGAAATCGAACGTCTTAAAGATGTCCTTGGCGGCATTTCAGGAAAGCTGGGACTGTCCCTGCAGGATATTATTCGCCGTGGAGATGACAAGGGAGGACGCAGGGGTCGCACGGAGGAAAAAACCGAGAAAACGCTGGAGGATACGGAAAAAGTCGGGGACATCACCGATTATCTTAAAGGCGGTCTTTCCATGATTGATCAGGCCCTGCAGGGTCTGGCACATGAAATTGAAGAAGCTTCCATTGTTCCTTCTAAAAAAGACATGGTGGATTCTGTCCGGACCGCCATTGAAGATATCGTTTCGGTTTTGAAAGAATCCAAAACCGACGCAGAGGGAGAGGCTCAAAAGATCATCGTCTCCGCGGAAAAAATCATCGCAGGCATTGCGGAGGACCCTGCAACCGGTCTGTCTACCGTTCAGGCGGAAAAAATCCGGCAAGTTCTTCAGGAGATTGCCGCCGCAGCGGAGCAGGGCAAGCTTCCGGAGGACGGGACGGCTACGCCCGCGCACAAAGCCGGCATAGAACTGCTGGCGAAAGTTTCTGACATACTGGGCAAAGCCGGCATGACGGCTGATGAAAAAATTAGTAAAATCATGGCATTGGTCAGGCTTATTGCCGATGGGGCGCTGGCGGATGCGCAAGTGGCGGCAAGCCAGGAGGAACAAGCGCAGTTCATTGAAAAGATAGATCATATTGCGCAAAACATTGAGGAGCTGATCCGAAAATCCCTCCACAAAGCCAAAACTCCAGAAAGCGCGGAAGATGTCTGGCGCTCTTCGTTTTCTGACATCAGCCAGGCGCTTCAGGATGTGGAGACGGGCACAGAAGACAAGGCCGGAAAGATTTTGGAAATTGTTGAAAGTACGCTGGATCGGATGCTGGAAGCGCCACAATCCGGATTGCCGGACGAGCAGGGAGAAAAGCTTCGTCAGATGATCCGGCAAATGACCAGGACGTCCGCGGGCCCTGTTGATCGAATCGGTCCGGAGGACGTTGGAGAAGAAGGCAAAGAAGCGCCTGAAGAGACGGTAATGACGGAGAAGGAGGAGGTTCGGGAAAGCCTTCCCGGCGCAGCGGAATCTGTCGAGGGAAAAGGAGATGCGGGAACGGCTGTTACAGAACCTGCTGAAGCCGCTGAGGTAAAAACTGGAGCAAAACCAGAAGCGGAGCATCAACAACTTCTTCAGCAGGCGATGCAGACGACCCTTGCCGACCTTCTTACCGCTATTCAGGATTCGGACACGGATGCGGCAAGCAAAGCAAAAAAAATTATGGCGGCCGTCAGCGAGCTGGTGGGAGATGCGCTGCAAAAGGAAAGCGGCGGAGAAGGCGGTACAGACCAGGAACGTATCCGGGAAATGCTGAACAAGATTACAGACGGATTGGAGGCATTAACGGAACTGGAAGTGGTGGAGGATCTTGCCGGAGAAGGCGAGATGGAAACCATAGAAATTGTGGAAGAGGTCGCACCGGAATCACTTCAGGAGGCTGCAGGAATTCCAGTAGGAGAAGGCGGCGAATACGAGATAGTCGAAGAGATTGTCGGAGAAGGTGAGGGCGCAGGAGCTGGCGCGGAAGCTGGAGCCGGAGTCGGAGTTGGAGGCGAAGAAGGGGCGGCCGGAGCGGAAGGTGAATTAATTCATGAGGTTGCGGAAGTTCCAGC
>Ga0116143_10002653_pt1 | contig 19124 bp, 19 predicted proteins | sample AD_UKC034_MetaG_FD_89745 | JGI IMG/M metagenome (GOLD analysis project Ga0116143, IMG submission 89745) | Active sludge microbial communities of municipal wastewater-treating anaerobic digesters from USA - AD_UKC034_MetaG | ecosystem: Engineered > Bioreactor > Anaerobic > Digestate | place: USA...
AATCACAATCCTCGTGAAGGAACTCATCAGAAGCAGAATGGCAGGGGCAAAAGCGAGTATCGTCATCAGGATGACAATACTTATAAGGTTCCTTCCACCCTCTGCACCCGAGAAAGACCCTATGATATCGAGTTTTGTCTGTGATTTCTCCTTTGGCGCTGCAAGTGCATGAGGAGCAACCACAACAAACAACATAGACACAACAATTAACACAACGATGATCTTCATTTGTCACCAATCTCTTTCTTCCATCTGGTCAACAGTGACATCTCCTTCTCACCAACACCTATTACGAGTACATAGTCCTTTACTTCAAGCACAGATACGAATTTTTTGTACCCGAGATGTATGGTATCCACCTTTTTAAGACCATATGCCGTATCTTTCGTTTTCATGTTCAACTTCAGCCTATCGGCATACCTATACAAAAGAATTAAGACGGCAATTATGCCGAGAAGAATAAAAAATACCTTTATGATACCCAGATACACATCCATCATGCCAATGTCTGCACCCTTTCCTTTGGTGTTACGATCTCGTTGATTCTAACACCGAGTCTTTCGTTAACTACTACAATGTCACCTTTCCCAAGAAGTTTTTCATTCACATAAATATCAACCGATTCGCCCGCTATCTTGTTCAGTTCTAATGTAGAGCCTTTTGCCAGAGAAAGAAGTTCACCGATCGTCATCTTTGTTCTTCCAATTTCGACAGAAATGTCAACCGGTATATCCAGCAGGCTTTCAAAGTTCAATTCAAACCTCTTTGAATCATCTGTTTGTTGATTTTTTGATACAAAATCTTCCATGTTATCTCCTCGTCTTACAAATCTTTATTATATTGTTCCCTCAATCTGCACAGCCTTACTCCCTTTCAAAATACCAAGCCTTCCTTTCAGCTTTGCCTTTCCGCCTATCATAATATCAACGGGATCATTCACGGATCTATCCACCATGATTATAGTGTCTTCTTTGGCCCCGAGAAAATCCTTCAATGAAATCCTCTTCTTTCCAAGTGTCACCCTTATATCGAGTGGCACATTCATAACCTCCTCTTTCATCTTTTCAATCCATTTATGTCTCATCTCCAGGCCTTCTCTCGAAGGGGTTGAAGTCAAATAATCTTTAATGGTTTCCAATATCCCATAGGGTATGCATATTTTCATCCAACCGCTGACATTTTCAATATTGAACGAGAACTGGCAAATACTTACAATCTCTTCCTGCGAGACCATCGTTACATAATTTGGATTCATTTCAGACCTTGAATATTTACACGTAATCCTATATACAGGTGTCCATGCCTTTTCCATTTCATTCGAAAAAATGTCAGCCAGTTTTTTGATCACGTAGAGTTCGATCTTTGTAAACTCCCTCCCCTCAATTTTCGGAGCAGAAACATCAAAACCCCCGAAAACCGATTCCAATACACAAAAGACAATCTTTGCATCGAAAACAACAATGAAAAATCCATTCAGGTTTTCCGTCGTAATAACGTTCATATTTGTTGGCAGCGGTAATGTCTTGACAAACTCTCTATATTCTATGTAATGAACAGGGGTCTGTTCTATCTCAACATCTCTGCCAAGAAAAAGCGAAAGAGCTGACTGAAATGACTTTGAAAACCTGTCGTAGATGAATTGCAAAGCCGGCAGGTTTTCCTTTTTTGATTTTGTAAACTGAAGTATGTCAAATGTTCTGACTTCTTGTTTGGGTTCATCGGGCTCAGCCTTTTGTTCAATCTCTATTGCGCCATCGGATAATCCGCTTAGTAACGCATCAATTTCTTCTTGTGATAATACCTGGTCCATTTTCTTTCCTTTATTGGATTATAAAATCGGTTATATATATCGCATTGATTTCGTCCGGTTTTTTGAAGACACCCTTCAGCGAGGTAAGCAACTCCTGTTTGATAGCATCCCTACTATTTACATCCATCAGCACTTCTATGTTTTTTGAACCAAGTACCGAGAGGATCCTGTCTCTTATCAACAATGTCATGTTCTTCGCTTCTTCCATGCTTTTAATATCTTTCATCTCTATGCCAAGCGATATTTTTGCAAACCTTGAACTATTTCCTGCAATATTAAATAAAAAGGGTTCGAGGGACATTATGGGCCCCATCTTTCTTTCCACCTTTTTTTCTCCTTCTTGGGCGGTTTTCTTGAATATTTTTGCCAAAATGACATTCCCATAAAAGAAATACGTCCCACCTAAACCAAGACAGAACACAACGAAAACTACAATGAGAATGAATTTGAATCCACCCTTTTTCTTTTTCTCTTTGACTTCTTTTGCGTTCTCTTTTTCAACGTTATCTTCCGGCATACACTCCTCCTGATGTTTCTCAAAAAGCAATATGTGTGCCATACGCTGGATGATTTTATTTAACTAACGATAATCAATAGTTACAAGTTATTAATCAGTTAGAAGATGTTTCAGGGTTGATAGTTTTAATATATTTGTGTTGGAAAACAGGCCAAAAGCGTCACAACTTTGACGGTTGAAATACAAACGAAAGATTTGAAAAACCCGCACAATACCCTTAAAGGCTTTTGCAAAGGCATCATGAAAGTAATCTGGAAGTGTTTCGGTTCAAAAGATTGAGATTTGGGGCTTTAAACTGCCCTGCCACCAGGGATAACAGGATAAAACACCCAAATCTCACTTAAACATAGAAGTTTACCAATCCTATCGTTTCAAGTTCATAAGCTCCTGAAGCACCTCATCGGAAGTGGTAATAACCCTCGAATTTGCCTGGAATCCTCTCTGCGCAACTATCATCTTGACGAATTCCGTTGCCAAATCAACGTTCGACTGCTCCAAAGAGTTGGGGTTGATCTTGCCGGTTCCAGACACACCGGGTGCATACTTATAAGCTTCTCCGGTCTTGTTGTTTGAAGAAAAGAGGTTACTGCCTTCCTTTGTTAGCGCAACCGTATCACCAAAGTTGGCGAGTGTAATCTGATATTGATTGATTATCTGTCCATTAGAATAGTGGCCTGAAATGATACCGTCGGCATCCACGGAAACACTAAGAAGCGTGCCAGGCGGATAACCGTTCTGGGCTTGATAGTTTGTAGCTGAGTCTATAGGGTACTGGGTCATAGGGTCTTTCGGGTTGCCTGATACGGATGAAAGTGACCCGAATGACAGGGTTATCGGTTGGTTCTGCTTTGCCGGTGCAGTAAAATTAAACAGTATCTGGTGGTTTGAACCTTCGCCTTGAAGCACACCGGAACTGTTAAAAACAAGATCGCCACTTGCAGCCATAGTGTTTTTACCTGTTGCAGAATCACCTGCACCAACAACAGCCATCCACTCCCATGTGCTGTTGTTGCTTGATATATCGATGTTTGATTTTCTGAAATATACTGTAACGACGTGTGACTGACCGTTAGAATCATAAACCGTTATTGAAGATGAATAGTTGGCGGTTGCAGTTGGTTTATCGACATCGAATCCTGAGATGGTAAATTTTTGTGTTGTGTTTGTTATCGTTGGCGCAATTGTAATGTCCAATCCCAAATCCTCAAAGTTTGCCATACTCTGTCCGGCTGTTATCACCTTGCTTTTTACGATAGGAGCACCTATTTTAGTAGTGCCATCAGGTCCAACCCTCTCCGCTGTGACTGTAAGTGTACTCACACCCCCAACAGTAGTAACTTGTGCAGTATATTCTCCAGCGATAGGCCATTTTCCAATCGTGTTTGTCACAGATGCTATATCCCCATTAACATTAAGATTCCCAATGGAGCCTTTCCATTCAGCATTTGACTGTAAGTTTGCAGTCATGTCGACCGCAGATGTAATCTTTGGATCGCTGGGTTTTTGTGAAATAATTATGTTTGTATCGACACCCACCGCCTTCCCCGTTGTCTGGTCTATCGCCTTACCCTGTAAAACAAGCCCCTCAGGATTCGTAAGGTAGCCGTCCTTGTCAAATCTGAACTGACCGGCCCTTGTATAGTATTCTGTGATATTCCCTTTGGGCGACTTTACAATAAAAAAACCTTTTCCACCTATGGCAAGATCAGTGGGTTCACTTGTGCTTTCAAAAGAACCCTGGGCAAACTGCGTATCAACTGTAGTCAACGTGGAACCCCTGCCAACCTGACTTGCGCCTGCAGTTCCATTCACAGATTGATACAAAAGATCGGAAAAGGTTGCCCTGCTACCCTTAAATCCAATTGTATTTACGTTTGCAATATTATTACCGACCACATTTATTGCCTGACTGTTTGACATCAAACCACTTATCCCTGAAAACATTGATCCTAACATATCGTCCTCCTATTCTTTAATCTGTTTAACCTTTTCTATTGAAAAGTTTTCGCCGTTAGATGCTACAAGATATGGAATACCGTTGCTTGTATCTATTCCTTTCACGACCCTGTAATTACTCAATTTACAGCCAATTGGTTTATCATTTTTTATTCCAATAGCAGAAACAAGCACATCTGTATCGTCTTCGTGTCTATAAACTAGCGGATCACCCTTCTTATATGTTGTTTCCTTGATCTCTCCCGTCATTTTATTCAACGTTGAAAGCACGACCTTATCGAAATCTCCCTGTGGTGTAAAATAAACCTCGTCGCCCTTTGAAAGTGTGTTGGAATCTACGTGCATCTTCTTGCCTATCGAACTTATCCACTGTGAAATATTTCCTGTCTCAGTTGCCTTTTTCATGCCATTGAGCGCATCCGTGATATTCTGTAACTGCTCAACCTGTGTAAGTTGGGATAGTTGTGTTAAAAACTGATCCGGCTTCATCGGTTCAAGTGGGTCTTGATATTTGATTTGTGATATAAGAATCTTCAGGAAATCGTTTTTATCCACAAAGTTCGTTGGTTTTGAGACATTTGACGTTGTGGTGTTACTACTGACGCTGTTTATCGCCGAAACATTCATGTTACCTCCTCAGTTTTGAATAACTCATAAAACTTTCCATTCGCCCTATTCAGTTCATCATTGCCTCTTCTACCTTCTCTTCTACCCTCTCTTCTTTCAAAGCTGTTTTTACCGTCAGGGTTTAAAAAAATATTTGCATTTACATTTTTCATCTCAAGATTTCTAACGATAGTATCTTTGCTTTCCTGAAGCAAATTTAACATTGCTGAACTTTCCGTTTTGATTTCAACAAAAATTTGCTGCCCTTCACGCTTAAACCCGATAAGTAAACTCTCCTTTTCGTTTATATTCATACGCATCACCATATCCATCGTTGTATTTCTCGCCCGGAGTTGTTCGGTAACCTTGACAATCTTATCTGTAATCGTTGAGACAAAAGAAGCCTTCTCAATTATCTGTGTATTTTTATTATCAGAAGACAAATCGTGTGTTTCCGATCTTAAAAAAGCCATGGTGTCAATCTCTTTATTTGAAAGATCAGTGTTCTCCGTATGGTTTTCTATAACGTCATTTTTTGTCTCAACCGTGATGCCCTTCAGTATGTTTTCAATCTTATAAACTAATTTGTCAAAATTCTTTTCGTTATAAAATGTCGCATCCGTTGCCGATTCTGCATCATTAAAATTCATATTTTTTTGGATATCCACCTCAACTTGTTTGTTGTTAATGATGATGTTGCTTGTATTTCGATTTAATTTAAAGGTCATATCCTCATTGGTTTCGGGCTTTTTTGAATGATAAGCGCTGTCTTTAATCGAGTCATTTACATATTTTAATGTCAGTGTATCGCCCATGTTTATTTCGTGAACTTCAACATCCTCAATGTTCATCTTGGCCACACCGCTTTCTATCATGGGTTTGTTCTGCTGAGCCAACATATTAACAACCTGATGGAGAAGCGCTGTTACTTCTGTATTGGAATCAATATCGATTGGTTTTGCATTGACTGTAATGTTATTGGAGTTAAAATCGACAGGTTCTAAATTGACTGTTGTGGTATCCTTTTTATACTTCTGTGTTGTATAGGTAGCATTGGGTTTTTGTTTTTCAGAAAATGTCCTGCCTATAAGTTCCCCCAATAATTTCTTTAACAGTTCTTTGGTTTGTAAGGCGGTGGCTTCACTGAATTGTATAAGAGGGGGTTCTTCCTCAATGTTCATCCAGGCCACACCGCTTTCTGTCATGGGTTTGTTCTGCTGCTGGAATAGATTATCTAATGTCTCATCAAATATGAGTGCTAACGGGATATCCTGAATTGACCCGACAGCAACTGGAAAAACTTTCGCATTTTCTATCTGTGAAGTTGATTCCAATGTTTTGTTAATGCCAAAATCTTTTTCCACAAGATCCTTTAGCACATTGAGAAACTCATCCTTACCAGTTTTACCTTCAGAAAGATTTGCGTTTTGGAGCGCCACCCTTTCGGAACCTGTAAAATCTCCAAAAAACCCGTTGATTAAAATATTTTCCATGCTGATATATATAACAAAATACGTGCCAAACTTATTAAATCAATATTATCAGCATGTTATGATATTGTGGGAAACTTATAATGTAGTAAAAAGGGAAACTTATTCCACCGATAGGAAAATATTTCCTATTCTTTTTTAATATGGAGGGCAATATCGTCGAAAATTTTTTGTTCTTTTCTGTTTTGTGCCTTTTTTATTGCGTTGATGGTTTTTATTTTTAATGTTTCAAGTTTTTTTATCTCTCTTGCCTGTTCAATCAATTCCATCTTCAACAAGTCCAATTTTTTGTTGCATTCCTCTTTCTCTTCTATGAGTTCACCTTTTTTATTTTCAAGAAAGATGATATTGTCTTTGATTAAACACAAATCTCCTCCACAAATAGTAGTTGCGGTAATATGCTCATAATTTACGTTAATGTTAGTTTCTATCGCTCTTATATTGTTCATTATTTCATCAATCGCAAGAAGCACATCCCTGATTTGTCTCTGTTTGTCTTCCATGAGCTTTTCTTTGAGTTTTATGATTCTTTTGATCCGTTGTGCAGGCATATATCAATATAAATTACGGCTAAACATAAAACAGTATTTTCATGCTGTTTCTCGAATCCTCGATCGTTGCCCGATCGTTTATACCCTGACATAAAAATGCCCTTACCTTATCAATCATTGATATAGAATAATCGAGTTTTTCATTGCTTCCAGGCGTATAAGCACCAATGTTGATCAAATCTTCCGCCCTTTCGTATTCTGATAAAATCTGTACTATTCTACCGGCATAGTCAATCTGCTCAGATGGCGCAATATCTTTCATGGTTCTGCTGATACTCTTTAAAACATCAATCGGTGGATAATGATTCATATCAGAGAGCTTCCTTGACAGAACAACATGTCCATCAAGTATCGATCTTGCAGAATCAGCTATAGGGTCATCAAGGTCATCTCCTTCGACCAGTACCGTATATATTGCAGTCATTGTTCCCTCGCCTTCCCCGTTACCGGTTCTTTCCAAGAGCTTTGAAAGGAGGGAAAAAACACTCGGTGTATAACCTTTTGATGTGGGTGGTTCTCCAATTGCAAGTCCAACTTCCCGTTGCGCCATACTGAATCTTGTAAGAGAGTCCATCATCAAAAGTACATTATTGCCTATATCTCTGAAATATTCGGCAATGGCAACGGTTAAAAAAGCGCCTCTGACCCTGATTAACGGAGGTTGATCAGATGTAGCAACTATAATTACAGAGTGTTCGAGTCCATCCCCAAGATCCTTTTCGATGAACTCTCTCACCTCTCTTCCACGTTCCCCAATCAGCCCGATAATATTGATATCAGCCTCTGTATGTCTTGCAATCATTCCAAGGAGAACGCTTTTCCCAACACCCGAACCAGCAAAAATGCCTATCCTTTGTCCTTTACCGCATGTAAGAAGCCCATTTATGCTTCTTATGCCAAGGTCAAGAGGGTCTTTTATCCTCTTTTTTTTCATTGGATTTACTGTTTCCCTGTATACAGGCACCAAATCAGGGCAATTAATAGGCCCCTTGTCATCAATGGGATTGCCAAGACCATCTATTACCCTCCCCAAAAGACCTTCACCTACAGCAGTGCTTACTGTCTGTTTTTTTGAACGTATCTTTGAGCCAACCCCAATTCCCCTTAAATCACCAAGAGGCATAAGAAGGGTTTTACCCTCTTTAAAACCAACAACTTCGGCATTAATAGGAGGATTTCCATCTACCGGATATATCAGCGCCGCGTCACCTACAGATGATATGGGCCCTTTGCCTTCAATAACCAGGCCAACAACCTGATTCACCTTGCCGTATACCCTATATGGATAAAAATTTTTCAGTGCCTCACTGATTTCAGCGGTCTGCATATTCTTTCAAAAACTCTTTTTTAATTTCTTCAATCTGAACGGAAATAGTTCCGTCAATATCACCAAAATTAGATTCAATAATAAATCCCGGTTCCTTTAACGTATCGTCTGAAACTATCTTTAATGAATTTATTACCTCTTCTGAAATAAATTTAAAATCATCCTTTCTTATTCGGATAGTTATCCCCTGCTTTTCTTCACATATATCAAGCGCCTTCTTTGCCATTTCAATGATTATATCTCTGTTGTTTTCGCACTCCTTTAAAACAACAGCCTCTGCAAAGATCAACGCCAATTCAACCGACAACTTTTCTGTCTTATCGAGCAGTTCTTTTTTAAATGCTGATAGGGCAGATAAATCCTGATTTAATCTTCTGGCAAGAGCTTCTATCTTTTTCATGCCCATATCAAATCCTGCCTTTTCGCCCTCCTTGAATGCATCTTCGAATATCCTTCTCGTTTCAGCCTCTATATCTTGATCGTTTCTCAAATGCTGTTTATCTTCGTTATTATCCTCGTTATCAAAGGTTACTGTTTTGAAAAATGATTCAACAGAGTCCTCTTTACTCTCGAATGGTGTATCTGAAAGAGGGTTTAAGGTAAAAGGACGAACATTCTTTTTATTATACAAATTTCTCATTCTCGCCTGTTATGATAATCTTCCCTTCCGCCTCAAGTCTTTTTGCTGTCAGGGCAATCTTTGTCTGGGCTTGCCCGACCTCTGACAACCTCACAGGACCCATCGCCTCAAGGTCTTCTTTTAACATTGCCGATGCACGTTCAGACATGTTTGAAAAAATCTTTTCCTTTATAGTATCTGATGCACCCTTCAATGCAATGGCAAGTTCTTCTGAGGCAATTTCTTTAAGAAGGCTTTGAACGCTCTTATTGTCGAGTTTTACAAGATCTTCAAATGTAAACATCAATTGTTTTATCTTCTCTGCAAGTTCAGGGTTCATCTCTTCAAGGGCACCAAGGATTTCGCCCTCTTTTATCTTATCCATCTGGTTAAGAATATTTGCTACAGAACTTATCCCGCCCATCTGCTTTTCTTCGCCAACACCTAAATCCTGTAGTTGCTCTTGGATGATGTCCTCAATATCCAATAAAACACTTTTATCCACTCTGCCAAGCTTTGCCATTCTCGTTATTACATCGCCCTGCAAATTTCCAGGCAACATGGCGATCACGTCACAGGCCTTTTTCGAAGGCAAAAGCGATACAATCAGCGAAATGGTCTGAGGATGCTCACCTTTTATGGTGCCTGCGAGAATTTTCGGGTCGCACGTTTTGAGATAATCTCCCGGCACACCTTCCTTTGGTGCCATTGCATCAAAAAAGTTTTCTGCTGTATCATCTCCAAAGCTTTTTTTCAAAAGTGTTTTGAACTTGTTTTGTCCATCAACAATGGCTGCTCCGCTTTTATTAATATTTTTTAAAAATTCACTGTGCACCTGCTTCACAATATTCTCGGGGATATATTTTATTTTTGCTATCTCTTTTCCGATAGCCTCTATCTCATGTCTTTCGAATTCCTTCAGTAGCTCTTTAGACAACTCCTCGTCCATTGTTAAAAGCAGTATTGCTGCCTTTCTTGTGCCAGTGATATCAGCTACATCCATCAGCTTCCCTCTTTAACCCATTCTTTTATTATAGACTTAACAAGTGCTTTATCCTGTAATGCGTTTGTAAATGCTGTCTGCGGCTTGCTTAAAACTGGCGTAGTATCAATGCCTTCCTTTAACATTGCATCTACGTGAGCCGATTTAGCACCTGCATATGAATCAGTAACTCCACTTACCTGTCTCACAGCTATAGTCCCGCTCCTATCCTTCAGGATACCCAGTATGGGTTTTATAACAAATAGGAAAACTGAAAGCAATATAGTCAAATAAAAAACATATTTCACTGCATCATAAAGCATCTCTTTTTTGTTAGAGACATCCATAATACCCTTTTCATCTGCAATGTTTTCAGTTTCAAAAGGTGCACTGACAACCTCCAACTTGTCCCCGCGCTCCTCATTATAACCCACTGTCCTTGCAACTAAGCTTTTAATATCATTCAATTCTTTTTGAGATCTCGGCACATATCTCGATTCTTCACCTTTTTGTCCTTTGACCTTTTCATACTTACCATCAACTACAACAGCAAGAGAAATCCTTTTAATGTCTCCATAAGGTTCAACTATTTTTCTCATAGTCTTGCTAAGTTCAAATGTCTTTTGCTCTTCCTGTCTCTCTGATTCCTTTGATTTGTCCTGATTATCCATGTGAGCATCTTTTGTTTGAGCGCCTGGACTGTTGGACGCAACCCCTGGAACACCACCTACTTTAGTTGATTTATTTGCAACCATTTCTTTGCTTAACCTTGAAGTTGCAACCACAGCCTTTTCTGGATCATATTCCTCTTCAACTATCTCAACCTTCCTGAGGTTAAGCTCTATGTTCGCCCTCACTATTGATCTGCTCGCAGGCAAAAATGTGCTCAACATCGACTGTACCGATTCTTCGAGCCTTTTTTCAACATTCTTCTGAAGTTCATACTGCTGCCCTGAAAGAACAACAGGAGAGTTCGAATCACCGCTTTTGTATAGAATTTTTCCGGAGGAATCTATAACCGTTATGTTTTCCGACTTAAGACCCTCTATGCTTCCCGCAACAAATTGCACTATACCGGCAACCTGATCCTTGGGAAGAGATTTGCCGGGCTTAAGCTTTAAAAAGATTGATGCTGTAACTTCCTTTTCTCTATCATAAAAAAGTGTCCTTTCAGGAAGTGCAATATGAACACGTGATGTCTTTACCTCTGGCATCTGGTTGATTGTCCTTGCCAATTCACCTTGAATTGCTCGTTTATAGTTGATGTTCTGCATAAACTCAGTCATGCCATAACTCGTTTTATCAAACAACTCGAACCCCACACCACTGTTACCAGGCAATGCATTCTGTGAGGCAAGCAAAAGTCTCAAATCAAAAACCTTTTCCTTTGGCACATAAATAGTAGTTCCACCCAAACCAAGTTTGTAAGGTACCTTTTGCTCTTTCAGTTTCGCCACTATCATTGAGGCATCTTCAACGGCAAGACCTGAAAAGAGCGGCTGGAAGTTCTCTTTCTGGAGTAATGATAACCCAATTATTGAACCGCCAACAATCGATACAAAAAGAAATATATAAAGATAAAGCTTGCCTTTTGGGATACCCGATATATAGTTTTTTGCGTTATTCAAGAGCAATTCTTTGGCAGCCATCATTACACCTGCATTCTCATGATCTCTTCATATGCGTTTATTATCTTATTCCGTATCTGCATCATGGTCTGAAATGTCAAGTCTGCTTTTTCAATGGCAATCATGGTGGTGTGAATGTCTTGACTGTCCAATTTTGCAAGTTTTTGGACTTCTTGATCTGCAACCTTCTCAAGCTCGTTAGCCTTGTTTATAGAATCCTTCAAAATATCCTTAAACGATGTGGTACCCTTTATGTCTGTCGAAGCCCTTTTTCCAGATATATTTTCAGTAAAGTTGGGTAATTGCAGTGCCTCAATTTTCATTTTTCCCTCCTACTTACCAATTTCAAGCGTCTTCATAAACATCTCTTTCGCTGTATTAATGACGTTGATATTTGCCTCATATGACCTTGTGGCTGATATCATATCCGACATTTCTTCCATTAGATTGACGTTAGGATTTGTCACATACCCTTCTTTGTCTGCATCAGGATGCCCCGGGTCATAGACTCTTTCAAAATGTTTCGTACTGTTTATAATATTATCGACCTTCACGCCTTCAATCTTCTTCGAAAGTACACTGTCAAAGCTATCCCCTTCGGAAACGTCAGCAGATGAAAAAACAACATCCTTCTTCGTATATGGACCACCTTCTTCGGTTCTTGTTGTGTGTACATTGGCAAGGTTTGTCGCTATCACCTCCATTCTTATGCGCTGTGCCTTCATTCCAGAAGCGCTGACTTTTAGTATGTCAAGAATGTTGCCCATAAAAACCTCCTTTTATCTCCTTCCCTCATTCACAAGATAACGCATCAACGAAAATTTCTTGTTGAGAACCTGTACAAGGGCACTGTACATCATGCTGTTTTCGTTCATCTTAAATATCTGTACTTCAAGACTTACTGTATTGCCGTCTAAACTACCCATACCATTACTTTCTGTCTTTTCCTGTACATCGATATTTTGCATACCTGTCATACGGCTATTGAGTGCCTGTTTAAAATCTATCTCTTTTTCCTTATACTGTGGTGTTTCGGCGTTTGCAATATTACCCGCAATTATCCTGTGGTTAACAGTCCTTACATCGAGGACTTTTTCTATAAGGTTTATGACATCCATTGTTGTTCCTCCATGTTAGGCAAAACACCCATGTCCTTGTATTCTTTGATCTTGTTTCTCAAGGTTCTTGTCGTCTTTCCAAGCATAGCTGCCGCCCTTGTTTTATTACCATTGCATACCTTAAGCGCATCGAGGATCAATTTCATCTCCATTTCCTTTATCGAACCAGTTGAACTGTCTCTATCAAATTGCATCTCCTGTAGATGTGTCATTTTTATAACAGAGTAACCCGACAGTATGCACGCCCTCGCAATTACATTTTCAAGTTCCCGTGCATTGCCTTTCCACTTGTTTTCCATCAAGAAGTTCATCGCCTCGTCGCTTATGCCCACGTCCATACCCTTTGAATGTTTACGCAAAAAGTATGCCACAAGTTCCGGGATATCCTCTTTTCTTTCCCGCAGAGGAGGAATATAAATTGGAAATACGTTGAGTCGGTAATAAAGGTCTTCACGAAACTTTCCTTCTTCAACCATCTTCAGTATATTCCTGTTTGTCGTAGCAATAACCTTTGTGTCAATCTTTTTGGGGTATTTCGAACCGATGACCTCGATCTCTTTTTCTTGTAAAACCCTCAACAACTTTGCCTGAAGCCTAAAGTCCATCTCAGTGATCTCATCAAGAAGTATCGTACCGCCATTAGCAATTTCAAACTTACCCATTTTTCTTGCAGAGGCACCTGTAAATGAACCTTTTTCGTAACCAAAAAGCTCGCTTTCAAGTAGATTCTCAGGCAAGGACGCACAATTTACCGGTACAAAAGGATTCTTCGACCTGTCACTGTTGTCATGTATATAACGTGAAACAAGTTCTTTACCTACCCCACTATCCCCACAAACAAGAACCGTAACATCCGATTTAGCGACCTTTTCTGCCTTTATAAGAACGTCTTTCATGGCCTTGGAAGCGTAGATAATCTTGCCGTTATTTATGCCAAGTGCACGTTTTATAGTATTATAGAGCGTATCTGCACTAAATGGCTTCTGGATATAATCAAATGCGCCCTCTTTTATTACGCTTACCGCATCTTGAATAGTCCCGTATGCAGTTACGAGAATTACCGGTAACAGTGGGTTTTCTTTTCTTATGTGTTTCAAAAGTTCAATACCATTTAAATGGGGCATTTTAACATCAGTTATAACAATATCAAAAATACGTTTACTTATCTCATTTATCGCCTTCAGTCCGTCCTCAGCAAGAGACACAGAATAACCTGTTTTTGTCAGGGATTCCTTAAGTGCAATCCTCATATGATAATCATCATCTATAACAAGCACATTTGCCTTCATTTCCCATCCTTTGGTAAATAAACAAAAAAACTCGTACCCACACCTTCTGTTGACTCAACCTCGATATAACCGTTATGGGCCTGAACGATGTTATGAACAATAAACAACCCCAATCCAACACCTTTGTCTTTGGTTGTAAAAAATGGATTGAAAATGTTCTTCCTGACATCTTCATTTATGCCTATACCGCTATCGCTTATGACTACCACAACGTATTTACCGTCTTCCTTTATTTCAATTGCAATCGAACCTTTGCCCGCCGCAGCATCAATGGCATTGCTGATGAAATTCATTATTACAAGCTTCATCATATCTGCATCGAACAAAGATGTTTTGTCATAAAGGACCCTATATTGCACATCTATCTTTCTGCTCATAATTGACAATTTCATGAAATCCAGAATCTCTTCAACCACCTTGCCAATACTCTGTTCACTGAGCACAAGGCTTCTCGGTCTTGTATACGAAAGGATATTGTTTATTATCCTGTCAATCGTCTGCACACCAAAATGTATGTAATCAACATATTGTTTTTCTTTGGATTTTAATTTTCTATCAGACAACATGGAAAGAAAAAGCTCCATGCTTCCAAGGGGGTTTTTTATCTCATGTGCAATTCTCGCCGCCATCTCACCCATTGCGCGCAGTCTTTCATCTCTTTCAAGTCTCTCTTTCATTTTCTCAATCTCAGTAACGTCTTCAATCACAATTACTTCCTTACCGTTGAAGGCATTCCTTAACACATCCTTTTTCCACCTGTATTGACCTTTGCCATGTTTTATCTCGCCGGATTTTTTTTCGCTGTTGTTCAAATCATCAATAAAATTATTTGAACCAAGATTTTCTGCTGACTTATTCAAAAAGGATATAGACTTGCAATCAATGACAACAACACCCAGAGGGATTGAGTCAAGTATGTTATAGAGGTACTCTTTGGCATTTTCTAATTCCCTGTTTTTTCTTTCAACCTCATCTTTCAGTAGCCTTATTTGACTCTCGAGAACGTTATAATAACTGATAATAGAGTCAGAAGCCTTTGAAAACCCTAAAAATGCATCCTTTAATAATTCTGTTTCTGATATAGACATGTCTTTATATTATGCAAAATGCATACCAATCGAAGCGCAATCGGGCTACAAATGTTCACTGTGAACTATACGCTAACAAGATAATCGAACATTAAACGAAAGAACATTGAACACAGGACATCCAACAAAGACAAGAGGGCAGATATTCAGGGTAAAACTGGTAATGGTTGATTACTCCTATTCTGAAGTATTTTTGGTATTAGATGTTTGACGTTCGCCATGAACCATCACTTAATGGTTGGCATCTGATTTTTGAAATACAGATAATTGTCAATTTATTGACATGAAGAAATCAATCCATACCAAGACGTTTCATCTTTTCAATAAGGGTGGTTCTGTTGAGGTTGAGTATATTGGCTGCCTTGCTCTTTACGCCTTTTGTCTCCTGGAGAGCCTTTGCAATAATCGATTTTTCAAATTCTGTCACCAGCGTTTCATACCCCTTCTGAATATCGAGGTGTTGGTGATTATCCCTCGCCTTCCATAATTTTTCAGGTAGGTCTTCCACCTCGATCAATCCGTTTCTTTTCAGAATAACGTTTCTTTCGACAATATTTTTTAACTCTCTCACGTTTCCAGGGTAATCATAGTTCATCATAATATCCATTGCCTCCTCAGAAAACCCCTTGACATCGGCATCATTCAAACGGTTTGACTCTTCGAGAAAACTACTCAAAAGCAAAGGTATATCCTGTCTTCTTTCCCTGAGAGGCGGTATATGAATCGGCACCACATTCAGTCTATAATAGAGGTCTTCCCTAAAGGCACCCTCTTTCACAAGATGCTCAAGTACTCTGTTTGTCGCAGCCAGCACCCTGATATCCACCTTTATAGTTTTGGCACCGCCAATGCGTTCGAACGCCCTTTCCTGAAGTACCCTTAAAATCTTTACCTGAAGGTTAAGGCTCATATCACCTATCTCATCTAAAAAGATAGTGCCCTTGTTAGCGATCTCGAACTTCCCAAGCCTCGTACTAACCGCACCTGTAAATGCACCTTTTTCGAAGCCAAAAAGTTCACTTTCGAGCAGATTTTCAGGTATTGCGCCACAATTTACAACTATAAGGGGGTTTTCCCTTCTCAATGAATTATAGTGGATAGCTTTCGCCACCAACTCCTTTCCAACACCGCTTTCACCGGTAATCAAAACCGTTGCGTTTGTATCGGTAACCTTTTCGATAAGTTCAAATATCTTCTGCATTCCAAAACTTATCCCAAGGATATTTTCAAACTTATATTTATCCTTAAGGCTGCTTCTAAGTATCGTATTTTCAAGAAGAAGTTTGCTTTGTGAAAACCTTTTTAAAAGATTTGACTTGGACATAAGTCCTTTTGGTATAGTTTCGTTCTTGAGCATTTTGTAATAGTTCATAGCAGAGTCGACGGTCAAAAGTATGTCTTCGAACTTAAAAGGTTTCAGGACATAATCAAAGGCTCCGAGCCTCATAGCGCTTATAGCTGTTTCGAGGCTTCCGTATCCGGTCATGACAATGCCTATTGTATCAATATACTCCTTTTGAATATAATTTATTAACTGCAAACCATCCACCTTTGGCATAGTCAGGTCTGTTATCAACACATGGTAATTATTCTTCTTCAGCGCAGACAAGGCATCCTTGCCTTCAAGAAAAGGATCCACCAGATAATCATTGCCCCTTAAAAACTCTGTCAGCATCATCAAAATGCTTTCTTCGTCTTCAACGATAATTATCCGACCCTTTTCCATTTATTTCCCTTAGTATTTATAACTATTTTAGCAAAAAAGATGTTGAATTTTCTTTTTTTTGAAAATATTTTCAACAATGTGAAAACTCTATTATAAAATTGTTCAAATGTCTAATATTTTGTGGCAAGACAGATGTAGACCGTTCAATCATGGGCCGCTAAGTGTCAAAAAAGGAACAGCATGATGGCAATCTGGGGCATTAGCATAGCGTAAGAGAGTTGCATTGGAGAAAAGCTTATATGCTTTGTGACATATTCCAAAAAACTATCTTTTTGCTGGCCTTTTTGAATTGATTTTTATATTTTTTAATTCCTCGACTTCGCTCTTGATCTGAGCGATTTGATCTTTTAATGCCTGTTTTTCTTTTTCTGATTCTTCAAGTTTGTTTTCAATAACGGCAATCTTAATCTTGTGTTCACTTTCTGTTATTTGTGTCTTGATGTGCTTCAAGTCAGCCATTTCTGTCTTTAATAAAACCACCTCGTTTTTGAGCATAATCACCATTATGCCAAGGGCAGCGATAAGCAATACGAAAAGGATCATGCCAACAGGAAAATTTTTTGATAAAACTTGTGCGCCCTTAACCTTTTTAACAGCCTTTTCTTCATTTTTAACTGCTTTCTGTCTATTTACATTCGATAAAAGTTCTTCTATTGTTATTGTCTCTTTTTCTGTCACAGCCATTTAGTGCCTCCTATAGATATATTTCTTAGATGTTGATTCTGCAATTTTCAGACCAATCAAAAAAAAGATACGACAAGCATTGCAGACCATATAGCATGCACCGTTTATCAAAAACCTCAATCATAACGTCAAGCAAAATCCAATCAAAACGTCAATAATACCACTTTAATACAGCATTTTTAAGCAGTGCCAACTTCTTGACACCATCTTGAGTTGTCAAAGAATTGCCATTCAAATAACGGTATAGAACACCCTTTTCTATCAGTTATAAATATTCTACAAAATAATGCTCCCAAAAAGATTCTATTATGAAAAAAAGTAATAGTGTAATAAATTGAGAGTTATAAAATTTATCTTGACGAAATCCGAAACCATCTATACAAATTATAATCAGCCCATATATTGCGGAAAAGCATAAAAAATCCCTTTCATGTGTTGATTTATGCTGCATTAGAGTGTTATGAAACAAATTACGAAACATACCAATAGGCTTCTGTATATCCTTTTTTTTATTGTCTTTGCATTTGATTCATTTTTATATGCCGCTATGGACAATGTTCTTTTCAAGCAAAAGATCCTTTTTGAACTATATCGCTATCAGATGCTTTTTGCCCTTGTTGTTATCATATTTCTTTTAATTGTCATTACTGCCCTGCTTGTAAACATTAAAAAAAGAAGGTATGCTGAAAACGCATTGAAAATAAACGAAGCGCGATATCGAAGCATTTTCGAAAACGCCGTTGAAGGAATATTCCAAAGCTCTCTTGACAGTCGCTATATAGATGTTAACCCAGCGTTTGCAAAGATGTGTGGATACAATTCCCCTCATGATTTAGTAGATTCTGTCAAAAGCATAGAAAACGAACAGTATGTAAATCCTTTGGATTATATTACATTCAAAACAATTTGCGAAAAATATGGATACATCGAAAAGTTTGAAACCCAGTTTTATCGCAAAAATAGAAGCAATTTTTGGGTCTCAATGAATGCACTGGCAGTATATGATGAAAAAGGCGATGTGCTTTACTATGAAGGTACTGTTGAAGATATAACTATAAAAAAGAGTGCTAATGATGAGCTAAAAAAACAAAAAGATAGACTTGCATATATTCTTGAGGGTACTGATGCAGGCACCTGGGAATGGAACATACAAACCGGAGAAATCATAATTAATGATAAATGCGCCAGTATCATTGGTTACAAGCTTGATGAGGTTTCTCCTGTATCTACTGAAACATGGATGAAGTATACACATCCAGATGATGTAGATTTATTCAAAGAGACATTGCAAAAACATTACAGCGGCGAACATGATTATTTTGAAATATCATACCGAATGAAACATAGACAAGGTCACTGGGTATGGGTACTGGATAGGGGCAAGGTCGTCTTGCGTAATGACAATGGTGAACCAATCTGGATGTATGGTACACACCAGGATACCACCGAAAGAATAAATGCTGAACATGCCCTTTTATCCAGCCAACATAAACTACACGAAGAAAGCAACAAACTGCGTACCATAACAGACAATTCCCCTTTCGGTATTGCCTTGATAGATAAAGATGATATATTTGGCTATGTAAACCCCAAATTCAAGGAGATGTTTGGCTATGACCTAAACGATATCCCAAATGGCAAGACATGGTTCAAAAAGGCATACCCTGACCCAGAATATAGACACAATGTCATTGCAACCTGGATTGCAGACCTCGAAGAATTTAAGGAGAAAA
>Ga0116143_10002655_pt1 | contig 19120 bp, 16 predicted proteins | sample AD_UKC034_MetaG_FD_89745 | JGI IMG/M metagenome (GOLD analysis project Ga0116143, IMG submission 89745) | Active sludge microbial communities of municipal wastewater-treating anaerobic digesters from USA - AD_UKC034_MetaG | ecosystem: Engineered > Bioreactor > Anaerobic > Digestate | place: USA...
CCGCAAAGAGGCCGTGTTGTCCTCCCAGATCGAAGGGACGCAATCATCTCTTTCCGATCTGCTGCTCCATGAAAGCGGTGAAGCGACCAGCGTTCCCATCGATGATGTGACGGAAGTGTCGTCTTATGTGGCAGCGCTGGAACACGGCCTGAAACGCGTTCGTGAGGGTTTTCCGGTGTCCCTGCGCTTGATCCGCGAGATGCATGCCATCCTTCTTTCCAAAGGGCGCGGCAGCAATAAGCAGCCTGGCGAATTCCGCACCTCACAAAACTGGATCGGTGGGTCACGCCCTGGCAACGCTGCCTTCGTACCGCCACCGCCAGAACGGCTGATGGAATGTCTGGATGCCCTTGAGAAATATCTGCACCAGGAAGAGCGGCCATATACTGCGCTGATTGATGCAGGGCTGATCCACGTCCAGTTTGAAACCATCCACCCGTTCCTTGACGGTAACGGGCGCATTGGGCGTTTGCTGATCACCTTCTTCCTAATGATGATGGGCGATTTGCGCCAGCCGAACCTGTACCTCAGCTTGTTTTTCAAGAATAACCGCCAGGAGTATTATGCACGTCTGAGCGCTGTTCGCACGGCAGGTGATTGGGAGGGCTGGCTGGATTACTTCCTTCATGGTGTTGCCGAAACCGCCAATCAGGTCGTGGCAACCAGCCAAGCTATCTCCAGCTTGTTCAAGACTGATCAGGAGAAGATCGCCTCACTGAAACGCGCTGGGATCTCGGCGGGGCAAGCACATGAGCGTCTTCAAAAGGTTGCTATCTCCAACGCCATTAACATGGCTGCCGCGCTGGAGGTAAGCGTCCCCACAGCACGGGCGGCTCTAAACAACCTGAAAGAGCTAGGGATTGTTAAAGACATCGCTGGCGCTGGAAAGGAGCGTCTTTACGTTTACGCAGGCTTGATTGAGCTGCTGGAGCAAGGCGTGTCAGCGGACGATCTGTAGACATAAAATGTTGATAAATACAGAGGTTCGAATTCTGAGTGATTACCAAATCTCTAGAAAGTTTGGTGGGTCGCTTTTGTTATTTTATTACAATATCTTGATAGATGTTTGACAAGTTGGAATGATTAATTCCACTACACCACCATTTACTAAAAGACCCCCAGTGATTCTTTAAAAATTTTAGAAAATGTTTCCTATTGGGAACATGCTCTATGGTTGCCAATTTGACGAATCGTGTTGCAAGCTTGAAAGTAAAATGCTCTAGTCGATTTAGAGTTGAATGTAACTAGTGGGGAAAATTGAGGCTTGTAATGAAAAGTTATCTAGTTTTGGGATGCATGACAGTGCTTTTGACATCGTGCATGACTGCGCAAGAGCACGCTCAGCAGGTAAATGCTGCTCAAGGAGAAAATTTGACAGTTGGCAAGGTGCAAAGTCAAATCACAAAAGGAATGTCAGGCGGTGAAGTTGCCGAGGTTCTTGGTTCCCCTAATGTTGTCTCTACTGATGAAAACGGTAGAGAGGTTTGGATTTATGATAAAATATCAACACTGAAAGTGGTTTCAGCCAGTAGTGGCGGTCTGATATTGGGCGCGGTAGGTGTTGGAAGCTCGGTCGGCGGACTTGGCGGTGGTGGTTTTAATTCAGCCGCAGGAGCCAGTTCCACTTCTCAGCGAACCCTGACAGTTATCATAAAATTTGACGGTAATCACAAGGTCAGAGATTACGCATATCACTCATCAAGCTTCTAAATTAAAGGAATAAAATAATATGAAGGTTCAAGGTTTTCGAGTCATATCCTTGCTGTCTTTGTGCGTGTTTTTGTTGTCAGCTTGTGCGCAAACAGTACCTAAAGATGCTCTTACATTTACACCTGAAAGTCTTAAAAATAGGCAGCTCCAAACCAAGAGATTTGAAACAGGTCAAGAAAAGAAGTTGCTGACTGCAAGTGCTCAGGTTCTACAGGATATGGGTTTCACAATCGAAGAGAGTGAAATGAAGCTTGGTGCTATTGTCGGATCTAAGGATGCTGATGCTACAAATGCCGGACAGATTGCAGGCGCAATACTGATTGCGGCACTTGGTGGGGGGAGCGTGCCTATAGATGATAAACAGAAGATTAGAGTATCTGTTATTACTAAGCCGACCTCTGCAAAAACAACCAATTTACGCGTAACTTTCCAAAGAATTGTTTGGAATAATTACGGTCAGGTTAGCAAATTGGAATTCGTGAATGATGAAGAAATCTATCAAGGCTTCTTTGACAAATTATCAAAGTCCGTCTTCTTAACAGCAAATGAAATATAGAAGAGTAAAGGGAACGAAAGAATGAAAAAGGTTTTATTATCCTGCATGATTGGTATGTCTTTAGTTCAGCTAACAGCTTGCAATGCGACGGGATCAGCTAAGGAGGCTCTGACTACGGATATGTCTCAGGTGCAACTACGCCAGATTCAGTCTAGGGCATTTGACACAACAAATCGTACCAAGATGTTGAGAACAATTATTTCGACACTCCAAGACCTTGGTTTTGTGATTGATAAAGCGGATGATGAGTTGGGAACAGTAAGTGCCACTAAACTGAATGGTTATCAATTAAGAATGACGGTAACTGTAAGGCCAAAAGGATCAAAACAGCTTCTGGTCCGTGCTAACGCGCAATATATGGTAACAACTGTAGAAGACCCTCTACCATATCAGCAGTTCTTTACGTCACTTGAGAAGGCAATATTCCTAACAGCTCATCAAGTTGAATAATAAATTAATGACATTAAGTAAAACTTGTCGGGGGTGAAATGGTACACGTTAGTGTGCTTTCAGCTGCGCACGTTTCTGGATCCCCTTTGTGCGAACCCGCCTTCGCAATGCTTCGGCGCGATGCCAACGGGATGACGGAATGATTACGGGTTTGGGGAAATATGGTCGCCAAGGTTAGGACAGTTGCGTTTCGCGGGATTGATGTGCTCGACATTGATGTCGAGGTGCAGATCGCCTCGGGACTTCCGGCCTTTACCATCGTGGGTCTTCCCGACAAAGCTGTAGGTGAAAGCAAGGAACGCGTGCGTGCGGCCCTTCATGCGATGGGGTTGGCGTTGCCCGCCAAACGCATGACGGTGAACCTCGCCCCCGCCGATGTCACCAAAGAGGGGAGCCATTACGACTTGCCGATTGCGCTGGGGTTGCTGGTTGCCATGGAGGTTCTGCCGCAAGATGAAATCTCCCAGTTTTATGCGCTTGGTGAATTGGGTTTGGATGGATCACTTCGTGAAGTTACAGGCGTGTTGCCTGCGGCCATTCAAGCGCAATCCAACGGGTGCGGGATTATCGTGCCGCAAGAGTCGGGCCGTGAGGCGGCGTGGGCGGGCGAGATTGAAATCCTTGCACCCAAAAGTTTGCTGCAACTTATCAATCATTTTAAAGGGGTTCAGGTTCTCGCGCGTCCTGAGGCGCGGCTCGAAGACGATACCGCGCAGATGGTGCGCGACCTTGCGAGTGTCAAGGGACAAGAGAGTGCAAAACGTGCATTAGAAATCACCGCGGCGGGAGGGCATAATTTACTGATGATCGGGCCGCCCGGATCGGGGAAGTCGATGCTGGCATCCTGTTTGCCGTCTTTGTTGCCGTCTTTATCTCCGCGTGAGGCGCTCGAGACATCCATTATTCATTCACTGGCGGGGACGTTGCCAGCGGGCGGGTTGTTGCGTACCCGTCCGTTTCGCGATCCGCATCATTCGGCGTCGCAGCCTGCGCTCATTGGTGGCGGGCACAAGGCACAACCGGGTGAAATTTCCCTCGCCCATCACGGGGTTTTGTTTCTGGATGAGCTTCCCGAATTTGCAAAGGCGACGTTAGAGTCTTTGCGGCAACCGCTGGAGACCGGCGAGACGCTGGTGGCGCGGGTCAATTATCATGTGACGTACCCTGCGCGGTTTCAATTGGTCGCCGCGATGAATCCTTGCCGGTGCGGGTATTTCGGCCAAGCGGGCGAAGAGTGCACGAAAGCGCCGCGTTGCGCTGAAGACTATCAATCGAAGTTATCAGGGCCGCTTCTGGACCGGATTGATTTGCAGGTCGAGGTTCCTCCGCTTTCGATTGATGATTTGGCCAAGGCTCCTACGGGGGAGAGTTCGGCGACGGTGGCGGCTCGTGTTGCGCGGGCACGAGCCATTCAGAAAGCGCGGTTCGATTCACTTGGTGCGCCAGAGCGGATGCGCGTCAACGGAGATGCGCAGGATAAAATTCTGGAAGAGATCGCGCAAATGGAAGAGAGTGCCGAAAAACTTTTTCGGCAGGCGGCGGAGAAGTTGAAACTCTCGGCGCGGAGTTGGTACCGGATGCTGCGCGTCGCGCGGACAATTGCTGACCTTGATGGGGCTCCCGACAAAATCGGGGCGGCGCATATTGCCGAGGCTTTGAGTTACCGGCGGTTGAGGCTTGCGGATTTGTAAAGTTCTTCGATTTCGCGTTTCAGGAGTTCAAGATCAGAGTCGCGGGAGAGGCGGTGATCGCCGTCGTCGATGGTGATGATTTTCGTCTGGCCTTCTTTTAAGCGTGAGGCGATTTGTCCGGCGATGGGATAGGGGACCTCATCATCCGCTTTCCCATGCAGTAAGGTGACGGGGCCGTCGAATGGGATTGGCTTGTCCAGAATGAGGTGGGTTTTTCCGTCTTCAAACAAATTCATCGTCATGATGTTGGGGGTGTCCCAAAATTCACTTTCCTCGCTGATGAAGCCGTCACGTTTGCATATTAGTCTTTGGTCTTCGGTGAGTTCATGGTCCCAGACCCATTTGGTGAAATCGGGGGCTGCGGCAATCCCTAAGAAAGCTTTCACCCGTTCGGGGCGTTTGATGGACACCAGCAAGCCGATCCAGCCACCCATCGACGAACCAACGATCATCAGCGGGCCTTCGGTCACGTTGTCGATGACGGTCAAAGCATCTTCGTACCACTGGCCGATTGTGCCGTCTTCGAATTTTCCACCCGATTCGCCGTGACCGGAATAATCGAGGCGGAGATAGGCTATATTGTTTTCTGCGGCCCAGTTGTCCAGAAATTCGGCCTTCGTCCCCATCATGTCCGAGCGGTAACCGCAGAGAAACACCAGCGTGGGCGCGTCTTTGCGGCCTTCTCTCAGGCGGTAGGCAAGATCCGTTCCCTGATTGTTCGGGATTGTTAAAGGGGGGGGCTTTGTCTCCATGGGGAGGAATGCTATAAGTTTTCCCGGAAAATACAAGAGGACTTCCACTTATGGCTGCCAAACGCAAGTCAGCTTCCAAATCTGCTCCGCAAAAACCACCGATCACGGTGATGCAGGTTATTCCCAATATGGGGGCGGGCGGGGCCGAGCAGACGACGGTCGATGTCACTGCGGCTCTGGTGGCGGCGGGACACCGCGCCATTATCGTTTCAAATGGCGGGCCGCGTGTGATTGAGCTGGAGCGGGCGGGCGGTATTCATATCCAGATGCCGGTCCACACCAAAAACCCGATACGGATGTGGCTCAATTCCAGACGGTTGCGGGCGCTTATTCGCAAATACAATGTCGATATCGTTCATGCACGTTCCCGTGCTCCGGCATGGAGTTGTTTCTGGGCTTGCGAGAGCTCGCGGGCAAAATTCCTGACCACTTGTCATGCACCGTTCAATATCAGCGGGGAGTGGAAGCGCAAATATAATTCCTCGATTGCAAAGGGTGAGCTGGTCATCGCCAATTCGGAATTTGTTGCACATTATTTGGTTGACCAGTATGCGCTGGACCCGAACAAAATCCGCGTGATTCCGCGTGGTATTCCGCTTGATAAGTTCCAGCCCAATTTGGTCAATGGCGACCGGATGCTCAAGATGGCTCAAAACTGGCGCATTCCCGAAGTCTCTACCGTTGTTTTGTTGCCGGGGCGCTTGACGCGCTGGAAGGGCCAGTTGGTGATGATTGAAGCGATGGCGCGCATGGCCCGCAAGGATGTCTATTGTGTTCTGGTGGGTGACGACCAGGGGCGTGTCGAGTACAGGCAGGAACTTGAAGATCTGATCCACGATCATCATCTGGAGGAGCGGGTGCGGATTATCGGACATTGCGACGATATGCCGACGGCGTACATGATTGCCGATGTTGTGGTCTCAGCTTCGACCGAGCCGGAAGGGTTTGGTCGTGTGGCGGTTGAAGCACAGGCGATGGGCCGTCCCGTGATCGCGACCGACATTGGCGGGTCAAAAGAGACGGTTGTTCCGGGGCTGACGGGATGGCTCATCCCTCCTGATGACCCTGATATGCTGGCGCAGGGCATTGAGTTTGTTTTGAGCCTAACCGAGCCGGAAAAGAAAAATCTGGCCGATGCCGCCATAGCGCATGTCCATACTTATTTCTCTAAAGAGCAAATGACTCTTTCCACTTTACTCGTTTATGACGAGATTTTAGGTCGGTGACGCGATCGGCTGGCGGGTTGACAGATTTCTTGGAAAAAAATTTTAGGAGAGGCGGAGAAATTCTTATATTAGAATATTTATATATTAGGGAATTTGCAACCTAACCTTTAGAATATGTTTTTTGGTTCTGCCTGTACGAGGTCGGTGAAGCTGTTGATCCTGATGCAGGCGTTCCGGATTTAGAACTTCAATTCCGTCAGGTAGGAAATTAGGTCCTGCACCGACTTTTCCTTGATCGAGTAGTAGATATTCTGCGCGTTTCTGCGGGTTTTGACCATTTCGGAGGCGCGCAATTTTGCGAGATGCTGGGAGAGGGCGGACTGAGACAGTCCTACCACGCCTTCGAGTTCACTGACACAGCGTTCGCCCTTGCTCAGATACCCAAGGATAATAATTCTTTTTTCGTTCGATAAGACTTTTAGCAGGGAGGCTATTTTCTTTAGATGATGACCATTTGGGCGGTCTGCCGTTGTGCCTGCTTGTTGACTACTCATAAACTCTTCACCCTTTGTGTTATGATGTGCGTACTTTGCAAAAGACCCCCTCCGATATGCCCTGATTTTGCATACAGAACAATCTTCAATTGAAATCCGCGCATGGTAAGCCTGCGCGCTTTTCAGGTCGAGGGCAAGGAGTTTTTCTGAGAATGCTTCTCAGGGGCCTGCGCGAAAATGTCGCGGACAAAAGCTTCGGGCAGTAAGCGGGTGAGGCTCATAACCAGTTTCATTTGCCACGGGAAATCAATTCTGATTTTGCGGTGTTCCAGACCCTTTGCGATGATCGAGGCCGCACGGTCGGCGGGCAGAATAAAGGGCATCGGGAACTGATTAAGTTCTGTCATGCGGCTCACGACAAATCCCGGACACACCACACTCAGGAAGACATTTTCTGTTTTGAGCTTGATGGCAAGGGCTTCGCCGTAGAAGCGGACGGCAGCTTTCGATGCGGAGTAGGCTGGTGCTCCGGCCAGTGGGGCGAGACTTGCGACCGAGCTGATGATGGTCAGTTGTCCGCTTTTTCTGGTCACCATGCGTGGGATGACGGGGTGAATCGTGTTGAGGACACCGTCCAGATTGACATCAAAAATTTCTAGATCGACGTCGTAATTTCTTGCCACATTTTCGCCGCCCGTTCCTCCTGAAATTCCGGCATTGGCAATGACCAGATCCAGCGGCGTGGTTTCGTCAATTTTCTCGATCCAGCTTTTCATGGCCGCCCGATCCGTTACGTTAATCGTGTTGGAGAAGCAGTCTGATCCCAGCGCACGACATTTATCGGCCACCTGTTCCAGACGTTCCGTGTTTCGTCCGGTCAGGTAGAGGCGGGCTTTTTCACGTTCCGCATAATGAAGGGCCAAGGCTTCGCCGATGCCGCTTGAGGCGCCGGTAATCAGGATATTGCGAGTTAAGTTCTTTTTCATTTCTTGAGACTACTCTGTATGGGCGCAATCGTCCATTGCGCGGTTCGGTCAAATATGTAGAATACGGTCATGTTGCTTCCAGTCAAACGTCGCGGATTGTTGTTTATTCTGTCCTCTCCCTCCGGTGCGGGAAAGACGACGATATCTAAAGCCTTACTTCAGCAAGACCCTCACCTGACCATGTCCGTTTCGGTGACGACCCGTACGCCCCGCCCCGGCGAGGTTGATGGCAAGGATTACCGCTTTGTGTCCAAGGGCGAGTTCGACCGGATGGTCGAAGATCAAGAGCTCCTTGAGTATGCCAAGGTCTTTCGCAATTTTTATGGAACTCCGTTGCGCCCTGTCGAGGAGGCGTTGGCCAACAGTCAGGATATTATTTTCGATATTGACTGGCAGGGGACCCAGCAACTCAAACAAAAGCTGGTCAACGATCTGGTAACTGTTTTTATCCTTCCTCCTTCGAGGGGGGCGCTTGAGACACGGTTACGCGCCCGCCAGCAGGATCCCGACGATGTGATTCGCGAGCGGATGAATCGCGCTTCCAATGAAATTTCCCACTACTCCGAATATGACTACATCATTATCAACCATGATCTCGACCAGTCGATTGCCCAAGCTCGCGCGATTCTTGAGGCCGAGCGTTGCAAGCGTCGCCGTTTGACCGAATTGCCCGATTTTGTCCGGACTTTGATGCAGGAATGATCGTTTGGTTTTACAAACATGTTTGATTTTGGTAGCCTACTAACGCTTTGCTGATAGACAACAGGAAAAATATGGCAGATTCTCCTCAGAAACCACAAAATCCCCGGAATATCCGTCCATCGCCGGCCAACAAATCCAAGCCGGAGAAAAAAGAAGATCTTGTAAAAACTGCGGATCAGGAGGAAGTTGAGCTTTTGAGAAGTGTCGGCTCTGTTATCGTCCGCAACGAATTTTACCGTGACGGGTATCGCAGTATTTTGAGGATTGCCGTTATCGAGGCCATGATTATTCTGGCTTTATGCGGCGCGATGTACTTTGTAATTCAGGTTCACCAACCCGAAAACCGTTATTTTGCCACAACCGAAGACGGGCGTCTTGTCCCTATGATTCCGCTCAGCGAGCCAAACCTTAGTGTTCCGGCGTTGATGTCGTGGAGTGCCCAGGCCTCAACGGAAGTTATGACGTTCGGTTTTAACGATTATAAACGCCGCCTTCAGGAGGCTTCCCGCAACTTTACGCGTAGTGGCTGGGCCAGTTTTACCAGCGCACTTGAAAGATCCCGTATTATCGAAATGGTGGAGGCCAACCAGCAGGTTGTTTCCGCCGCACCATCCAGTGCGCCCGTTCTTATCTCCGAAGGTTTGGTCAAGGGCCGTTATCAGTGGCAAGTTCAAGTTCCGCTGGTGATTACCTATCAGGCTGGCTCGTCTGTTCGCTCCGATAGTCTTTTGGTGACTCTTTTGATCGTCCGTGTGCCCAAACTTGAAAGTTCCAACGGTGTTGGAATTGAACAGTGGCTCGCCCAATAATTCTTTCTTTTTTTGATTTTCGTTGATGACAGGGCTTTTAAAGCTGGTTATTCTTCTAGGCGAATGTATTATGGTGTCTCGTGTGATTCTTGGAATCATCAACCTGGCATGCAAATAAGGTGACCTGTTCGGGGTGTTTATGAAACAAAAAGTGATGTTCGGATCGGCGGATGTGCCCGCTATTCATTCCGGGAAGTTTTCCAGAGGTTCTCGCGCCATTCTTCTCGGTTTGGCTCTTTTATTTCTCTTATTCCAACCTGCTTTGGCTCAAGATGCCGCCCAGCAACTGGAGCAAATGATGCCCCCGGAGATGGCTCAGGACGCGGCATCTTCCGGCGCTCCGGCTTCCGATGGTTCCTCACCACCCACTCTTTCCGATTTGCTGGGTGCGGCTGAAAGCGTCAACGATACTACCACGATGGATCTTACGGGGACCTCCGTTCCACCGCCTCTTCCTACGCAGGAAGAGCAGGCCGCTTCCGAGCGGAAACAGGCATTTGAAGGCGCCGCTGCCAGTATGATGCCTTTGAAACCCTCAGAAATCCGTCGTTTACTTGAGCTTTATGATGGCACAACGCAGGCTGTTGAAACCCCGATCTATCCAAATCCCGAGCCTGAGTCTTCTTTTGTTCAGGCTTCTCTGGAGCCGGGCGCCAAACCTGTCGTGGTCAAGACTGCTGTCGGCAATGTCACAACGATCAGCATTGTCGATGTGACGGGTCAGCCGTGGCCTATTCAGGATATGACCTGGGCGGGTGATTTTCAGGTCGAGCAGCCTGATGCCGGAAGCCACATGATCCGGATTTCGCCGCAGAGCCATTTTGCGCAAGGTAATGTTTCGATGAGATTGGTGGGGCTTAACCCACCGGTTATTCTTTCACTCAGAACCGAGCGCAAGAGTGTGCATGTCCGCCTTGATATCCAGATTCCGGAAGTTGGGCCCAAAGGTGTATTGCCGCCTGTGGTCACGCCTGTGTCGATCAAGGCCGGTGATGACGAGATTACCAAAGTGTTGCTCGGTATTACGTCTCAAGCCGACTTGACTAAAGTGGCGGTTGAAGGCGTAGACGGCAGAACGTCCGCTTATCAAAAAGGTGATACGATTTATATCAGAACGCCTTACACCCTGTTGTCTCCGGCGTGGAATAAATCCGTGCAGTCTGCTGACGGAATGCACGTTTATTCGCTTGGTAATACGCCGGTTCTTTTGTTGTCGGATAAAGGCAAGATGTTGAAGGTATACCTATCGTCCATGGAGCAGTCAAATGGCGAATAATGAAAACGAATTTGAGAATGAGCCCTTAGGCGACGATTTCGATCAAGGTGTCGATTTCGGGGAGTTTGATACCGATCAGAAACGCGGGTCGATTGGCGATGTGTGGAAATCCTCCCCGATCGTCAAGCTCGGCTTGATAGGCGCTGCCGTTCTGGTCGTTGTGGCTGCTGTTGCTTTGTTTGGTGGCAAGAAGGTCGAGGGCCCCAGCTCTCAGGTCGGCGGCGGTGCCAAGGAATTGAAAGAAGCTCCCGGTACGAGCGAGGTCACGCCTGTCATGCGGGAAGCCTTGGAAGAGCATAACCAGCAGCGTCTGGAGAGTGCGCTTAAAGAGGGCACGAGTAGTATTCCTACGCCAATCGAGCCCCCAAAAGTCTTGCTGGGTGTTCCTGAAAATGAAACAACCGGTGAAGATCCTCTGGTGCGCTGGAAGCGTATGCAGGAAGAGCGGGTCAAACTGCAGCGTCAGCAAGAGCAATATGTCGCTCAAACACAGGAAGATCCAGGGAAGATGGACCGGATCAAAGCGTTGCAGGATGCTATGATGAATCAGTTCCAGCAAGCGGTGGAAAAGAAAGAAATCGGTCAGATGCAGCATATGATGGTTATCACCGATGCCAACAAGCTTCAACTGGGTGGCGGGGACGCGTTGGGTGGCGGGAATGTCCAGTTGGTCAGCGGAGCCGCTTCTCCCGATGGTACCGGTGCTTCAACCGTGCAGAATACGCCTTTGAAAATCGTTATTCCTGCGGGCGAGATTGAGTATGCCCAGTTGCTGGTTGAGGCCAATTCCGATGTTCCCGGTCCGATTGTTGCTTTGATCGTTTCGGGACCCTTCAATGGTTCCAAGGTTTTGGGAAGTTTTCAAAAGAAAGAAGAATATTTAACCCTGCAATTCTCGACTCTGGTTAGCAAGGAAGGTCACAGTATTCCGATTACGGGCACAGCTATAGATCCTGACACGACTTTGGGCGCCATGGCCACCGAGGTTGATCACCGTTATTGGGCCAGAGTTATTCTTCCTGCGGCCGCCAAATTCATTGAAGGATTCGGTAAAGCTGTCGGGGAAAGCGGCACCACCACCATTACAGTTGATACTGGCGGTACTGCGACGGCTACCGAGAACAACAATCTTAATACAAAAGAAGAGTTGGCCAAGGCCGGTGAGGAAGCCTTTTCCAAGGTTAGTGATATTTTTGAAGAGGAAGGAGGCAAAACGGAAATTCTTGTTCGTGTCAAAGCCGGCACTCCATTCGGGTTGATGTTTACTGCCGCCGTCACACAGCAGCAAGTCGATGCGGCAAAATATGGTGGTGCTGTTCCACAAAATGGTGTTCCTGCCAATCAGCAACAACAGTATCCAGGATTTCCGGGAGGCAATCTGACTCCGTTGCAGATGTTGCAACAGGGTTTGGGAAATCAGCAAATTATGCAGCAGGTTAACCCTTATTATCCGACCACCGCATACCCTAATGCAACCCCGTATGGAACGGTGCCTGCTTATCCTGGTAACAGCACGCCGGATGCTCAGGTCAGCTACACCAACGGTTTGCAATAGTTTAGATCAGTTTTCTAGGAGAGTTTTTATGTCGAACGACAAGTATGACGATCAAGCCGATCATGATCTTGATGTGGATCTTGGTGATGAATATTTTGATGATCACGATTCCACTTCAGATGCTGATGGGGACTGGGACGATGTGGAAGAGGGCTCTTATGAGCAACCAAAGAAAAAGAAAAAGTCTCTGAGCAATGTTATTATAATTGCCGTCGCTGTTCTTGCTGGTCTTGGTTTCCTTGCCTTTAAATTTGGCGGCTCATCGCAAGGTACAGAGACTCCGCTTGCTGTTGAAGTGGCTGCGGAAGAGGTCTCGGCTCCAACCGATGATGTTCAAGATATTACTCCGGTTGTTTCTTCTGCGGATGCATCCGTTGCTCCTGTTGAGTCAGATCCGATGACTCAGGCCCTTCAGTCCGGGAACGGTGTGCCACCCGCACAAATTCCTTCCCAGGCCGAGCAAGGAATGGAAGCTCAACCGGCCCCTCCGCAAGCTTCCGATCCGTTGACCCCGATGCCTGTGGAGCCTGAAGTCGCACAGAATGAAGAGCCTCCTTTGCTTCAGGAGGCACCGTCTCAGGAGCCTCCCACTCTCATGACTTCGCCGGATGTGGCCCCCGAATCGGCACTCACTCCTGCTCCTGTAGAACCGGCGCCAGTTGCCGATCAGGAACCACCTCCCATGTTGCAGCCTGTGTCCGACTTCCCTTCGGCCGATATGATCAAGAAGGTTGAAACTCCGGCGTCCACGCCCGAGCTGGTGACCGCTACCGAAGAAGCTCCGGCTCCGGCCCCTGTGATGCAAGAGCCTGTTCCTGTTGTCGAACAACAAGGTTCTGCCGAATTGCAACAAGCTCTCGACAAGATCGAGCAGCTCGAAGATTCGGCTGACAAGGATAATCAAGTTATTCAAGGCTATGAAGATCAAGTCACTTCCCTGAAAGATAAGATTGCGGAACTTGAGGGAAAGCTTGACAAGGCCGCTAAAGAATCCGTTTCCACTGGTGGTAAGAAAGTCGTTCTGGTTAAGGAGGTCGAGCCTGAAGTTAAAAGCGAGACCCCTGAAAAATCCGATTCTGCAAAAGAAGAAGCTCTGGTTCGTTGGGTCCTTAAAGGCGCTCAACCCGGTCGGGCCTTGTTGGCAGCTTATGATCAGAAACAAGCGGATGTCCGTACGGTTACAGTCGGAGATAAGGTTTCCGGTCTTGGGACTATCCTGTCGATCGAGAAAGGGCAATCCGGATGGGTTGTTCTGGGGACGACCGGAAAAGTTACCCAGTAACTCTTTGTATTTGAAGTTTTTCTAAACCCGGGATTTCCCCGGGTTTTTTAATTCTTTAATAATGATTGTATTTTATACTTTCTTATGGTCGGAGTTTTTCTTTTAGAGCAACTCCATAGAGTTGGGGATTGAAAGGTCGGGTAAAAATCTTGAATTTTTACTTGTATTATGGTCTAATGGAAGAGTAGAGCCGTTTAAACGGTCGGGGTGTGCTTTATATGATCAATAATTCCAAAAAATCTGGCTTCAGAGGCCTTGCGGTCTCTCTGTTTATCCTCAGCTTTATGGCTGTGTTCCTCGACCCTTCGGTCGCGCACGCTAACCCTTTTGCTAATTTTTTCAATAACTTGGCGGGTGGTTTTGTCAATGCCATCAATGGTGTTATGGCAGCCGTTGTTTCGGCTGTAACCGGGACGATTACGGCCGCGATCAATGGCGTGGCCGGTTTTCTGAACGCGGCGGTTTCCACGATCATCAATGCGATTTTTGGTGTTGCCGGTTGTGGGACGGTCGTGGTTACTGGATCGGGCACGATCGGGGATGTTGTGTGTAATGTTCTTCTCGGCTCGATGAATTTACCAGGTTTTGTTTCAGCCATTTCCTACATGATGGGTATGATTATGGCTGTTACCGCCCTTATCAAGCTGAAGGATCACGTCGAATCGCCTAGCCAGAACCCTATCTCTGCCTCTATGAAGCGTTTTGTGGCCGGTGGTGCATTGTTTATGTTGCCAACCATCACATCCGCATTGGAAGGTGTATTGACCGGCAGCGGGGGTATGGCCGGCTTCGGAACCGGAGTTAACGGGACGGCCGTCGGGACTTACGGTCTCGACGCCATGATGGTTGCCTTGATTGTCGATATTTATGGTCCTGTTTCCGCTCTACTGGGAAGTTTTTCTTATCTTGCTGGTATGGTTCTGACTGTTGTGGCTATCAGTCGTCTTCTGAAAACGGCTCAGGATGGGCCTAGCGGACCGTCCGGTATCGGTACGATTATGACTTTTATTGTAGCTGGCGTCCTGTTTACTCTCGACGATATTATGGGGGCTTTCTCCGGCTCCTTGTTCGGGATGAACAACATCACTACCTACGCTACGCTCGCCACGCCGATTGACGGCGGTGTGATTGATGACCACGTTTTGGCTGTTATCAGCTCCGTGCTTCTGTTTATGATGCTCGTTGGCTGGATCAGCTTCATCCGAGGATTTTTCCTGCTGCGCGATGTTGCGGAAGGAAAAGGACAAGCCTCTCTCATGGCTGCGATGACCCACATTTTCGGGGGTGCGCTGGCTGTGAATCTGGGACCGTTGATGAATGCGGTACAAAGTACTTTTGGTCTCACCGGATTAGGTGTAAACTTTTCTTGAGTAAAACTTATTGGCATAGGAGGAGGAAACCATGCTGAAACTGAAACAAAAACTTAATCGTATTAGTGCAATGACAGGCGCGGCCTTTGTTATGGGAACGCTTTCTTCGGGAAGTGCCCATGCTGCTGCTGCTGGCCCTACCAATACATTCAACGACATTGCTGACAACATCATCGGTGGTATCTCGAACCTGCCAGGTCTGTTGTCTGCTGTTTCCTATATGATGGGGATGTTGTTCGCCGTTCTCGGTATCCTGAAAATCAAGGATCACGTTGAGAATCCAACCCAGACCCAATTGAAAGACGGTGCGATCCGTTTGGCAGTTGGTGGCGGTCTGTTCATGATCCCGATCATTACCGAATCTATGCAGACCTTGCTTGGTACCGGTGCGGCAACAGATGCTGCCGTGGTCAAGAAGATTGCAACGGCTACTACGTTGGCTAAATAATCTTTTATGTCGTACCTACCACTCATTTTGGGGATTGCCCGACCTTCGGGCGGTCCCCGTTCTTCTAAGAAGCCCCAGATATCTTCTGGAAAAGGCGGGGGAGTGTTGACCCCTGAAATCCGGAAGGCTGTCTATGACCGTGATGATAACACGTGTCAGTGCTGTGGTTTCAAATCCCAGAAATATCAGGAAATCCATTTTCTTGATCAGGATTCCCGCAATCTTTCCCTCGACAACATGGTGACAACCTGCATTTTCTGTCACCAGTGTTTCAATATGGACCAAGCTACTTTGATGCGCTCCGGCGTTCTGATTTGGTTGCCTGAAATTTCTCAAGCCGATTTGCATCATATTATGCGTTCCGTCTATGTGGCGCGGATTTCCCAAGGCCCGATGGCCGAGGCTGCCCGTACGACGCTTGATGCTTTGATGGCCCGCAGAGAGGAAGTCCGCCGCCGTATCGGAACGGACGATCCTTATGTTCTTGCCACGGTGATGCGCGATTTTCTGACGTCCCGCCATTATCTGGACCGGCAGGAGAGGCTGGACGGCATCCGTCTTTTGCCACTTGACCGTCGCCTTATCCGTGAAGCCGATCTTGAATTCAACCAGTTTCCGCAGATTCTAGCCTACTGGAGATCCAAGGATGGTCCTTTCGGTTCCCGCGCTCCATCGTTGTGGTTGAACATGTACCGCGATGCCCTCGCCAAAGCTTCTTAACTCCTAGCCACTGTCAACAAAGTGTGATAAGCAGGCTACGGCCTTCGGTTTTCTGCACTTCCGGTCCTCACGTACCCTTAAGTACGCTGCGGTGTTTCTCTTTCTTTGTTAACAGTGGCAATAAATCCTAGATATTTTCCCGCTTTTGAGTGTTTTCTTCGCCAGTGTTTATAGGTACACTGAGTGCGTCTTTTTAACCGCGATGATTCTTTATGAATATATTTGAAAAAATCTTAGCCCCTTTTCAGGTCGCTCTCCGTCAGTCTATCGAAAGCTTTATCCGCATCGAGACAATGGAGAATGAAACGACCCTTGCCGCCAGTGATGGCTCGCTTGTCAGTTACCTCAGAGTCGATGGGTCGCGTCAGATTATCGGCGAAGAAGAATATAATTTTCTCGTTGATGCTTCAACGGTCAAGCTTGGTGCGAAATTCGACCGTCAGGGTCACGCCATGCAGATTTATTTTTCCCGTGATCCGGGACGAATCCGTCCGCACTTGATCGAACAATTGAAGGCATCGCGTACCACGGCGAATAATACCGGTCTGGAAGTCGAGGATTTGATCGACGAAAAAATCAAAAATCTTTCGACTATTCTCAGTTATGAAGAATGTTACTTTGTCCTATGGACTCGCCCTACGGCGATGACCAAAAGCGAGGTCGAGCGGACGCGCAAGGAAAAACTCGAACAGGGTAAGAAGTGGGTCAATGCGCCGTACGGCCAAAACCCTCTAGCAGGGATCGAGTCTTTGCGGACCCGACATAAAAGTTATGTTACCGCGATTGAACAAGCTTTGAACGAGCTTGGCATCCGTTCCGAATTGCTGGAAGTTCATGATGCATTGAAAGCTGTCCGCAACAACATGTTTCCGACCAAGGCTCATGAAAACTGGCGCGCCTGTCTGCCGGGAGATCCTATTCCTCCTCGGGCGCCGACCAGCCGAATTGATTTGTCTGATGTTATCTGGCCGCCGCTCAGAACTCAGATTTCTGTCGGGGATGCACGCCTGACCGGTGGTCCGGTTGTCCAGATCGACGATCTCAATTGGGCCGGTGCAGATATGACTTTGGGTCCAATGGAGGCCACGCCGTTTCCCGCTTTGCTGAACCGTTTGTATGATGCCAAAGTTCCGTTCCGGATTTCTTTCCTGATCGAAGGAGGGGGGGCCGAGTCTTCTCAATTCCGCTCTTTTATTGCAACGCTGATGAGTGTTACCAACTCACTCAACAAGCAGATAAAATATTCTCTGGAAGGTTTGCAGGTTCTGGCGCGTAGCGAACCTGTCGTCAAATTGCGTGTATCTTTTGCGACCTGGGCACCGAAATCCAATCCTAACCTGATCCATGATCGCCTCTCTATTCTCATGCAGTCGATCGAGAGCTGGGGCTACGCGCAGGTCAGTGATGTATCGGGTGATCCGGTTGATTGTATCATGTCGTCGGCCATGGGGATTCATTGTGCGGGGACGGCTCCTGCCGCAATTGCTCCTATGCGTGAAGTGATGAAACTTCTTCCGTGGCAGCGCCCGTCAAGTCCGTTCAATCACGGTGCGGTGATGCTTAGGACGCCCGATGGTAAATCTTGGCCTTATCAAACAGGAACCAACCTGACGACCACGTGGTTCGATCTGATTTTCGCCCAACCGGGTGCCGGTAAATCCGTTTTGATGAATACTCTTAACCTCGGGACTATTCTTTCTCCGGGGATGAGCAAGTTGCCGTTTGTGGCCATCATCGATATCGGTCCATCGTCATCCGGACTGGTGTCGTTGGTCAAAGAAGCGCTGCCGATTACCCGTCAGGGCGAGGCAGCTTATTATCGCCTCCAGATGTCGCGTCAGTATGCGATCAATCCGTTCGATACGCAGCTTGGTTGTCGTCAACCGCTGATGGATGAGCGAAGCTATCTGGTCGAGTTGCTGGTTCTGTTATCAACCCCTCCGGGACATGAGAAGCCTTACGACGGGATGCAACAATTGGCCGGCTTGGTTGTTGACGAGATGTTTCGCTGGCGGGATGATTCCCAGGCTAACGCCGAGCCACGCCCTTATCTGCCGCGTCTTGATGCCGACGTTGACGAGGCTATTCAGAAAAATAATATACATCTTCCAACCGATCCGTATTGGTGGGATGTGGTTGATCGTCTTTTCGAACTGGGGCTGATCAATGAGGCAATTATCGCCCAGCGTTACGCTGTTCCTACACTTGGCGATGCCATTACGGCGTCACGACGTCCCCAAATCCGGACTTTGCTTGAAGAAACTTCCGTGGGACTCAGTACAGAATCGGTTATCAATGCTTTCGAGCGGATGATTACCTCGGCCATTCGTGAATACCCGATTTTGTCTTCGGTCACACAGTTCGAGATTGCCGAAGCGCGCGTCTGTTCCCTTGATTTGATGGATGTATCCCCTCAAGGGGACGATACAGCGGACCGCCAGACATCCATCATGTACATGTTGGCTCGACATGCGTTGGTGCGCAGCTGGTGGGTCGGGCCTGAATCTATACAATTTGTTCCTGAAAAATACCGCGTCTATCACGAGATGAAATTGCAGGATCTGGCTGAAACGCCGAAACGTCTTTGTTATGACGAGTTTCACCGGACCAGTTCTTCGGCCTCTGTCCGTGCGCAGGTTATCCGCGACGTGCGGGAAGGGCGGAAACGCGGTGTGCAGATTGTTCTGGCCTCCCAGCTTCTTGACGACTTTGATGACGATATGGTCGATTTGGCAACTGGTGTTTGGGTTCTGGGTACGGCTGTTTCGGATAAAGCAGTGGATGACGTTCGCGATCGTTTCGGTCTTTCAACGACGGCGCGAAATATCATCCGTTACAAACTGACGGGCCCACGGGCCGGTGGTGCTCCGGCGCTACTTATTCTCGGGACCAATGAAGGCCGATATGAGCAGCATTTGATCAACACGCTGGGGCCTATTGAATTGTGGGCGTTTGCGACATCGGTTGAAGATGTGCTGATTCGTAACCGCTTGTATGCCAAGTTCGGTGCGGGACGTGCCCGCCAGATTCTAGCGGCGGCTTTCCCTGCCGGAAGTGCGCGCTCGGAAATCAAGCGGCGTATTCTTTCCAAATCCAATGATAGTGGCGGAGAATCGAAGGCGGCGGCTATGACAGCGATTATTGATGAAATTA
>Ga0116143_10002656_pt1 | contig 19118 bp, 19 predicted proteins | sample AD_UKC034_MetaG_FD_89745 | JGI IMG/M metagenome (GOLD analysis project Ga0116143, IMG submission 89745) | Active sludge microbial communities of municipal wastewater-treating anaerobic digesters from USA - AD_UKC034_MetaG | ecosystem: Engineered > Bioreactor > Anaerobic > Digestate | place: USA...
CGTGGCGCAGACCGGCTGGCCGAAGCTCGATCCGTTCTTTCGCGCGCTGGCGTCGCAGGGCGCGGGCGCGCATGCGCGTCCCCGCATCCTCTATCACTCCACGTTCTCGCCGTCATGGAGCGCCGCGGAGCTGCTGTACGACACCGTGGCCGCGCTGGCGCGCACCGGCCGCTGGGACTGGACGGTGACCCTGCATCCGAAGATGAATCCGGCCACGGTCGCGAAGTACCGCGCGCTCGCCGGCCCGAACCTCAGGTTCGCGGACAACGACAATATCCTCGAGCTGTTCCCCGACGCCGATGTGATGGTCTCGGATACGTCCTCGGCGCTGCACGAGTTCCTGCTCACGCTGCGTCCCGTGGTCACCTGCCGCAACCTGCGGCCGGGCCCTTACCTGATCGATATCCGGGAATCCGGCGAGCTCGAGGCGGCGATCGAGCGTGCGCTGTCGCCGCCGCCATCGCTGCTGGAGGCGATCCGCGCGCATGCGCAGGCCCTGCATCCCGAGCGTGACGGCCGCTCCGCCGAGCGCGTGCTCGCGGCGGTCGACAGGCTGCTCGCGGGCGCCGGCGCGCGGCGCGCGAAGCCGCTCAACCTGCTGCGCAAGTGGCGCATCCGTCGCCGGCTCGCGCACTGGGAACGCACCGGCGAGGGGCGCACCAAAGCCGCCCCGCTGCGTGGTCGCCGATGAACGCCAGCTTCGAGCGCTGGCGCGCGAACACCCTCGGGCCCTTTCAGGTGCGCATTTTCGCGGCCATCTGGATCGCGACGCTCATCTCGACCTTCGGCAGCCTGATCCAGGGCGTCGGCGCCTCCTGGCTGATGCTGTCCATCGCGCCGTCGGCCGACATGGTGGCGCTGGTGCAGACGTCGACCACGCTGCCGATCATGCTGCTGTCGCTGGTCGCGGGGTCGATCTCGGACATCTGGGACCGCCGTCGCCTGATGCTGGTCGCGCTGGGCATCATGGTCGCGGTGTCGGTCGCACTCGCGATCGTATCCTGGCTTGGTCATATCACGCCGTGGATGCTGCTCGGCTTCACGTTCATCCTCGGCTGCGGCGCGGCGCTCTACGGGCCGGCCTGGCAGTCGTCGGTCGGTGAGCAGGTGCCGCGCGAGCTGGTGCCGGATGCCGTGGCGCTCAACAGCCTCGGCTTCAATATCGCGCGCACCGTCGGACCGGCGATCGGCGGCGCGATCGTCGCGGCGTTCGGCGCCACGTTCGCGTTCGCGATCAATGCGGTCTCGTATGTCGGGCTCATCGTCGTGCTCGCCTCATGGAAGCGGCCGGCGCCACGGCGTACGCTGCCGCCCGAGAGCCTCGGCGTCGCGATGATCGCGGGCCTGCGCTATGTGCGCCTGTCGCCCGCGCTGGTGGCCATCTTCGTCCGCGCCCTGGTGTTCGGCTTCCTGGGCAGCGCGGTGTGGGCCTTGCTGCCGCTCGTCGCGCGTGACCTGGTCGCCGGCGGCGCGATCACCTACGGCGTGCTGCTCGGCGCGTTCGGCGGTGGTGCGGTCGTCGGTGCGCTGACGGTCGCCCAGCTGCGCCAGCGCATGTCGAACGAGACCCTGGTGCGCGTTGCCAGCGTGATGTTCGGGCTGGGCACGATTGCGGTCGCGATGAGTCCCTGGCTCGCCACGACGATTCTGGCGCTGGTCGCGGCCGGCGCCGCCTGGGTGATCACTCTCTCGACGCTCAATACCTCGGTGCAGGTGTCCTCGCCGCGATGGGTCGTCGGGCGCTCGGTGGCGATCTACCAGATGGTGACCTTTGGTGGCCTCGCGATCGGCAGCTGGGCGTGGGGCGAGATCGCGCATACCTCGGGCCTGCGCTACAGCCTGATCGGCGCGGGCTGCGGCATGCTTGCCTCGATCGCGCTCGGGCGCTGGTTGCGTACGCCCCAGGCCGAGAGCCTCGACCTCGAATCGCTGCGTGTCGACATACCGGCGACGCCGCCCAAGGTCGATATCGTGCCGCAGAGCGGGCCGGTCGTGATCAATGTCGAGTACCGGGTCGCGGCGGAGGACCGGCTCGCGTTCGAGGCAGCGATGATAGAGCTGCAGCGCGTGCGGCGCCGCGACGGGGCCCGCGGCTGGACGCTGCTGCGGAACATGGACGACCCGGAGGTGTGGATCGAACGCTTCCACAGTCCCACCTGGGTGGCGCACCTGCGCCGGCGCCTGCGCCTGACGAAGGCGGATCGCGACATCGAAGAGCGCGTTCGCCGTTATCATCGCGGTGACGGCGCGCCGCGGGTGATCCGCTATCTCGAGCGCCCGCCGACTGCCATGGCCACGCTGGCCAAGTCGGAGGCCGAGCGCATCGGTGAGCGTACCGCCAGGACCGATCCGACGATTTCGTAAAGGAGCATCGAAATGCTGAAGTTCGTATTTGCACTGCTGCCGGCCCTTGCCTGTGCGGGCTGTCTCCAGGGCGATGGCAATGAGCGCATCAACGGGCCGGTCAACGTGGCTGCAGGGCAGCCCGCCGCGGACGCATCGACCGTGAACGGTTCGATCAAGGTGGCGCCCGGCGCGGCGGTGCTCGCCGCCGGGACGGTCAATGGCTCGATTTCACTCGGCGAGGGCGCGAGCGCCAGCCAGCTGGGCACGGTCAATGGTTCGATCGCGCTCGGCGAGCAGGCGCGCGTGGCCGGCGACGTGTCGACGGTCAATGGCGACATCAAGCTGGCCCGGGGCGCGGATGTCACCGGCTCGCTCCGCAATGTCAACGGTCTGTTCACGATCGACGCCGCGCACGTCGGCGGCGACATCAAGACCGTGGCCGGCAACATCCATGTCGGCACCGATTCGCGCATCGACGGCGGCATCCGTATCGAGCACTCGACCGGCATGACCGTCACGATAGGCGAAAAGATTCCGGTCATCGTCATAGCGCCCGGCGCAGTGGTCGCGGGTCCGCTCAAGTTCGACCGCGAAGTGAAGCTCTATGTGAGCGACCGCGCGACGATCGGCGAGGTCATCGGAGCCACGCCGGTGATGTTCAGCGGCGATCAGCCGCCGACCGAGACCTGAGGCTAGTCGTCGCGCCCGACGCGGGCGCGCAGGCGCTTGGTGCGCTGGGCGCGCGCCTTGGATTCGAGCCGGCGTTCCTTCGAGGCGCGGGTCGGTCTGGTGGGGCGGCGCTGCTTCGGTTCGATCAGCGCGCGGCGCACGAGGTCCGCGAGCCGCTCCTCGGCGTCGCGGCGGTTGCCGGCCTGGCTGCGATGGGACCTGGCCTGGATCAGGATCGCGCCGTCGTCCGTCAGGCGCTGGCCGGCGAGCGCGCGCAGCCTGTCCTTGACGCGCGGCGCGAGCACCGTGGTGCCGGCGAGGTCGAAGCGCAGCTGCACGGCCGAGGCGACCTTGTTGACGTTCTGCCCGCCGGGACCCGACGCGCGGATGAACGTCACCGACAGGTCGCTGTCAGGTATCTCGAGCTGGCGCGAGATCTGGATGGTCATTGTCGAGTGCGGGCAACATGCGCAGCTCGCGCTGGGCCACCGGAATCGTGATGCCCGCCTCGCGGAAGAGGCGGACGATCGCGCGGTTCACGTCGGAACGCACGTTGTTCACGCCGTTCATCGGATCGGCGATCCAGAAGCGCACCTCGAGGCGCATGCCGTAGTCCTCGAACGACATCAGGCGCGTGACCGGCCCGGGCTCGCGCAGGATGCGCGGATGATCGGCGGCCGCGTGTTGCAGCAGCAGCAGCGCCTTCTCGGGGTCGTCCCGGTAGCTGATCATGACCGGCAGGCGCAGGCGCACGCGGGCGTCCGAGTAGCTCCAGTTGATCACCGAATTGGTGATCACGAACTGGTTGGGCACCAGGGTCTCGATGCCATCGCGGTCGCGCACGACGATGTAGCGGCCGCGCAGTTCCTGTACCCAGCCGAAGTTGTCGGCGGTGAAGCCGCCGGAGGTGGGTCCCGCGGCGCTGGTGAAGCTGATCACGTCGCCGGGCTTGATCGATTTGTCCATCAGCAGCACGAAGCCGGAGAGGAAATTGCTGGCGATCGCCTGCAAGCCGAAGCCGAGGCCGACGCCGATCGCGCCGGTGAGCAGCGTGAGCGCGGTGAAGTCGACGCCCGCCGCATTGAAGCCGAGCAGCAGGCCGAGGGTGATCAGGAAGAAGTAGGAAAATTTCGAGATGCCGAGGCGCGTCGACATCGCGAGTGCGGTCATCTTCATCACGCGCCGCTCGATGGTGCGCGCGATCAGCGACGTGGCCATCACGATGATCGAGATGATCACCAGGGTCTTCAGCAGCTCCCAGACCGTGAAGGTTTCCTTGCCGGGCAGCAGGTCGATGTTGTTCATCGCCCCTTCGACGCGCTCGAACCAGCCGAGCAGCTCGAAGGCGACCGCAAGCCAGACGACGAACGTGAACTGGTTCTGCCAGCCCTTGAGCCAGGAGTCCTCGCCGAGCAGCTGGCGCAGCAGGTAGACGCCGAAGCGCACCACCAGCAGCGCGGCGGTGAGCTGCATGGCGCGATTCAGCAGGCCGGTCCCGAGGCCTTTGGCCGCGAACGCGACGTAGACGGCGAACAGCACGCCGAGCGTCAGCAGGATGGGCAGCACGATCACCGTGGCATCGAGGACCCGTGCCGAGAAGCCGCTGCGGTGCGCGCTGCCGTAGCCCCTGCGGTACCACGCGCGCAGGAACCCGGCCAGGGCGATCGCGACCAGGGCCGAGATCAGGATGGCGAACAGCTCGAGCAGTATCGTGGGATCGGTCAGCGTGGCGAAGAATGCCTGCACGGCGCCGTCGTTCTTGTTCATCGCGCCTCGCGCACTGCGGTTTCCGGGCTAGGCATTGAGATCGGGAATCAGTTCGCTCTCGAGGCGGGTGATCTGGTCCTTGAGGCCGAGTTTGCGGCGCTTCAGCCGCTTCAGCTGCAGTTCGTCGACGTGGATGTCCATCGACAGGCGCTCGATCACCTGGTCGAGGTCGCGATGCTCGATGCGCAGCTGCCGCAGCTTCTCGATGTTGCGGAACAGCTCGCGATCGACGTTATCTTCGATTTCGATCATCACGAATCGGCGATGCGCTCGGTTACCGGGGCGATGCCGTCGGGTAGCTTAGCGAAGCGGCCCAGCGGATTCCACGGCACCGCCGGATCGTGGAAATCGGAGCCGGCGGAGCCCGCGAGCGCGTGCCTGCGCGCGAGGCTCGCGAGCCGATCGTGATCGCCGGGGCTCATGCCCGCCATGCTCACCTCGAGGGCGCTGCCGCCGCCCGCCGTGAAGTCCGTCACCAGCTGGCGCAACGCGCCGCCGGAGAGGCGATAGCGATGCGGGTGCGCGAGCACCGTGGCCCGGCAGGATTCGACGAGGCGCGGCAATGCGGTATCGAGCTCGGGCCACTCGACCGGCACATGCCCCGGCCGGTCGCGATTCAGCCAGCGATCGAAGGCGTGCTGGGTGTCGTCGGCGTAGCCCAGTGCGACGAGGCTGCGCGCGAGGTGCATGCGCGTCGGCACGCCCCCGCCTTCGAGAGCGCGCGCGGCGATGTCGCGTCCCGGAAGGCGGCTGCGGGTGGCGAGGCGCTCGCCGATCGCGAGCACGCGCTCGCGGCGCCGCCGCGTGACATCGTCGATCTGCGCCGCGATGCCGGTTGCGACGGCATCGACGCCGAGGCCGACGACATGTATCGCCTGGCCGCGCCAGCGCGTCGAGATCTCGATGCCGGGCACGAAACGGATCCCGAAGCCCACGCAGGCCGCCTGCGCCTCGGCGCAGCCGTCGACGGTGTCGTGGTCGGTGAGCGCGAGCAGCGTGACGCCGCGCTCCGCGGCACGTGCGACCAGCGCGCCGGGGCCGAGCACGCCGTCCGAGCGGTTGCTATGGGTGTGCAGGTCGATCAATCCGGGCATCGTGCAGGTATCATAGGCCACCCCATGCATAACGCCCGCGTTGATCTCGCCTCGATCGACACCGCGCTGTTCGATCTGGACGGCACGCTGCTCGACCTCGCATACGACAACTACCTGTGGCTCGAGCGGATCCCGCACGACTGGGCGTCGCAAAACGGCGTCGCCCGCGATGCGGCGCTGCGCAGCCTCGCGCCGCGCTTCACGGCGGTCGAGGGCACGCTCGACTGGTACGACATCGAGTACTGGTCGCGCGAACTCGGCATCGATATCGCGGCGCTGCACCGCGAAGAGGCGGCGCGCATCGCCTGGCTGCCCGGCGCGCGCGAGCTGCTGATCGCGCTGCGCGGGCTCGGCAAGCGCCTCGTGCTGCTCACCAATTCCCATCCCGTGACCCTGGCGATCAAGGACGACGCCACGTCGGTACGGGACTATTTCGACGCCGCGTGGAGTTCGCAGGCCTTCGGGGCGCCGAAGGAAGACCCGCGCTTCTGGCAGGGCGTGCGTGCCGCCCTGCATTTCGATCCGGCCCGCACGCTGTTCATCGACGACAGCCTGCCGGTGCTGCGCGCCGCGCGTGCCGCGGGCATCGCGCAGGTCATTGCGGTGAGGCGCCCCGACAGCTCGCGCGAGCGGCGCAAGCATGAGGAATTCCCGGCGGTGGACCATGCCGCCGACCTGCTGGACGGCGGGGCAGGCTAGCCGGGCGCGCGCACGGCCTCTGGCCGGCTCGCGCGCGGCCTAGGACGCGGTGCCGCTGTCCGGTGCGGGACCGCCGCCGCCGCTGCCACCGCGGCCGCTCCCGCCGCCACGACCGCCGCGGCGCCGGCGGCGCCGCTTCGCGCCATCCGGTGCGCCGCCTCCGCCCGTGGCGGCCGACGGTGCATGGGAGCCGCCCTCGCTGCCGGCGGGCTGGGCGGGGGCCTCATGGCGCGTCGCTTCGTGGCGCTCGTCATGCCCGCCCGGGCGTCGGCCGTCCCCGGAGCGGCCACCGCCACCCGAGCGGCTGCCGCCGCCCGAGCGACCACCGCCTGAGCGACCACCGCCGCCTGAGCGGCCACCGCCGCCTGAGCGGCCGCCGCCGGAACGCCCGGAGCCCGGGCGCCCGCCACGGCGGGCGTCGGGCGGGCCGCGATGCCAGGTGCGTGGCGGCACGACGATGTCGGCCGCGAGCGTGCCGGGTGCGATCGCCTCCACCGGGATCTTGCGACCGATGTAGTCCTCGATGTCCGGCAGGGCGACGGCGTATTCCTCGCAGCCGAAGCTGATCGCGTCGCCCGCGGCGCCGGCCCGCGCGGTGCGGCCGATGCGGTGTACGTAATCGGCGGCATCCTGCGGCAGGTCGTAGTTGAAGACGTGGCTGACCTCGGGCACGTGCAGGCCGCGCGAGGCGACGTCGGTGGCGATCAGCACCGCGAGGTCGCCGTTGTGGAAATCGCGCAGGAACTGCAGGCGCTTCTTCTGCGGCACATCGCCCGAGATGGCCTGGGCGGAGAAGCCGTTCGCGATCAGCACCTGCTCGAGCCGCTCGGCCACGCGCTTGGTATTGACGAACACCATCGTGCGGCGCGCGTCGGCCTGGCGCAGCAGGCCGATCAGCAGCGGCATCTTCTCTTCCATCGCCGGGAAGTAGATCACCTGGCGCACGCGGTCGGTCGTCACCTTGTCGGGCTCGATGCGCACGAGCTCGGGCTCGTTCATGTGCTCGTAGGCGAGTTCGAGGACGCGGTGCGACAGCGTCGCCGAGAAGAGCATCGCCTGGCGCTCGTCCGGACTGGGCAGGCGACGCAGGATGAAACGGATGTCGGCGATGAAGCCGAGGTCGAACATGCGGTCGGCCTCGTCGAGGACGGCGACCTGGGCGAATCGCAGGTCGTACACGTGCTGCTTGAAGTAATCGATGATGCGCCCGGGCGTGCCGATCAGCACGTCGATCCCGTCGGCCAGCTGCTTGCGCTGCTTCTCGTAGTCCACGCCGCCGAACACCACCGCGAGCTTGAGCCCGGTGTGCTTGCCGAGGACGAGTGCGTCGTTGTGGATCTGCACCGCGAGTTCGCGGGTCGGCGCGACCACGATCGCACGGATCGAGGTCGGGCCGCGATTCGCCGCGGGCGGGTGGGTCAGCAGGCGCTGGAAGATCGCGACGAGGAATGCCGCGGTCTTGCCGGTGCCGGTCTGTGCCTGCCCGGCGACATCCTGGCCGCGCAGCGCGATCGGGAGTGTCTGGGCCTGGATCGGCGTGCAGCGGTCGAAGCCCGCGTCGCGGATGCCCTGCATGACGGACGGAGCGAGGTCGAGTTCACTGAAGCGCAGGTCTGAGAGGTGCTGATCGGTCATTTCGTCTTTTCTGAGGTTATAATGTCGTGGCCTCTTGCAAAATGGCGCAGAAGGCGCAAAAATTTGGGGCAGATACAGCGGAACCTGATTCCGCGCCGTCTCGGCAATCAGCTCCTTCCAAGTTGCCCTAGTGTAACCGTTTGATGCCACCTCTTGGCACGGCCTTTCGTCCTGTGCCGCGAATAATCCACTCCATTCCCGGAGGAAAATCTGCGTGAGCAATCCGCACATCGTTCATACATCCGATTCGACGTTCAGCCAGGATGTGCTGAAATCCGACAAACCCGTCCTTCTCGATTTCTGGGCCGAATGGTGCGGACCATGCAAGATGATCGCGCCTATCCTCGACGAGCTCGCCGACGAGTACAAAGACAAGGTCCGGATCGCGAAGCTCAATATCGACGAGAACCCGCAGACACCGCCGAAGTTCGGCATCCGGGGCATTCCGACGCTGATCCTGTTCAAGAACGGGGCGGTCGAGGCCCAGAAGGTCGGCGCGGTGTCCAAGTCGCAGCTGGCCGCTTTCCTGGACAGCAACCTGTGAGAGGCTATCTCGGTAACCAGGGGCGCGGTGGCGGCCGGCAGGGCAAGCAGCGACGCGGCGGCGGCGGGGGCCACGGCAACCGCGACGGCAACCGCAGCATAGGCCGCGACGACGAGATGCGTGACCTCGAGCCGTTCGAGGTCGACGATTCCGAGATCATCAGCCCCGAGGAACTGACCCAGTCGCGGGCTTCGATGAGCCTCACCGAGCTCAAGTCGAAGCCGATCCACGAGCTGGTGAAGGTGGCCGAATCCGTCGGCCTCGAGAGCCTCGCGCGCTCGCGCAAGCAGGACATCATCTTCTCGATCCTCAAGGCGCACGCCAAGCAGGGCGAGAACATCTACGGCGACGGCGTGCTCGAGATCCTGCAGGACGGCTTCGGCTTCCTGCGCTCGGCCGACGGTTCCTATCTCGCCGGTCCGGACGACATCTACATCAGCCCGAGTCAGATTCGCCGCTTCAATCTGCGTACCGGCGACACGATCTCCGGCCTGATCCGTCCGCCGAAGGAAGGCGAGCGCTATTTCGCGCTGCTGAAGGTCGGCGAGATCAATTTCGATTCGCCCGAGAACTCGCGCAACAAGGTGCTGTTCGAGAACCTGACGCCGCTGCATCCGACCAAGCGGCTGAAGCTCGAGCGCGGCAACGGCTCGACCGAGGACCTCACCGCGCGCGTCATCGACCTCGTCTCGCCGATCGGCAAGGGCCAGCGCGGCCTGATCGTTTCGCCGCCGAAGGCCGGCAAGACGATGCTGCTGCAGAACATCGCGACTTCGATCACCTGGAATCACCCCGAGGTGTACCTGATCGTGTTGCTGATCGACGAGCGGCCCGAGGAAGTCACCGAGATGCAGCGCACGGTGAAGGGCGAGGTCGTCTCGTCGACTTTCGACGAGCCCGCCGCGCGCCACGTGCAGGTCGCGGAGATGGTGATCGAGAAGGCCAAGCGCCTGGTCGAGCACAAGAAGGACGTGGTGATCCTGCTCGATTCGATCACGCGCCTCGCGCGCGCCTACAACACCGTGGTGCCGAGCTCCGGCAAGGTGCTCACCGGTGGTGTCGACGCGAATGCGCTGCAGCGACCGAAGCGTTTCTTCGGCGCCGCGCGCAACATCGAGGAAGGCGGTTCGCTGACGATCCTCGCCACCGCGCTGATCGACACCGGCTCGAAGATGGACGACGTCATCTACGAGGAGTTCAAGGGCACGGGCAACAGCGAAATCCACCTCGACCGGCGCATCGCGGAGAAGCGCGTGTTCCCGGCCGTCAACATCAATCGCTCCGGCACCCGCAAGGAAGAGCTGATCACCGATCCGGGCGAACTCGCCAAGATCTGGATCCTGCGCAAGCTCCTGCACCCGATGGACGAACTCGCCGCGATCGAGTTCCTGCTCGACAAGATGAAGGACACCAAGACCAACGGGGAGTTCTTCGAGGCGATGAAGAGGTAAACGGAACGGTGCCGGAAACCCGGCACCGAAGTAGGAGCCCTGCATGCCGCGTATTGCCGCCGTCGCGACGGCGATCCTCGTTGCCTGTCCGCTGCTTGCCGGCGCGCAGGAGCCTGCGCGCGCCTCGGATACTCTGGCCCGCGCGCTGCCACCGCCCGCGAGCCCGATCACCGACCGGTTTGCGCTGCGCGCCACCTACTACCAGGGTGGTGTGGACACCAAGGTGCGCCTCGACCCCGATGCGCTCACGCTCGGCACCCTGGTCGATGGCGAGGAGACGCTCGGCCTCGACGACACGATCGATCAGGGCCGCATGGAGCTCTACCTGCGCATGGGCGAGCGGTTCCGCCTGCGCTTCGATTACTTCAAGCTGAACCGTTTCGCGGCAACCACGCTCGGGGAGGACGTCGTTTTCGGCGATGAGACCTTCCTCACCGGCGAGGCGATCGAATCGTCGCTCGACTATCGTTCGCTGTCGTTCACATTCCTGTACTCGATCCTGCGCCGCGAGAACATCGAACTTGCCGCCGGCCTCGGCGTGAACCTGCTCGAGGCGGAGGTCGCCGGGGAAGCCGTCGACCGCAATGTACGCGAGGACGAATCGGGGGTGGCGCCGCTGCCCACGATCGCGCTCGATGGCAGCTGGCAGTTCGCGCGACGCTGGTCCGTGAATGCGCGCGGGCAGTATTTCAGCGCGACTTACGATGACATCGACGGCACGCTGGGCGAATGGCACCTCGACGTTCAGCACCGCTGGAAACCCAACTTCGCGGTCGGGCTCGGCTACACGATCCTCGACATCGACGTGAGCGTCGCACCGAATGCCGACCATGATTTCCCGGGCATCTTCCGCATGAAGACCGACGGCCCCGAGCTGTTCATCCGCGCGAGTTTCTGACCAGGAAGTCGACGATCCTGGCAATCGTCGGCGGGTCGCGCAGCGCGCCGCTGTGCGCGAATCCGTCGGTCGTCACGAGTTCACCCCGCGCCAGAACCGGCAACAGCGCCTGCGCATGTGCGAAGGGCGCGACATCGTCCGCGCGGTCGTGCACGAGCAGCACGGGCATCGACAGCCGCCCGGCGACGGCGTGAGCGGAGAACGCGGCGGGCGGGCTCCCATAGCGATGCGTGAACGCCGCGACCAGCGCCGCCCGCGTGCGCGCGTCGAGCTCGAGCGCGCCGGCGAACGAATCCATCATGAACGCGACGTCGCGCGGCATGCCGACCAGCACGATGGCCTGCACCTCGGCAGGCGGCGACTCCGCCATCTGCCACACCGTCGCGCTGGCGCCCATCGAGTGCCCGACGATGCCGCGCACCGGGCCGCGCGCGCCGGCGACGGCGCCCAGCGCGGCGCGAAACAGCTCGAGCGTCGCCTGGCGTCCGGTGGACTTGCCGTGCGCCGGCGCATCGACGGCGAGCACGCGAAAGCCCGCGGCAAGCAGCGGATCGACGAAGGCGCCGAAGCGTGGCGCATGCGAGCCCCAGCCGTGCATCAGCAGAATCGCGTCCGCGTGCGTGCCCCATTCGTAGACCTGCAGCTCATGCGCTGCGAGCCGGATGCGCGACGCGCGGGCACGCGCCAGCCCCGGTGCGTCCACGGCATCGAGCTGGCGGCGCGCCGGCAGCAGGAACAGTTCCAGCGCAAGGCGGCCGGCGAGCCGCGGGCTCACGCGCGAGGCGAGGCGGAATGCGCGCACGAGGCGCAGGCGCATGGCGGGCGAGAGACCGGGCGGCAGGCGGGGGGCGGGCGGCGTCAAGGCTGCGCGGCAGCGGACGTGCGGCCGTAGGCGGCGACAAACTCCGGCGGCATGCGCGTGGCGCGGCCGGTGTCGAGATTGAGGCACACGTAGATCGTGACCGCGCGGGCGAGGACGGCGCCATCGGCGGCGCGGCTGACCACGAAATGGCGCGTGCAGCGCAGCCTGCCGTCGCAATCCGCGATCCAGGTCGAGACGCGGATGCGATCGCCGGCGATCGCCGCGCGTTCGTAATCGATCTCGGTGCGCAGGGCCGCCATGCCCCGGCGCAGCGCGATGCAACGCTCGAGCGGCATGCCGAGCGCGGCCGAATGACTCCACGCGGCACGATCGAGCCAGGTGAGGTAGACCGCGTTGTTGACGTGCGAGTACTCGTCGATGTCGGCGGCCTGCACGTCGAGGTCGATCGAATGTGCAGACCCCGGCATCGTCATAGCGGGTAGACGAGGCAGGTGGTCGTGCCGTGCGCGATGCGCCGGCCGGACGCATCGACGATCTCGCCCTCGGCGAAGCCGCTGCGCCGCCCGACGTGCAGGGCGCGGCCGATCGCGCGCACAGCACCTGTGGTGTGCGTCATCGCGCGCAGGTAGCTCACCTTCAGCTCGAGGGTGACATAGCCCATGCCGGCCTCGACGTGGGTCATGACCGCGCAGCCCATGCACGAATCGAGCAGCGTCGCGGCGTAGCCGCCATGGATCAGGCCGAGCGGATTGTAGACATTGGCCCCGGGACGCCCCTCGAAGGTCACGACGCCACGCTCGACAGCCACGACATGGAAGTCGAGGGTGATCGCGATCGGCGGCGGTGGAAGCGCGCCTGCGACCATGCGCTGCATGAATTCGAGGCCGGAAAGCGACTTGAGGACTTCCGGAGGAGCGACGCCACTGCCCGGCGGGTAGAGTGGGTGGGCCATCCAAATAGTCTACCCGATCAGTGCGCAGCGCCCGCCTGCTCGCGCGCGATGGCGCGGTAGCCGATGTCGCGGCGGTACTGCATGCCGGGCCAGCGGATCGCCCCGACGAGCGCGTAGGCATCGCGCTGGGCGGCCGCGACGGTAGCGCCGAGGCCCACCGCGCACAGCACGCGCCCGCCGTTGGTCACGATCGCCTCGCCGCGGCGTTCGGTGCCCGCATGAAACACCTTGCCGGGCAACTGCGCCGCGCGCGCGAGGCCCTCGATCGGATCGCCTTTGCGGACCGCATCGGGATAGCCCTCGGCGGCGAGCACGACGCCCACCGCGGCGCGCGGATCCCATTCGGCGGTCACGCCGTCGAGGCGGCGCTCGAGCGCAGCGTCGCACAGGTCGACCAGGTCCGAGCGCAGGCGCGCGAGGATCGGCTGCGTCTCCGGGTCACCGAAGCGGCAGTTGAACTCGAGGACATTGGGCGTGCCATCGGGCGCGATCATGATGCCGGCGTACAGGAAGCCCGTGTAGGGCATGCCGTCGGCGGCCAGGCCGCGGATGGTCGGCTCGATCACCTCGCGCATGATGCGATCGTGGAGCGCCGGCGTGACGACCGGGGCAGGCGAATACGCGCCCATGCCGCCGGTATTCGGGCCGGTGTCGGCATCGCCCAGGCGCTTGTGGTCCTGCGAGGTGGCGAGCGGCAGGATGTGCTCGCCATCGGCCATCACGATGAAGCTCGCTTCCTCGCCCGCGAGGAATTCCTCGATCACGACCTCTTCACCCGCGGCGCCGAAGCGCCCGTCGAACATGGCCTGCGCGGTGGCGATCGCCTCATCCGCGCTCGCGGCGATCACGACGCCCTTGCCGGCGGCGAGCCCGCTCGCCTTGACGACGATCGGCGCGCGCTGCGCGCGCACCCAGGCCGGATCGAAACTGGCCTTCGTGAAGGTGGCGTAGGCGGCGGTCGGAATGCGGTGACGGCGCAGGAATTCCTTGGTGAAGGCCTTCGAGCCTTCGAGCTGCGCCGGCGCGCGGTGCGGCCCGAAACATCGCAGGCCCGCGGCGCTGAACGCATCGACGACGCCGAGCACGAGCGGCGCCTCGGGGCCGATGATGGTGAGAGCCACCTGTTCGCTGCGCGCGAGCGCGACCAGCGCTTCGATGTCGTCGGCGGCCACTGCGACATTGCGCAGCTTCGGCTCGAGTGCCGTGCCCGCATTGCCGGGCGCCACCAGCACCTGCGTGACGCGCGCGGACTGCGCGCATTTCCACGCGAGCGCGTGCTCGCGACCGCCCGAACCGACGACCAGGACTTTCATGGGCGGGCGCCCCGCATCAATGGCGGAAGTGGCGCATGCCGGTGAATACCATGGCAAGGCCGTGCTCGTCGGCCGCGGCGATGACCTCGCTGTCGCGCTTCGAGCCGCCCGGCTGGATCACCGCGGCGATGCCGTACTGCGCCGCGACGTCGATGCCGTCGCGAAACGGGAAGAAGGCGTCCGAGGCCATCACGGCGCCACGCACTTCGAGCTTCTCGTCCGCTGCCTTCATCGCGGCGACGCGGGTCGAATACACGCGGCTCATCTGCCCGGCGCCGACGCCGATCGTCATGTGGTCGCGGGCGAACACGATCGCGTTCGATTTCACGTGCTTGCAGACGACCCACGCGAACAGCAGGTCGGCGACCTGCGCCTCGGTCGGCTCGCGCTTCGTGACGACACGCAGGCCTGCGGCGGTAATGCTGCCCTGGTCGCGCGCCTGCACGAGCAGGCCACCGCCGACACTGCGGTATTCCAGATCGTTGCCGGGCGAGCGGCCGAGATCGCCCACCGCGAGTACGCGAATATTGGCCTTGGTGGCGAGCACGGCGAGGGCGGCGGGCGCAATGGCCGGCGCGGCGATGACTTCGACGAACTGACGCTCGACGATCGCCTGCGCCGTGGCGGCATCGAGTTCGCGGTTGAAGGCGATGATGCCGCCGAAGGCCGATGTCGGGTCGGTGCGATAGGCCTTGTCGTAGGCCGCCGCCGGGCCATCGGCGGTGGCGACGCCGCAGGGGTTCGCGTGCTTGACGATCACGCAGGCCGGCGGCGTGAACTGGCGTACGCACTCGATGGCGGTGTCGGCGTCAAGGATGTTGTTGTAGGACAGTTCCTTGCCCTGCACGAAGGTCGCGGTGGCGATCGAGGCGCCGCGCGCGGCCACTTCGCGGTAGAAGGCGCCGCCCTGGTGCGGGTTCTCGCCGTAGCGCAGGTCGCGCAGCTTGTCGTAGACGAGCGGCAGGGTGCCGGGGAAGCGCTCGGCCTGCTCGCGACGCAGCAGGTAGTTCGACACCATGGTGTCGTAGCGCGCGGTGTGCGCGAAAGCCTTGGCAGCGAACTGCGAGCGCGTATCGATGCTCGAGCTGCCGTCGTTTGCATCGAGCTCGGCGAGGAGGCCCGCGTAGTCGGCAGGGTCGACGACCACGGTGACCGAGTGATGATTCTTGGCGGCCGCCCGCAGCATCGCGGGGCCACCGATGTCGATGTTCTCGATCGCCTCGTCGTAGGTGCAACCCGGACGGGCGACGGTTTCGGCGAACGGATAGAGGTTGACGACCAGCAGGTCGATCGGCGGGATGTCGTGCAGCTGCATGACGGCGTCGTCGTCGCCACGCCGCCCGAGCAGGCCGCCGTGGATGCGCGGGTGCAGCGTCTTGACGCGCCCGTCCATGATCTCGGGAAAGCCCGTGTAGGCCGACACTTCGGTCACCGTGACGCCGTGCTCGCGCAGCAGTCGTGCGGTGCCGCCGGTGGAGAGGATCTCGATGTCGCGGCGCGCCAACGCGCGGGCGAGGTCCACGAGCCCGGTCTTGTCCGAGACGGAAAGCAGCGCCCTGCGGATCTCAACGAGCATGATGCGGTTGCGGCCGGCTCAGGCCGACAGCCCGAACTGGCGCAGTTTCTTGCGCAGGGTGCCGCGGGTGATGCCGAGGATGCCGGCGGCGCGGCTCTGGTTGCCCTCCGCGTAGTCGAGCACGACCCGGAACAGCGGCTCCTCGACCTCGCGCAGCACCATGTCGTACAGGCGCGCCGGACGATGGCCGTTCAGCGTGGCGAAGTAATCGGACAACGCCTGTTCGGCATGGTCGCGCAGGGGCAAGCTCCTGCCGTTCGCGCGCGCGATGGGTTCGGCGCGCGGCCTCTGGGTTTTCTTCGCAGGCATCAGCAGTCCCCGACGCAGCAACTCGTTGTTGTGATCAGGCCGCGTTCGCGGTCCCGTCGACCCAGCGGTCGAGCCATGCACTCGCATATGCAAACTGTCTCGCGGAAGTTTCCTGGGACATCAACCCGCGCCGATCGTCCTGTGTGCCGAGCAGCCCTGCGAAATACCAGCCGAGGTGTTTGCGCGCGAAACGGACGCCGTCGACTTCCCCATAGAAGTGGTACAGATCCGTCAGGTGCGTGCGAATGATATCACGCACCTCGGCGCGCGCGAGCGCAGCGGGCAGTCTGCCGCTCGACATAAATTCGTTGACATCGCGAAAAATCCACGGCGCTCCGTGCGCCGCGCGGCCGAGCATTACGCCGTCCGCGCAGGTGAAATCAAGTACCTCGCGCGCCTTTTGCGCGCAATCAATATCGCCATTGGCGAACACCGGGATCGACACCGCCCGCTTGATATCGCGAATCGTTGCGTATTCCGCCGTGCCCGCGTAGTGGTCCGCGCGCGTGCGCCCGTGCACCGCGAGCGCGACGACGCCGCAGGCGGCCGCGATGCGCGCGATGGCGACGCCGTTGCGATGTCGCGGATCCACTCCGGTGCGGATCTTGAGCGTCACCGGCACGGTCACGGCAGCGACCACCGCCTCGAGGATGCGCGCGACCAGCGGCTCGTCGGCGAGCAGGGCCGAACCGCACTGGCGGTTGAAGACCTTCTTCGCCGGGCAGCCCATGTTGATGTCGATGACCTCGGCACCGAGATCGACATTGAGGCGCGCGGCCGCGGCGAGCGCCTGCGGGTCGGCGCCCGCCAACTGCACCACGCGGGGCGAGGGTTCACCTTCGTGGTTCATGCGGCGCTGCGACTTGCGGCTGCGCCACAGGCGCGTGTCGGCGGTGAGCATTTCCGATGCGGCGAGACCCGCGCCGAGACGGCGACACAGCACGCGGAACGGGCGATCGGTGACGCCCGCCATCGGCGCGAGCGCAACGGGTGCGGACAGGGCGTAGGGGCCGATCTGCATGACGGCGGCGGGCCGGGTTCAGCGGGCCGCGCGCGAATCGCCGGCGCAGGCGACTCCGCCCTGGCCATTCGGCAGGCAGGCGTCGACCTCGAAGCCGACGGCATTGCTGCCGGGGTCGAGGACCGCGACCTCGGCGTCGACGCGCTGGCCGGCGGCCAGGAAATCGCGCGCGCCGGCGCGCTCGCCGAGATACTCGCGCGGCGTCAGGTCGCGGCTGGCGAGCCGCTTGCCATAGCGGTCCTGCAGCGTGAGGCGCAGCAGCGGCATGGGCTGTGCGCGCGAGGCCTCGTTGCGGATGCTGGCGCGCACCAGCAATTGCCCGCTGGCGTCGCCTTCGGCAATCGCGCCGAGCTGGCGCACGTCGAGCGCCGCCGGATCCCAGCGCGGCGCAAGGGGTGCGCCGAGCGCATCGTAAAGCGATGCGAGCGGGCCATTGAGCGCGGGATTCAGGGCGAGCTCGTTGCGATAGCGATGCACGACCTGCGCCACGAGCAGCAAGGCGAGGACGCCCGCTGCGATGCCGTACCACAGTTCGACGCGCGGTGGCCGTTGCGGCTCCTCGAAGGCGTCGATGTCCTCGGCGCGCACGGAATAATGCTCGGCGAACCGGTCACCCACCGGTGCGGCCATGGAGACCTGCAGCGCTTCGGACTGCTGCGTCGCCGAGCCCGGGTCGGCGGCCACGTCGCGGGCGATCTGCGCGATGCGCTCGAGTTCGGCCTCGGCGTCCTCGAGTTCGCGCGTGAGCGCGTCGCTCGCCACATCGGCCTCGGTCTCGGTCTCGGTCTCGGTCTCGGTATCGGTGGCGACGAGTTCGCCTTCGAGCACGATCGCCTCGAAGGTTCCCGACGCGGCCTCGCCTTCGGCGATTTCGGGCGCGACGAAGATCTGCGCCAGGTCCGCGCTGCCGAGCGCGAACTCCATCGTGTCGGGCGTTGGTTCGGCCTCGCCCGCGGAGTCCGCCGTCACCGGCAGCTCCATCATCAGGGGCGGCGGAGGCGGCGAAGGGGTGGCAGCGCGCCGGTCGGTCGTGGCCGACGGGTCCGCCTCGTCACGTTGCGCTTCGTCGTGCAGCGCAACCAGCGCATTGAACACGCTCGCGCAACGGCCGCAGCGCACGTAGCCCTGCCCGACGCGCAGGTCCGCCGCGGTGACGGCGAGGGTCAGGGCACATTTCGGGCAGACCGTGAACATGGGCGGATATTAGCGCAGGCTCGCGACCGACGAGCTCAGCGTCTGATGCCGGCGAGAAGGGTCCAGGTTTCGCGTTCGCCGGCAGTCTGCATATCGAACCACGGGCGGTAGGCCGCGGCGACTTCTTCGGCCTGCGATGTGAGCAGGCCCGCCAGCACGAGGCGTCCCTGCGGCCTCACGAGCGCGGCGAGGCGCGGTGCGAGCTCGATCAAGGGACCGGCAAGGATATTGGCGAGCAGCACATCGGCGCCGGCCGGCAGCGTGTCAGTGCCGGCGTGTGTCACGACGCGATCGGCAACCGCGTTGGCCTGCGCATTGTCCCGCGTCGCGATCAGTGCCTGCGGGTCGATGTCATGGGCATCGACCCGTGCCGCGCCGAGCCGGGCTGCGGCGATGGCGAGGATGCCCGAGCCGCAGCCAAAGTCGATCACGGTCTCGCCCGGTCGCAGCTCGGCGTCGAGCCATTCGAGGCACAGGGCTGTCGTGGGATGCGTGCCGGTGCCGAAGGCGAGTCCGGGATCGAGCGTGACGACGACGGCATGCGGGTCCGCCACGCGCTCGTGTGTCGGGCAGACGTGGAGACGGCGTCCGAAGCGCATCGCATGGAAGTCCGTGAGCCACTCGCGCTCCCAGGCGCGATCGGCCACTGTCTTCACGGTGAGCCGCGACACCGGTACGCCGAGCGCGGCCGCCAGTGAGACGAGCGTGTCGGCCGAGGCGTCATCCTGCGCAAAGGTCGCCTCGAGCCGCGTCGCGGGCCACAGGCGGATCTCGCCCGGCGCCGGCTCGAGCACCGCGTCATCGCGCCGGTCGGTCAGCGTGACCGC
>Ga0116143_10002658_pt1 | contig 19115 bp, 18 predicted proteins | sample AD_UKC034_MetaG_FD_89745 | JGI IMG/M metagenome (GOLD analysis project Ga0116143, IMG submission 89745) | Active sludge microbial communities of municipal wastewater-treating anaerobic digesters from USA - AD_UKC034_MetaG | ecosystem: Engineered > Bioreactor > Anaerobic > Digestate | place: USA...
GCAGAGGAACTCGTGTTTCGCTGGCTTTTATTTGGAAGAATTAAGAGGGCAATACCAGTATCGTTAGCAATTGTAACATCGGCATTATTTTTTGGTTGTTATCACGGGAATCTCATACAGGGAATCTATGCATTTTTGATGGGTATGGTGATGGCACTTACCTATCATTGGAGCAAAACATTCCTGATACCGCTTCTGTTTCATATGTCTGCGAATGCGGCAATCTATTTCAGCGCCATGTCTTCACCGAAGGTGAGAGGGGTTATCTCATCTCCGATTACATGTGCAGTTTATATGATTATTGCCATTGTTCTGCTATTCTGGTTTAAAGAGAGAGTTTCTGACAAATAGACATTTTTTTGGAAATTCTTTCACTCTTCTCTTTTCGATTGAGTGTTTGAGTGTTATAATAACTCTAACTAAGTGGAAACGTAACAACAATGATATAATTACGAGGAGTGTTTGACATGCCAAAGAAAATTTTGATTTGCGACGATGCACAACTAACCCGAAAGACATTAAGAAATATACTAGAAGAGAATGGATATGTTGTTATAGGAGAAGCAGTGAACGGTAAAGAAGCTGTGGCAAAGTTCAAAGAGTTACAGCCGGATTTGACGTTTATGGATATTGTAATGCCTGAGATGGATGGTATTGAGGCAGTAAACAAGATTATGGAAGTGGATTCAAACGCATTGGTGATTATGTGTTCCTCCCTGGCACAGCAGAAGAAAGTGGTCTGTGCGATCAGGGCCGGGGCGAAGGATTTCATTGTGAAACCATTTACGCCGGAACGGGTATTGGATTCCATTCGTAAGAACCTTATTTGTGAATAAGACAGAGAAAGCCTCACCAAAGACAAGAATAAGCGCTTAGGTGAGGTTTTGTATGCTAAGAGTAGTATGAATATGAGAGAAAAGGAGCAATTATGGCAACTGCAGATTATATTAAAGCCCAGAAATTAGGGGAAAAAGAATACCACGCATGTGTTTCCAAAGGAAATTATCCATACTTACCGGTCTTGGATGATATTATTTCCCGAGAGACTGTAGATTCGCAGGTGTCACTTGGACTTGTACAGATTCCATTAGATTCGATTGTAGGAACCTACAGCGCAGGAAGAACGACGGCATTTGCACGCAATTTTATGCCCATTCTAAGTCAGGATTCTGAGTTTGCCTGTAAATGGTCACAACTCTATGACGCACTGGAGGAAGAGGGACTTCGCGACCCGATCAAGGCATATGAGTATAATAATAAATTCTATGTTATGGAAGGCAATAAGCGTGTCAGTGTACTCAAATACATGGATGCTTTCAGCATTGAGGGCAATGTAACACGTGTTATCCCACATAGAACAGAAGATATTGAGAATAAAATCTACTATGAATTCATGGATTTCTATGAAATCACAGGAATCAACTATTTGTATATGAGTAAAGAGGGGACATTCAGACGTCTTCTGCTGTGTACCTATGGTGATATTCAGAACAAATGGACAGAAGAACAGGAACTTGAGTTTCATTCCGTATTTACCTTCTTTGAAAAAGAATTTAGTGCTAAGGCACAGAATAAACTTAACATCACACCAGGAGATGCCATTGTAATTTATATTGAAATCTTTGGCTTTGATAGTGTCAAAGAGAAGAATCAGCAGGAGATGCGTAAGGACATCAGCAGGATATGGAATGAATTTCTGATGTATGATAATGAGGAGCAGGCAACAATGGTTCTGCATCCAACAGAGGAGTCGCAAAAGCTCTCCTTAACGAAGCTGTTTCCGGTTGGAACACCGGTACTTAAGGTGGCATTTATTCATGACAGAAGTGTACAGAATTCAGCATGGACGTATTCGCATGAACTGGGGCGTAAATACATTCAGGATGTGTTCGGAGATAAAATAGATGCCTGCTGTATTGAACGAGTTGATGATGACAGTGCAGACGATGTGTTTGAGGCAGCCATTGCTGCCGGCAATAAAGTGATTTTTGCCACTTCGCCTAAGTTAAGTTCGGCATCACTGAAGGCAGCAATCAATCATCCGGAAGCAAAGATTTTAAATTGTTCGATGAATATGAATCATAAACATATCAGAACCTATTACCTGCGAATGTATGAAGCCAAATTCATCAGCGGTGCTATTGCGGGTTCGTTACTGGAGAAGGGGACGATAGGATATCTGTCAGATTACCCGATTCATGGTACGACAGCTGAGATTAATGCATTTGCTTTGGGTGTGCAAATGACGAATCCAAGTGCAAAAGTGTGTTTGGAATGGTCAATGATTAAAGATCATAATGTCGAAGAAGCATTCCGGGAGAAGCAGGTCACGTTGATCTCCGGAAGAGATCTTAACGCTACGATTAGTGCCAACAGAGAATTTGGCCTATTTGCTCTCTCGGAGGATGGTAAACATAAGAATCTTGCAATGCCGGTTCGGCATTGGGGTAAATTATATGAAGAAATCATTCGTTCCATCATGCGTGGTGGTTACAAGAATGATGATAGTATCTCTGGAACACAGGCACTGAATTATTTCTGGGGAATGTCCTCCGGAGCTGTCGATGTGATTTATTCCAGAAACCTTCCGCCCGGAGGTGTACGGTTACTGCGTAATCTGCGTGCAGGAATTAAGAGCATGGAAATCAGTCCATTTACAGGACCAATTTTCTCACAGGATGGAATCTGCCGTTGCGAAGACGGTCAGGAACTCTCTGCGGGAGAATGTGTAAATATTGATTGGTTATTGGATAATGTGGAAGGATATATTCCCGAAATTACGGAGCTTAGAGAGGATGCCGTAGAGCTTGTTAAGCTTCAGGGTGTCAAACAGTACATGGAATAGAAGAAACGGGATAGAGACGGTAGAGCGACATGAAAATACTAGCAATTTCGGATAAAGAGTCAAAAAACTTATGGGATTACTATCAGCCGGGAAAACTGGATGGGATTGATCTGATTATCTCCTGCGGAGATTTGGACTCTCATTACCTGTCTTTCCTGGCAACATTTACGCATGCGCCGATTCTCTATGTTCATGGTAATCATGACGATAAATATGAAAAGATACCACCAGACGGATGCATTTGTATCGAGGACAAGATCTATGTCCATGAGGGAGTTCGAATCCTGGGACTGGGCGGATCCATGCGTTACAAGCTTGGAGATCATCAGTATGGACAGAAGGAAATGCTCCACAGAGTCTGGAAATTATGGTTCCAACTAATAAAACACCACGGATTTGATATTCTGGTGACCCATGCACCGGCATACGGAGTAGGCGATGGGGAGGATCTTTGCCATCAGGGATTTCAAGTATTTCTTAAGCTGTTGGAAAAATATCAGCCCAAATATTTTCTGCATGGACATGTCCATACCAATTATGGGCGACGATACAAAAGATTATCGGCCTACGATAACACACTGATTATCAATGCATTTGAGACGTATCTGTTTGAATTTGAGACAGAGTATGAGAATGAATATAAGAAACAAATAGAAAAAAGAAAGAAAGAACTGGATGGAGGAGAAAAATGAACTGGGAAGATAATGTGAGAAAGGTTGTGCCATATGTCCCGGGGGAACAGCCGAAATGTTCAGATATTATTAAGCTAAACACGAATGAGTGCCCATATCCACCGGCACCTGGTGTAGAAAGATTAAAAAATGAGATGGAATATGGTGATCTTCGTCTGTATCCTAAGACAATGTCAGATGAATTGACAAAGGCGCTTGCAGACTATTATCAGATTAAGACCTCGGAAGTGTTTGTTGGTGTGGGTTCTGATGATGTCATTTCACTTGCGTTTCTTACATTCTTTAATTCTAAGCTGCCTATTCTATTCCCGGATATCACTTATTCTTTTTATGATGTTTGGGCAGAACTGTATAAGATTCCTTATTCCAGACCGGCACTGGATGAGAATTTCAGGATTCGTAAGGAAGACTACTGCAAAGAGAACGGAGGAATTATTTTCCCAAATCCCAATGCACCTACAGGAATCTTTGAAGATCCCAGTCTGGTAGAAGAAATTATTGCAGCGAATCAAGACAGTATTGTTATTATTGATGAAGCATATATTGACTTTGGCGGAACGAGTGTTTTGCCATTGATTCATAAGTATGATAATCTGCTGGTGATTCAGACATTCTCCAAATCAAGAGCGATGGCTGGACTTCGAATCGGATTTGCGATGGGAAATGAAAAACTAATTCAATATATGAATGATGTCAAGTTCTCCATTAATTCATATACAATGAATCTACCTGCACAGGTCTTAGGGGTTGAAGCGGTAAAAGACGAAACATATTTTAAAGAAATCGTCGCAAAAATGGTAAGGACCAGGGAGTGGATGAAGAGTGAACTGAAAGCACTCGGCTTTACGTTCCCGGATTCTATGAGTAATTTTGTCTTTGCAACACACTCACAAAAGTCAGCCAAAGAAATATTTGAGTACTTAAAGACCAGAAAAATATTTGTCAGATATTTTGACTTGCCGAGAATTGATAACTATTTAAGAATCTCGGTGGGTACAGATGAAGAAGCAAAAGCACTCATTGATGCTTTGCAAGAATATATCAAGTAGAGGAGAATTATAATGAAGTTTATTTTTGAGATTTTAAAAGGCACTGTGATGGGAATTGCTAATATCATTCCTGGTGTAAGCGGTGGAACAATGGCAGTATCTATGGGAATCTATGATAAGATGATTCATGCAGTAACCCATTTGTTTAAAGAATTTAAGAAGAGTTTTATGATATTGCTGCCAATCGGCATTGGAATGTTACTTGGGATTGTAGGATTATCCTTTGTAATCAAGTGGATGTTCCGGGTAATTCCGATTCAGACGAACTTATTGTTTATTGGATTGATTCTTGGAGGACTTCCTGCTGTCTGGAAAAGAGTTAAGGGAGTTGCAATCCGTCCACAGCATATCATTGGTTTACTGGTGTTCTTTGCACTGGTGGTTTTTCTTGCAGCGATTGACGGAACAGAAGGTGCTGCAGTGGATATGTCTTTTAGTGTTATCAACTGTTTTAAATTGCTTGGCGTTGGTATTGTTGCAGCAGCAACAATGGTAATACCGGGTGTCAGTGGCTCTATGATGCTGATGCTGATGGGATATTATAACCCGGTAGTGTCATCTGTCAGTGACTTTGCAAAGGCTGTGTTTTCATTTGATATTGCGGGAATCATGAATGGATTGGGAATACTGGTGCCATTTGGAATCGGCGTAGTAATTGGAATTTTTGCCATTGCAAAGCTTATTGAGATTCTATTGGTCAAATGTCCCCATGTTGTATTCTGGTCGATTATCGGTCTGATTCTTGCTTCTCCAATAGCAATCGTGCTTTTGAATGATTTTTCAGGACTTAATGTCTTTCATGCGATTACAGCTGCCATTGCATTGGTAATTGGATTCATCATTGCATTGTTTCTTGGCGGTGACGGTAAAGATTCTAAGAAGAAAGCTGCGTAGAAGAGGTAACTATAATGGAAGCCTATACTGACTTTGCATCCGTCTATGATGAATTTATGGATGCGACTCCTTACGAGGAATGGAAGAATAAAATAATATCAATTCTTCACAATGAGGGAATCATAGAAGGACTGATTCTGGATCTGGGCTGTGGGACGGGTACGATGACGCAACTTTTGGCGCAGAGCGGGTATGATATGATTGGAATTGATCTCTCCATGGATATGTTAAATGTTGCGATGGAGAAAAGGCAGCAATCCGGGCAGGATATCCTGTACCTGTGTCAGGATATGAGAAGCTTTGAACTCTATGGTACGGTACGTGCTATTGTCAGTATTTGTGATAGTATTAATTACATTTTAAATCCACAGGAGCTGCAACAGGTATTTACGTTAGTGAATAACTATCTTGATCCTCGCGGTATTTTTGTTTTTGATTTTAATACGGTTCATAAATACCGGGACATCATTGGTGATTGCGTAATTGCAGAAAACCGCGACGAATGCAGCTTTATCTGGGACAATTACTATGATAAAGAAAATAGAAGAAATGAATATGAACTGGTGGTTTTTGTAAAAGATGCGAATGCGAAAACAGCGGATGGGAGCGAACGATACCGCAAGTTTGAAGAAGTGCATTATCAAAGAGGATATGAGCTGGAGGAAATACTCCAATGTCTGATGGCAGCAGGGATGGATGTTGTGGAGGCATATGACACCGATTCCTTACAGGAACCGGGGGCGTTAAGCGAACGAATTACGGTAATTGCCAGAGAGCATGGCAAAGAGAATAGAAATGAAATGGAGTAACGTATGGGAGACAGAATCCTGCGTGCAACAGCCGCCGGAGGTAATATTCTGGCGATTGCAGCAGATACAAGGGAATTAGTACAAAAAGCATTTGAATTACATCATACAATGCCGGTAGCAACGGCTGCTCTTGGAAGGTTACTAACCGCAGGAGCAATTATGGCAACACAACAAAAGGGAGAAAATGATCTTCTGACGCTTAAGATCGAGGGAGATGGTCCTCTGAAAGGAATTGTTGTAACGGCCAATTCCAAGTCACAGGTTAGGGGATTTGTTTATCATCCCGAGACTAATCTTGCATTGAAACCTAATGGTAAACTGGATGTTTCAGGTGCAATCGGGAATGGGACACTGACTGTAATAAAAGATATGGGATTAAAGGAACCCTATGTTGGAAAGACTTTATTACAGACCGGTGAAATTGCAGAGGACCTCACATACTATTATATGGCTTCTGAACAGATTGCATCCTCTGTAGGACTTGGTGTGTTGGTTGACCGGGATTATTCTGTCAGACAGGCAGGTGGTTTTCTGATTCAGCTGATGCCATTTGCAACAGAGGAAGTAATCTTAAGACTGGAAGAGAATCTAAAAAATATCTCCTCAGTGACTGCACTTATGGAAGAAGGAAAAAGTACGGAAGAAATCCTTGCCTTGATTTTAGATGGATTGGATCTGAATATTTCACAGGAAATCGTTCCAGAATATGTGTGTAACTGTAGTAAGAAACGAATTGAGAAGGCATTAATCAGTCTGGGCAGAGAGGAAATCACCGGAATGATTGAGGATGGAGAAACCATCGAAATCCACTGCGATTTCTGTAATCAATATTACTACTATACTGTGGAAGAACTGAAGGAACTGCTTGTGTCAGCCAGATAGGGCAGTAAGAAAGGAAGGACAGATTATGCAGCATGGATTTATAAAGGTTGCGGCAGTGACACCCAAGATAAAAGTCGCCGATCCGAGCTATAATGCCAAAGAGATTATTGCCAGAATGATTGAGGCGGCTCAAAGAAAAGCTAAGATTATTGTATTTCCGGAACTGTGTCTGACCGGGTATACCTGTAATGACCTTTTTCTGCAGGATTGCCTTTTAGAAGGAGCCAAAGAAGGTCTATCAGAGATTGTGCAGGCAACGCAGTCAATTGATGCGTTGGTATGGGTTGGTCTTCCACTGGAGGTATCAGGTAAGCTCTACAATGTGGCAGCAGCGATTGCTCATGGAACCATATTGGCGCTGATCCCTAAGAGTTATATACCAACTTATGCAGAGTTTTATGAAGGACGATATTTTGAAAAAGGTAAGCGAAATGTTAGTTATATATCCCTTTTGGGTTCTATGGTTCCCTTGGGCTGCAATATTCTGCTCACAAGTGATGCGGTTGAAGGACTGTGTGTTGGATGTGAGATCTGCGAGGACTTATGGACTGTGAATCCGCCAAGCACCAGTCATGCGCAGGCAGGAGCCAACCTGATCGTGAATCTTTCAGCCTCTGATGAGACCGTTGGAAAAGATGAGTACCGGCAGATGCTGGTTTTATCTGCGAGCGCAAGATTGCTTGCAGGATATGTTTATTCAAGTGCTGCAGAGGGAGAATCTTCACAGGATCTTGTGTTTGGCGGGCATAATATTATTGCAGAGAATGGAAGCATTTTACAACAGACCAAGAGATTTGCTTCAGAGACGATTTACAGCGATATTGATATCTTTAGAATCCGTGCACAACGAAGAAAAATGATGACGTATTGTTCTGACGGACAGAAGGATTATGTTACGATACCATTTACATTAGCAAAAGAAGAAACTGTGCTAGAACGAGTATTTCAGCCGATGCCCTTTGTTCCTTCTGATAAATCCAAGAGAGATAAGCGATGTGAGGAAATCCTGTCAATTCAGGCATATGGACTGAAGAAACGATATGAGCACACCGGTTGTAAGAAGGCCGTCATCGGGGTGTCCGGTGGCTTGGATTCCACACTTGCGCTGTTGGTAACCGTTCGTACTTTTGATATGCTGGGATTGGACCGTAACGGAATTCTGGCAGTAACTATGCCCTGCTTTGGGACAACGAAACGGACCAAGAACAATGCAGTTGTACTATCAGAGAGTCTGCATACAAAACTATTAGAGGTTGATATCAAAGAATCCGTATTACAGCATTTTGCGGATATTGAACAGGATACGAATACACATGATGTGACATACGAGAATGGTCAAGCAAGGGAAAGAACACAGGTGCTAATGGATATCGCCAATAAAGAAAATGCACTGGTAATTGGAACTGGAGATATGTCAGAGCTGGCACTGGGCTGGGCAACCTATAATGGTGATCATATGTCGATGTATGGCGTAAATGTCGGCGTTCCGAAGACATTAGTTCGACACCTGGTATCTTACTATGCAGACACCTGTGGAGATGATACACTAGAGGCAGTTCTTCGTGATGTGCTGGATACTCCGGTCAGTCCGGAATTGCTTCCGCCCAAAGATGGCGAGATTGCTCAGAAGACAGAGGATATTGTTGGACCTTATGAATTGCATGATTTCTTCCTGTATTATATGCTCCGTCTGGGCTTTGAACCAAGTAAGGTATATCGGATTGCATTGCAGGCGTTTCAGGGAATCTATACCAGAGATGTGATTGCCAAATGGATCAGGATTTTCTATCGCAGATTTTTTTCACAGCAATTTAAACGTTCCTGCTTACCGGATGGACCCAAAGTCGGAAGTGTAGCACTTTCGCCAAGAGGTGACTTAAGAATGCCATCGGATGCATCTGCAGCGTTGTGGCTTGCTCAATTGGAGACACTTTTGTAAGAATTAACAATTGACGTTAAAATCATATGTGGTTACAATAGATTTAGTTTTTCTTAAGATAAAGGAGAAAGTAAAATGCGTGGACCAAGACCGAGACGACCCCGTTTAGGCGGAGGCTCCGGATTATCTAGGAGAATAGGAAGACAGTTTGGACGCAGTTACGGAGGCGGACTGGGTGGGATGATTGCTGGTGCTGTGGTAGCGGGAATTGCAGATGCAGTTGTATCGAATGCGCTGGATAAGCTTGATGATGATCAGAATCCGGAACAGTCAGTTCCGTATGATCAGAAAGTTAATGTAGAATCCCCGACGGCCAGAAACTTACAGGAAGCCAATATTCCAAGAACGTGTCCGGGATGTGGAGCTGCTTATCAGGGAATGCGTCAATGCGCCTATTGTGGTGGACTAATATATTGATTATATGAGATAGAGACACAAAGAAGTGCCCATTTCGGGCACTTCTTTGCATTAAATTAGATGCTATTGCTGTTGTGAACTGATGCTGGAAGAAGAAACAGTTGCCTTCTTAAGAGACAATCGGATGGCATCCAAAAGAACCAGCGAGGTGTACTTATTCTCTTCAGAGTATGTGATTTCTTCCAAAGATTGTTTGGATAGAATCTGGTTGGCAAGATCGTTGAGGGATGGTTCAATCAAAGGGTACATTGTAGTGATTGCATCATCGAGACTAACGATGCGAAGACTGTTGATGTTGTGTTCGTCTACTACAACTTCAATGTCCACGGTCTGATCTTTGAGCTCCAGAGAGGTAGTATATACGCCCGGTACGTAAGAAACTTCCGGATTGGACTGGACGGCTGGTGTATCTTTATCAGGCAGAAACATGATAATAAGCAGCACAACGAAAAGTATACCGAGAAGAATAAAAAGACCCGTATAAACTAATTCTTTTAAGTGCAGTACAACGATTTTGGTTTTCGAACTCATGGTATGCTCCTAAGATTGAAATATCTGGTTTCTATAACGTATGAAAAGAATGCGGCAGATATGACCGGAAGCAGGGGCAATAATTGACAATTGTATTATGAAACTGTTATCATTTATTAATATTTAGCGGAAAGGATGGAAAGAGTATGGGAAAGTATAATAAGGAAGACATAATGCGGATGATGGAAGAGGAAAATGTAGAGTTTATTCGTCTTCAATTTACGGATGTATTTGGTAATCTGAAAAATATAGCAATTACAGCGAATCATCTGGAACGGGCACTGAATAATGAATGTATGTTTGACGGTTCCTCCATAGAAGGATTTGCCCGGATAGAGGAATCCGATATGTATCTGTATCCTGATTTTGATACCATGACAATCTTTCCCTGGCGACCGCAGCACGGAAAAGTTGCCAGATTAATTTGTGATGTATATGGTACAGATAAAACACCATTTGAAGGTGATCCAAGATATGTTTTGAAACGTGCGATTAAGGAAGCTTTGGAAATGGGATATACCTTTAATGTTGGTCCGGAATGTGAATTTTTCCTGTTTCAGACAGATGAAAATGCTCTGCCTACAACAATCGCACATGAACAGGCAGGTTATTTTGATTTAGGACCGATTGATTTCGGAGAGAATGCCAGAAGAGATATGGTGCTGAACCTTGAAGAAATGGGATTTGATATTGAAGCATCACATCATGAAGTGGCACCTGCACAGCATGAGATTGATTTTAGATATGATGAAGCCCTGAAAACGGCAGATAATATCATGACATTTAAACTGACAGTAAAGACAATTGCAAGAAGACATGGACAACATGCGACCTTTATGCCCAAACCAAAATACGGAATTAGCGGCTCCGGGATGCATTTAAATCTTTCCCTGTCAAAAGATGGCAAGAATATCTTCCAAAATGCAGATGATAAACAGGGACTGAGTCAGGAGGCATATTACTTTATCGGCGGTATCATGAAGCATATGAAAGGAATGACAGCAATTATGAATCCGCTGGTGAATTCCTACAAACGTCTGGTGCCTGGTTATGAAGCACCTGTGCATATTGCGTGGAGTGCCAAAAACAGAAGTCCATTAATTAGAATTCCGGCAGTACGTGGAGAAGCTACCAGAATCGAACTCAGAAGTCCGGATTCAGCAGCTAATCCATACCTTGCACTGGCAGTAGCCTTAGGTGCTGGAATGGATGGAATCAAGAATAAGATTGAACCGCCCAAGAGCGTTGATCGTAATATTTTCGAGATGACGCAAGAAGAAAGAACAGCCTGCAACATTGAAACATTACCCACCAATCTGCTGGATGCCATTGAGGAACTGGAGAAAGATCCATTAGTGATGAACGTACTTGGACCTCATATTGCACCTTTGTATATTGAAGCAAAGAAGAACGAATGGAGAGAGTACAGTTCTCAGGTTACCAATTGGGAAGTAGATCGCTATTTATATAAGTACTAATGCGTCTCCTTGGATAGAATATTACAAAAGGAGGAGAACGCGTGACGAATATAATCATATTATTTCAACGGATTGAAGAAGCCAGAGGAATCAAATCACTGCTTGTCCGTAATGGATACAATGTGAATTCTGTTTGTTCACAAGGATATCAAGCTCTTGCTAATGCAGACGATCTTGGAAACGGAATTATTATTTGCGGATATAAATATGCTGATATGATATATTCCGAGTTACGTGAGTATCTTCCAAAAGGGTTTGACATGCTTTTGATTGCGTCCAAAGGAGTTCTGGGAGAACTCAGTGATGGACAAACAGTTGCACTGGAGATGCCACTGCGAGTGCAGGATCTGATTGAAACACTGGAAATGATGACCTGTGCACAGGAACGACTCCGTAAGAAGGCACGACTTAGTCCCAAACAGAGAACTCCAGAGGAAATTGCAGTTATGAATAAAGCGAAGGAACTGCTCATGAATCGTAATCATATGACCGAAGAGGAAGCGCATCGCTATATACAGAAGTGCAGCATGGATAGTGGCACAAATCTGGTGGAAACATCACAAATGATCCTGACAATAATGGATATGTAATGGACCGAGAGGATATGAAAGATATGAAATTTGTTAAAATGGAAGGCTGCGGCAACGATTATATCTATGTGGACGGAAGTAAGGAACAGGTGGAGAATAAACCTGAAGTAGTTCGCCGACTGAGCGATCGTCATTATGGAATCGGCGGCGATGGCGTGATTTTTATCAATCCGTCAAAACAGGCTGATTTTGAGATGGAAATGTATAATGCAGACGGAAGTAGATCCGAGATGTGCGGCAATGGTATCCGATGTGTTGGCAAATTTGTTTATGATTATAGATTAACCGACAAGAAACAATTGGTGGTGGAGAGCTTTGGCGTTAATCGCTATCTGGATCTGAACTGCAGGAATGGAAAGGTTGAGAGCGTTTGCGTTAATATGGGAGCACCGGAGCTGATTGCGAAGAACGTGCCGGTAGTATCAGAGAATGAGACTGTTCTGGATGAGGTGATTACAGTGGGCGACAAGGATTATCGTATGACCTGCGTATCCATGGGGAATCCACATGCCGTTGTATTTGTTGATCATGTGGATCAATTTCCACTTGAAAGTGTGGGACCATTATTTGAACATCATGAACGTTTTCCCAAGCGCGTGAATGCAGAATTTGTTGAGATCCTTGATCGAAAGCATGTAAAAATGAGAGTTTGGGAGAGAGGAACGGGAGAAACCCTTGCATGTGGTACAGGATGTTGTGCAACTGCGGTTGCATGTATCAGTAACCGGCTGACAGAGGATGAAATTACCGTAATTTTGCTTGGCGGGGAACTGAAGATCCGCTGGGATAAAGAAAAGAACTGTGTATATATGACAGGACCTGCTAAAGTAACATTTGAAGGTGTTGTACAGATATAAAGGAATAGCTCTAAAGGAGAGATACAAATGGTTAAAGTAAATGAAGATTACTTAAAATTACGTGGAAGTTATTTATTTTCTACAGTTGGAAAAAAAGAGAGAGAGTTTTTGGCTGCTCATCCGGATCGTAGAGTGATTAAGCTTAGTATAGGAGATGTAACGCAGCCACTGGTGCCTGCAATTATTGAGGCAATGCATAAAGCGGTTGGTGAAATGGCTGATGAGAAGACATTTCGCGGTTATGCACCGGATCTTGGATACGAATTCTTGCGTAATGCAGTGATGGAGAATGACTATAAGGCAAGAGGCTGTGAGATTGCTGCGGATGAAATCTTTATTTCCGATGGAGCCAAAAGCGATTCCGGTAACATTCAGGAGATTTTTTCTAAAGACTGCAAAGTAGCGGTTTGTGATCCTGTTTATCCTGTTTATGTGGATACCAATATTATGGCAGGAAGAACCGGAGTATTTGATGAGACGACAGAAACCTGGAGCAACGTAATCTACATGCCTTGTATTGCAGAGAACAATTTTGCACCAATGATACCGAAGGAAACCCCGGATCTGATCTATCTGTGTTTCCCGAATAATCCGACAGGATCTACGATTACAAAAGCACAATTGCAGGAGTGGGTTGATTATGCCAATAAGGTTGGTGCTGTAATCATTTATGATGCTGCTTATGAAGCATACATTTCTGAGGAAGATGTTCCTCATAGTATCTATGAGTGTGAGGGCGCAAGAACCTGTGCAATTGAATTGCATTCTTTTTCTAAGAATGCCGGCTTTACTGGAGTGCGTCTGGGATATACAGTTATCCCCAAAGATATCAAATGTGGAGGCGTAATGCTTCATTCTCTCTGGGCAAGAAGACACGGAACCAAATACAATGGCGCTCCTTACATTATTCAGAGGGCAGGAGAAGCAGTCTATTCTTTAGAAGGACAAGCACAGTTGAAGAAACAGGTTGCGTATTATATGGAGAATGCAGCTTATATCCTTAATGGACTTAAGGACGCAGGATATTCTGTTTCAGGTGGTGTTAATGCACCTTATATCTGGCTTCGTACACCGAACGATATGACAAGCTGGCAGTTCTTTGATTATCTGTTGGAGAATGCTAATGTTGTAGGAACTCCCGGATCCGGATTTGGACCTAGCGGAGAACATTATTTTAGATTGACTGCTTTTGGTAACCACGAGAATACCTTAGAAGCAATCAGAAGAATTAAAGAATTATAAATACCGTAATGTAAGTGATTTGGAGGCAGGGAAATGTGTAAAGTTGCAGTGTTTTTGGCAGATGGATTTGAAGAAGTGGAGGCTTTAACGGCAGTGGATATCTTGCGTCGTGGTGGCGTAGATGTAACTACTGTATCTGTGATGGGATCTACACGTGTGAACGGTTCACACAGGATTATTGTTCAGGCAGATGAGGTATTTGATGTAATCAATTTTGATGAACTGGATATGATAATTCTACCGGGTGGACTGAGAGGACGAGATAATCTTGCAGCATTTGAGCCTCTAACACTAAAGTTACAGGAGTTTGCCAAGAATAATCGATATATAGCAGCAATTTGTGCAGCACCAACAATTCTTGGAAGATTGGGGATTCTAAAGGGAAAGTGTGCATGCTGTTATGCAGATATGGAAGCGGAACTGACAGGTGCAAAGGTGAGCTTTGAGGATGTAGTTGTCTCAGACAACATCATTACATCACGAGGAATGGGAACTTCGCTACCATTTGCCTTAAAGCTGTTAGAAGTGCTCAAGAATCGTGAGGAGTCAGAGCAAATGGCCAGAAAGGTTATTTATACAGCATGAAGTATTTGTTGAAATTTTTTCACGGTTATAAAAAAGAATGTATTATGGGGCCTCTGTTTAAATTGCTGGAGGCTTCTTTTGAGTTATTAATTCCACTCGTGGTTGTGAAGATCATCAATGATGGCATTGGTAATGGAAATAAGAGCCTGATAATTCAGATGTGCTTAATTATGGTTGCGCTTGGGTTGATTGGACTGATCTGTTCTTTGACTGCACAGTATTATTCGGCTCGTGCCGCTGTTGGATTTGCAGCTAAGGTAAAGAAGGCACTTTTTTCACATATTCAGGGGCTTTCTTATACGGAAATAGATACCATTGGTACTTCTGCGATGGTAACTAGAATGACAAGTGATATTAACCAATTACAATCCGGTGTGAATATGACGCTGCGATTATTCCTTCGCTCGCCGTTTATTGTGGTAGGTGCAATGGTAATGGCATTTACAATAGATCGAAAGGCAGCATTGATTTTTGTTGTTGTAATCGTTTTGCTATCTGCGGTTGTATATGGAATTATGCTGATTACCATTCCGATGTATCGCAAAGTACAGGAGAAACTGGATGCTTTGATGAAGGTTACAAGATCCGGATTACAGGGAGTTCGTGTTATTCGCGCCTTTGGTCTGGAACAAAACGAGAAGCAGGAATTTGAAGAAGCCAATACAGCATTGGTGAAGAAACAGGTTCTGGTTGGCAGAATTTCCGCCTTGATGAATCCGCTGACATTTGCAATTATCAATACAGGAATTGCCTGGCTGGTATGGACCGGTGCTTTACAGGTAGATCATGGAATTCTTACGCAGGGAGAAGTAGTTGCATTGGTTAACTATATGTCACAGATTCTGGTTGAACTGATCAAACTGGCGAATCTGATTGTCATTATTACAAAGGCAGCAGCCTGCGCAGGTAGAATTGAAAATGTATTGAAGATGGAATCTTCTATGAAGGCGGGAGACTGCAGCGAATCGAAGAATGCGCCTGTTTCTGTTGATTTTCATGAGGTTTCTTTTCGCTATGCAAAAGCTTTGGGAGATGCACTTAATAGAATCAGCTTTATGGCAGCACCGGGAAGTGTTATGGGAATTATCGGAGGTACAGGCTCTGGTAAGACAACGCTGATTAATCTGATTGGGCGTTTCTATGATGTCACAGAGGGTTATGTTCAGGTAGATGGAAGAGACGTAAGAGAATATACTTATGAGGCATTGCGTGGAATGATAGGAATTGTTCCTCAGAAATCTGTATTGTTCACAGGAAGTATCAGAAAAAATCTTCAGTGGGGATGTGCAGATGCAACTGATGATGAATTATGGCAGGCATTAAAAATGGCACAGGCAGAGGAGTTCGTTCGTGGCAAAGAAGGCGGACTGGATTATGAGGTCACGCAAGGCGGTACTAATTTCTCAGGCGGACAGAAACAACGACTTGCCATTGCGCGTGCACTGGTCAGGAAACCGGCAATTCTGATATTGGATGATAGTGCCTCAGCACTGGATTATGCTACAGACGCAGCGTTACGTAAGGCAATCAGAGAAATGAATCCGTCCCCCACACTGTTTATTGTTTCGCAGAGAACCGCATCAATGATGCATGCGGATCAGATTCTGGTATTGGAAGAGGGGGAAGCGGTAGGGTTAGGAACACATGAACAATTGCTTTTATCCTGTGAAGTCTATAAAGAAATCTATGAGTCTCAGTATGGTGGGGCAGTCCCGGAAGGGAGCAGACCATGAAACAACAATCAAAAAATAAAATCATATTATGTAAGATTATGAAATACATTGCAAGATATCGCTGGATTCTAGTGCTATCACTATTTCTCGCTGCAAGCTCCTCGCTATTGTCGCTCTATCTTCCAATTTTGACAGGAGAAGCAATCGATCTGATCGTTACGGGTAAAATGATGAATTATGAAGGCCTGACTCAGGTCTTGCTGCGGATGGCAGGAGTGATCCTTGTGGTAGTAATCTGCCAGTGGTTTATGAATGTGTGCAATAACCGGATGACATACGGTGTGGTTCGTGACATCCGTCATGATACCATGGATAAAATAGAGCAGCTGCCCTTAGCTTATCTGGACACACATCCGGCGGGTGAACTGGTTAGTCGAATGATTGCAGATGCGGATCAGTTTGCAGACGGATTATTAATGGGATTTTCACAGCTGTTTACAGGAATTCTGACCATTCTCGGAACACTGGTTCTGATGCTTGTGATACATCCACTGATTACTTTGGTTGTGGTACTGATTACACCACTATCACTATTTGTTGCCTCATTTATCGCCAAGAAAACCTATACCTTATTTGGGGAGCAGGCGAAGACGAGAGGGGAACAGACTACGTTAATTGATGAGATGATTGGAAATGAGAAGGTGTTGAAGGCATTTTCTCATGAAGATGAGGCAATGGAAGAATTTGATGAGATCAATGAACGTCTGGAAAAGGTTTCATTGCGTGCAATTTTCTTTTCCTCCACGACCAATCCGTCTACCAGATTTGTAAATGGACTGGTATATGCCGGTGTGGCTCTGGTTGGAGCATTTGCAGTAATCAACCAAACCCTGAGCGTTGGACAGCTATCCTGTCTGTTGAGTTATGCGAATCAATATACCAAACCGTTTAATGAAATCTCCGGAGTGATTACGGAACTGCAGAATGCCATCGCCTGTGCCGGACGGGTATTGGAGCTGATTGACGAGAAACCACAGATTCCGGAAACAGATTCTGCTGTTGTATTACAGGATGCTGAGGGAAATATTGATCTTAGTGATGTATGCTTTTCTTATGTTCCGGAAAAGAAGCTGATTGAGAATTTGAATCTGTCAGTAACACCTGGAATGAGGGTCGCAATTGTAGGACCGACAGGATGTGGTAAGACTACTTTGATTAATCTGTTAATGCGGTTTTATGATGTGAATCATGGAGAAATCTGTGTGGATGGTACCAATATTAAGAATTATACCAGACACAGTCTTCGAACCTCCTTTGGCATGGTGCTGCAGGAGACCTGGTTAAAACCCGGAACCATAAAGGAAAATATTGCAATGGGTAAGACGGATGCAACAATGGACGAAATTATTAAAGCAGCCCAAGAAGCGCATGCGCATAGTTTTATCTGTCGACTTGAACATGGATATGATACTGTGATTGGTGAAGATGGCGGTATACTGTCACAGGGACAGAAACAGCTGATCTGTATTACCAGAATCATGCTTTCTCTGCCCCCGATGTTAATTCTGGATGAAGCAACCAGTTCCATTGATACCAGAACAGAAATCAAGATTCAGGAAGCTTTTGCCAGACTGATGAACGGAAGAACCAGTTTTATTGTTGCGCATCGCCTTTCTACGATTCGAGAAGCAGATACAATTCTTGTAATGAAAGACGGACATATTATTGAACAGGGCAATCATGAAAGTCTGATAGGAAACAATGGGTTCTATGCCAATCTCTATCAGAGCCAGTTCCAATAAAGTATTATATCAGTAATTGAAGAAGTGTATCAGTACTATCTACCAATGTGGTTGCACCATGTGAAACAAGAAAATCATGATCACGAAATCCCCATTCAACGCTGATACAATCAACACCTGCGTTACGTGCAGTTGCAAGATCAACCTCAGAGTCGCCAATATAAATCACGTCCTCTTTTTGTCCTGCCAGACATTTGATAATCTCATTGACTCCATCCGGAGCAGGTTTTTTCAATAAGGCAGGACGTTCTCCAATCACAACGTCGAAGAATCCTTCGAAATACCGAAAAACCAGTTTGCTGACTTCTGTTTCCGGCTTGTTGGACAGTACGGCAATGGAATAGCCATTCTCTCTTAGCGTCTGTAATAGAGAACAGATTCCTGGATACGGATGTGTGTTATCCATGCAGTGAATGGAATAGAATTCGGAAAAAGCAGAATGAACTTCATCCATCGTTGCTGCAGGCGTGCCGTCGGGAAGCGCTCGTTCCAGCAGCCTTCTAATACCGTTGCCAACATAGGATCTGACTTCGTTTATGCTATGAGTAGAGAAATGATAAACTGACAATGCATAATCAAGACTCTCTTTCAAATCTTCTAATGTATCTAAAATAGTTCCGTCTAAATCGAAAACGGCAATCTTATATTTACTCATGTTGGATATACCCCCTTAGGTTATAGAAAATTATAAACATAAATGAGGCAAAAATGCAAGTGGTGTATCAAATGGGATAGTGTAAGTTTATTGTAGGAATAAAATAGACAGACTTGCCCTGATGTGTTTCAGATTTTTTGACTGCCTTTATTTTATCTGTTTTATTTTTCTTTTA
>Ga0116143_10002660_pt1 | contig 19112 bp, 20 predicted proteins | sample AD_UKC034_MetaG_FD_89745 | JGI IMG/M metagenome (GOLD analysis project Ga0116143, IMG submission 89745) | Active sludge microbial communities of municipal wastewater-treating anaerobic digesters from USA - AD_UKC034_MetaG | ecosystem: Engineered > Bioreactor > Anaerobic > Digestate | place: USA...
CCTGGAGAACATCGACGAGGTGATCAAGATCATCCGCTCCTCCAAGACCGTGGACGACGCGGAAACGAGGCTCATTAAGCGCTTCAAGCTTTCGGAGATACAGGCGAAGGCGATACTGGACATGCGCCTCCAGAAGCTGACCAGCCTGGAAGTGAAGAAGGTGATAGACGAGCTCAAGGAGCTGATGGAGCGGATCAAGGAACTGAAGGCGATCCTGAAAAGCGACGCGAAGGTGCTCGCCATCGTCAAGGACGAGCTCGGCGAGATAAAGAAGAAATACGGCGGACCGAGGAAAACGGAGATCCAGCACGGCGGCGAGGCGTCCACCGACTTCGACGTGGAGGACCTGATCGCGGACGAGGAGATGGTGGTGACCATCACCAACGACGGTTTCATCCGGAGGCTTTCGGTCGACACGTTCAAGAAACAGAGGCGCGGCGGCAAGGGAGTGAGCGGCATCTCCAGCAAGAAGGAGGACTTCATCAACATGATGAACATCGCCTCCACCCACGACTACGTATTCCTCTTCTCGAACAAGGGCAAGATCTTCGGACTCAAGACCTACGAGCTGCCGCAGGCGTCGAAGACCAGCCGGGGAAAGTCGTTGAAAGGCATCATCAACCTCGCGCAGGGGGAGAACATCACCGCCATGTGCTCGGTACCGGAGATCGGGGAGAACGTCTACATGTGCATGTGCACGCGCGACGGCATTCTTAAGAAGATAGAGGTGGGCGAGTTCGTCAACGCGAAGAAGGGCGGGATCATCGCCATCAACCTGAAAAAGAACGACGAGCTGGTGGACGTGAAGCTCGTGAAGGGCGACGACGACGTGGTCATCGGATCGAAGAACGGCCTCCTGCTCCGCACGAACCTCAAGAAGATGCGCTCCATGGGGCGCAACGCCGCGGGCATCATCGGAATGAGGCTTGGCGGAGGTGACACGGTGATAGGCATCGACGTGGTGAAGAAGGACTCGTCGCTGCTCGTGGTCACCTCGAAGGGCTATGGGAAGATCGTCCCCTACAAGAACTTCGCCACGAAGGGCCGCGGCGGCAAGGGCATGCACTACGTGAAGATAACCGACAAGGTGGGCCAGTCGGTGACGGTGCGCTCGGTCTTCCCGGAGGACGAGGTGATCATCGCATCGATGAGCGGCATGACAATCCGGCTCCAGGCGAAGGACGTGTCGGTGCAGGGACGGACCTCGAGCGGGGTGAGGCTCCTCACGACCGACGAGGGCGACGAGGTTTCCGATATCGCCATCCTCACAGACGAGATGTAGCGGTGCCCGCCGGTGCGCCCCGATAAGACCATAGCCAGGCTCGCATCGGGGGAGCCGGCCACCATCGTCGCCCTGGGTGACTCGCTTACCAGGGGCTGGATGGTGAGGAAGGGATATCTGGAGTTCATGGACGAGATGCTCCGCGCGAAGTATTCATCCGCAAATTTTTCCATCATCAACCAGGGAATTCCGGGCGATACGGCCGATGGAGGCCTTGAAAGGCTCGGGGACGATGTCATCGACCATGATCCGCGCTGTGTCTTCCTCCAGTTCGCGCTGAACGACGCCTTTATCGGCATCAACCCTTCCGTGTACAAGAACACCATGAGGGCGATGATAGACACCCTGCAGGCCGATACCGACGCAGAGATTATCCTGATAACGTCCGTCTACATCCAGAACTCCCGCGAGAATGACATGGCGGAACGCTTCTACGACAGGCTCGCGGAGCTCGCCGATGAGTGCTCCCTGCCGATCGCTCGCGTGCACGACTACTGGAAGAAGATGATTCGCGAGGGTGCGGATTTCCGGAAGCTCGTCCAGTATGACGGCGTCCACCCCACGGTCGAGGGCTACCGCCTCATGGCCGAGGCGATCATGGAGATATTTTAACCTGTTCCGGGCGCGCCACCGAGATGATCAACAAGCTCTCCTTCGAGGAAATAACCGCGCAGCGCCCCACGCTCGAGGAGCTACGCGCCCGTGAGCGCTTTCCCATCGCCGTCGTCCTGGAGAACATCCGCAGTCTCTACAACGTCGGCGCCATGTTCCGCACCTCGGACGGCGCGCGAATAGAAAAGCTTTACATCTGCGGCTTTACCGCGCGCCCGCCGAGGAAGGAGATCGACAAGACGGCGCTGGGAAGCACGGAAAGCGTGCCCTGGGAGTGGCGCGCGAGCGCCGTCGAAGCTATCGACGAGCTCCGCGCAAAAGGGTACCAGATAGTCACGCTGGAGCACACCGACCGGAGCGTTCCCCATTGCGACGCGCCGTACCGTTTCCCGCTCTGCCTGGTCATGGGAAACGAGGTGGACGGCGTGAGCCCGGAGGCGGTGGCGAAGAGCGACCTGGCGGTGGAGATCCCGATGTACGGCATCAAGCAGTCGCTCAACGTCGCGGTGGCCTACGGGATTGCCGTGTTCAGGATCGTGGAGGAGTTCAGGAAGGGCGCGGGTGGATGATCACTTCTTCCGGTAGACGACCTGTCCGTTGCAGATGGTGCACTCCACCGAGCCGTATAGCTCCATGCCGAGGAATGGCGTGTTCTTGCACTTCGAGGTGATGAACTTCTCGTCGATGCGCACCTTCTTGTCGGGATTGATGATGGTGATGTCGGCGATGCTTCCTTCCGAAAGCGTGCCCGCCTCCAGCTTGAGTATCCTTGCCGGGTTCGACGTGACCTTGCTGAACGCGTCGATATACGGGAAGCCATGCTCCTTCACCAGTATCGATATGATGAGCGGCACCGCCGTCTCCAGCCCCACGATGCCGAACGGGGCGTAGGCGATTTCCTGCATCTTCTCGTTGCTCAGGTGCGGCGCGTGGTCCGTGGCGATCACGTCGATCACACCGCTCCGCAGTCCCTCGATCATGGCGAGCCGGTCGTCCTCGGTGCGCAGCGGCGGATTCATCTTCGCCATGGACAGGTGTTTCGCGACGGCGGCGTCGGTGAGCGCGAAGAAGTGCGGCGCGGTCTCACAGGTTACGTCGATCCCCTCCTCCTTCGCCCGCCGGATGATATCGGCCGATCCCCTCGACGAGATGTGCGCCACGTGGAGCCGTCCCTTCGCCAGGCGTGTGAGGATCACGTCCCGCGCGATCATCACTTCTTCCGCCTCGCGCGGGATGCCCTTCAGGCCCAGGAGCACCGAGTTGATGCCCTCGTTCATCACGCCTTCCTCGGTGAGGGATATGTCCTCGGAGTGGGTGATGATCGGCGTGTCGAACATCCGGGAGTACTCGAGCGCGCGGCGCATCACGAGCGAGTTCATCACCGGCCTGCCGTCGTCTGAAAAGCCGACCGCACCCGCTTTCACGAGCTCGCCCATTTCCGATATCTCGACGCCCTGCGCGCCCTTGGTGATGGTGGCGATGGGATGGACGTTGATGGGGCCGTTGTCGGCCTCGAGCTTGATGAAGCGCACCAGCGCCTGGTTGTCGATGACCGGCGTGGTGTTGGGCATGGTGCAGACCGACGTGTAGCCGCCCTTCGCCGCGACGATGGACCCGCCGATGATCGTCTCCTGGTCCTCGCGGCCAGGCTCCCGGAAGTGGACGTGCATGTCGATGAGGCCCGGCAGTACGAGACAGCCGCTCGCGTCTATCACCTCGTGCGGCTCCTTGAGGATGATGCTGTCGCCGGTCCGCTGGATGGTGGTCCTGTCGATCAGCAGGTCGGCCGGGCGGTCGATACGGTTCGCGGGGTCTATCACCCTTCCGTTTTTTATGAGTATCTTCATGATATCACTCTTTGTTGATGCCTTCCAGCGGTGCCCCGCCGGCGAGCAGGTAAAAGATGGCCATCCGCACCGCGACGCCGTTGGTCACCTGTTCGTTGATGATGGCGCTGGGGCTGTCGGCGGCGGCGTCCTGTATCTCCACGCCGCGGTTCATGGGGCCGGGGTGCATGATGATGATCTCCTTTTTGCAGCGATCGAGCCGCTGCGAGGTCAGGGCGAAAAGCTTGTGGTACTCGCGGATCGACGGGAACATGTTCCCCTTCTGGCGCTCCTTCTGGATGCGGAGCATCTGGATCACGTCCAGGTCGGGGAGCACCTCGTCCAGGTTGTAGGCGATATCGACACCGTACTTGCGGAACTCGTCGGGCACCAGCGTGGGCGGTCCGACCAGAGTCACGCGTGCTCCCAGCATCTTGAATACGCTGATGTCGGACCGCGCCACCCTGGAGTGGAGTATATCGCCTACGATGCCTATGTGAAGGCCCTCCAGCGAACCGCGCTTTTCCATGATGGAGTAGGCGTCCAGCAGCGCCTGCGTAGGGTGCGCGTGGAAGCCGTCGCCGGCGTTGATGACGGAGGCGTTGATGTTCTGCGATAAAAAATGCGGTGCCAGGGACACCGCATGCCTCATGACGATGATGTCGGCCTTCATGGCCTCCAGGGTGTGCACCGTGTCGATGAGAGACTCCCCCTTGACCACGCTCGAGGTGGCCACGGAAATGTTGATGAGGTCCGCCGAGAGCCTCTTGGCGGCGAGTTCGAAGCTAATCCGGGTGCGGGTGGAGGGCTCGTAGAAGAGGAGGCAGACGGTCTTTCCGCGGAGGACCGGAACGGTCTTCACGGAGCGGGTGAAAAGGTCCTTGAAATACCTTGCCGATTCACATATCAGCTTAATCTCTTCGACTGACAGTGACTCGATGTCAAGGAGGTCCTTTCTCTGAAGCCCGCTCATACCAGAGGTAGTACTATCGGTCAGGGCTGGATTATGTCAAATAAAATTTATTGGGGCATGATATTTGCTTGTTCCGGGGAGAGGAAAAAAATAATACCGGTTGACAACCAAACATAACATTGTTATGTTTGGTTACTTCATTCATACCGGAGGCTATATGAGCGACAGCGTGTATCATGAATTAAGGGAAGTGCTCGATACCATACCCAACGGCTTTCCCGCGACAGAAAGCGGAGTGGAAATCCGCATATTGAAAAAAATTTTCTCCCCCGAAGAAGCGCGCATCACCATGCAGCTGAAGCTGCATTACGAGACCGTCGACGTTATCGCCGAGCGGGTCGGCATGGAGAAAGAGGCGCTCAAGGCGAAACTTCTCGACATGAGGGACAAGGGGCAGATATTCGGCGCCGTGATTGGCGGAACGGCGCTCTTCAAGATGATGCCTTTCGTTTTCGGCATCTACGAGATGCAGCTCAACCGTCTGGACAACGAGTTCATAGATATGACGGAGCGGTACTGGAACGAAGCGTTCGGAAAGGATTTTTATCTCGTGGGCCCGTCCATCCTCAAGGTGCTTCCAATAGAGAAGGAAATCCCCGCCGGCACGGAGATCGCGCCGTACGAGAGCCTTTCGAAGATCATCGACGGTGCGAAGGCCTGGGCAGTGGGGGACTGCATCTGCAAGAAGGAGAGGGCGATGAAGGGGCACCGGTGCGACAGGCCCATGGAAGTCTGCATGGCCTTCGCGCCGATTGAGAACTATTTCAACGGGTATTTCTGGGGGCGTCCAATTACCAAGGAAGAAGCGTTCAAGATCCTGAACCAGGCCGAGGAAGCGGGACTTGTCCACATGGTGACCAACGTCCGCGAGGGCCAGTACTATGTCTGCAACTGCTGCTCGTGCTGCTGCGGCATGCTCAAGGGCATCAACGAATTCGGCATCAAGGGCGCGGTGGATCAGTCACGTTTCGTTGCGGTGGTCGACGAAGGTGAGTGCACGTCCTGTGGTGCCTGCGTTGACCGCTGCCAGGTGCGCGCCATAGATCTCGGGGACGCCGCGATGGTGAACGACAGGTGCATAGGCTGCGGACTTTGCGTGAGTTCCTGTCCTTCCGGGGCGATAAAAATGCGCGTGCGGGACGAGGGCGATGTTCTCTACGTCCCGAAAAACGAGCGTGAATGGTACAAGCTCCGGGCAGAAGCGCGGGGTGCAGGCGACGGGTACAAGAAGATTCTGTAACGGTTAGACGTACACTTTTCCCGCGCTCTTCAGGAGGTGGCGCACGCCGTCGTCCAGTCCTTCCAGCGTGAGCTCGAACATGGGGAAGATGTCGCGGACCAGCCTGATGGTGTGCACGTAGTCCCAGGAGCGTGTCGGCAGGGGATTGAGCCAGATCGAGTCCTTGAACTTATCGCGCACGCGCTGGAGCCAGACGATGCCCGGCGTGTCGTTGTTGTACCAGTAGTCTATCGCCCCGTTGCGCCATGTGAGCTCCGAGGGCGCCATTTCCGCGTCGCCCACGAGTATCACCTTGTAGTCGTTGTCCTCATTCTTGAGGAACTCCTGCGTGGGAATCGATTCGCTGCGCTCCATGTCTGTCCAGAGGTCCTGGTACAGGCAGTTGTGGAAGTAGTAGTGCTTGAAGCGGCTGATCTGCGACGACGCCGCGGAGAAGAGGAGCTCCACCAGCTGCGAGTACGGCGTCATGGAGCCTCCCACGTCCATCAGCAGTATCACCTTCGAGGCTTTCTTCTCCCTGTTCTGCCAGACGAACTCGAGCTCTCCCGCGTTCTTGCAGGTGGCGTCGATGGTGTTCTCCAGGTCGAGCTTCTCCTCCGGCGCGATGGGAAGAAGCGAGCGCAGGTGCGAGAGCGCCACCTTCATCTGCCGCGTGTCGAGGGTGATGTTGCTCGAGTAGTTCCGGAACGTCCGCTTTTCCGCGATCTGGATGGCGCGCTTGTGGCGGGACTCGCCCTGCCCGATGCGGATCCCCGCCGGGTTGTAGCCCCAGGCGCCCTGCGTGGAGCGACCGCCGGTGCCGATGGCCTTGTTGCCGCCGACGTGCTCCTTGAAGTGCCCCTCGCGGAGCTGCTGCTCGAAGTTCTTCAGCACCTGGTCCAGGTCGAGCTCCTCGATCTGCCGCTTCTCCTCCTCGGAGAGCTTCAATTCTTTTACCTTCTTGAGGCCCTCGAGAATCTTCTCAAGCACCTCGTCTGTGGTTTCGACGTCCTTGAAGATGTCCAGGAACGCCAGGTCGAAGCGGTCGAAGTGAATCTCATTTTTCACCAGGACCGCGCGCGCGACATGGTAGAACTTCGTGAGGCTGCACTCGTTCAGGTCCATCGCCAGCGCGCGGTGGAGCGTCAGCCACTCGTGGAGCGACACGGGGACGCCGTGCGACTTTAAACTGAAGAAAAAGTTAATAAACATTCCTTGAGGTCCTGGAGCTGGAGTTGTAGGCATAGTGGTTCTTGTCAGAGCCGGTCACCAGGTCTGTGTCCTCTTTCTTCTTGAGAAGGGCTCCCAGGAACGGGAGTTCGTTCTCCACGGCCTTGGGCGATATCCCCCCGACGATGAGCGCCTGGATCCAGTCGATGAGCTCGCTGGTGGAGGGCTTCTTCCGGAGCATGTCGAACTGCCGCAGCCAGTAGAACTTCTTGAGGCACTCGCGGAGCAGCTTCTTCTCCATGTCGGGGTGGTGCACCTTTACGATCTCCTCCATCAGGCTCTCGTCCGGGAACTCGATGTAGTGGAAGACGCAGCGCCGCAGGAACGGGTCCGGGAGCTCCTTCTCGCTGTTGGAGGTGATGATGACGATGGGCCGGTGGATCGCCTTGATCGTCTCCGAGGTTTCCGGGATGTAGAAGCTCATCTCGTCGAGCTCGTTCAGCAGGTCGTTGGGGAACTCGATATCCGCCTTGTCTATCTCGTCGATGAGGAGCACCACCTGCTCCGGGGAGTTGAACGCCTGCCCCAGCTTTCCCAGGTTGATGTACTGCTTGATATCCGACACGTCCCTGTCGCCGAAGCGCGAATCGTTGAGCCGCTGGACGGTATCGTACACGTACAGGCCGTCCCGCGCCTTCGTGGTGGACTTGATGTTCCAGATGATGAGCTGTTTTCCCACCCCGCGCGCGATGGAATGGGCGAGGAGCGTCTTGCCGGTGCCGGGCTCGCCCTTGATGAGAAGCGGCCTGCCGAGAGCTATCGACACGTTTACGCTGTCCCGCAGCGCGGCGGACAGCACGTAGTCTTCTGTTCCCTGGAAATAGTTCATGTTCTTAACCTCACGTAAGTGTGATGATGTCCAGATCTTCTGGAAACGCGAACCCGACGGACTTATCGCCCAGCAGTTCGCGGTTTTTCTCCCGCTGTTCCTCGATGCTCATGCCCTGGCGGGGATACATGTGGACGATGTATACCTTCTCCGGGAGCGCGTCGATTTTAATGAGCTTGACGATGTCGCTGGATGATATGTGTCCGGGGTACTTGGTGAAATCCGATACGCTCCACTCCATCACCGCGATGTTGGATTCACCGAGCAGTGTGAGAAGGTTTTCACAGTAGCCGGTATCGCCGGTCACCGCGAGCTTCGCGGCGCCCAGATCGAAATGGTATCCAGTGGAAAACTCGCCATGCTCCAGATGGTACGAGATTGCCCTGAAGAACGATCCCTCAGTCGATTCACGGTCGTCGAGCTCGACGAGCTTCACCTCGAATGGCAGCGGGTAATCGCCCATGAAACCCATCACCCGGTCGTTGAAGAAGTTCTTCAAACCGTGGGGGCCCACGATGGTCAGCGGTTCCTCGCGGCGGCCGGCATGGTCCCACATCTCCCCCCAGAGAAGGTCCGGTATGCCGGATATGTGGTCGATGTGGAAATGGGTTATGAAGATGGTCGATATTTTCTTGTAGTGGAACGCGTCATCGCCCAGCCGGGAGAGCTGGTGATACGAGCCCCCGCCTGCGTCCACGAGGACAATCTCGTGACCGTTGGACATGGCGAGGGAAGACGGATTTTTTCCCGAGGAGTTACAGGTCCCCGTGCCGAGAAACGCGAGCTTTACTGGCATCGATAGACGATCATCCTTTTGAAAAATCATACCGCAACATTGTTGATATTCCAGAATACCCGGTTATTGTAAATACATTTTTCCGCGCTTTTACAGCGCAAATAAAAGGGGATGGCCTCTCGGCCATCCCCTCCGTTGTTCAGCGTGTGCGGATACTTTATTGAGGCGCGACCTGGTCCTTGTTCATCTGCTTCATCTGGTTGATCTGGTCCTGGACCCCGCCGGTCGCCTGCTCCTTCCTCGCGCCGTCCTTCGCCGCGCTCATCTGGCTCTGGGTTTCGGTCACGGTGTCCTTCGCCGCCTGCTCCGCCGATCCGCGCGCCGCGTCGACGTTGGCCTTGTCCTGAGCCCTCTGGTTATCCACGCGGGCGCGGTCCTCGTCACGCTGCTTCTGGACGTCATCCTTGAATTTCTGTTTCTGCTCCTCGTAGTACTTCCGCATCTCCTCGCGCTGCTTCATGTACTGCTGGCGTATGTCATCGCGCATTTCCTGGATGTTGCGGATGATGTTCAGCATCCTCATCCTGTCGCTGTCGATCTGCTGCTTCACCATGTTCTGGCCTGGCTGTATCACCACTTCCTCGTTCTTCTCGATGATGACCGCCGGGTCGTCGGTCTTGGTGTTGTTCACGCACTCGACCTTGCCGTCGATGCAGGAGATGTTCGCCTTGCCGGCCTGTTCTTCGACAAGGAACTCGGTACCGCGCACGCCGGCTGTCGTGGTGGGCGATTTAACGACGTAGTCGTCGTTCTTCGCGAGCTTCTTGACGCTGGAGAACACGCCGCCGTTGTTCACGAAAAGCTCGGTCTTCTCGGTGTTCTGCGTGAGGTTGGCGACGAGGGCCTTCACTTCCACGGTAGTGTTGCCGAGGATCTTGATGGCGTTCTCGCCGAAGAACACGTCGGCCTGGGACTTGTCGCCCTTCGTGACGATCTTCATGCCTTCCTTGACGGCATCGCCCACCTTCGCGAGCTGCGAACCTGCGGCGGATACGAGTTTCACGTCGCCGATGGTGAAGTTAACAAGCCCCTCCCGCGGGGCGATTGTGTCCTGTTTTTTACAGTTCATGGATGGAAGAACGAACAGCAGGAGAATTCCGGCAATAGACAGTTTTTTCACGATGTACCTCCTTGGCGCGTTACAGTAAGATATCACACGCGATACAATAAAATACGCAGGGACAAGATCGCCCGTCAAGTACAAAACTTCGGCATATCGGTGTATATTGGATGCGAGGAGAAAGTGTACAATTAAAATATTACTTGAATATCAGCCTGGTATATGCTGACCTTATGACGCTTTCTCTGTCCGTCGGCAGGTGTGACTATGGGCGCGACCGCATATCTCTTTGATACTATTTTCCTCTCCCACAAGCCGGGTCTGGGCCACCCGGAAAGGCCTGAACGCTTGAGCGCCATTAATGGAAAAATCACCGGCAGCCGCTTTTACAGGGAACTCCTTCTGGTCGATCCGGCGAAACCCGACATGAGGTACATTGAGTCGAACCACAGTTCAGCATACATAGGTGACGTGAAGAGGAAGATCGAGGACGGCGGACGCTTCCTGGACATGGATACCGGCGTGAGCGAAAATTCCTTCGAGGCGGCCCTTCTGGCGGTGGGGGGAAGCCTGAAACTATGCGACGCGGTCATGAGCGGGAAAGCGGTGAACGGGTTCTGCGCCGTGAGGCCTCCCGGGCACCACGCCGAGTACGATTACTCCTCCGGATTCTGCATTTTCAACAACATCGCCATCGCGGCGCGCTATCTCAACGACGCGTACGGCCTGAAGCGCATCGCCATTGTCGACTGGGACGTGCACCACGGCAACGGGACACAGCACTCCTTCGAAGGGGATGACTTCGTCTATTACATCAGCCTGCACCAGGTGCCGCTCTTCCCGGGGACAGGCTACGCGAAAGAGAAGGGCTACGGCAGGGGACTCGGCTACACGCTGAACATACCCATGGAGCCGGGAATGACCGATTCGGACTACCTCGACGCGTTCAACGGCACCATCATCCCCGCGCTTGACAACTACAGGCCAGAAATAATGCTCATATCCGCCGGTTTCGACGCGCACCACGCCGACCCGCTCGCGTCGATGATGCTCACCGCGGACGCGTTTCGAATTTTCACGGAGATGCTCGTGGGCGTGGCAAACCGGCACTGCGGTGGAAAGGTGATCGCATTCCTGGAGGGAGGCTACAACCTGGACGCGCTCTCGGAAAGCGCGCTGAAAATGATGGAAGTCTTCGTTTCGGCTTCACGGGGAGGAAACAATGGGTAAGATATGTCATGCCGCGTGTGCGTTCATTGCCGCCGTCGCCGTCTCAAGCTGCATGAGCACGGGATCCCTCCGCGTGGACACGGCACCCGGCTGGGCGCTCGGCAGCGACTATCGAATTCTTCTTGCCGTCACGTCGCCGGATCCTGTGCTGTTGCAGGACCAGCTGGAGCACCGGCTCCTGAAGGCCGGCTACCAGGTGAAGCCGGATATCTTCATAAAGAGCGATGACAAGTACGTTCTCGCCGCGAGAAAAGGCAGGTCGTCGGAGAAGGACTTCAGGCTGGAATACGGGTACAGCACCAGGCGCACGTTCCTTGTCCGCAGGCTGGTGATAGACGCGTTCGACGCGAAGATGACCGGCCTGGACAACAGGAAGAAGGTGATGGAGATGAAGTTCCGGGGAAAGATGTCGCCGGAGAGGTTCGTCGAAGAATTTATGGAGAAGATCAACGCCGTCGGCAAGTAAGGGCTTGACAGGCGGTCCGGCGGCGCGGTAATATATCGACAGGGAGGAATCCGCGACATGGCGTTTTCACCGTTCATCTGGCTTGCCATCGGGCTCGTGTTCTTGAGCCTGGAAATCGTCGTGCCGGGCTTCGTGGTGTTCTGGCTCGGCGTGGGCGGGGTGATAACCGCCGTGGGTGTTTTCCTTGACGTGATACCGGCGGGAAGCGCCGAGGCGCAGTGGCTCGTGTTCCTGCTTTCCTCGCTTTCGCTGCTCCTGGGATGGCATTTCTACTTCAAGAAATATTTCGGGAACCAGGTGGTGGACGAGACGAGGGACCCCACCGTGAGCGGACTCAAGGGGCGCGTCGTGAAGGCAATCGCCCCGGGGATACCGGGCGAGGTGGAGCTCTACGCGAACTACCACGGCATCAGGCGCTGGCAGGCCGAGGCGGACGAGGCGCTCTACGAGGACGAGGAGGTCGATGTCCTCGAGGCGCGCGGTATCAGGCTGTATGTGAAAAGAAAATAAATAAAGGGAGGGCGATATGGCGTATATCATAATAGCACTGGCGCTTCTGGCATTTCTGCTGATATTCAAGGGCGTGCGCATCGTGCCGCAGGCCGAGAACTGGATCGTGGAGCGGTTCGGAAAATATTCCGGGACGCTCAACGCGGGGCTGAATCTTATCAACCCCATCATTTCGAGCATAGCGCAGAAGGTGGACATCCGCGAAACGGTGCTCGACATGCCGAAGCAGGGGACCATCACCAGCGACAACGCGTCCATAGAGGTGGACGGCATCGTCTACTACAAGATCATGGACCCCTACAAGTCGTTCTACGGGATAGACAACCTCAGGTACGCGATACAGAACCTGGCGCAGACTTCGCTCCGCTCCATCATGGGGAAGATGACCTTGGACGATTCGCTCTCCTCGCGCGAGAAGATCAACGCGGAGCTCCTGAAGATCCTCGACGAGGCGACCGACGCGTGGGGCACCAAGATCACACGCGTGGAGATAAAGGACATCGCGCCTCCGGAGGACATCACCAACGCGATGACACTGCAGATGAAGGCCGAGCGCGAGAAACGCGCGCGCATCCTGGAGGCGGAGGCGAAGCGCGAGTCCGCGGAGGTGGAGGCGCAGGGCATCAAGCGCGCGCAGATACTGCAGGCCGAGGCGCGCAAGGAGGCGGCGGAGCGCGACGCGGAGGCGCGGGAGCGGCTGGCGCGGGCTGAGGCGAACGCGCTCGCGTCCGTGACCGAGGCGCTTAAAGGATCGAACAGCGACCCGGTGGTGTACCTCCTCGGCCAGGAGTACGTGAAGGGCCTGACGAAGCTCGGCGATTCGCAGAACGGGAAGGTGGTCGTACTGCCGGCCGACCTCATAGAGTCGGTGAAAAGCATTTTCAAGAAGTAGAACGAATGCCCCGGTATTCCGGGAGAATCACTTTAACGGAGGAATATAATGGGTTTGATAAGCTGGATCATAGTCGGTCTCGTCGCGGGATGGCTCGCGGGCCTCATCTGGAAGGGCGGCGGCTTCGGCCTTATTGGCAACCTGGTGGTGGGCGTGGTGGGCGCGATCCTCGGCGGCTGGATACTCGGCATCCTGGGCTTCAGCCATTACGGGTTGATAGGTACAATCATTACCGCGGTCATAGGCGCGCTGATACTTCTCTGGGTGATCAACAAGATCAAGAAATAAGAGAAACGTTTCGCATGCGGGAGCGGGCGGCATCGTGTGGTGCCGCCTGTGCCGCATTAATGGCGGCGCGTATCGTGCGCCGGCCTGATCTGGTGAAGGATGAAGATCGATGCAATAATCAGGATCGTCGCGGGAGCAGTGTGTATCGCCCTCCCCTCCGTGCTTGCCGCGTCCGGATGCGCGAAAGCCCCGTTCGACAAAGCCATGCTCACATTCCGCTTCGACGATGCCTTCGTCTCGCAACTGCCCGCGCTGGAGGAGCTGTCATCCGCAGGGATGCGCGCCACCGTCTATCCGATTACCGGCTTTGTCGCGACTCCTTCCTACATGAACTGGGACGATCTGGCGCGACTTGCTTCGGGCGGGCACGAGGTGGGATCGCACTCGACGGACCACGATCTCATGCTGTTCAGGTCGGCGGGATATCATGACGGGCAGTTTCTTCGGAGCCGGGAGACGCTTCGCCTCCGCGGGATAGACGCGAAATCGTTCGCATGGCCCTATGGGATTGTGAGCCCGCTGTTCGGCGGGCGAGTGCGGAGGGTGTACAGGAACGCCTCGGTGTACCCGGTACTCAGCAAAGGCTCGCTGAATTACCGGGACGCGGACCCGTTCCGCATCCAGTGCGTCACGCCGCGAAAAGCGGACGAGTTCGGCGGATACCTGGAGCAGGCGGTGCGCTCCCGTGCCTGGATGGTCGCCTGCTTTCACAGGATCGGAGACGGCGGGGGGCGGTTCACGCTGGAAGCGACGGAGTTCGCGCGCATGGTTAAGATAGCTCAAGACTACCGTGGGAAGGGGCAGGTCGATATCGTCACCGTGTCGGATGGCGCGGAGCGCCTTGCCGGAGAATCCCGATAGGAGGATGCCCATGTACGCAACCGGGGAGAAGGTTCTTGCGCGGAAAAAGGGAGACCGTTACTGGTACCCGGCGACAATAGCGGAAATCGGGGAAGGCCGGCATCGCGTCGCATTCGAGCAGGGCGGCGACGAGTGGGTGAGTGAAAAGAACATCAACCAGCGTTCATTGCAGGCGGGGGACAGGGTGATGTGCAGGTGGAAGGGGGGCGCCAACTTCTACACCGGCACGGTGGTGAAGTTCGATGAAGCCCGAAGCTTCATCAAGTATGACGACGGCGACGAGGAGTGGTCAACGGCGCTGTACGTAAAGGTGTATCCGTTTTCCGTGATCTCGGGGGCCAGCTCCTGGTGGAAGCGCCTCCTGAGCCCGGAGTTCGTGATGAGCCAGCTGGAGCTGGTATCGTACCTGGGACTTTTTCTGCTAATCCTTTTCGGTCTTCACTCCGTGGCACAGGACGCGCCGACCCGGCTCCCGCGGGAACTGTTCTCCGCCGGAAGGCTGGCGGGGCTCACGGGCCACTACGCCGCGGGACTCATCCCGGTGGCCGTGATCTTCGCCGGAAGTATCGCACTCACCTTCCGCGCTTCCATGACACAGCACCGGTTCTTCATCTGCAAGGCCTTCATCATCAACCTCGCGCTTTCCTTTATTACGGTGAACTATATCGTCCTCATCGGGCTCCTGGAGACGGAACGGCTGAACGGGCTCATGTTCTTCTCGCTGTTCGTATCCCTGCTGCCGCCCATTGGCATTGCCGTCTACTACGACGCACGGCGCGGCAGGGGTTTCCTGCGGGAATTCCTGGTCTTCGCGGGGCTCCTCCTGGCGGCAACGCTGCCGCAGCTACTGCGCATGCAGTTTTCCCCGGATTCGGCGGTGTACTATTTCATGCAGCTGGCGGTGGTCTACTTCGCGGCGTTCTTCGTGTTCATACCATTTGAATGGGGGAAGGGATCGCAGTCCATGTGGGACAGGCTGATAAAGATCACACTGCTCAACTCGGGCATCGTCCTGGTGCCGATCACCTACATCATGGTCTACGCGGTCACAGGCATGGCCGGGGAAAAGATATTCGGCAGGGGGAGCGTCCCGAACGTCCTGCTCATCGGGAGCGGGGGAGGCATCTTCGGCCCCGTGGAGCTGGCGCCGATAAGCGCGGTCTACCTTTTCATCATGGAGTACCTGCGCGCGATGACGGTGCCCGATCTCGTGGAGGGGATACTGCTCTTCTGGAGCGTATCGGCCATGACCATGAATCTGAGCGACAGGGCGAACCTGTTCCACGATCAGGGAATCGATTTCCGGACGAAGAAGCTGGAGGTGGCCGCCGGGGCGATACTCCTGGCGGTTTTCCTGTCGCAGCCCTTCTGGCGATAGCGCGGATGTGCGGAGAAAAAAGTTGCCGCGGTGAAATAATATTTGTGGTTTTACTGGAATTCGGTATATACTTCGGGTAGGGACATGAGCGATCCGGTTACGACATACGTCCAGAAGGGCCACCTGGTATGCCAGATACAGGAGGATGCCCTGAATATTTTCAACTTCTCCGTGATTTCCGCGCGATGCTCGGATGCGCTGGTAACCAACGGCTCAAGCTCCGTGATTCTCGACATGACAAAGGTCGATATGATCGATTCCGTAGGAGTAGGCCTCCTCGTGCGGCTCCGGAAGACGATCGAGGAGAAGGGCGCGAAATTTTCGATATGCGGGATATCCCCGGGCGTCGACCAGGTGTTCAAGCTCTTCGACTTCCACAGGCAGTTCAACATCTACCCCACGGTCAAGGACGCGGCGGGCTGATGCGCCCTGTCAGTCCAGGATCACCTTCCTGTCTGCGTACTCAATTACCTCGCCTATGACCACTGGCCGCTCACCTGCTCCCTTCAGGGCGTCTGACAGTGCGCCGGCGCCTGCCCTGTCGGCGAAGAGCATCAGGCCGATGCCCATGTTGAAGGTCGTGTACATCTCCCGCTCGTCGATATTCCCCTCGCGCTGCATCACCCTGAAAATCGGCGGGACCTCGTAGGATGATTTCCGTATCCGCACGGCGGCATTTCCGGGAAGAATGCGCGGGATGTTCTCGTAAAACCCGCCGCCCGTGACGTGCACCATCCCCTTGATCGCGATACCAGCCGCCAGGCAGGAGAGCACGTTCTTGCAGTAGATGCGCGTGGGCTCCAGGAGCGTCTTCCCCAGCGTGCCGCCCAGGTCCGCGATCCGTGTGTCGACGGTGTAGTTCTTCAGGTCGAAGAAGAGCTTCCGCACCAGGGAAAATCCGTTGGAATGCACGCCCGACGACGGGAGGCCGATGATGATATCACCATTCGCGATCGTTTCGCCCGTGATGATTTTCTCCCTGTCAACGACGCCCACCGCGAAGCCCGCGATATCGTAATCGTCCTCGGCCATCACGCTGGGGTGCTCCGCGGTCTCGCCGCCCACCAGGCTGCAGCCGGCGATCCTGCACCCCTCGGCGATTCCCTTCACGACGTCAACCAGCACGTCCTCGTCGAGGCGACCGCAGGCCAGGTAGTCCAGGAAGAAGAGCGGGGTCGCCCCGGAAACGAGTATGTCGTTGACGCACATCGCCACGGCGTCGATGCCGATGGTGTCGTGGACCTTCATCATCTGCGCGACCTTGAGCTTGGTGCCCACGCCGTCGGTGCCTGATACGAGGACCGGGTCCTTCATCTCCGGGAAGGCGCCGGAGTAGAGGGCGCCGAATCCGCCGATCCCCGTGAGAACGCGCGGCGTGAAGGTCGACTTTACGGCCGGGATGATTTTTTTCACGAAACTGTTGCCCTTGTCGATGTCGACGCCGGAATCCCTGTATGTTAAGCCCATGTGCGCCTCGCGGAGAGGAATTTTAATGCTGGATGATAGGAGCATCAGTCGCCGGTGAGGTTTTCTACAAGCAATTTTCAATTATTTCTTGATTTTTCTTTCCCGAAAAGAGAAGCTACTGAGAGGAAGGTATCGCATGCCGCTTTCAGATTCGGAAATCAAGGTTCTCATAGAAAAGCTCCGCGCGAAATACGCGGACTTCGCGAAGAAGTACAGCCCGAAATGGTTCGATATTAACGCCTTCGAGGACAGGCTCTCCATGGCGATGCGGAACAGGATGAACCTGGAGGGGTTCATCCTCGCCGAGATCACCAACTTCGAAAAGGTGAGGGAGAAGTATGATAAAAAGAAATCGCAGAAACCTTTCTCCGCGCAGGTGGACAGGATCATCGAGGAAAATACCGCGCGCATAAAAAAATATCCCGAAAGGAAGTTTCACCCGAGGGCAGGGCTCGAGATCGCACACTTCTACGGCGCCGGATCGGACCTGGCACAGTATTTTTTCCCCATCATCCCCTACATCCTCAAGGAGGAGCCGTACAGGTCCAGGGCGGCGCGCGTCGAGGAGAAGCTCGATTTCCTCTTCACGCCCCGGGGAAAGAAACACCCGAAGAGGATTGAGGACCACGCCCTGGTCCTGGACCGCCGCGGCGTGACCGAACTGGAAGTGGAGAAGGACCGAAACGACTACTTGAAGGAGGCGGCGTTCGCCCTCCACGAGCTGATCGACATGCTGGACGCGCTGCTTCAGGTGAAGAACGCCGACTGGGAGCTTCCACTGAAGTTCGACAGGCCGTATTTCGAGGGTGATAAAAAAAAGAAGATCCTGGATAACTTCTCGCGGCACACGTCCTATGGCGCGGTCCTCAAGGTGCGCGAGGCGGCCGCTTCAATCATCGAAGATTTCCGGATGTCCGCGTTCAGGGCGCGGTGAAACGCCGAGTCACGGCTCCGCGTGTTTGTTCTCGTAGAAGACCCACGCCATCTCCGCCCCGATAACGAAGAGAAAGCAGGTGTACCAGATCCATATCATCAGGATCACCACGACGCTCAGGGAGCCGAATATCGACGTGTAGTCGTTTATCCTGGTGATGTAGTAGGAAAAGAAAAACTTCACCACTTCGTAGCTGAACGACGCGAAGAGCGCGCCCTTGAACATCGATATGTTGTCGAGCTTTCGCGGCGGCACGAACTTGTAGAGCAGAAAGATCATGAACGTGTTGATGGAGAGGGTGAGGATGGCCGGCAGTATGAGCGGCGCCTGGATGAGGGTGATGGCATTGGTGCCGAAGATCCTCAGGTCCGGAAGGTTCTTCCCTATGAACTCGGCGATGATTTCGTTCTTGATGATGGCGATCACATTCGAGAACAACGTGAGTACCACCGCGAAAAGGCTAATGCCGATGATGATGATAAAGTGGCGGATCTTCGCCTTCCAGTATTTCCTGCTCTGTCCGATCCGGAACGCGAATTCGAGCGCGCGTTCCACGATGTCGAACACGAGGCTTCCCCACCAGAAGAGGAACGGTATCCAGATGAGGGCCAGATACCGCTTCTGGTACACGACACGGTCTATGCTCGACATGAACCGGTCCATCTGTATGGTGGGCAGGAGGTTTTTCACCTGCTGGAGGTAGACGCTCGCCGCCAGGTCCTCGGAAACATAGAAGAAACTCAGGGCGGATATGATGACGAGGGACACCGGGATGAACGAGATGAGCAGGAAAAACGCCATCGCGCAGGTTGAGAGCTCGCCGTTGTGCTGCTCGAAGTTCCTGAAGGCGTACCGGAGATCCTTCGCGAAAAAATCCTTCACGCGGACCAGCGCCCTGATCGACCGGTGCATAATCCTCCGGAAGAGAGAAGCCGTCAACGCCGTGATGGACTGTATCAAACCCATGATGTAATTATTCTAAATGTCGTGTGATAAAGCAACATGTTTTCTGTCGCGACAGGGAACTAATTGGTGAATCAAAAAAACACGGGCCCGGATATTTCCGGGCCCGTGTTGCATGCTCACTCATTGCAATGAAGAGCGACTCCGCCCGATATCACTCATCCCTGCTCAACAGGAAAAAGCGAAGCAGGTAATACAGCAGCGTCACGACCGACGACGCCGCGGCGGCGACGTATGTCATGGCGGCAGCGGAGAGGACCTTGTTCACTCCCGCGAGTTCATTCGAACTGAGGACG
>Ga0116143_10002669_pt1 | contig 19057 bp, 18 predicted proteins | sample AD_UKC034_MetaG_FD_89745 | JGI IMG/M metagenome (GOLD analysis project Ga0116143, IMG submission 89745) | Active sludge microbial communities of municipal wastewater-treating anaerobic digesters from USA - AD_UKC034_MetaG | ecosystem: Engineered > Bioreactor > Anaerobic > Digestate | place: USA...
ACTCTTCCATGAGGCGGGAAATCATGACAGGCTGCGAGAAAGCAGGGTTGCCCAGTTTTCTCAAAGTCCAGAGTACATGTTTTTCCGTACCTATTATTTCCCCGCAATGTTTGCACACGATTAAATCATGTTCCACTTTACTCTGTACGTCTTTCTCGTCGAAATAAGAAACGTCGAAAACTCCGGAGAGTTTTATTCCGTCGTCAGTAATGCAGTTCCTCTCGCACTCCCCGCAAAAAAGGCAGTCCTTGGGATGGTGGATAAGCACCCTTTTCCACTTGCCGTCGACCACCTGGTCTACCATCTCTATTGCCCTTGCGGGACAGACATTAAAACACGCTCCGCAGCCGACGCACGTATCGCGGTTATATTCCGGCTTGCCCCTGAACTTCTTGGCGGGAGTATGCGGCTTAAAGGGAAATTGGCTCGTAAAAGGCTTTGAAAAAAGGCTCGTAATTGCCTCTTTGAGTTCCCTTATCTTAGGTTTTTTCACTTACAATTCTCCCTTATACCTGCTTTCTCATCCGTTCGGTCTTTTCCCTGGACATCTCAACCAGCCGGGAAAAACCGAAAAGCTTTTTATTTTTTTTATCTGCATCGTACACGGCAACCCTTTCCGTACAGCAATAACATGGGTCAACACCCGCAAGAATTATTGCCACATCCGCTATCATCTGGCCCACGCAGCTGGCTTTAAATGTCGGTATGTTTGTATAGCTCGGCGCCCGTATCTTGTGCCTGACAGGGCTGTTGGAACCGTCGCTCCTGACATAATGAAAACATTCTCCCCTCGGGGCTTCGTGGCGCCCGATACCTTCTCCAACGGGCATCTCCCGTACCTGGTTTTCTATGTCTCCCTTGCTACCTTCTATGGCATCAAGGGACTGTTCAATTATCCTGACCGACTCCATGCATTCCAGCAGTCTTACCACTGCCTTGTCGAAAACATCCCCGTTTTCTGTCTTTATTACCTTCCATTCAACCGCGGGATAGGCGGCATAGGGGTCGTCTCTCCGGATATCTATGTCAACTCCGCTTGCGCGGGCCACGGGTCCCACTGCCCCGAAATCTTTTATATGCCCTTTTGTCAGTACTCCTACTCCCTTGAGCCGGGCACCCAGGACAGGGTCGTCCAGGACCGCATGAGTAAGCATTTCCAGCTTGGCCCTTATGTCTTTCAGGACTTTTCTCAGGGCAGGAATATCTTCGTCTTCTATGTTTCTTCTGACGCCGCCTATCTTGAACATGGCATAGTGGTTCCTGTTTCCCGTTATCATTTCAAACATCTCAAGCATTGATTCCCTGTACTTCCACGCCCACATGAAAACCGTATTGTACCCGAGGAAATGGCCGGCAAGACCCACCCACAAAAGATGGCTGTGTATCCGTTCCATTTCCCCTATAATACATCTTATATACCTGGCCTTTTCGGGAACGGTTATGTCAAGAAGGTCTTCCACCGAATTGCAGTATGCGAAGGGATGCGAAGTGGAACATATACCGCATATCCTTTCCACCAGGAACGTTACCTGGTCCCAGTGCTTCCCTTCTGAAAGCTTTTCTATTGCCCTGTGGTTATATCCTGCCTGCCATTCAACGTCGACCACTTTTTCCCCGTCGCAGTAGAGGGCGAAGAACTCCGGCTCTTCAAGCAAGGGGTGGTAAGGACCTATGGGCACTATTACCTTTTTTTTATCATTCACTGTTTGCTCCGTCTGTTTTGATGCTTTTGCGCAGCGGGAAATTTCCTTCGGGCCAGTCGTCCCTCAAAAGAAAATGGCTGAGACCCGGGTGTCCCGCAAAATTTATCCCGAGAAGTTCCCACATTTCCCTTTCTATGTATGAAATACCCGGAATGACATCCGAAAGAGAGTCTATCCCGGGGTTCTCCCTTGCGAGAAAAACTCTCAAAGAAATAACTGTTCCAATGCTGTCAAACCCGAAATGGTAGAGAATTTCGAAACTGTCAAAATTGTCTGCCCCCGAAGCGATAATATACCGGGCATCAAGTTCCCTGAAGACGATTTTGGCGCATTCTTTGATATCTCCGGCCTCTACAGTAAGATATATTCTCCTCTCATTGTGAATCTTGATATCTTTAATCCTTTCGCCAAGCTTTTCTTTAAGGGTTTCCAGTACCTTCATTTAAGTTTCTCCAGGAGTTTAACTATGCCTGCAAGCATTGCCTCGGGCTTGGGAGGACAGCCGGGTATATATATGTCCACGGGTATTATTTTGTTGAGCGGACCTGCCATCTGGTACCCGTCCCTGAATATGCCTCCCGAACAGGCGCATGCTCCGATTGCAACAACAACGCAGGGCTTTGCAGTCTGGTCGTACACTTCTTTTATCCTTTCAACGCATTTCTTATTGACAATGCCCGTGCATAAAAGAACGTCTGCGTGCCTGGGGCTCCCCACGAGAACCATCCCGAACCTTTCAATATCGTACCTGGGCGTAAGGCAGTCGAGAATTTCTATGTCGCAGTTGTTGCAGGACCCGCCCGAAAGGTGATACACCCACAGGGATTTCTTCAATGCCTTCATTTTGAGATTCATATTGCCTTACCGTCCTATAAGCGCCAGAAGAATGGCCGCCAGTCCGAGCAAGGTAAGCCATCCCCAGAAAAACCTGAGGGCCTGGTCTATCCTGAGCCTCGGATTTGTATTTTTAATCAGTATTATAAGCACCAGTATCACCAGGTACTTGAGAATTCCGGCTACTATTCCCGCCGGGGAATTCAGAGAGATGCCCCCGAAGTAAAGGGCAACCAGAAAAAGAGGCCCCACGATAAGAAGAATTGCCTTTGTCAGCTTGAAAAGCCCGAGAAGAATCCCCGAGTACTCGACAAAAGCCCCCGAGGCAATCTCCCCCTCCGCCTCGGCGAGGTCGAAGGGAACAAAGCCTATCTTGCCCTGCAAAGCGAACAGGGCTATCACAAAACCTATGATGCCCGACAGGGAACCGATAACCGCACCGTTTGCCTGCTGGTACCGGATAATTTCCAAAAGCGACGTTGTGGACCCGCTTTTAAGTGCGGGAACGATAAGAGCGCAGACAAAAGGAAGCTCGTATCCCAGAAGAAGCTTTATCTCCCTGCTTATGCCGACTGCCGCAAGAACGTTGCCTGAAGCGCTCCCTCCAAGGATGACTGCAAGGGAAGGGACCGTGAGAAGATATACAATAAGTATAATGTCCCCGGGATAAGAAAACCCCGTCCTCATCACAAGCAGGATAACCGTGCCGGCAACCGTTGCCGCCAGAACGGCAATCACGGGAGCAAACGCAAAAACGAAAATATTGGCCTTTGCAGGTATAAGCATTTCCTTACCGGATAGTTTGACAAAGTCTGCAAAATTCTGGTACCAGGGAGGACCTACCCTGAACTGGAGACGGGCAGTAACCTTCCTGTCGACCCACATTGCAAGCATTCCGGTTACGCTCAGGAAGAAAAAGCTCCCGACGATACACGCTATAATATAGGCAATGGTCATTTTTTGATTCCGTAAAGGTCAAGCCAGTTCAAAACCCTGACAATAATTGCATCTCCCATTTTGTAGAGATTTTTTTTATCTTCAATGTTCTCTTCCTCGACATACTGGAGCGACCCATCCTTGCAGCTTGCCACGCAGGCCGGAACTTCTCCTTCTTTCAGCCTGCCCATGCAGACATCGCACCTGCCCGCAAGATAAGGTATGAGTTCGGGCAGTATTGTCCCGAAAGGACAGGCAAGAGAACATGTCTTGCAGGAAATGCAAATGAGATTAGACCTTTTGATTAAGCCGGACTCCCTTTTTAAAGCGCCGTTGGGGCATGCATTCACGCAGGGATAATCTTCGCACCTGCGGCACGCAAACATAAAGGAGATTTCTTCCCTGAGGCTTGTTATGCCGTCATTGGAAGGATGCATCTTGTAACTGCATTTCAAAAGGTCTTTTTCATCTGACTCCAGAAACTTGTCGTAATCTATATAAAGTTTTTTCATTTTATTCAGACCCAAATATTGGGCTTGCCTTTCAGCTGGTCATATGTGAAAACAGGTCCGTCCTTGCATACGAAAAGGTCTCCTATGAGACAGTGGCGGCAGTGTCCGACGCCACAGTACATTTTTCTTTCCATTGAAAGGTATATCTGGGCATCTTCGTATCCTATCTCAAGAAGCTTGAGAGTCGTAAATTTCATCATTATGGGAGGTCCGCACACCACTGCAACTGAATTTTTTATATCGACATCCAGCCCATCAAGAGTTTTGGTAACAACACCTTCTCCGTACTTCCAATCAGGACATTTCTTATCAACAGTTATCCTGAAACTGAGAGGAAATTTATCGCAGAAATCGTGCCATTGGTCAAGTATCCTGTCCTTGTAGATGTAATCTTCGGGGGTTTTCGCCCCGCAGCAGAAAACAATTTTTTTATAATTTTCCACAGTTTCCATCAGTGCGAAGAAAAGAGCTCTCAAAGGCGCCAGACCCACGCCTCCCCCGACAAGCAGAATTTCCTTTCCTTTGTAATAGTCAAGAGGATAGGGCTTGCCGTAAGGACCCCTTACTCCCACGATATCCCCCTGCTTGAGATTATGGATTGCGGAGGTAACCCTTCCCGCTTTCATGACTGTAAACTCAATTTTTTCTCTGTCGTAAGGAGAAGAAGAAGGAGTAAAAGGCGCCTCTCCCACGCCCGGAACAGTGAGAGACGCAAACTGCCCCGCAAGAAAAGCAAATTCTTTTACCGGTTTCAGTTTCACCGTTTTGATGGCAGGCGATTCCGTGACTACCTCGGTCACCGTACATCTTATCGGTTCATATATGTTTTTGTCCATGTGCATTCTTACCTTTTTTCTCTCAGGACTTCCGTTATAACAGCCCGCTTGTCAATCTTTCCGATGCAGCCGGCAATGCACCTTCCGCAGCCGGTACATCCCTTGATGCCGAAGTTCTCCACCATATACCAGTATTTGCACAAAAGCCGGTTTGAATACCTGTCATAAAGGGTTGCTCTCGGAGAAGCCCCTGCTGCCATCCTCGCGTAGCCGGGAAAAAGACAGCTGTCCCACACTTTGTTTTTCTTCAACATTTCAGAATTACCTGTGTCTTCAAGAAGAAAACAGACGCAAGTGGGACAGTTGTTCGTGCAGCTGCCGCACTGCACGCAATTCTCAACTTCCCTGGGAACTTTCCACAATTCAGTCTGGGATAATCCTTTCATCCTGTCTATCCTGGTAAAATCATAACTCCTGTTGCTCTCTTTAAGAGTCTCCACTGTTTTCTTTCTCTGCTCTTCCCTTTTCTTGACCTGTTCCCCCGAAGCCTGAAAAAATTTCTGGTCGTTTCCTATGAATGCCATGCCTTTTTCAGAACCGACATCCGCCAGGATGCCTTCTTCCGAAAGGGATATATTGATGTCAAAACCGGCCTCAGGGTAAGGATGTACTCCGACAAGTTCGCAGAAACAGGTAGGATAAGGAGCAAGGCAGTCAAAGCTTATGAGCAGGGTTTTATTCCTGCGCTTTGCATAATTCTGGTCTTTATATTCGCTTTTCAGAAAAACGTTGTCCAGAATTTCCAGCCCCTTCAAATCGCAGGCCGCAGCACCCATCACAACGATATCGGGAATCTTTTCCGGTTCCGGCACGACCCTCTCCCTGAAAGGCAGAAGAAACATCCTGAGAGGTTCTACCGGGCGCGCCCTGTCATAGACGATATCGGCATAATTGAAAGCATCTGCTTTCCCGTAAAAAAGGGAAGAGCCGTTTTCAAAAGGCGCAAAAATAATATTCCCTGCGCATTTGCCTTTTATAAAGCTGTCCCAGTCCTTTTTGGAAATATATAATGTTTCCATTATCCGTGATTGTGATTTTTTTCACAAGTTTCGCAAAAAATTTTAAATAAGGTTATCCCTTATTTGTTTTACTGTCAAGTTTTTTTTAATCCAGTCTTCTTATTTTACACTATTTTGCATACACGGTCAAAAAGTTTCCGGAATATCTCCCCAATCCAATATTGACGAGATGTTGCCCGAATAGATTTTTTCTTTTTCTTCCCCGGATATTTCAGCCATTTTCAGTCTTGCCGAAGCAGTATAAAGAAAGGGCGTATGCGATCCGAAGACGATTTTTTCAGACGGAACCTGCATGAGCAGGTCCGGAATGCTGTTCAATCCGTCCATGTAAGAGATATCAGCAAAAACATTTTCCGTTGACTTCAACACATTTACAGCCTCGCTTTTGCTCAGGCATAAACAGACGATGCTGTTGGCCGGATATTTCTGCGCAAGCCTTATGATATCCGATGTATCCACCGAAGGCACCCGCATTGAAGGAAACTGGCTTCTGTCGTCCTCTATCCTGGCCTGAACCATAAGCGCTGTTTGCCGCACCCGCAGTTCTTTCATGAAGGGATGCATGCATTCTGAATCAAGAGCGTAACTATGGTAGGCGGGATAAATCTTCACGACATTGATTTTTGTCAGCCTGGCATAGTCATTAAGTCTTTCTCTGCAATCTGCAAGCAGGGGATTGATAACCATTACGGGCTGTAAATTGGGATATTTTTTCAGTTTTTTAACGATTTCTCTGTTATAAATATCCGGGTCCCTTGCCAGTATGGCTTCAACAGAAGATACAAGGGAAACAGATATGCCTTCAGACTTGAAATGGGCACTCATTTTTCCCGGGGTATCCTGCGAAAACCTCTGAAAAGGCCAGAATCCGAAAGCAGCATTTGTATTGATTATCATTTTATTCCAAGAAGCGTTTCGCCATTTTCTCTCAATATCATTTTTTTTGCCCTCATGTTTATCTCTGCTCCGTAGATGCGCCCCAGCTGAGAAGGGAAACTCCTGCACGGGGTGTCGGAGCCGAACAAAATCCTTCCGGGGCCGAGCCTGTCGGCAGCAAATTCAACAATCCCGCTGACTGGTTGAGAACCGCTGGTATCCACGTATACGTTGGCAAATTTTTCTATATCAATTATTCCTCTTATCCCGCAGCCTCCGACATGCGCCATAATGATGTTGACTTTGGGGAAACGGGAGGCAAGACAGGCAATATCCGCAGGAGTTGATTCTCCAAAACGGTTCCCCATTGCTTTGTACCAGGTATGCTGCAAAACGGGCACTCCGTATCTTCCTGCCTGTTCCATGACAATGTCGAGTTTCCTGTCGCTCGCTTTCACGGCCACCCAAAGTTTTATTCCCTTGAATCCTTCTTTTTTAATACATCTCTCTGTCTCTTCAAGAATAAAAGTTTTATCATTATTTGGGTTGAGAAAACAGAAGCCCGTAAAAATTTCAGGGTGCTGTTTTACAATTTCTATTGTTTCGCCGTTTATTGATTGGACCTCTTTTTCTCCGGGGTTTTCTCCATGGAAGGAAACGCTGCCCACGGCACACATTCTGAGCACGTTGAAATTACGGGCTTCACGCATGCACGTTTCTATTGCCTTTTCCGAATACTTTCCCAGCACGGGATGCGCATGAATATCTATGGCAGGTATTAAATCCATTTTTTTCATAAGCCCTTATTTTTGATTTTCCAATGCCTTGAGATATAACAAACATTATACATTAAAACATAATAATGCATGTTTATCAACAAAACCTGGCGCCTTTCAGGCTGTGCCCGTAACCCGAAGCAACGGTCCTTCCAATATCCCCAAGCATGCTCACTATCTCTTCGAGGGACTTTTCAACGTCTTCTTTAATGCAGATTTTACCGGGATAGATTGAATAGTGCTTCTTATATTTACCGGGAGTGAAATTCGGCATTATCACATTTGCCCCGCACTTGAGGGCCTTTTCATATCCCTTTGAGTGGATGGTTCGCATAGCTGTAGTTGCAGGCATGTGGGCATCCAAAGCAGATATCCTGGTAAGTGCAAGAGTTTTCAGAGTAAGAACCATTTTGCCCTGAGGGTCCATGGCGAGGGGAGTATCGGGATGCGGGATAAAAGGAGTTACGCTTATCATGTCAAGAGAGAGGTCCGTCATAAGCTGTATGTCTCCTGCAATGATATCCGGCGTCTGTCCGGGAAGTCCCACTATATTTCCCGAGCCTGTCTGGAATCCGAATTTTGCAAGCGTATCAATACATCCAAGGCGGGCGGAATAGGAAGAATCCGGCTTCATTTTTTTGAAAAGTTTTTCATCGGAGGTTTCAAACTTCAACAGGTACCTGTCTGTACCGGCTTTTTTAAGAGCAAGGTATTCACCCGGACTTTTTTCCCCCACGGAAAGAGTAACGGCACAACCGAGTTCTTTTTTGATTTTCTCAATGATGTCACACAGTTCTTTAATGCTTCTTCCGTCTTCTTCTCCGGATTGAAGCACCAGGGTCCTGATTCCCTTTGATACAGCAAAACGGGCGCTCTGGAAAATTTCTTCAAAGGACATCCGGTACCGTACAATCTTCCTGTTATCCCTCCTGAGACCGCAGTAAAGACAGTTCCTGCTGCAATAGTTTGAAAACTCTATTAGGCCTCTCAGATGGACTTCTTCTCCGCAATATAACCTGCGGACACTGTCCGCTTCTTCAAAAAGATTACGGCGGTTTTTCGAATTAAGCCGTTTTATCAAGACTTCCTCAGTCATTAACTCTCCGAGGGCTAAAAGTAGAGGTCCCTTTCTCCCTTCTCTATCCTTTTGTAGTATTCCATGAAACTGGGATATACGCCAGGCTGCTGTTCCCTGATTTCAGATATCTCTTTGTTTATGAGAGGTTCCGCAATTGCACGTGTCTGCTCCGAGGCGAAATCGTTTAGCCATTCCCTGAAAGTAAGTACCGCATTGAGTTTACAGAACTTGCCTTCCTGCCCTGAACGGAGGAGTTCCATAATACATTTGCCCGTCCTGCTGCAGCGGTATCCCGCGGTGCAGAAAGACGTAATGTATCCCCTATCCGCAAATTCCCTTATAACCTGGTCCAGGCTGCGCATGTCGCCCAGGATAAACTGTTGTTTGTCTGCAGTATCGCTGTCTTTTTCACGCGTGTAGGCGCCTATGCCTATTCTCGTTGAAGCATCCGTCTGGGTTATGCCGAGAGAAAGGGATTCATTCCTGATTGCCGCTGTCTCCCTGGCTGTAATTATCATGCCTGTATGAGGTATGGCAAGCCGTATGACCGTTATAAGTTTTTTGAAATCCTCGTCAGATACCCTAAAGGGAGGATTATCGCTGTAAGGAGTCTCTATGGCGGGGTCTATCCTTGGGAAAGAGACAGTATGGGCGCCGATACCGAAGCACTGTTCCAGTTCCCTGTCATGGGCGACAAGTCCCATCACTTCAAATTTCCAGTCGTACAAGCCAAACAAGACTCCCATCCCGACATCGTCTATCCCCGCCTCCATGGCGCGGTGCATCACATAAAGCCGCCACGGGTAGTTGCCCTTGAGAGTGCCTGCCGGATGTACGCTGCTGTATGTACTGGGATGGTACGTTTCCTGGAAAACCTGGTAAGTCCCGATGCCTGCTTCATGGAGCTTGACAAGGTCGTCCATGGCAAAAGGAGGCGCATTTACATTAATCCTTCTTATCTGCCCGCAGCCATATTTCGTTTTCACCTTTACTTTATAAACCGTTTTTATTGTATCTATTATGTAATCTATATCGTTGGCAGGATGTTCTCCGTAAACGGTTATGAGCCTTTTATGGCCTATCTTTCCGGCCAGAACTTCCGTTTCTTTCGCGACTTCTTCGAGACTCAACACCTTGCGCACTACTCCGCGGTTTGAACACCTGAAACCGCAGTACTTACAGTCGTTCACACAGTAATTGCCCATATAAAGAGGCGCAAAAGTCACTATGCGGTTATCATAGACTTTCTTCTTCACCTCGGCGGCAGTCTCTTTCATCTCCTCGAGAATTTCTCTGTCTTCAACATTCAGAAGGCATGCCGTTTCCTCCATTGTAAGAGTCTCCACTGACAGCGATTTCTGAAGAATTTCTCTTACCCTGTCCCTTGAAGGGATTTTCTCTGCCGCAAGATGCCCGTTTATCTCCTCAGGGTTGATAAAATACTTGCCTCCGGTAATGAATTTCCCTATTTCTTCGTTCTTAATGCGCGCTTCTTTCCACTCTTTTATATTCACCTGGAAATCTCCTTTGTCCTAACTTTTATCCTGTGAAGCCGGCTTTCTGCTGGGAAGCAGTGCGTGCAATATTTTGCGTACCGTTGAACAAAGCCAATTCTTCAGGGAAAGGAGAAAGCACCCTGTCAAGGACACCCTGAAGGAAAGCGATAGCAACTCCGTAGTTGGTAATTGGAATATCATTCTCAGCTGCCTGCCTCACGCGGTTAAGCATCTCCCTGCGCGTAATCATGCATCCTCCGCAGTGGACAACGAGCTTGTACCTGCTCATATCTTCAGGGTAATCCCTTCCCGCGTATACGTCAAAGGGAACGTCAAACCCTTTGTATCTGTTCAGCCAGGCCGGAATTTTTACCCTTCCTATATCATCTGCGATGGGATGATGAGAACAGCTTTCCGCAATAAGAATTTTGTCTCCTTTTTTGAGAGAATCTATGGCCATGACTCCTTTTACGGCCTCCGAAAGGTCTCCCTTATAACGGGCGAAGAGAATGGAAAAAGTCGTACATTTCACAAAAGGAGGCAAATCGTTTACCATCCTGAGCACCACCTGCGAATCGCATACCGCAAGCTCCGGCATATCTTTTAACTTCCCTAATGCCTCTTTAATACCGTTCTCCTTTACAACCAAAGACATCCTGTCGTTATCAAGGGCATCCCTCAAAACCTGTACCTGCGGCAGTATGAGCCTGCCCTTGGGCGCCTGCAGGTCTATGGGAACTATCAGCAACGCCATGCCTCCCTGCGGCACAAGGTCTCCCACGAGAGGTGGAGGAGAAAGAAAATCTTCGGGACAGGTATCAAGAAGTATTGTCTTAAATTCCGATATTGTCATGTTCCTGTTTTCCCTGTCCATGCAGGAGCATTTGATAATAAAAGGTGTCATTTCCCCTATCTTGTTGATAAAATCTTCATTCGGAGGGTTGACATCTGTTTTATTGACAACAACGACAAGAGCCGCCTTGTTCTCCCTTGCCGCCGAAGCGATATCTTCTTCATACGGCCCCCACTTTCCTGCCTCGGTAAGAAGAACAAAAATATCAGCCCTTTTGAATATTTTCCTGGTCTTTTCGGTCCTCATATGCGAAAGGGTAGAAGTATCGTCTATCCCCGCGGTATCAAGGAAGACCACAGGTCCCACGGGCAGAAGCTCCATTGTCTTTTCCACCACGTCGGTTGTCGTGCCCGGAATGGGAGAAGTAATGGCGACATTCTGGGAAGCAACGTAGTTGAGAAAAGTGGACTTGCCCACGTTTGTCCTTCCAAATATTCCTATCTGCAGCCTCAAAGATTTCGGTGTTTTTCTCATGGCTCTTCTCATAGCCGGACAAAAGATTATTTGCGGTACAGCGGCCTCGGATTGTAAAAAGTATGCAGAAGCTTATGGCTTTTTTCGCTGAGGGGTTTTCCAAGAAAATCATTGTAGAGTTTCTTTATATAGGGGTTTTCATGGGCATAATGGAAATCCTGTTTTTCGTCGTCAAGGTACAATCCCTGCGAGCGGGAAATACGCAGTTTATCGGTAACCCCGTAAGGCTGTCCTCCTCCTCCCACGCAGCCCCCGGGACATGCCATGACTTCTACAAAATGGTAAGGGATTTCCTTTCTTTCGGCAATGGCTTTCTGTATCTTGTTAAGCACATACTCCACATTGCCTATTCCGTGGGCTATCGCCACTTTTATACTGTTGCCGTCAATTTCAACCGTTGTCTCCTTGACTCCCTTCAATCCCCTCACGCTCTCGAAATCCATGATGCCGGCATTTTCGCCGGTAATGTAATAATGGGCAGTTCTGAGGGCTGCTTCCATTACCCCTCCTGTTGCTCCGAAGATAACCCCTGCACCCGTATAATCCCCGAGAATATGGTCCGGTTTCCCGTCTTCCAGTCCCACAAAGTCTATTCCTGCCTGTTTTATCATGCGCGAGAGCTCGCGGGTTGTCAAGGAAACGTCTATGTCCTGGTAGCCGGAAGCAAACATTTCTTCGCTTCTTGTTATTTCATATTTCTTGGCCGTACAGGGCATGATGGAAACCATGAATATCTTTGAAGGGTCTATATTGTTCTGCTCCGCATAATATGTTTTGGACAGAACGCCTACCATGGCCTGCGGCGATTTTGCCGTGGAAAAATGCTCTATCATATCCGAATAGTACTTTTCCATGAAATCCACCCAGGAAGGGCAGCACGAGGTAATCAAAGGAAGAGGCCCCTTCTTGTGAACGAACCTCTGTATGAATTCCGTCGCTTCCTCCATCACGGTGAGGTCTGCGCCGAAGGATGTGTCAAAAACCGCCTTGAAACCGAGTTTCCTCAATGCGGCATACAGTTTGCCCGTAAGGTTTTCACCTTCCGGGTATCCGAAGGCTTCCCCGATGGCAACCCGGACAGCCGGGGCAATCTGCACCACGCAGTATTTATCCGGGTCGTACAGGGCTTTCCATGTCTTTTCTGTTTCGTCGTACTCTGCTATCGCCCCGGTGGGACAGTGGGCGGAACACTGGCCGCACTTAATGCAAGGACTGTCGGCAAGGTTTATATCTCCGGCGGCAGATATCCTGGTCTTAATCCCCCTGTCAAGAAAAGAAAGCGCCCATACATTCTGTATGTTCTGGCAGACATTGATGCATCTTCCGCATAGAATGCACTTGTCTGCCACCAGATTGATGATTTTGGTTGAATAATCAGGCTGCAAGCCTTTCTTTAACTGGTGGAAAGGGTACTCCCGGATGCCAAAATCGGCGGCAAGTTTCTGCAGCTCGCAGTTGTTGTTCCTTGCACACTGCAGGCAATCGTTGGGATGATTCGACAGTATGAGCTCTATGACTGTTTTGCGCACCTCATGCAGTTCGTTGTCATGCGTCGTTATATTCATTCCCTCTTCAATGGGAGTACAGCACGCCCGCAGGAATTTCCCGCTTCCCGCGTTTTTTACTACGCATATTCCGCATGCTGCCGTTGAATCGAGGTCCGGATGTTTGCATAGAACGGGAATCTTGATATTAATTTTTTTCGCAGCGTCAAGAATCGTGGTGCCTCTTCGAACCTTGACAGGTATACCGTTGATGTTTGCAGTTATCATATTACCCCCTGGATATCGCCTCGAATTTGCATACTTCAAAACAGTTTCCGCACTTTATGCACTTTTCATTGTCTATCACAAAACCTTCCTTGTTGTTCCCGGATATGGCAGAAACAGGACAGTTCCGGAAACAGAGACTGCACCTCCTGCACTTCTCCTGAATAATCGTGTATTCGAGCAGCTCCTTGCATTTTCCCGCACGGCATTTTTTGTCTCTTATGTGTTCAAGGTATTCTTCTTCGAAATATCTCAAAGTTGACAGAACCGGATTTGGAGCCGTCTGTCCAAGTCCGCATAAGGATGCTTTCTTCACTGCCGTTGCAATTTTCTTCAGCTTGGCAATGTCTTCCTGGGAAGCTTTTCCTTTAGAAATGCTGTCAAGATATTCAAGCATCTGTGTAGTCCCTATCCGGCAGGGAGCGCACTTTCCACAGGATTCGTCGACGCAGAAATTCATGTAAAATTTTGCCAGGTCGACCATGCAATCGCTTTCATCAATAACTATCATGCCCCCCGAACCCATGATTGAACCCAGTTTCTGAAGATTCTCATAATCAACGGGCGTGTCAAGGTGCTCTTTCGATATAACTCCGCCTGAAGGCCCCCCCGTCTGCACCGCTTTTATGTCGTAGCTGTTAAGCATTCCCCCACCGATATCGTATATGATTTCCCTCAGGGTAATACCCATGGGCACTTCAACAAGCCCTGAGTTTTTTATCTTGCCTGTCAGGGCAAATACTTTCGTACCTTTTGAAGTGGGACTTCCTATTTTAGAAAACCATTTTCCGCCTTTCGTGAAAATAACCGGTACATTTGCAAGCGTTTCAACGTTATTTATTACAGTAGGCCTGCCCCATAAACCTTTTACCGAAGGGTATGGCGGACGAGGGGAAGGATAACCTCTTTTGCCTTCTATGGAAGCGATAAGCGCTGTTTCTTCGCCGCAGACAAAAGCCCCTGCTCCAAGCCTTATCTCTATGGAGAAAGAAAAATCGCTGCCAAGAATATTGTTGCCCAGCAGTCCATATTCCTGTGCATCATCAACGGCTTTCTGCACGCGGCTTATTGCCAGGGGATACTCGGCCCTTATGTAAAAATACCCTTTTTGCGCCCCGACGAGATACCCCGCAACAAGCATCCCCTCCAGTACGGAATGAGGGTCTCCCTCGAGAACACTCCTGTCCATGTAAGCGCCGGGGTCGCCTTCGTCTCCGTTGCAGATGACATATTTTTCGTCCGAACGGGTTTTTCGTGCAAAATTCCATTTCATCCACAGGGGAAAACCTCCGCCCCCCCGCCCCCGCAGCCCGCTTATTTTCAGTTCCTCTATCGATTCTTCCGGTTTGTATTCGAAAAGAACCTTCTTTAACCCCTGGTAGCCTCCTGTCTCAAGGTAGCTTTCAATATTTTCAGGGTCTATAACCCCGCAGTTTCTCAGCACTATTTTTACCTGTTTGTCCTTCACGCTGGAAATTTTTTCTTTTATCTCTTTACCTTCTTTTATGCTCTTCCTGACTATTCCCGGTATGTCCTCTTCGGTCAGATCCGTATATGTGAACCCGGCAGGCAGAATCTTCAATGCCACGCCCCTGTTATAAATGCCAATATCGACAACTCTTACAAGCTTCCATTTATCGGATATTCCCTCTTTTTGAAGGGCATCAAGAACTTTATCATGAAAGAGTCCTTCCCTATCCTTTCCGTCGGTGTCTTTTAGCAGAATAACTTTCATTTTTCATCTCCGTTGGCTTCCTGTACATCGAATATGTGGTCGTTTAAAAGTTCCCCGTTGATTACATGCCTGTCCACTATTGCAAGGGCAAAAGTCTTGTCCACTTTGCCGTAAACCACGGCAGGAAGGTCCTTGACAATCACCTCTACAAGAGGTTCGGCATAACACTTGCCGCTGCATCCGCATTTTTGAATTTCAATCCCGAGATTCCTCTGCCTGACTTCGTTTTTCAAAACCTCATAGACTTCTTCCGCCCCTGCAGCGATGCCGCATGTGCTCATCCCCACTCTTATGACATCTTTAACCTTGTGAGCCGCCGCTTTTTTCGCGTATGCCTCAAGGTTATCTTTTGTAAGCTTTGGCATTGTCCATTTCTCCTTTTTTTGAATAGCTTGAAAGAATATTTACGACATTTTCCCTCGTCATGTGGCCGTAGACCTTGTCATCCACGGTCATAACGGGAGCAAGGCCGCAGCAGCCAAGACATCTTACAATTTGCAGGTAAAAAAGGCCGTCGTTGGTAGTCTGCCCCTCTTCAATATTAAGTATGCTTTTAATCTCTTCCAGTATCTTTCCGGCGCCTTTGAGGTAACAGGCAGTTCAAAGGCACACAGAAATGATGTGCCTGCCGGGGGCTTCAAGCCTGAAAAAATTGTAGAAGGTAATAACCTCGTATATTCTTGCAAGAGATGTATTAAGCCTCTGCGAGAGAATAAAGGCAACACTGCGCGGAACGTAACCGAATTCTTTCTGTATTTCATGGAGTATCATGATAAGGTTTCCCGGCTTATCTCTCCATTTTTCAACAAGAAGCCCAACTTCTTCTATTACCTTCCTGTGCGTCTCTCCCGCCTGCTGGACAAGGTGTTTTATATTGGACACAAGTATTGCTTCTATCTCTTTCTTGAAAGCCACAGTTTTCAGTGGTACCTTTTCAATAAAAGATTCCAGTCCTTCCGGCAATGCCTGCGGGCCCCCGTCAGGAAGGATTATCACCGCAGGGATGCCGTTGATTCCGGCATACTGAAGAATGGATTTCACCGTATCACCCCTGCTCTTGCTTTTGAGAATAGCCAGGCTGACAAGCACTATGTCTGGCGATAACTGCTTGATTTTTTCAAAACCCTCTTTGTAAGTCTGCGTTGAATAGATGGCATAATTATAGCCGCTCAGCAGCTGCGCTGCTTTTTCAATAAACCCGCTGTCATTGTCTATAAACAATATCTTATGTTTCATTTCATACCTCTTTTAAGGTTATCAGGTTAAGAGAGGGCAACTTTGTGATTTTTTTCACAAAGAAGGGCAAAAAAATTTGGACACCCTATTATTTTAACAATTTTTCCTTCTACTGTCAAGACTATCCTGCTTTTTCTGCATATTACACATGCTGCCCCACTCTCTTCTCACCAGGCAACGGAACCCGTTTTCCCGGACAGGATGTTCAAGATTATTTCCTGCCTCCCTAAAACCGGACCTTTTCTGAATTACCGTGCATCCAGAGGCTCTCCTGAAAATGATGAAACACCTTTAAGGCTTCCGTCAAATAAAAAGAGCGCCCTTGTATTCTCGTCCATCTCAAAATCTTTCAGGGGAGGTTTAAAATCATCCTTGTACCTTACAATATCAGATATCCTGAGTATGTCCACGGCCCCGTCGAGAGGGCCGATTACAATATTTTTCCCTTCTTTAAGAAGAGTTACAACTTCCTTGCCGGAAGGTATGCGGAGGAACCTGTTCATCCACCTGTCCCTGTGATATTCCATCCTTTTGCCGTTTGCAAATATGGAAAATTCCCATTTCAGGAGAGAAGGAACCGGGGATTTCAGCTGTGCAGGACCGCCCAGTGCAAGCAGGGGAGTCCTGCCTCTCACGTAGCGCACGGCAAGGATGTTGTCTCCCTTTACAAGTTGGACGTTAACCGTATGGTTCCATATGGAAACGGGCGACTGTATATCGGACGACAGGGAAGAGTCAAGAACGGGTGTACCGTTGACCCATGCCTCCATAATGCCGTCGGCCCCCATGCCGAAAGTAACTTCCTGGTCAGTTTTTGAATTGAGCTGCAGAAAAACGTAAGCGGCACTTCCTGGAGGTTCCAGCCGGAGGACGCGTGGAAATTCGTAAAAGGTTTCCCTCACCACAAAATCCCTGCCTTCAACAGACTGGTCGTCAAACTCTATCTGTTCGGGATAGCTTTTAAGCACTTCCGCCGGCAAAACGGGGGCTTCTCCATCCACGGGACCGAAAACCCTCCACCTGAGAGGCATCTTTATATCCCCGGCAGGCGGAGGCATGTCCGCAATAGACTTTTTTACGTCTTCAAAAGCCCAGGTAAATGCCAGGTGATTCCACTCCCCTGCCTTGAAAAGGTGTTCTTCTTCCCTTCCTATCTGGGATTTTGCGTTCAGGTGAGGGGCTGGCTTCTCGGCCCCGGGCAGCGAACACAGCAGTTCCATTATCAGGTCGCTGTAAAGGAAACTCTTGCCCGGACCTCCTCCGTACCTGTAACCGAGATGCATATGCGGTCCCGTCAATAATGAACGGACCCTGAAACTGTTACCCCTTCCGAGAACAATATCCTGGCTCGACCAGTCCGGTTTATACCAGAACTCAACTGTCCCCGTTAATCCGGGGAAAAAAGAGTAGCTGCCGTCCTCCAGCTCTCTTCCCCTGGAAAAACTCAGGGTCTTTTCTCCCGTAAGCCTCACAGCCTTACCTTCTTTCCCTTCCACAAATTCCAAGGGAGCCGTCCTGGCGGTTAAAACCTGCTTCTTCAAAGGTCTGCCCGTTACCTCCTCCGGCAGCCTGCCGGGAGACCTGAACGCCACAACAGGTTCAATATTGAGAAGCTTCGTGAAGGAGACCTGGGTCGCTTCAATGCTCCATATACCGCTTCGTCCGTTAACCGGGATAGAAACCCTTCCTGTATTCTCTTCGCTCGATTCCAGTATTACCTGTCCATCGGGCCCCTTGATCTTCTGCGGACGGCCAAGGAATATCTCCAGGTTTTTCAAACCATCCGGCACCCGGAAAAAAAACAGGTTTTCTTCACCCAGCCTCTGTCCTCTCAGTCCGGAAGTCATAGTCATAGACCAGAAACCTTCCGGACAGTAAAGGGACACCTTGTCCGTTGTCGCATCAAGCACGGTGAAAATATCGGCGCCGCCCAGGGAAAGGCGGTACAATCCCGTCTCCGTTTCCCCTGGAACGGTAATTTTTGCATGATAAGAAGAATACGGGGTAGTCGTCCTGTCAAGCAAGGTTTCAACCATGTTTTTGCCTCCCCCTCCGCTTACTTCGATACTTACCCCTTTAACCGGTTCGCTTTCTTCTTCATAAGGATTATATTGCAACACCTTTAGACTTAAGCCGTCACGCCCACTTGAGGACCTGAAAAAAAGGTTAATGACCGTATCTTTGCCCTTCTCATGGTGGAAAAGGGCGTCTGCCGGAGTCATAACCGAGGACTTTACCAGCACGGGGAAAGGTCTGTTAAGCCATCCTTCCTTTTCAATCATCTTCATGGCAACAGGTATTCCCACGAAAGGATGTATATTTGCAGGTATAAGGAAACGGCTTGGAAGACTTCTCCATTCGTAAGGGTCTGCCGGCATCTCCTTGAGCTGTTCGGAAAGAGGAGGGGGCATCGAATCCATACCGTCCTTCAGTGTTTCCTCCACCACCGGCCTGTAATTCTTATTGCCGGTCATCCAGTATGCCGCGGTATACGCGAAAGCCGTGCTGTTCTGGTAAGAAATGGCATTGGGGCTCCGGTTGAACCGGTAACGGTGGTCAACTATTTTCAAAAGGGTATCTTTTCCCCGTTCATCACCCGTCGTTTTGTAATAGAAGTAGAGGTCCAGTATATGCCTCTCGTCCTTATACGTGGAACTGTTATAGGACATGTAAGCAGGATTGAGTCCCACGGGATTTTCGGCAAGGAAAAGAGAATCGGCGAGTTCTTTCGCCAGCCTGTGAAAATCCTCGTCCCATTCCCGCATGTAAAGAACGGACAGCTTGCGTAAAAGAAGTATTGATATGGTTGTTCTCCAGTTCAGGGCATCTTCAAGGTTCCAGTTTTTCTTTATTGATTCCCCAACGAGAACCGTGAGTTCACGAGAGGCTTCGTCTCCGGTAAGATAATATTCAAGAAGCCAGTG
>Ga0116143_10002678_pt1 | contig 19022 bp, 17 predicted proteins | sample AD_UKC034_MetaG_FD_89745 | JGI IMG/M metagenome (GOLD analysis project Ga0116143, IMG submission 89745) | Active sludge microbial communities of municipal wastewater-treating anaerobic digesters from USA - AD_UKC034_MetaG | ecosystem: Engineered > Bioreactor > Anaerobic > Digestate | place: USA...
AATACATGGCAGGAACTATCAGGATTAAATAATACGGTAAATGCTTTGTATCCTTATGGAGGCTACTTGTACATCGGAGGGGAATTCACATCACCGACTCAAAAGATTGCCCGTACATCCAACACCAGTATTATTTCAACAATAAATAATTTGAATGCCTCCGTGCATGCTTTGTATGCAACACCAACAAAACTATTCGGTGGCGGTGCTTTCACGCAGTCGCCATCTTCAACAGCTACATTGCCACATTTCTTCTCTCAAAACGGTAACAATCCGTTCTTCGCTGAGGGAAGTAATTTTAATGGAGACATTTTAGCTATCGCTAATTTCAACGGTAAGATCGTTGTTGGTGGAAGTTTCTCTGCATCCGGAAGCACATCATTGAATAACGTATCCATCAGCTCGCAGACTATAGATGTAGAAGAAATTTCATCGCTTATCTCAGACAAGATATTCTATCCTAATCCAATGAGATCGAATGCAAACCTGAGAATTGAAACAACCCAGTCTATCTCCAATCCGAAATTAAAGATCATCGATGCTGGTTCACGCCTCATCCGTACTATTAGTGCAGATCCGATTTCAGGAAATAATACACTAATGTTTAATATTTCCGGAGAAGGATTGGCTTCCGGAAACTATTTTTATGTGCTTGAAGATGAAAATGGCAATGCATTGCTAAGCGATATTTTTATGGTTGAGTGATCATAACAAACCCTAATTAAAAAAGCACAGAAACAAGCTTCTGTGCTTTTTTTTATTCCGATTTTTATAAAATTGTCAACTAAATTCATGCCTACCTGAAATAATATTCGACAAAATTTAATAAATTCGTATCATATAGACATGTACGCCATACTAGACGTTGAGACTACCGGAGGGAATGCAATCCATGACAAAATCACGGAAATAGCAATTTACCTTCATGATGGGAAGAAAGTCGTAAAAGAATACACAACTCTTGTAAATCCCGAATGCAGCATCCCTCCTTTCATTGAAAGACTTACCGGGATTAGCAACGAAATGGTAGAAACTGCACCTAAGTTTTATGAAATAGCAAAAAACATTCTTGAAATCACTGAAGGTGCTACGATAGTTGCACATAATGCTCCTTTTGATTACGGGTTTATAAGCCATGAATACAAATCATTGGGATACACTTTTACACGTGACTACCTGTGTACTGTCAGGCTAAGCAGGAAACTAATACCCGGATTCCGCTCATATAGTCTTGGCAATTTGTGCGACATGCTTGGAATTCCATTATTTAACCGACATAGGGCTGCCGGAGATGCGCTGGCAACCGTCAAGCTCTTCGAACTTCTGCTTTCTAAAGACCCGGAGAAAAACGTATTCTCAACTTTCACAAAAAACGATTACCTGCATCTCCGCTTTCCTCCTGAATTCAACCGGAACATACTGGATAAACTTCCGGAAAGTCCGGGAGTATATTATTTCCATAATCAGGATAATTCAGTCATCTATATTGGTAAGAGTATAAATATCCGTAAAAGAGTTCTGATGCACTTTGCCAACAAACAAACAAGGAAGGCCATTGAAATGCGAAACGCCATACGCGACATTTCTTTTGAAGTGACAGGAAATGAATTAGTGGCACTACTTCTGGAATCAGAAGAGATTAAAGTAAATCAACCGATTTTTAATCGCTCCCAAAAGAGTTCATATTATAACTACGGAATTTTTCAAACGGAGACGGAAGAAGGATACATTAAACTTTCTGCAGGTAAAGTAAAATCGAAAGATAAACCTTTATTGATCACAAGAACTAATGATGAAGCTACCTCCACACTCGAACGTCTGGTAGAAAAATTCAACCTTTGTCAAAAGCTGACCGGCTTGTACAATGTTTCACATGCTTGTTTCCAATACAGTATTAACAGATGCAAAGGAGCATGTGTAGGAAAAGAAAATGCCGAAGAATACAATCATAGAGTATTAAATGCATTAAAAAGTCTGGAATATCAAAACCCGAATTTTATGATCATAGGAGCGGGAAGAACAAGTTCCGAAAAAACTGTTGTACAAATTGAAGAAGGCAGATACCGTGGTTTTGGTTTCTTTGAACCGGAATTTACAGGACAATCAGTTGAAGTACTGCGTGATGTTATTGTTCCAAGACAAGACAACCGCGACGTGCATAAAATCATCCGCTACCATCTCAGTCATAACAATGGAGATCAGTTGCTAACTTACTAATATATTCATACCTGATGTTCCAGTTAAAGAAGCATTATCTATTGCTACTCATAGCTCCTTTACTCCTGGCCTTTTCAACAAACGGTCTTGAAGGTATCTTTGGTTTAAAACTGAAGAACCTGGAGAATGAACCATTCGCACTTGCTCAGTTAAAACGAAATAAAGCAAGTGTGATTGTCTTTTTGCTACCTGATTGTCCTGCTTGTGAAAGCTACTCAAAGAAATTATCAGATTTGCAGAAAAAATTCACAGACGCTAATATTAATTTTTATGGTGTTTTTCCGGGAAACTATAATACGGTTTCAGAGATGCAGGAATATCAGAAAACTTATAAGATAAATTTCCCGCTACTACAGGATCCCAAAAACTTGCTTGTAAAAGCATTTCATGCGGGAATAGTTCCATCGGCATTTGTTGTTGATAATATGGGCAATATCTTGTATAAAGGAAGAATAGATGACTGGATGTATGCTCTGGGAAAAAAGAGAGCTGTAATTACAAAACACGACCTCAGGGATGCACTTGTAGCTATTCAAGAGAACAAAGTAATCCTTGTGAAAGAAACAAAAGCCATCGGCTGTATTATTGAATAAACATCTTGCTTCAAACTGTTTTATGTTTCTAAAAGTAAATAAGAGTCTTTTTACATTATTTTTGTTGCTTACTCTTGTCTATACCATAGCTATTTCCTGCAAGTCAAAAACTAAAGACAATAAAGAAATTGAGAATCCAACATTTTCCGAACATATCGCTCCCATCATTCACAAAAAATGCACACCCTGTCATCGCCCCTGCTCAGCAGCTCCAATCGATCTAATTAATTATACGGATGTAAAGTCAAAACTGCGAACTGTTCAGTTGAGTATTCAGTCAGGACTCATGCCTCCCTGGCCTGCTGATCCGGATTATGTTTCATTCAGAGATGAAAAAGCGCTCAGTCCTTCACAAAAAAAAATGATCGATCGCTGGATTGAAAATGGAGCACCTGAAGGGGATCCATCTTTATATCCTGCACCTCCTGATTATCCCTCTGAAAGTACTCTTGGAACACCTGATCTGGTGATTAAAATTCAGTCCCCTGTGTTTTTGAAAGGTGATAACATGGATAAGTTCTATATGATGAAAGTGCCATACGAATTACCCAGAGACACATTTATCCGCGCTATCGAAATTATTCCGGGAAATAAAAAACTAGTCCATCACATCAATGCACACCTGGTTCAATATGAAGAAAATGAAAAAACTTCACTAACTTCAGGAAAACCTTTTGTCGACACCGAAAAAACAGACAAGCACAAAGCATACGAATTATTGGATCTCCCCAATGATGATGATACTTACCCTTTACTTACACCTTCTGTCACAAATTATTTGCCGGGTGTCGAAGTAACTGCATATCCTGATGGTATCGGCGGTTATAAAGTTCGCCGAAGAGGTGTACTTCTACTTGATAACATACACTATGGCCCCAGTCCGGTTGACACAACAGATCAGACAACTTTTAATATATTTTACAGCCCTGTGCCACCACGACGCCCGGTAAAAGAAATGATACTGGGGACTTCAGGTATTACAGATGTGACTCCACCTTTAATCATAAAACCTGACAGTATTTCTACCTTTAGTACAAGATATTTGGTTCCCAAAGACATGTCAATTCTTACTATCAATCCGCACATGCATTTACTCGGTAAAAAGTTTTTGGCTTATGCAATTGGACCCGGTGGAGATACCATAAGACTCATCAGAATTCCTGAATGGGATTTTAGATGGCAGTACTTTTACACTTTTAAGAACATAGTAAAAATACCTAAAGGATATACCATCGTTGCTACAGCAACTTTTGACAATACAAATGCAAATCCATTGAATCCATTTCATCCTCCCCGGCGGGTGTCTGAGAGGGATGGTAGCATGCGGACAACCGACGAGATGTTCCAGCTTATCATCACCTGGATGCCATACATGGCAAATGATGAATTTATCAGCCTGGAACAAGGAATGAAAAATACTGTAATTGAATAATAAATGACCGGCAGAACGAGCTTTTTACCTGATGGCTTCAAAATAATTGAACCCAATTCCGAAGATGAGTGGAAAAACTATTATGACATTCGCTATGAAGTCCTAAGAAAACCCTGGAACCAGCAGCCGCAGTCAACCCGGGATGAATGGGAAGATAGGTCTGTTCATTTGCTGGTTATTTCAAATTCAGGTGAAGGAATTGCAACAGGCAGACTTCAACTTAATTCCGAAACTGAAGGTCAGATCAGATCGATGGCAGTGCTCGAAAAATTTCGCAATATGCACATTGGACATGCGATCATACAAAGAATTGAGGAAGAGGCAAGATCCCGTGGAATAAAAACCATTACCCTTGATGCAAGAGAACCGGCACTCAATTTTTACTTGAAGAATAATTATACGGTAGTTGCTGATTCATATCTCCTGTTTGGAGTTATTAAGCATTTCAGCATGAAAAAAATACTGGATGATAATTAATTATACTCACTGAAACTCTGCACGTACAACAGGTTTTAACTTATACTGGTCATTTCCTGTGATATGAACACTTTCCGTAGCATCAAAATCCATAAGCAATATGTATGGAGTATTTGCCATAAGCGTCCTGTGAATATTAAGTTTAAGTCCACTCTCATCCTGACTTGACAATACAAGCGGATAGCTGATGCCACCAACTACAACCCTATTATATCTTCCCAGGATAAGGCGAAGCTGACTTATTTTCCCTGCAGGAATTTGTTGTGGTGTCACTAAAATTGTGTCAACATCATTTTGCAACAATAGCAGATCGTAAACACCTATTTGTGTAGGGAGACTTTGCCATCCGTTTACATCAGTATGAATTTCAACACCTATTATATCGACCAGAACGCTATCGTATGGTCCTGGATTATCTGTAAGTTTTATACTTAAAGTCGAAAACTCAATTTGCTTTTTTTCGCAGGAAATCAATAATACAACAAGAAAAAAAGTAGAAACCAAATTCTTCATAGAAAGTCGTTTTCTAAAAGTACTCTTTGATTCTGTCCACTGAATGAACGCGCAATAAAAGAATCTATTTTGCCCTTTTTAAAGCAAATGAAAAAGTAGTTCCAACCCCACCTGTACTGCGGACATTGATACTTTGTTTGTGTGCTTCAAGAATGTGTTTTACGATTGACAATCCTAAACCTGTACCACCCTGATCCCTCGAACGACTTTTATCTACCCGGTAAAAACGCTCAAACAATCTGGGAAGATGTACCGGATCTATACCGATGCCTGTATCGGTAATTTCAGTCAATACTTTTTCATGCATATCATAAAATCCAACGAGAGTGCTTCCACCCTCTCTACCATACTTAATTGAATTCACTATTAGATTAACAAATACCTGTCGGATCCTTTCTTTGTCAGCAACGACAAATGCAGGGTTTAAAATTTGTTCTTTGAACCCTAATGTAATTTTCTTCTCCTTTGCATGAAGCTCCTGAGATTCAAAAACATCCTGAACAAGATCGTGCAAATCGAATGTTCTCAGATCAAGACTCAGCTCTCCTGTTTCCAGTTTCGAAATTTCTTCAAGGTCTTCTACGATCAAACATAATCTTTCGGCCGACTTGGCTGCCCTTTGCAGGTAATGAATATTGACTTCAGGGTCATCCAGCCCACCATCAAGAAGAGTATGAATGTATCCCTGTATGTTAAAAATCGGAGTTTTCAATTCATGTGAAACGTTCCCTAAAAACTCTTGCCTGAACTGCTCCAACTTCTTCAACTCAGCTATCTCATCTGAACGGTTTTTATCCCATTCTTCAACTTCTTTTCCTACGTTTCCGATGATGTCTGTCTTCAGTACCAGTTGTTCGATTGCCTTCTCTTTTGAATCCTTGAAACGACTAATCGTTTTATAAATTAGTTTAATCTTTCTGTAGATAAAGATCTCTAGCAGATAAATAAAAATAAAATAACAGGATAAAAAAGTCAGCACTACGGAAATGACAACCGGTATCCAGGTGGTAATGATCCAGCCTCCGAGCCAACAGATCATCTGAGTCATAAAGACTATGGCTGCAATGATCAACGAAGCAATCAAGGCAATGTTTCTGGGCGTTGGGTTCTTCATGCTCATATTAAGCCCACAATTTAATCTTCTTTTTCAAGCAAAGAAAAGTTCTAAAGATCGAATTTATATCCGATACCCTTAACGGTTTTGACCATATCGTCTCCAAATTTTTCACGTAACTTACGGATATGTACATCAATTGTCCTGTCGCCAACCACAACTTCGGTACCCCAGACCCGGTCAAGTATTTCTTCACGCGTAAAAACTTTTCCCGGTTTAGACGCAATCAAGGCCAATAATTCAAATTCTTTTCTGGGAAGTTCTACCTTTTCTGTTCCTTTTGTAACGAGGTATTGCTCTTTGTCAATTTGAAGTTCTCCTGCAATCAATACATTCTCATTATGAGCTACCAAGCCATGCTTCCCTTGATACCTGCGGAATAATGCATTTATCCGACTCAAAAGCACCCTTGGTTTCACCGGCTTGGTGATAAAATCATCTGCCCCAACATCAAAGCCGGCTATTTGCGAATAGTCTTCATTCCTTGCTGTCAGAAATACGATCATTGTTTCCTTAAACTCAGGTAATTCACGCAACAATCTGCAAGTCTCAATACCATCCATCTCGGGCATCATGATGTCAAGAATAATAAGGTCCGGATGTTCCTTCTTGGCAATTTCTATTCCCAACTTCCCATTTCCCGCGACCGAAACGTTATAACCTTCTTTCTGAAGATTATACTTCAAAAATTCCAATATATCCGGTTCATCATCAACCAGGAGTATGTTTAATTTGTGTTCGGCCATTGTAAATTTTTTGTGAAATTAGCCTCGGCCTGTAAACTTAATGTTACGCGAAGTTAATCAAATGGTTAATGCTTGCTCCACCATTTAGGGATAATCTTTTGTTTTATTATTTTATCTGACTAAATTTTGCATAAAGACTTCTTGCCTGTGAGTTGTTCGGGTATAATTTCAGTATCTCTTTTATCAAGATCTTAGCTTCCGAATACTTCTTCTGGTAAATTAGTAATCCTGCCATATTTAGTCTCGCCTGTTCATTTAACGGATCAAGTGAAAGTGCTTTTTGATACATGATTTTTGCTCCATTTACATCACCTTTTTCTGATAACAACAAAAAACCATAATTGGTATATGCAGGAACAAACTCAGGGTTTTCACGAAGAATGAATTGATAATTGTTAATTGCTTCATCCACTTTCTTGAGGTCATGCTGAATGGAGGCAAGTTTATTTCTGAAATCCGGTTGGAAGCGAGCCTTGTCCACCGCAAGCTGATAATTTATTTCAGCAGCAACCGGATCTCCCACTTGTTCAAATGCCTGCCCAATCCGATAGGATGTCCATGCATCACTATTGGATGCCTCAACTCTGCCTTTGAATCCTGCTGCACCCCAGGCAACTTTGTTGTAATGTAGCAACTGAGGATAATCGCCCTTAAGGAATGCCCAATGAACCAATACTTTAAAATGCTTTTCAATATCTTCTTTCGTTGAAGAAGGTATTAGTCCTTTTGCCGAATCCAAAAAGCCGGGATTCGAACTAAATTTTTCATAATAAGAAATAAACGCTTTTGCTCTCGTGACAGAATCAACATCAGGATTATTAATACATATAAGACCGACAAACTCCCTGATCTGTGCTTTGTCTTTCAATGTAACAGGCTTCCTAATATAATGATCGGTACTAACAACGTGAGGGATATCTATAGAGCTATTCGAGGGCATGTGACATGATACACAGTTATTCCCGACAGCTCTTCTTGAGCTTTCACTCTCTGTACATGCCGATTGATTTTTAGAATTTTCTCTATCCGGTTCAATTACAGACGATGAATGACAAGATAAGCAGGCCGCATTAAAAACTTCTTTGCCGGTGTGTTTCACACTGACGTGCGGATTGTGACATGTGATACATGTCAGCGCATTTTTATATGGCTTAAGGTTATTCTTTTGTTCTGACGTAGCTGAATTTTCCAATGAAGAAGAAAAACATTTACTCATTTTCAGCCGCTCAGCATGAGATGCCATAATATGCTTGTCATCATCTCCGGCATACACGGGCATAAATACATTCATTACTGATGATAGCGGCATTCCCGGCCTGAAATCACTAAAGGATTTGCCTTCATTCAGGATTGCATTTCCCTGGATATGACATCGCTGACAGACATCCATTTGCAGATTGATCGAAAGCTTTGACGGATTTACGATAGTATAATCAATGTATTTACTAGTATCAACAAATATCCCCCTGGATTTTTCCTCAACATGTCGGCCACCGGGACCATGACATCTTTCGCAATCAATTCCATTTGGTACTTTTAGATATTTATTTTCTGATCCTGATACTAATTGTGGCATTGCATTATGACAGCTCATACATTCCAACTCGATCTTTCTGCCAAATCGACTATTGAATCCGCCTTCAAATCCCGGCGGAAGATCCCATTTCCCATCTTGAGTATAATAAGTGACAGGAACCTGATATAGATAATCATTTACATTTCTGATATGTGAGTTAGTATGCTGACCGGATCCCACAATATAGTTTATATGAACTCTTCTTTGATAGCTCGTATCCTTGCCATTCATAAGGAATTCCAACACGTACAATGAATCAGATTGTAGATATGGATGATATTGATATCCTAAGACTGAATCCCGGATTATTGAATGCGGACTAAATACAGCTGATGATCTTTCCCTTTCGGCTATTCCAAATGATTGCCCCATTCCGGTTTGAATGTAGCTGTCATAAATTGTTGAATGACATTGCCTGCAGGTTGCCATTCCAACATATTCAGTACTATCATTCAAGCTTGCATATTCTGTTTCATTCTTTCCTTCTTTATGGCTATTTGTGCAGCCGGACAAATAAAGCCATAAAGCCTGCATGACAATCAACCTGAATAAAATATTTGAAAGGTTGATTGGGGCTTTTATCATACAAGTCTCAATTCAAAAAAAACTATTTTCTGATCAACTGCATATTATATTCATCATAGAATTTTCCCTGATAATAGATCCAGTCCTGTTTCAATCCGGTGATCTCAAAACCGAGTCGCTTAAACAAGGCAACACTACTTTCGTTATCTACCCGAACATTGGAATATAATTGATGAAGGTCGAGTACATCAAATCCATAATCTATGATCAAGTGCAAGGCCTCCGTAGCAAAACCCTTTCCCCTGTCTGCCTGGTTAGCAATCAATATTCCAACACCTGCTCTTTTGTTTTTTGGGTCGAAATCAAAAAGGTCAACACAGCCAATACACTGTACTTCTTCTTCTGATTCTTCATCAAAATATTTAAGATCAATCATCAATCGGATCTGCTTATTCGTATATATATCCTGATGTGCCTGATTAACGAATTCTTCTAACACAAACTTAGAGAACGGAACTAATGTCCCACTGACACTCCAGACCGATGAATCATTTTCCCATCGATATAGTAACTTAAGATCTGAAGGCTCCAAAGCTCTTAACTGAATGAGTTCCCCTACTAGCTGCATAATATTTCTCTTTTAAACTGTTACGAATGTACGAAAACTGCTTAAATAATGCGGCCTGCAGCGATCAACTGTTTATAAACAATTTCAGTTTAATAATACATAGATTCACAAAAGCGTTTATCAGGACGAAAGAATTTTAAACTTCAATCTCTCCCTTAAAAACATAATTAGCAGGCCCCTCTAACCAAATATTTTTGAATCCATTTGCATGTTTGTCTGCATGCACCTTTAATTCACCTCCCTGGGTACTGATGATAGTAAAACCTGAGGTATCACCCGGCCGGCTATTGGCTCTGGAGACAAGAGCACTGGCTGTAACACCTGTACCGCAAGATAATGTCTCATCCTCCACGCCTCGTTCATACGTTCTAACGGAGATTCTATCAGCCAAGTGTTCAACAAAATTTACATTCACTCCCTTTTCCCTAAATCGATCTGAGTATCGCAAGAGCCTGCCTTTTGTTTTGACATCCATTTCCTGCAGACCCTCCACATTGATCACCAAATGTGGTGATCCTGTATCCACATACCAGCCTTCATCAAGGTGCTGAAAATTCTCAACATCCTTCATCTTCAACCTGACGATATCCGGATCTGTCTTGACAAATTCTGACTTATGCATCCCGTCTGCGGCTAAAAATTTAGTTGTAGATCCGACAATTCCGAGTTTACGTGCGAAAGAAGTGATGCAACGTCCGCCATTTCCACACATACTGCTTGGCTCTCCATCAGAATTAAAGTAGACCATTTCAAAATCATAGGCTTCTTTATTTCTGAGCAAGATAAGTCCGTCGGCACCTATACCAAAACGTCTGTCGCATAGTTTCCGGATCTGCCGATTATCTAATTGGATAACATTTTCTCTGTCATCAAAAAGGATAAAGTCATTTCCGGTTCCTTCGTATTTGAAAAATTCTAATTTCATCTTTTCTGTAAAGAACTGAATTCTTTCACCTCGACACTTTGATATGAGGTAAATTCTTCAGTAGGTTCTAACAAATAATAATTGTCGAGGTGACGCATATATATATTGTCCTTACGTCTGAAAAGGATAACCGCATCCGGCTCATCAATTCCAAACAAAATAATTTTATTTCTAAAAAATTTATATCCCTTATAGTTGATCGGTGAAACCCAGAATTCAACATTTATGTGTGTAATTGTTTTATCTCCTTCCTCAGGCATTTCGAGACCGGCCATTGGATTTAATTTTTTAGCAACCTGCCTCGACGGTGATGGTGTTGATTTGGATTGTAAAAGATTTCCCTGACCAATTGTATCCTCGTGTATTACCAAGCTCTGACTAATCAGCATCTGATCTTTCTTGACTACCAACTCAGTAGATTGTTCTAATGTCTCCAATGAATCTGAAAACTCCGTTTCTGATTCAGGTTCACTAACTTCTTCGTTCCTCTCATGCTTCATTGAACTTGTATTTGATCCCTTCGCATTTACCTTTTCTGAATTTCCCTCTTCAATCGGAGGGCGATCTTTTTTATCCGAAGAACCCGGCTCATCATTTGATGAATGAGACAACCAACTAAAAGAAAGAAAATTTTCTCGTTCTACAGACTTATCTGAGCCAATGTAATTCCATAAACTGATACCTGCTATTGTTAAAATAAGGAAGGTCATAATCAATTTTAATCCAAACGGAATACGAGACTTTTTGTATGCCAGCGATTCGATGAGTCTTTCCTGAAGTTCCTTATCAGCACTTCTGACTATTCCTTCAACCAATAAATTTTGCATACTAACGCGCGCACGAAAATCCTCATCACTATCGAGGCGTTCCATAAACTGTTGTAGTTCCAGTCCACTCAGCGCACCATCAAGATACCTGTCGATCAACAAACGTTCTTCCAATGAAATCGACATATCAGTTTTGTTCAATGTTCAAGCGAATCCTTACGATACCTTCCAGGCGACTCATGGCTTTGTTGACTTCGAATTGAGCTATCACAGGGTTACTAAAATCAAACCTTACAGCGATCTGTTCAAAGCTAAGTTTTTCGGCATAACGGGAATAGAGCAGTTTCCTTATTTCCTCGTCCTGGATTTCCACACACATTGATACTGCATCCTTTTGCTTATCAGAATAGATCGGCCCAAGCATATATCGCTGCTTTCTATTCTTTGCTTTCTCCTGTTTAAAATACTCTTCAAGACTATTGAACAAGTAAGATTCAAAGTCCACATGTATGGATAATCGTTGCTGTTGGATATCTCTGAAAAGCTGGAGTAAAACTGTGACAAAAATGAGTGGTGTTTTATCATCCGGTACACCTTTACGTCTTAACCAGCGTCTTGATGGTTGGAAAAATTTCCGGCTGACATAAAACAAAACTTCCTCTTTCCCGTTTTGAATATCGGTGATGATTTCCGGGTTCGTATATCTGGACATGCGATGGATCAGACCACAAAGGTAAGTCAAAATTGCCGTATTGCCTGAGAATTAAACAATTTCATCAACATAACAATTTACATTTCTGTATTAATAGAATGTAACCGAAATAATAAAAGGTCCAATGACTTTTTAAAAAAACTGTCAGGATTTTAACGAAACTTAACGCGGTCATTCATTTTTACTTCATATGTCGATTCCGAAATTTGTAAGAGAAATTTTAAAAACATTTTAAAATATCAAGATCATGAAAAATAAACTGAAATTCATATTTACATCCTTCATTGTGGCTATCGCTGCCGGGATTTTTGGTGCCTATATATTCTCGGAAATTAATTTGAATAAACTCGCACTTTCCGATCAGTCCGGAAATGCAATTATACAGGCATCTCAGGTTGCGGGAAATAATGGTTCAACCTTACCTGTTACCGTGATGCCGGCTGCTTATGGAGTAGACAATTATTCTAACCTCCCCGACTTTACCAGAGCAGCCGAGATGACTGTCCATTCCGTAGTTCATGTCAAAACTATCCAGTCGAACCAGTATGCTAATACAATGTTTGGAAACCCATTCGATTTCTGGGGCAGACAAAGACCTGCACAGCCTCAGGAAGCATCCGGGTCGGGTGTGATCATATCAAGTGACGGATATATAGTTACCAATAACCACGTGTTGGCAAACGCAGAAAGTATTACCGTAACACTTAACGACAACCGCACCTTTGAAGCTAAGATTATTGGAACAGACCCTTCAACTGATCTTGCACTACTTAAAATAAATGAAAGCGACTTGCCATTTCTCAGCTATGGAAACTCTGATAATGTAAATGTCGGCGAATGGGTTCTTGCTGTTGGTAATCCATTTAATTTAACTTCCACTGTTACTGCAGGAATTGTTAGCGCCAAGGCAAGGAATATTGGCATTCTGCCTGATCAGTATAAAATTGAATCCTTTATCCAGACTGATGCCGCAGTAAACCCTGGTAATAGCGGTGGTGCATTAGTAAATACAAGAGGAGAACTTATTGGTATAAACTCTGCCATTGCATCGAACACCGGTTCTTATACGGGATACTCCTTTGCTATACCTGTGAATCTTGTTAGAAAGGTCACTGATGACCTGGCCGAATATGGAAATGTTCAAAGAGGTTTTATTGGGGTAAGTATACGTGACCTTGACAGTAAACTTGCAGATGAAAAAGGTATTAAGGAAGCTAAAGGAATTTATGTCGCTGGTCTTACTCCGGGTGGTGCGGCAGAAGATGCCGGAATAAAAGAAGGTGACTTGATTACAAAGGTCGGACAAATTCCAATCAGCTCCAGCCCACAGCTTCAGGAACAAATCGGACGCTATCGTCCGGGTGATAAAGTCAATATAAGTGTCTTAAGAAATGGATCCGAGAAAACATTCCCCGTAGTTTTAAGAAATAAGGATGGGGATACTCAACTGATAAAAAGTGATCCTGCGTTAACAATGCTGGGTGGTACATTTGAAAATGTGAGTGGTGATGAAAAATCAAAACTTGGACTCTCTGGCGGAGTGAAGGTCTCCAAATTAAATAATGGTAAGCTGAGAAATTCCGGTATAAAGGAAGGGTTTATTATTACTTCCATTGATAAGAAACCAATCCGTTCCAAAGAGGATCTTGAAAATGCATTAAAAACTAAGCAAGGCGGAGTTCTTATTGAAGGTCTCTATCCAAATGGATTGAGAGCCTACTATGGCTTTGGAATCTAAATTCGTCTGTTTTTTTGAAAAAAAAGGAGTTCTTTTGAACTCCTTTTTTTTATCAACAATGACGGGGAATGTGGAATTCGACCATAGAAAAATTTGCTTCGCCTTATCGGATTTGGTATCTTTGCTAGATTCCGGGAAAAACAATTTTCCTTTAATTTTGTTCTTTTTTCAATGCTAAATACAGCAAAACCCATATGCGTCAGCTAAAAATAACCAAATCCATTACTAACCGCGAAAGCCAGTCTTTGGAGAAGTATCTTCAGGAAATTGGTCGCGAAGAATTAATCACTGCAGAAGAAGAAGTTCGTCTGGCGCGGAAGATCAAAGAAGGTGATCAGAATGCACTTGACAGATTAACAAAAGCAAATTTGCGATTTGTTGTTTCTGTTGCAAAGCAATATCAAAATCAAGGGCTTAGTTTACCGGATCTTATCAACGAAGGAAACCTCGGATTGATTAAGGCTGCGAAGCGTTTTGATGAGACACGTGGATTTAAATTTATCTCTTATGCAGTTTGGTGGATTCGTCAAAGTATCCTTCAGGCCTTAGCTGAACAGAGTCGAATTGTGCGTCTTCCACTCAATCAGGTAGGCTCTTTAAATAAAATTTCAAAGGCGTATTCGAAGCTCGAACAGGAATTTGAACGCGAACCATCTCCGGACGAGCTGGCTAAAATTCTTGACATCCCTACAGAAAAGATCGCAGACACAATGCGAGTAAGCGGTAAGCACGTCTCTATGGATGCTCCTTTTGTTCAGGGAGAAGACAATAGCCTTATCGACGTTCTTGAGAATCATGATTCTCCCCGGGCAGATAATTTACTGATGAATGAGTCGCTTCAAAAAGAAATTGAGCGGTCACTGAGCACACTTACTGAAAGAGAACGTGAAGTCATTAAATTATTCTTCGGAATAGGCATGCAGCACGGTTTGACTCTTGAAGAAATCGGTGCCAAATTTGACCTTACACGTGAACGAGTACGTCAGATTAAAGAAAAAGCTATCAGACGACTGCGTCACAAATCAAGAAGTCGTTTGTTGAAAGCGTACCTCGGATAAAATCTATTTAAATGTCTTAATGAATTTCAATTTGATCAGCTTTCATGTTTCATGGAAGCTGATCTTTTTTAATGTAATAAACCACACAGAAACACACAAAAAACATGGCACTCGACAATCTCCAAAGTGACCCAAAGGTAAATTTCAAAGACAAGTACGAAGCAGAACTGAGTGACTGGATCCAGTTGGAAAAAGCAGCAATAGCTTTAATTCACTTAACAGGCTCTCTGTTTTTTGACAAATCAGTAGAGTTAGTACTTTTCCGAAACCAGTTAGTGGATCGAAGCGCAAGTGAGATCCTGCATCTGCATAATTATGCCAAGCAAATAGTTAAGAAGCCTATCAATGTGATGGACACACTCATGCTGGCTAAAGAGATGCTAAAACTTAAGCTTGCCCCCAGCCGCATAGATGTTGGAAGATTGAATGCTGAATGGATCGCAGAGAGAAAAAACTATAAGACTGCCGAAGACTTTGTCATTGATAAATTGAAAGACTTTATAGGGGAAGAAAAAAGAGTAATGATCCCACGTGACGTAGTTCTCTATGGTTTCGGTCGAATTGGCCGTTTACTCATGAGAGAACTTATTTCACAAGCAGGTAAAGGTGAACAATTACGACTTCGTGCAATCGTTACACGCAATAACAGTGATTCAGACATTACAAAACGTGCTGATCTTCTCCGTAATGATTCTGTCCATGGAGCATTTCCCGGAACAGTCATAGAAGATTTTGAAAACAAAGCACTGATCGTTAATGGACATACAGTTCACATGATTGCAGCTAACGACCCGGCTAAAATTGACTACAATGCTTTCGGTATTCACGACGCACTCATCATCGACAACACAGGTATTGTCAGAGACCGTGAAGGCCTCAGCCAGCATCTTAAGTCAAAAGGAGCATCCAAAGTATTACTCACCGCACCCGGTAAAGGCGATGTTCCTAACGTAGTATATGGAGTAAATGAAGGTGCCTTTGACCATAAAAAGGAAACAGTATTTTCTGCCGCTTCATGCACGACAAATGCAATAGTTCCTGTACTCGCAGTTATCGAAGGCTCACTTGGAATTGAGCGTGGACATATCGAAACGATTCACTCGTACACTAATGATCAAAATTTATTGGATAATTACCATGCTAAATATCGTCGTGGACGGTCTGCAGCTTTAAATATGGTGATCACTGAAACAGGAGCTGATAAAGCGGTTGCCAAGGTATTACCGCCATTAGCCGGTAAACTTACAGGTAATGCTGTTCGTGTCCCTACTCCTGATGTATCTCTGGCAATTTTAAATTTAACAGTAAAGAAAGAGACATCTAAGGATGCAGTCAATGAAATATTAAGAAATGCAGCCCTTCATGGAAAACTGGTCGAACAGATCCAGTATTCTGTATCTAACGAACTTGTTTCTACCGATCTGGTTGGAAATTCTTGCGCCAGCATCGTTGACAGCCCGGCTACTATTGTGTCCAAAGACAATAAAAGTATGGTACTTTATGTATGGTACGACAACGAATATGGTTATAGCCGGCAGGTAGTTCGTTATGCTAAATACCTTGCCGATGTGATACGATTGATCTACTATTAAGATCAAGCATCAATTTGAATTTCTAATCGCATGAAATAAAAAAGACCTGTAAACTCAGGTCTTTTTTATTTATCAATGTCCATTCTCCTGATTCTAACGTGGACCAAAATCTCTCAACGTCATCTTGTATTCCAGGCCTTTCACAACTATTCCGTTTCTTTTCCCAAGGTTATCCCGCTGTTTGAATATCATCCCAACACCTGTAGCATACTTTTCCTTTCCGTAAATACGTTCAATAAAATTCTCTTCCTCGATTTGAACGACAGTTAATGTTGAGTCAAATGTTACTCCTCCTATTGTCGTCGGGACATGAAATTCTTCATAACTATATGTTTCCTCTTCAAGAGTATTTGCATCATTCCCATTCCAGTTAATACCTGAATTGATCGGGAAAGCTAATTTGTGATATGCAACATTATCTTCAATGCGGTAAGCACCGGTTAGTGTAAGAGTTTGAGTCCATACGTTGGTAAGACTCCAATCCTCCATTGAAGAATTGCGTTTGTAACGCTTTACTATCTGTGTTTCCTGACCTTGTCCGTTGATGAAGCTGCTATCGATCTCTTCCCGAATCTGGAAATGAAAAGTATAAACTGAATCGTCGTTATTATCATCATTCTCCCCATGAAAAATTGAGTCAACATCATACTCTACCCACCTTCCTATTTCAACCGGAAAATAATTGAATGAAGGAGATGAAGGAATGATTGTTTCTTTTTTGCAGGAAAATATGCCTGCTAGCAGGACAAGGAAAATTAAATACCGCTTAAGAAACAAGAGTGTTAATTTCATGAGGCGCATGCTTTGCGATGAAACCACCACCTATCACATCATTGCCATCATAAAAGACGGCACTTTGTCCGGGTGCAACAGCACTCACCGGCTTGTGAAACGAAACCTTTACATGATCCCCAATCTGTTCTAGGGTGCTAAAGGTTCCGGGATCTTTGTAACGGATCCGGGTAAGGGCTTCAATCGTTTTGTCTAACGCCGGTAATTTGATAAAGTTTGTACTTTTTACCCACATTTCTTGCCTTTTAAGATCATCAAAGGAACCTAAGACTACAATGTTTTTATCTGGCTGTATATCAATGACATATAATGGATCACCTACAGCAATTTCAAGGCCTTTTCTTTGCCCTATCGTGTAAAAAGGGTATCCACGGTGTCTACCCAAAACTTTACCATCAACACTAATAAATTGACCTCCATCGAGCTTTTCCTCGATGCCATCAACCCTTCTTTTCAGGAAAGATCTATAATCGTTATCAGGGATAAAGCAGATCTCATAAGACTCGTTTTTTTGAGCAAGTTCATGAAAACCCATATCGACAGCCATTTGCCTGATCTCGGCTTTATGATAATTACCTACAGGAAACATTGTTCTTGATAAACACTCCTGCGTTACTCCCCAAAGAACATAACTTTGGTCTTTCCACTCATCTTTTCCCTTACTTACAACAAAACGTCCATTTTCCTCTCTCACATTAGCATAATGACCGGTTGCAATGAATTCGCAATCCAGCATATCAGCACGCTTCAAAAGCGCCTCCCATTTAATGTGCGTATTGCATTTCACACAAGGATTAGGTGTACGTCCGGCAAGATATTCATCCACAAAATCATTAATAACGTGATTGCCGAATTCTTCGCGGATATCAATAATGTAATGAGGAAAACCTTTTTCTACAGCTATTCCTCTTGCATCATTTATCGAATCAAGAGAGCAGCATCCGGTTTCTTTTTTTGACCCGCCTGCAGAAGCATAATCCCAGGTTTTCATGGTCATACCGACAACTTCATAGCCTTGCTCATGCAATAATACAGCAGCTACAGAACTATCAATACCTCCACTCATGGCCATTAAGACCCTGCCTTTTTTGCTCATTTGATTCTTGAAAATTGACCAAGATTCGCCACAGCGTCGCCCAATCCTTAATAAATATTGCGACAAAGATACCACTAAAATGTGGCTGAAAAAAACCATTAATCCCCTTCCGGACTGGGATTCAGTAATTTGCCTTTAGAATATTGTTCTTCTTTTTCAACGTCACCGTTTTCCTTCAAAATAATCCAAATACCATGTTTCAAACCATTTTGGTACTGGCCTTTTTGCCAAATATTGCCATTGGGATGAAATACCAATGCTTGACCGACAAATTCACCATTTTTCATCGTTGCCTGAACCTTCTTTGATCCGGACTCGAAAAATTCATCGAATGGTCCGGATATAACATCATTTTTATAAGTAACAGAACGGGCAACTTTCCCGTTGGGATAGTAGACAGTTGCAGCGCCATCTTTTTTCCCTTTGACAAAATTATCCTTCGCAGTAAGTACACCCTTTTCGTCATAGTAGGTCCAGACGCTATCTTTCTGCTGATTCACATATTTGCCGACGGCAATAAG
>Ga0116143_10002681_pt1 | contig 19010 bp, 24 predicted proteins | sample AD_UKC034_MetaG_FD_89745 | JGI IMG/M metagenome (GOLD analysis project Ga0116143, IMG submission 89745) | Active sludge microbial communities of municipal wastewater-treating anaerobic digesters from USA - AD_UKC034_MetaG | ecosystem: Engineered > Bioreactor > Anaerobic > Digestate | place: USA...
CGTGTGCAAGACTGGCGCTACTGCTACAGATCCCTCATCTGGCTCCGTTCTTTACATCCGTTTGGATTTGAAAAATAGCACGGCTGGTAACTCATGATGGCGATGGATAACAAAAAGAAAAACGTCACGGTCATTTTGGACCGCATGAAGGGCATGAAAGAGGCGCCCATGACTGACGGTGCTGAGGATGATATGAGTCCTGGCTACGATGCGGCTGCGGATGAAGTTATGCAGGCAATCGAATCTAAGGATAAAAAGGCGCTTGTTTCTGCTATGAAATCTTTAGTTCGCATGTGCATGGACGAGGCTGAACCAGAACAAGAATAGGAGCTTCCATGGGCATAACGCTAGCTGAGCTTAAATTACAGGCTCGTAGGCGTGCTGATATGGAGCGCAGCAAGTTCGTTAAGGATGCAGAACTGGTGGAATACATCAATGCGTCCATAGCAGAACTAGTAGACCTCCTTATACAAGCCTACGATTCTGATTACTACTTGGAAAGTTACCAATTTAATACGGTTTCTGGTCAGAACGCGTACGACCTTCCCGATGATTTTTACAAACTGCGTGGCGTAGATGCGCAAATTAATGGTTCAGATTCTTACGCGCTACGTCCGTTTAACTTTAATGAACGTTTGCGGTTCTCGGGCTCCGGTTCATGGACCTTGTTGCAAGGGGCAGCTGTTAGATATCGCTTGCTTGGAAATCAGATCAAATTTACACCGACGCCAGATCAGGCTACACCAATCACTTTGTGGTATATTCCAGTAATACCAAAATTAGTAAATGATTCAGATGAATTTAACGATTTAAATCAGTATGCTGAATATGTAGTTATAGACGCTGCTATTAAAATGTTAAATAAAGAAGAATCGGACGTGTCTGTCCTGGCTGCGCAGAAAGCAGCAATTATACAGCGCTTAAATTCAGCAGCTCAAAATAGAGATACCGGTGCATCCGATTCGGTTACCGATATTTACGCAGACAATGATGATTATTATTTCTGGAGACGTTAATGAGTAATATACGGTCTCTGAAAAAAATGAGCTTTGATTCTGTAGACACGGCTAAGCTGCAAGATAACTTGGAGCAATGGACAGAATCTATTATTCGCAAACCGATATTAAACGGGCTTATACTGGAGAAGATATCGCTCTCAACTGGATCTAACGATATTCCGCACAGGTTAGGTCGTAAATTGATTGGTTGGCAAATAATTAGACAGAGATCGGCTGCATCCATATTTGATGAGCAAGATGGTAGTTTATTTACAGAAAAGTTGCTTAAGTTAAATAGTTCTGCTCCTGTAATTGTGGACCTTTGGGTCTTTTAAGGATGGTATATGTCAGTTACTAATTTTATGTTTTTAACTTTACCAACGGTATCAGTTACTCTGGGACCAGAATGGGCGACAGAGCTTAATGCCGCGCTTGAAGTAATTGATGAACATGATCATAGTTCTGGCAAAGGTTCTCCGGTTATAGTTGCTGGTCTTAACATCGACGATGATCTTACATTTAATTCTAACAAAGCTACTACTCTCTTTTCTACTCAATATATAGATACTACAACGCCGTTATCTGGCGTATCCAATGCTCTTTCATTATCTACTGCTGGTGGAGATTTATATTACACAAACGCTGCCGGAGCTGCAATCCAATTGACTGACGGAGGATCTCCCGTATTTCCAGATCCGGCTCCGTTTAGTACATTCACGTTTTCTAACGTCAATAGCAATTTGGTAATCGGTCCGTCAAATCCGGCAGTCTACATGACCGTGGATACTACGGCGGCTCGCACAATCAGTTTACCGTTAGCGTCCACCGTAGATGCTGGTAGAGTATACGTATTTAAAGATAAAAACAATAACGCAAACGTGAATCCGATAACTATCCAGCGCCAGGGCTCCGACCTAATAGATGGGCTCACGTCTTACACAATCAGCTCTAACAATGGATTAATTTGGGTCGTCGGAGACGGCGTTTCTAATTGGTACGTTTCTTAAGGAGTTCTCGTGGCTTTGCAAAAGCAGAGGCTTCCAATACCTCTGGACTTAGGATTAAATACTAAAATAGACGATAAGGTCAAGCCTATCGGTGTATTTAATAAGCTAGAGAACGTGGTTTATGACGAAATAGGAAAAATTAAAAAAAGACCCGGCTACGATCAGATCAGCATGTTGCAGGTTACGGATACGCCTATTTCTCAAGCTCAGTATCTCGCTAAATATAAAGATGAATTGCTAGTATTTAATTCGACAAACATGTATGCCCGTTCTCCAACATTAAATCGCTGGACGGACCGGGGACTAGTATATAAAGCTGGTGTTTCTTCTCTAACCGTATATCAAGATACTTATCAGCAGGAGCAGGTAGATTCTCACGTTGTTGAAGGCTTTTCTATCTTTGCCTGGCGCCGCAGTGACGGAACCGGATTATATAGCGTGTATGATCGCAATAATAAGTCTTTTTTGGTTAGTGCTGGCGTATTAGCCACGGAGTGCAACAGTCCTCGAATCGGAGCATTAAACAATGAAATATTTTTCACGTATGCAAATGATTCTGGATCTTTGTTAGTTAAAAAAATAAATTTATCTAATCCAGCATCTCTCAGCACTGCTACTACGATTGCATCTGATGTAGTTTTGACAAACATTAAAATAGACTGCGATTCTAGCGAAAATAATGTTTACATAGCATACAGATCCACAAATGGAGTTGCGGTACTATCAATGGATCAGACTGCCACGGTATTTGCTGCCCTTGCATTTCCCGGAGAAGATCCGTCATTCAGCTTAGACCTGAGATTAGATTCTCAGACACGGGCAGTCGTTACTTATGGAAAGTCTAATGGACAGGCTAGATATCTAATAGTTGCTATGGATTTTACATCTACGATATTAGCTCCGACTACGATAAATTCGGAAGCTACGTATGATCCGTCCAACGTGACTATGGTCGAAACTAGTTCTGGAAATTATCATGTATACATCGAGTGGCAGTCTACAGATAATATTTTTGTGCAAGAAGGATCGGTTACAGATACTGGCACGGTTACGATTGTTCCAGCATCTTCCTTTATCCGAGGAGTAGGACTGGCATCTAAGGCAGTTATATATCAGGGGGTGCGGTATTTATTTGTAGTTTATCCGCTGGAACCTCAAACAACTTACTTCTTATCAGATGAAAATGCGAAGATACTCGGAAAAATAAGTCCCGGCATTGCTGGATCTACCGTTGATTTTGGAGTATTAACAAATATTCGTTCAGTAGATGAGGTAACTTTCCAGTATGCAAATCAGGTAAAAACGCAAAACGAATCGGAGCAGGGAACATTTTTTTCATTACTCGGGACTAAGACCTCTGACATAACTTTTGAGCCTACGGAACCTTATCAGAATGCTGAAATGGGGGAAAATTTACACATAGCTTCCTCCGTGCTGCAGATGTATGACGGGTCTGTTTTGGTAGAGCACGGATTTCATGTATATCCAGAACCGATAGAGGCTACGCCCACGTCAACCGGTGGATCAATGAATGATGGAGTACGACAATATGTAGCTGTATATTCCTGGATCGATGCCAAGGGACAGCAACACCGGTCGGCAGCTTCTGTTCCCACTTCGGTCACTTTTTCGGCTGGCAATAGTACTCAGAAAGCTACTATTACAGTAAATACGCTAAGAATTACAGACAAAGAAAACGTTATTGTAGAAATTTACAGAACGGAAGATGTTGGAGATATATTTTACAAAGTTACGTCTACGTTAGCGCCCGTATTTAATGACAAGATGGTGGACACAGTAACTTTTGTCGACACGACTTCTGATGCGTCCTTAATATCTAACGAAGTTTTATACACCACAGGGGAAATATTAGAAAATATTGCTGCTCCTCCATGTACTGCGGTTACTGCTTATAACAATCGTTTAATCTTAACTGGGCTAGAAGATGAGAATGCGATTGCTTATAGTAAAATTCGCGTATCTGGAGCACCAGTAGAATTTAACGATACTTTGGTGAGACTCATTAAAAACGTCGGTGGTGGAATACAAACTGCAGCCGTAATGGATGATAAAGTTATACTATTTAAAAAAACTGCTATATTCTTTTTTTCCGGTTCTGGTCCAAATAATCTGGGTCAGCAAGATGATTTTACGGAGCCAGAAGTAATTGCAACGGATCTTGGCACTATAGAAAAGAATAGCATTGTGCTTACTCCAGATGGAATAATGTTCAAAAGTGATAAGGGTATTTATCTACTGTCGCGTTCTCTGGGACTAGATTATATCGGAGCTCCTGTGGAAGGATTTAACAACTTAAATGTGAGTTCTGCTAAAATAGTAGCAAAGAAGAATCAAGTCCGTTTTACTACGGAGGACGGAGCCTCAGTTGTATATAATTATAACGAAAAGAAATGGTCAACCTTTGAGAATCATAAAGCACTTAGCGCTGAGGTTATTGGTAACGATTATTATTACATTAGACCGGACAATTTACTTTACCAGCAGAATGAATCTTTCTCCGACGACGGTTCTCCGATCAAAATTAGATTAGAGACCGGATGGATTTCTTTAGCAAATGTACAAGGCTTTGGACGTATTTATAAAGTACTTCTACTGGGAGATTTCAAATCAAATCACAAAGTGTTGGTCAAGGCGGCATATGATTTTAATGAATCTTGGGTAACGCAGGAAATTGTTGATCCTACAGATTTTATAGATACAGATGCGTATGGAGAGGAAAGTCCGTATGGGTCTGGTAGTCCATATGGTGGAGACGGCAACGTGATGCAGATTCGTGTAGATCTGGAAATTCAAAAATGTCAAAGCATTAAGCTATCATTTGAAGATTTACAGGAAAATGCAGGGGAAGGTCTGTCTATCAGCTCTTTGTTGCTGGTAGTTGGAGTTAAAGGATCTGAATATAAAATTAACCAGGATAAGGTATATGGAACTGAGCAATAGTATATATTCCCAGTACGCTAAGGAAACGCTGAGGGAAGTAGTATATGAGTCCGCCAGCGGATTTGTATCGGTTAAATTTGAAGAACAGGCACTTATCATTTCTGATATGTTTATACTGCCGGAGCAGCGTCGTTTGGGAAAAGCGACGGAATTCGTTACTTTTTGCGAACAGCTGGCTAGGAAGAACGATAAGCGCTACGTCTTTGCGTGCGCCCAGTATAAAGCTCCGGAAACTATTGCGACTCTATCCTTAGGAGCTAAGCTCGGATATCAATTAAGTCACGGTAATTCGGAACAAATTTACATATGTAAGGAATTATAATTATGGGAAAAGTGGTAAAAGCTGTAGGCGGGGTTTTAGGACTCGGAGGTACTCCCAGAAGTGCTGCGAGGAATATACCAGAAATAGACGCCAGTAAATTTAACGTTCTTAATAGAACTAAAAAATTAGCAGATATCACGGGTCAAAGAGAGTTAGCTAGGCAACGGTCTGCCCAGTCTTTAACGAATCAAAATCAATTGATTGGTCAACTGCAGCAACAAGCTGCTGGTCAAGGTCCTTCCTTGGCACAAGCTCAGTTGAAGGCAGCATCAGACCGGTCTCTGGCTCAACAAATGGCAGCGGCTGCAGCGGCTCGCGGAGCAAATCCAGCGGCAGCTCAGAGACAGTTGATGCAAAATCAGGCAGCGGCTCAGCGTACTTTGGGAGCTCAAGCTGCTCAAACTGGACTGCAGGAGCAGCAAGCGGCTCAACAGCAGTTGGGAAGTCTAGTTCAAAATGAGCAGGCTAGAGCAGACCAGTTAGCTTTACAATATATGCAATCTGGATTAGATGTAGACACGGCTCAGCAGCAGGCACAGATAGAATTAGAGAGACAAAGACAAAACAGGGCTTTAGGAATTGCTGGTATTAAACAACAAGAAAGAGCGAGTGAAAATGCATTGACCGGGTCTATTATTAGCGGACTTTCTGGTGCCGGAGCAACTATTGCCACTGGCGGGGCAACTGGGTCAGATGAAAGAATGAAGAAAAAAGTAAAAGATGGGTCGGACGATCTTATGAAATTTAGATTAAAGTCTCTACGAGAAATTACACACGATACTTCAGAAACTGAACGAGAAAAGCCATTAAGCGAGGGTTTAAAAGACCGAGTATCCAAGTGGTTTGGATCTGATGAAAATATGAAAAAAAATATCAGTTCCGCTAATACCAATATGAAAGAATTTTTAGGAGCATTAAAGGCTCATAAATATGAATATAAAGATCCGAATGCTCCTGGTGCAGCACCGGGAACTCATTATTCCGTCATGGCTCAAGAATTAGAGAACGCTGGACCAGTCGGTAAAAGTATGGTAAAAGAAGTAAACGGAACCAAAATGGTAGATTACGGTCGCGGATTGGGAGCCATGTTAGCTATGCAAGCTGCATTAAATGAACGTATGGAAAAATTGGAGAAGAAGAAACGTGGCTGATTTTTTAAATACTCCTATTTCAGATGAGGAAGCGGCTAGGCAGGTTGAGTTAGAGCAACAGTGGGCGTCTACTGGAGCTCCAGGAGAAGCACCTGATTTTGGAGATGTTAATTTAGCAACTGTAGATCAATCTTTACCTATGGAAAATCAACCAGCGGTATCTGAACCAGTCGCTGTTCCCTTTGATACTTCTATTGCGGAACCTGCTCCTACCTCTGTAACTTCTACTTTACCTCCTCCGGTAGCTGCGGCTCCCGTGATTACAAAAGAAGAAGCACCTAAGTTTGCCGTACCTCAAACTTCCCTAGAACCTGCTCCGGTGCAGAGAGAAAATCAGGCGCTACAGTCTATACAAAAATATGGACAACAGATGCAAGCGGCACAAGACTTACAAGCTCAAATTGCTCAAAAACAGGCAAATGCTCAGTTAGAAGTTTTAAAATCTCAAGATCAAGTTTTAAAAGATGCTCAGTTGGAGGAGCAGAGAGCTCAAGCTGCGCATGAATCAGCCATAAAGGATAAACAGAAGGCATTAGATGATGAACTAACTGCGCTAAAAAATGCTCCGGAAATTGACCCAAATAGATATTTTAATAATATGTCTACGGGAAATAAAATTCTTGCTGGATTTTCTATTCTTCTTGGTAGTGTTGCTCAAGGTTTAACTAATGGAAAAGAAAATCCTGCATGGTCTATTTTAGAAAAGGCTGTAGATAAGGACATAGATGCTCAGAAATTGCAAAGAAAACAGCAAGGCGAGAACTATGAAAGAAATAAAACCCTTTATGATCGTTTAATCCAAAAGGGTTACGACGATAAGCAAGCACGGGCTGCTACCAAAGTGGCGGCTCTCCAAATATTACAAAATCAATTTAACATGGCTGCAGAGACATACAAATCTCCCGCGATTGCTGCTAGAGCCAGAGAATTAGCCGCAGAGACTGGTCTGAAAATGGACTTATTGCAGCAACAACTTTTAGGACAGCAGCAAGCTCAGGATACGCAGGTGGAGGTTCAGCGTAAATTATATTCTGGAAAAGAACTAACTCCACAAGAAATTAGTGCATTGCCTAAAGACGATAGGGAGCGTTATGTTCCCGGATATGGGTCTCTAGCTACTTCAAAAGAAAATGCTCAAGAATTCAACAAATACAGAGCAGAAGTAGAGCCAGCTACTCAAGGTATTGAACGTATTTTTAAAATAAGCTCAGACCCAGAGTTTTCCAAATTAGACCCGGAAAAGAGAGCGCAAGTTTCTACAGAACTGGCTGCTCTCATGGGACAACTGCGCCTATCGTTTCTTGGTCCAGGAGCTATGACTGAAAAAGAATATGAAAGACTTAGATCAGCTGTTGGAGATCCAAATAAACTAGCTTCGCTTCCTGCGTGGGAGAGGGCAAAGTTGGTTACAGTGTATAATAAACTAAATTCAGATATGAACACTCGCGCAAAGCAAGCTGGACTTCCTCCTAAAACCCCTGTTTATTCATTTAAACCTCAGTAGGTAACATGGCAGACAAGCAAGAAAATTTAGTAAATGTATTAGATACATCTACAAATCAACCTTTGCAGATTCCAGAATCTTCTTTTCAGGAAGCTATTGCATCTGGTAGATATGCTCCGGAAGATAAACCGGTTCCTGTAATATCTCCTACGGGACAGCCTGGTACAATAGATCCATATGAAGCTCCTAAAGCTTTACAGCAAGGCTACACATATGATACGCAAGAAGAACGTACGCGCCGAGCCGAAGCTAAAGAATATAATCAGCCTATAAAAGCTGGAACCATTGGAACTTTATCCACGGCTACATTTGGTCTATCGGATCAAGCCCTAAATGCCATTGGAGCTACGAGCCCAGAAGAATTAAAAAAATTAGAAAAATATAATCCTATATCTTCTACTTTAGGCAAAGCAACGGGCATAGTGGCTCCTATTTTAGCAACTGGCGGATCTTCTGCGCTGGCTAAAGGAATAAGTGCGGGAGCCAAGGGAGCTGCAAAAGCGGGTTCTCTGGTAGAAGCTCCGGTTGCAGCTGCGTTAAAGTCTGCAATAGGTACTGGTGCTGAAAGAAGCCTAGCTCAACGCGTTATAATGAAATCTGTACCTAAGGCTGCTGGTTCCGCTGTTGAAGGTTCCTTCTACGGTCTTGGACAATTGATGCACGAAGATGCTTTGGGAGATGCGGATTTTAATGCTGAGAATGCTCTAGCAGCTGCCGGTTCTGGAGCCCTACTGGGTGGCGCGTTAGGTGGAGGCGTTGGAGCAGTAGGAGAATTAGCGTCTCCCATCGCATCTAAAGTAGGAGAGATTTTTAAAAATAGAGCGGGTAAATTAGTTTCAAAATATGCAGATGAAGAACGAGCTGCAGCCGAGTTAGCTGGTATTTCAAAGCCTAATATCGCAAAAATAAAAGAACGCAGACCAGAAGTTCTTACTGATAACATAAACGCAATTAGGGAAAATGAAGCTCTTTTTAGGGAAGCGGAAGATGTTGGGTCTTTTTACACTAAACTAGAATCTAAAGCGGAAAAAACATTTGATGATGTTTCTGCTAAAATGGACAATGCGGCTCAGCACATGGCAGAAGTCCCTAAGCAGCATTCAGATTTGTACACAAAAATAGCTAAGTCCTATGACGATATAATACAAGAAAATGCTCGATTACAGACCAATTCATCCGAATTACGAAAACTTGCAAAAATAAGAGACAGCTATTTAAAGCTAGCGGACGAACCTCCAAAAACTTCTTTTTCAGATCTGCGTAAAGATAGAATAGCTCTGGATAAACAAATAAACTTCGACAAGCAAAATCCATCTTTAACCTTGCAAGCTAAAAGGGCTGAGAGACAAATAAGAGAAAATTACATCGAAGATCAGCTAAATCAATTAAATGTTTCTAGACCTGGAGAATTTGAGAATTTGTTGCAGGATTATAAAACTGCGAAAAGAGATTACAAAGTAGCGTCAGAATTTGGAGAAGCAGCTAGGGCGAAGTCAGATAATGTAAATCTAATGCCATCTTTATATGATCTAGTACTGGGCGGAGGAGGCTTCGGCATAGGAGCTGGTCCCGCTGGACTTGCCTTACTAGGAGCAAAAAAGTTGCTAGAATCAGATTTACGTCGGAGAGTCGTGGTTCTTTCCGGAATCGAGCGGGCAAATCAGCACGTAAATGAAAAGATAGCCAGATCAGTAAAAGACTTTTTCAGTAAAGCATCAAAGGTTACCAAACCAGCATCTACTAGAATACTTTTAGACAGTGGCTTTTCTATAGATCCGGATACCGGAACTCGTCCAAAAAATAAAGACGAAGGATTGGAAAATGTTAGAAAGAATATTCAACGTTTTAATACAAATCCTGAAGTGTCTAACGACCTAATTATAAGCAGGTTATCATCTGTAAACAAATCTGCTCCAAAAACTGGCATGAAAGCGCAAGAAACTTTCCTAAAAGGAATTCAGTTTTTAAATCAAAAGGCGCCTAAGAGCTTTGATTCCAGTCCATTAAAATTACGAAAGCCGAGAAAGACGAGTTCCCTGGAAGCTGCGAAATTTGAACGATACTTGCAAGCCGTGGACGCGCCGCTAACAGTGTTTGATGATCTGAAAGCTGGTACGTTAACAAGGGAGCACGTTGAGGCTCTGCAGACTGTATATCCATCCATATATACTAGACTACAAGAAGCTTCTATGGAGTATCTGGAAAAGGAAGGACAAGACCTTAGTTATCAAAAACGGCTGACTCTCGGTCTTTTGCTGGATATTCCTGCGGATCCTAGCTTGGAACCGGATAATATTGCCGGGCTCCAGGCTAATTTTGCTGCTGAAGGAGAGGACAATACTGAAGTTACTCCTACAAGCAAGAGCTACCGAGAAGCTAATTTGGCTGAGGGAGCCGATTCTGCGTCCAATGCTGCTATACGCCGATCTGAAACTGCGTAACATAATCATATAAATACACGCCTAGGGTCTATAAGCCCGTGCCCATAAGGAGGGTCAGTGTCGAGAAAACACGTTCTGTATGCATTTAATATGTTTGATGAAGTAGATGCGTCTACTGATCAAATCTCGGCAATAACCCATGTGGCGCAATCTGATAAAGCATCTATCTACGTTTCCTGGTCTAATGGATCTACCTTTTCAGGTACGCTGGAAGTGCAGGTCCGACAGAACAATAAAGAAGTTCCAGAATTACCTTGGTTTACGTTGGACTTAGGAACTGCGATAACTTTATCCGGTGCTTCCGGCGACCATCAGATTTACTTAACAGAAATGCCCTTTGACCAAGTGCGATTGAATTTCACTAATAGCGCCGGATCTGCAGACCTTACGGCAACAATATTTACCAAAACGGTGGGGGCATAATGGCAGCATTCTTTTTTCCACCACCTCCAGCTCTTGCAGGCGGAGGAGCTACGGCGGCAAATCAGGTAACTGAGATTAGCCTGCTCACGGACATTGAAAGTAATACGGTGGATGCAGCCACTGCTACAAAGCAGGATGAGCAGACTGCCTTACTTACGCAGATAGAAAGTAATACGTCTGTATCTGCACTGGATACTGTCGATCAGTTAGACACTCCTTTACTGGATACGTCTAGTTCTAACATTCCGGCTTCCGCTTCTTCTCCATTGCAGGTAGTTGCAACTACGGCAGCGGACATAAAAGCGGTTATAAGCATTGATGATATTGGAGAGTATATTGGACTATATTCAGGTCCCACAATGACCGTATTAGAATGTATTCTTCCTTTGGGTGGAGGACAGCAGGTCCCTGTTCAAATTCCGGCAGGTACTAAATTAGGTTTGAAAAATATGAAGAATTCAACTATTAACAGTGGCTTTATAGCCATAAACTTTTTAGGATAGGGAGTATCCAATGCCAGCAGCATTATTTAATAGCAGGGCAGTTAAAATATTAAAAGATATTTTAGCATTTAAAAACGATATTGTGATCATGACTGGAGATACGGATGATCCTACTTCAGTTGCAAAAGATGCTCCTGCGTCCTCATTGTATTTAAGATCTGGCACCGATGAGGTATATGTTAAGCAGGATTCTGGATCATCTACTAACTGGACTCAGCTAAGTACTGGCGGATCTGGAGCTAACACGGCTCTTTCTAATTTAACAACTACATCTATCAATCAACCTCTACTTCCAAATGCAGATGGTACAAGAGATCTAGGATCCTCTACTCTTAGATGGCAAGATATTTTTCCAGTTAATATAAAAGATAATAATGATCTAGTATCTTTTTTAGTGGCAGCTAGAGAACTACGAGATAATAACGAAGATTTAGCAATTAAATTTACAGCTGCTACTAGAACGTTAACAGACTCTGGTGGACTTACCGCATTAAATTTTACTTCTGGACTTGTAGCACACGCTAACTTTGTACCTAATGCTAACAATACAAGGGACCTTGGAACGACATCAGTTCTTTGGAGAAGAGCATATTTACGGGCAGTTAGAGATACTAACGATGTAGATGTTCTAGATGTAGACAATAAGGAAATGAATGATGAGGCGTCTAATCTGGCTATTGCTTTTAATAGTGCGGATCGTGGTTTATATGACTCTACAGAAACTAAATTGTTAGATTTTACAACTACCGACCTTGTAGTTACTGGAACAGTCTTACGAGGAAGTGCAGATAATACTGTAACTTTGGGATCTGATTCCGAACGTTTTGCAACTGTTAAAACTCTGCTTATTGATGGGGGAGATCCTACTCCATCAATATCTGTTAATACCAGACAGTTGATCGGACCAGACAATAACTCCAGATTGGATTGGTCTGGAACTGATTTAGATATTAATACTAGAAAGATTACTAATGTTGTCGACCCAACATCTGCCCAGCACGCTGCTACAAAAAATTATGTAGATACGACTACATTAACAAAAAGTACCGGAGACATAAATCAAACTTCTTTTTCAGCGGCAAATAACCAGGCATCTCCTGCAAACGTTACTGGATTTGCATTTGCAAATGCTAACGTGCGATCTTTCAAAGCTTTAGTATCTATTCACATTGATGCTACTGTGGACTTGGATGAAGTTGTAGAATTGACTGGAGTGCAAGCCGGTGGAGATTGGTATCTGAGCCCAGTATTTACTGGCGGAGATACTAGCGGTGTGGAATTTTCTATTACTTCTGCTGGTCAAGTTCAGTACACATCTACGAACGTTTCTGGATTTGTATCTAGTACAATAAAATTTAGGGCTATAACGACCGCAGTTTAATAAAGGTGTAGAATGCCGACAGCAAGTTTTAATAGTAGAGCACTGAAAACGCTAAAGGATATTTTTACCTTTAAGTCTGATGTGTCTATTTTATCGGGAGATACCGATGATCCTACATCGGTAGCAAAAGACGCTCCGGCATCGTCTTTATATTTAAGAGCGGGAACGGGGGAACTATATATTAAAGGAGATTCCGGATCTTCTACAAACTGGAATCTTCTTTCTTCAGCGCCAGCAACTCATTCGGCGACGTTATTAGAAAGTCAAACTAATACTGCCGTAACTGGATTTATTTTTGATAACACGGTCCGAGCATTTAATGCTACGGTAATAATTGATATTCAAGCAACGACAGATGCATATTATAAATACAATCTATCCGGAATCAGAACAGAAACTTCTGGGTGGGTAATGCAGACTGCTGATGCCGATGGGGATGCAGATGCCTCTACGGTAACCCTTTCTATTAATAGTTCGACTGGACAAATAGAATATACTTCTAGCACGTACACTGGATTTAGTAGCGGTACCATTAAATTTCAATATACAACCGTACCGGCATAGGAGTTTAAATGGCATATACGGGAACAAACCCAACTTTTAATTGGCAAAATTTAACTCCTCAGAGTACGGATCCAGTTTCTCCAAATGAAGGAGATTTATTTATATCAGATGGAACTCCAAGACCAGAAGGTTTATGGATATATCAAAATGGAATGTGGAATTTTGCATCTGGAACTAACCCTAGAATTTATGATATTATTGTAGGATCTGCTACTGATGTGTCCAATGGTTTTGCAAATTATAGTTCTATTCAAAGTGCGGTCAACGCGGCTGCATCTGGAGATAAGATTCTAATATTAGATAATACTTATGTAGAAAATGTGAGTATTTCCTCTAAAACCAATATTACTTTAGAAGGCAAGGGATATGATTCCTATATCCAAGGAGCTCTGACTATTTCTAGTAGTACTGGAATTTTAGTCCAAGGAGTAAGAATAGGAACCGGTGCTTCAGGACTTTCTTTTTCTGGTGGTTCAGAAAATCGAGTAATAAATTCTTGGGTAATTTCTACTGGCGCTATTAATGATTCAGGAACAAATAATGTATATTTAGTACAGGACTTTTAATATGGCAATTAGAACTAATTTAAGATCTCATCCGTATACTGCTACTACTTTTAATTCAAATGGAACTTTTGACGTTCCAGATAACGTTTATGAGCTTTATGTTATTGGATGTGGTGGCGGAGGCGGAGGCGGCGGTTCTGATACAGCTGGTACAACCGCTGGAGGCGGGGGTGGATCTGGAGCCCCTGTTGGAATTTATACAATAAAAGTAAATCCGGGGCAATCTGCTACTATTACAATTGGAGCTGGAGGTGCAGGTGGTGCAGCAGCAACTAACGGATCTAACGGATCTGCTAGTACATTTGTAATTTCTACTAGTCCTAGAAATGCTCTATCGTTTCCTGGAGGTGCCAGAGGACTAACAAACGGCGGAGGACCTACAGGCGGAGCTGGCGGCGCTTCTCAAGGTTTTGGATCTGGGGCTGGGGGAGACGGTGGAGATGTTGGTTCTGGGGGTATAGCTGGTTCAACTCCCTCAACCCACACCTATGAACGGGGTACTGGAGGAAATGCCGGTTCCGGAAACAGAACTGGAGGCGGAGGCGGTGGTTCTTTGGGTAACGGAGGAAATGGATCGGGACCGTCTCCGGCTACTGCAGGATCTCGCGGTGGTGGTGGAGGAGGAGGAAATAATGCCTCTGGGTCAAATGCTGTAGGAGCTGCTGGGGGTTCTGGGTCTATTATTGTATTTTATACCGATCCCACATTAACTTCATAATGGGCACACTGGGAAAAAAATCCTTACAACGATTATCAGAATGTGACCAAAGGTTGCAAGATATAATATTTGAGCTTGCAAGGCAAATGGAAATTACCGTTCTCTGTGGATACCGTGGAGAGAAGGAACAGAATGAAGCCTTTGCTAAAGGCAATAGTAAATTAAAATTTCCTAAAAGTAAGCACAATAAAAAACCAGCACAAGCCGTAGACGTGGCTCCATATCCAATAGACTGGAATGATTTAAAAAGATTTCGAGAAATGTGTAACAAAATTGAACTTATAGCTACCAAACTAGGAATAAAAATCCGGTTGGGTAGAGATTTTAAATTTGTAGATATGCCGCATGTTGAATTAGATGGATAGAAGGAGATAATATGCGTATCGGTAATGATACTATGATTCCCAATGGAGCTTCCAGTATAAGTATGGGCTCCTCTTTCGAGTTAGACCCAGTTTGGTTAGGTCATATTTGTAATTATGCTATTCAATTAGTGTTTACAGGTACTCCGGCTGGAAATTTTAAGTTGCAAGCCTCAAACGATTTAGGCAGGCAAGCTTCTGGTGCCCCGGAAACAGATGATGGTGTAGTTAACTGGACGGATATTGCAGGATCTCAGCAAACAATAAGTGCTGCAGGAGATCACATGTGGCAAGTAGAAAATGCCGGGTATCGCTGGGTCAGAGTGGTTTGGACACAGACTAGCAGCACGGGAACTTTAACGTCAGCTAAATTTAATGTAAAGGGAGTCTAACATGGCTTCCACGTTTATAAAATTACCGCCGGATACTACTCCGAGTCCTGGATCTGTAGATAGTTTCAATGGGCGTACCGGAGTAGTAGTATCACAAGCTGGCGATTATAGTGCTGCCCTAATATCAAATACCCCTGCTGGAAATATTGCAGCGACGAATGTACAAACTGCTATAAATGAGTTAGATTCGGAAAAACAGGCAACTATAACTGGCGGCGCATCCTCTATCGTTACCGCAAATCTTACAGCAAACCGGGCTCTCGTTTCTGACGGATCTGGAAAAGTTGCGGTAGCTACTACTACTAGTACAGAAGTTGGGTATGTAAATGGAGTTACTTCTAGTATTCAAACTCAGCTAAATGGAAAACAACCATTAGACGCTACTCTTACTTCTCTAGCTGCTTATAATACAAACGGACTTGTTACTCAAACAGCTGCGGATACTTTTACTGGACGTACTATTACTGGAACTTCGGGACAAATATCAGTAACTAATGGAGATGGAGTAGCTGGAAATCCTACACTAGCTCTAGTTGCTACTGGAGTTACGGCTGGCTCATATACTAATGCGAATATTACTGTAAATGCTAACGGAAGAATTACGTCTGCATCCAATGGGACAGCTGGTACCTTTGATCCAAATATAGCGTGGAGATTGCAGGAAGATTTTACAGGGACTGCGACGGGATCAACTTTGGCATCGGGTAACGCAGGAACTGGTGCGGCAGTTGTAACTACATCTACATTAGGAGTAAATTCTACTGAAAAAGCTTTAGGAGTATGGGAGCTGCAGGGCGGTACTGCTAATAACTCTAGAGCTTATTGGTACAATAGTGCATCGGCTATGTCTAATGATGCTGGATGGTCTTTTTATTTTAAACACCGTTGTACCGTAGATGCCTATGCCTTAGCTACTGATCCATATGTAGTTTTTTTTGGTTTTGGAGATGAGTTTAATGGTGCTACAAGTGAAAACGTAGATGGGGCTTATTTTAGATTAAATGCTACTGGTGGGGTAACTAATTGGGATTGCGTAACTTCTGCTGCCTCAGTTAGAACTACCGTCGGTTCTGGGGTCGCAGTAACTCCAGGAGTATATCAAGTTTTTGAAATAACCTTAACAGCCTCTTCTGCGGTATTTACTATTGATGGAGTAACAGTAGCTACTATAACTACTAATTTACCGTCTACTGGTAACTTTTTTGGCGTACAAGGTAAGATTATAAAAATAGGTAGCGGAACTGCTTTTGAAAATAATTATTATGTAGATTATGTATTTGCTACTGGCTCATTGCCAGGAGGACGTTAATGACTATATATAAAGTCATCAATGATAATGAAACTATAGAATTTGCCAATCAAGAAAATGCAGAATTTTACTGTTCTCAAATGGGAATAAGTCTTGAAACTATTCAAACAGAAGAAAGAAGTAATTCTCCGGACATGTTTGGATTTGTTAGTAATAGATTACGATCTTATAGAGGATTGGCAGATCAGTTAGTAGTTGAATTATATACTGAGAATACTCTTCTAGGAATTACAATATCTCAATCCGATCAAATGTTTGATGAATATGCCGATGTTCTTTTACGATTGCGAGAAGGGGCATTTCCTACGGCTCTATATCGTTTAAGTCAGAAAACCCCATCTGGATTTGTAACCCAAGAATTAATTGATGCTTGGATTGCTAAAATACAAAGTTATTTATGAGAGAAATTATAGTAGGTTTTTCCAGCCCAAGATCTTTTAAGCCGGGAGCAGAGCTGATAAAACTCTGGCAAGGCGGGACTACCTACTCTCACATATACCTTAAAATGTATTTAAAAAAATATAATCGTTTTATGGTATATGAGTGTTCCCATGGTAGTGTTCGCTGTCTAGAAGCATTTAACTGGGCTCGTCAGAACAAAATAACTAAAGAATTTACTTGTCAAATATCGGAAGAAAAATTAGACAAAACGGTTGCCACTTGCATTGATTTACTGGCTAAGCCATATGGATACTTCGGACTATTAAAATTAGTACTAGCTAAAATATGCAAAAAATTATTCCGATCTCGCTGGCTATCTTCCTGGGGCGACGGAATGCGTACTTTTCATTGTTCAGAATTTATAGCTCGATTATTACCAGAAGCTGTTGAGTATACTACAGAAAAAAATCCAGATCATTTGGAGCCGGTAGATATATTTCCTATAATGCCCCTACTACAATTACGATATCGGGAGGAAGCATGCCGCTGAAAAAAGGTACCAGTAAAGAAACGCTTAGTAAGAATATTGCTGAGCTTGTTAAATCAGGAAGAGATAAAAAGCAGGCTGCTGCCATTGCTTACTCTGTGAAAAGGAAAGCCGAGAAGGAACGTGGAAAAAAACCTAGCTCAAAGTATTGATCATAGTTTAGACAAAATCAGCGATGAATTGTCGCAGATTCGCGTTATTCTAGCACGTCAAGAAGAATCGCTGGCATATCATATAAGACGTACCGATTTACTAGAAAAAACTATGGAGCCAGTAAGAGCTCATGTACAACAAATGCGAGGAGCTGGAAAACTAATTGCTCTTTTAGCCCTAATAGCAACTATAGCTGCGGTATTGATAGAAGTAACAAAATAACTATACTGAGGTGCTTTATGAACAGCCTTTTAAAAACGCTCCTAATTTCCGTGCTTACTGATAAATTTTTCAAAGAACTTGTAGTTCATATGCTTGAAAAATTGGCTAAGCAAAGTGATAACGAAGTGGACGACGAGCTTGTAGCTCTGGTTGCGACTGCCCTCTCGGTCGAAAAATCTAAATGATATGACCGAAATTATATGGCTTCCGCTAAAGCCGTTTAGCATAAACGCGATGTACTATGGAAATAGTAAGCACGGTAAAACCCAGGATGCTCGGGAATGGAGCTATAACGTTTTTTACATTCTTTCAAAAGAAGAAAATGCACAAAAATTACGGCGGCTGAGAGAAGAATTTAATCCAAAAAAACACTGTTATCGCGTTCGCATATCTGCCTATTTTCCGGAATCAGAATACTTTAATAAGTCCGGCACCATGAGTGCCAAATGTTTTGACATTTCCAATTTTGAAAAGCCGTTGATAGACTTAATATTTCTAGAAAAGTATATGTACCTAGATTCTCCCTATGGAGCACAAAATCTGGGCACGGATGATCGATATATCAGATCGCTATATTCTGAAAAACTACCTACTAAGCAGGATTCTCATTGGATGGAAGTTCAATTGGAGATCTGTCCTCTAACATGATTTGAGGCACTTTTTTTGCCTCTAGATCCGCTAAATAAATTGCATATTTGGTATGACCATAGCGTTGGATCTTTGGACAGGATACACAGTTTGCAGCCAGCACGTCTTTAACCAAGCCTATAAACTTTACGTCTACGGCAGCCTTATCGACGATGCACATTACAATTACATCATTATCAGCAGGCTGCAAGAGGAGCTTGTCGGTTTGTTGAAATAGACTGGACATACCATATTTAGCCGCGCTTAGGAAAGACTGTCCTTTTATATGAAAGTTGTATAAAGGACTGATCAAATCAGGAGCATAACTCTTTTTTTGTTTCTCGTGAATAGTCATGTCTGGTTCCGAAAGCCCTTCTATTCTATCTTTTAGAAGCAAGTAAACTGCCCACTCAGCAAGTACCCCAGTTAAAATATCTTCATAAATCTTTCTAACTTTTTGCTCTCCGCGGTGCATGTA